>Ga0184637_10001454_pt1 | contig 15994 bp, 15 predicted proteins | sample PLM3_127_b2_FD_133143 | JGI IMG/M metagenome (GOLD analysis project Ga0184637, IMG submission 133143) | Groundwater sediment microbial communities from an aquifer in East River, Colorado, USA - PLM3_127_b2 | ecosystem: Environmental > Terrestrial > Soil > Riparian zone | place: USA: East River...
ACCGAGATTTCGAGCGCAACCGTGGCAAATTCCTCGGTAGTAATTGGCGGAAAGCGCGGGTCACGGAAAGCGGCGGCCACCGCGTTCGCCGCCACGTCATCGGCCAGCGCGCGGTGCGCGCGCAGCGTGCCGACGCAGCCGCGGAGCCTGCTCCCCAGCGTCAGGGTGATAAAGCACGCGCCGCTCATCTTCAGCCACGGCAGGTCCTCGCTCGCGGTGTGGCTCAGCCCGAGCTGGGTTGCGATCGCCGCGCGCGCGAGCGGCAGCAGCACGCGTCCGGCGTCATCGGGAAGCGCTGGCGTGTCAGTACCCAATGTTTCGCGGCCCGATCCGGTGAGAAACACAATCGGGCTCACGATCGGGCCCGTATCAACGGGCATCCGGGGCCACCTCGTAAAAGGCAAACGAGCCGTAACCGACCACGCGGTTTTTGTCGCCCGCGGTGTCGCCGGAATTGCGGAGGTCGATCAGCTCGGGTTTCAGGCCGCGCCGGCGCGCCAGGCAGGTGAGCCCCGTCACCGGCGTGGCTCCGCACGCCTGCTGGTGCGAGATGTCGGTCGCGAGGCCGAGGATGGCTTGCGCTGTCACGCGGTCCAGGGCCTGCGCGTCGCTGTAAGAGAGGTAGTGCGAGAGATCGGAGCTCACGACGATCAGCGTCTCGGGGCCGCCCCACAGCCGGTCGAGCACCTCGGCGACTTCCTGCGCGCTGGCATCGCCGACGGCGAGCGGCAGCAGGGTGAAGTGCCCGAGAACGGTTTGCAGGAATGGCACGTGCACTTCCAGCGAATGCTCGAGGGCATGCGCCTGCGCGCTCACCCCCACGTACGGCAGGCCACTCAATGCTTCCAGCGCCGCATCGTCTATTTCCACGTTGCCCAGCGGCGTTGCGAAGCCGGTGCAACCGGGCAACGCCATGCCGCGCACCGCGACGCGATGGGTGGGGCCAAGCAGCACGACGCGCCTGATGCGGCCGCGCGCGGGGGCGAGCAGGGCGTAGACGCTGGCGGCGATCGGTCCAGAATAGATGTAGCCGGCGTGCGGCGCGATGATGGCCTTGGGCGCGGCGCGTTCCGGAGCGTCGTGAGCGGCCGCGCCCAGCATTTGCGCCAGGATTTGCGCGAGCTCGCGGCCCTCACCGGGGTAGAACGTGCCGGCAACGGCCGGCGCGCGCACGGCGGGAATTGCTGGTGACATGGCCTGCGGGATTATGCGCCCGGCGGACCGAATTTCAAGTGCGACAGATACAACAGTGTTGCTGATAAAATTCCTGAAATAACAGCGTACTTCGCGCACATGCCCCAGAAAGCCCATGCCCTGATCCCGGCCGCCGGCGCCGGCGCCCGCGTGGGCGCGGCTTTGCCCAAGCAGTACCTGGAAATCGCGGGCCGGCCGCTGCTCTACCATGCTTTGAGGGAATTGGCGCGGCACCCACGCATCGATCAGGTATTCGTGGTGCTGGCGCAGGGCGACGACCGCTTCGCGCGCTACGACTGGAGCGAATTCGGCGCGCGGGTGAAGGCGTTGTATTGCGGCGGCGAAACACGGGCGGCCAGCGTGTTCAACGGGCTGCTCGCCACGCGCGATTTCATTGCCGCCAACGACTGGGTGCTGGTGCACGATGCGGCGCGGCCGTGCCTCGGGCGCGAGGAGCTCGATCGCCTGTTCGGCGAAATCGAGACCGACGACACCGGCGGGCTGCTGGCGGTGCCGGTCGCGGACACCCTGAAGCGCGCCAACCGCGAATTGCGCGTGGCGGCGACCGAGCCGCGCGACAACCTGTGGCTCGCGCAGACGCCGCAGATGTTCCGCTATCGCCTGCTGATCGAGGCGCTGCGCGCGACAGAGCCCGCGGCTGCAACGGACGAGGCGCGCGCGATCGAGGGGCTCGGCCTCAAGCCGCGGCTGGTGATGGGCAATACCTCGAACATCAAGGTGACTTTTCCCGAAGACCTCACGCTGGCCGAGTTGATCCTCAGGAGCCAGGAAACGCCAACCGCCAGGAAAAAGCTCAAGAAGAAAAACAATACGGAACCGCCAAGACGCCAAGACGCCAAAAAGAAGATCACGACAAGGGCGAAGCGAAAATGAGGATAGGCCAGGGCTTTGACGCGCATGCGTTAATCGAGGGGCGGAAGCTTGTCATCGGCGGCGTGCACATTCCCTACGAAAAGGGACTGGCCGGTCATTCCGATGCGGACGTGCTGATACACGCTGTGTGCGATGCGCTGCTCGGCGCCGCGGGGCTGGGCGACATCGGCACGCATTTTCCGGATACCGATGCGCGCTACAAAGGCATAGACAGCCGCAAGCTGCTGCGGGAAGTCGCGCAGTTGCTGCGGCAGAAGAAACTGCGGGTCGCGAACGTGGACGCAACCATCGTTGCGCAGGCGCCGAAGATGGCGCCGCACATCGCGGCGATGCGCGCCAATCTCGCCTCCGACCTCGGCGTTGCACCCGACGCGGTCAACGTCAAGGCCAAGACCACCGAGAAGCTCGGCTTCATCGGGCGCGGCGAGGGCATCGCCGCGGAAGCCGTTGCCCTGCTGACAGACTAAGAATTGAACCGCCAAGTCGCCAAAGAACGAAGGCAAAAATAGAGGTCGACCCACGATCCACCACCCACGATCCACGCATTCGGACAAAGCGATAGCGGCAGATACGGCGCGGGTGTTTTTCGCCGCGTGGCCGCCGCCCGAGGCGCAGCAGGCGCTGGGAGATCTTGCCGGGCGGTTGAAGAGCGAGTGCGGCGGCCGGGCGCTGCCCGCGCGCAATATCCATCTCACGCTGGTGTTCCTCGGGGAGGTCGCGCGCGAGCGCCTGCTGCGACTCGAGGCGCTGGCTGCCGCCGTGACGGTCCCGCGGTTCGAGATCCGCCTGGACCACGTCGGCTATTGGCGCCACAACCGCGTCGTGTGGGCGGGCATCGAGCGCGGTGCCGCGGAGCTGTTGGCCCTGGCCGTGGGGCTGGAACAAGCGCTTGCGGGCGACGGCTTCCGTTTCGACCAGCGGGCGTACGTGCCGCACATAACGCTGCTGCGCAATGCGCGCCGCGCGCCGGCAGCGGCTGCCGTGCGCCCGGTTGCGTGGCCCGTATACGAGCACGCGCTGGTGGAGTCGGTACCGTTCGAGCGCGCGAGGCTCTACCGGGTGCTGCGCACCTGGCCGCTGGAGTGAGTGCCTGACTATATAATGGCGGCTGTCCGGTTCGAAAAAGCGGCCTTAAGGTGGCAGAGTTGAATCGCAGCGATCACATCGCGGTATTCAGAAGCGCCGCCAGCGGCGTGCTGCCGGCCAGCGACCGGCTGCTTTTGCCGGAATGGAGAGATGCCGACTGGAGCAAGCTTCTGGGCCGCACCCGGCCGCGGCCGTTCCGCGCGAGCGAGGTGGTCATCCAGCGCGGCGCCGCCGACCGGGATCTGTATTTCGTCGTCGCCGGCTCGCTCGAGGTCGGCGTCACACACGTCGACGGAGTGAGCATCTCACCCCTCGCCAAGATCAATGCCGGCAGCGTCGTCGGCGAGCAATCGTTCTTCGACGGCCAGCCGCGCTCGGTCAATGTCTGGGGCGTTGTCGATGGTGAGCTGCTGCCGATGGCATTCGACGATTTCGCCCGCTTCGGGCGCGAGGAGCCGGCGCTGGCGCGGGATCTGCTGCTGGCGCTGGCGCGGGTGCTGTCGGCGCGGCTGCGGAATACGACGTTCCGCGTAAGGCGCTAGAACCAGGATTTACCGCCTAGGCGCCAAGACAGACGCCAAGAATACAGGGGCAACAACAAGGTCAAAACCTGGTTGAACCGCCGAGCACGCCGAGAGAAACAATAACAAACAACATCAAAGAGCCGTTCAGTTCTGCATTTGCCTCTCTCCACGCCTCGGCGGTTCAATTATTGCTTTTGATCTTCTTGGCGTTTTGGCGGCGTGTTATGGTCTTTGAGGAGCGATAGCGATCATGCAGTGGAAATTCGAGTTGTTGATGAAACCGTCAGCCGTTCCGCTGACCGAGGGGCCGGTGTGGGATGGCGAGCATCTGTACTTCACGCACATCCGGGCGAGCCGCATCCTGCGCTACGAATTCAACAGCAACGCGATCAGGGATTGGCGCACCGACACCAACCGCACCAACGGACTGGCGTACGATGCCCAGGGCCGTCTCTTCGGCTGCTGCTCCGGCGGACGCTCGATCCTGCGCTTCGACCCGGACGGCCGCAATGTGGTCATCGCCGACCGCGTGGAAGGCAAGAGGCTCAACACGCCCAACGACCTCGCCATCGACCGCAAGGGTCGCATCTGGTTCACCAACCCGGTGAACGAGGGCAACTGGGACAAGACCGAGGTGATGGAACTCGACAACCAGTCGGTGCTGCGCGCCGACCCGCAGAAGGACGGCAGCTACAAGGTGACGCGCGTCACGTTCGACACCACCCAGCCCAACGGCATCCTCGTGTCGAGAGATCAGAGCACCCTATACGTTGCGGAGAGCAGCTATACGCGGGGTATAGCGCGCGAGCTGCGCGCCTATCCAATCCGCGACGATGGCAGCCTCGGCACCTATTCGACTTTATTCACGTGGGGCGAGGATGCGAAAGGCGTCCACCGCGGCATCGACGGCATGTGCCTGGACGCCGATGGCAATATCGTCGCCACCAATGGCTGGGAGGTGAGCGGACCGGGGGCGATGATCACCGTGTTTTCACCAACGGGGCGGGTGTTGGAGACCCATCCCGTGCCGGCGAACCGCCCGACCAACTGCTGCTTCGGCGGCCCGGACCTGACCACGCTGTTCGTCACCACCGTGGAGGGGCACTTCTTCAAGGCCCAGACGGACCGGGTCGGCTGGGCCTTGTATCCGTAAAAGCAAATCGGACATTAGCCGCCAAGCACGGTTAAAGCCGGACGCAGAGCGCCGGTTTAACTCCGTGCGTTCGAACGGATGAATCGATCACCGTTCAACGCGCGGGTTCATGAACCAGTCACTGGACACCGGGTTGGGTCGAATCACGATTCACGAGTCACGATTCACGGTTGTTATGAACCGCCAAGGCGCCAAGACGCCAATAAAGTAAAAGAAAAAACTGACCTACCAAGTAGATAGGTACACCATTAAGGGAGCGTAGATTGCGATTTGCGTGGGATCTGCGAAAGGCAGCGGAGAATCTCAGTAAACACGGGGTTTCTTTCGAGGAAGCAGCAACCGTCTTTCGTGACCCCCTCTCGGCAACCGGCCGTGACCCCGACCACTCGGAAGTTGAAGAGCGGTTCGTAACATTCGGCCTTTCCACGCAAAACCGGTTGCTGACTGTTTCTCACACGGAACAGGAAGGGGATACAATTCGCATTATCAGCGCTCGTCTTGTGACGAAGGGCGAAAGAGAAATTTATGAAGAAGGCCAATCGTAGGTCGATCGACGAATTGCGACCGGAGTACAAGCGTTCCGATTTCGGGCAATTGGTTCGCGGGAAGTACGTGGCGAGGATTTCCACCTCGACCAACGTCGTAGTGCTTGAACCCCAGATCGCGCGCGCGTTCCCGAACGACCGCGCCGTAAACAAGGCGCTGCGTTCCTTGCTTCGATCAAACAAAAGTCCGGGTCGTGCCGGGACTAGAAAAACCGGTAGCTAGCCGCCAAGCACGGTTAAAGCCGGACGCAGAGCGCCGGTTTAACTCCGCGTGTTCGAACGGACGAGATTCTCGCCGTTCAACACGCGGCAGATTTGCCCGATTGCACCTGCGGACAATCGCCAATGGTGATTTCCTTTAGATCAAGCTTAAAGGTGTACATCCCGCGGTGCAAAATGCCGCCATATAAGACGGCTTTTCGGCCGTCCACTTCAAAGTTAGGCCGAGGGAGCTAGAATGAAGGATTGGATACCGTTCTTTCAGTCGTTGATCTGGCCTCTGTTTCTAGTTGGGCTGGCAATCTGGTTCCGCGCAGGGGTCAAGACAGTACTCGTTGCGATAGCCGAGAGAATCCGTAGTGGTGCCTCGTTCGAGGCGGGACCGAGCGGGATAAAGATTGGAACTATCCAGTCGCCACCGTCGACGGCAAAAACCTTAGTAGCAACTGAAGACACACGAACGGTAGACGACCTCCCTCACGCTATCTACATAACACATCAAGCTGTCCGCGACGCGAGTCTAGACCGAGATCGGTTGCAGTACTACCGCCTTCGCATCGCACTCGACGCAGATGAACCAGAATTGCTCAATGACGTCGAGAATGTGATCTATCACCTACATCCCACATTCAAAGATCCTGATCGCACGGTCACGGACCGACGGTCCAACTTTGAGATAAGAACGGCCGCGTGGGGAGAATTTAACATGACAGCGGAGATTTTCTTTCGAAGCGGTAAGCCGAAGCTAGTCGTCGAGCGGTACATTGACCTCCCGTCGGCCTAACATTCGGCTGCAGCCGACGCCGTCAGCGTTGGGCTAATTCAACCGTCTGTGGTGGCCCGCTGCAGAGCACAACGTTAAGAATTCTGTCTTGAAGCTTTCTGGCAAGTTGGGGGCTAATTCGCGCCAAGTCTTCTGTTCTTATTCTCGTCTTTGCTTCTCTTGGCGTGCTTGGCGGTTCAATCTGAGGGATGAGGGATGAGGGAGGAGGGAGGAGGGAGGAGGGATGACCTCCCACCACCCCGTCTGCTTCGCATCCACCCCTCCTCCGGCAGCAGGAGGGGAATTGTTTTTTCTAAGCCGATTAGTCCTGTCTATTTTTGTTCTTGTAGTTATCGGCGTGTATCGGCGTCCATCGGCGGCTAAATTGGTTTTTGATCTTATCCGCGTTTATCTGCGGTTCCATTATTGAATTTCTTGGCGGCCTTGGCGTCTTGGCGGCTAATTTAAGGTTTTGATTGGCAGTTCGACGCGGGCGCGCAAGCCGCCGCCGTCGCGCGCAAGCAGTTGCACGCTCCCCCCGTGCAACCGCGCGATGCGGTCCACGATCGCCAGCCCCAGCCCGGTGCCGCTCGTCGAGCGCGCCCGGTCAAGGCGCGTGAACGGCTGCAGCATGCGCTCGGCCTCGCCCGCCGGAATGCCCGGCCCGCGATCCAGCACCTCCAGCACTGCGGATCCGTTCTGCACCGCGGTCGTGATTTCCACCTCGCCATTGCCGTGGCGCAGGGCGTTTTCCACCAGATTGACGATGAGGCGGTGCGCGGCAAGCGGGCGCAGGCGCAGCGGCGGCAGCGGTTCGAGCCGGGTCGTAACGGCCTTGCCGGAACGGGCGTAGCGCTCGCCAGCCTCGCGCACGATGGCGTTGAGATCGCCGTCGGCGACCGCCGCCTCGCCGTCGCTGATGCGCGCGAAGTCGAGGAACTGATTGATCGCGGCATCGATGTCGCCGATATCCTGCACCATGCCTGCCTTCAGCGCCGCGTCGCCCTTGTCGTCCATCAATTCCAGCCCGATGCGGATGCGCGACAGCGGCGTGCGCAGGTCGTGCGATACGCCGGCGAGCAGCAGCGCGCGCTCCTCGTCCAGCCGCTTCAGGTCGGCCGCCATGCGGTTGAAGGCGCCGGCGAGGGTCTGGATCTCCGACGGCCCGGTTTCGGCCACGGGCGGCGGCGTCTTGCCGCGCCCGATCTCATCCGCCGAGCGGGTGAGCTCCCGCAGCGGGCGGTTGATGCGTGAAACGATCAAGTAGGCGCCGAGCAAGGCGAGCGCCAGGATCAGCGCCCCCCAGCCGATCCAGCGCAGGGAATCAACGCGCTCCAGGCGCGAGCGCGGCATGAACACCCAGTATTCATCTTTGTCGATGAAAAAGCTGATCCACGCGCCGCGGATGCCGTCGCGGCTGGAGGCGAGCTGGGTGCGGGCGCCGAGCTGCCGCCTGACCTCGCTCTCCACCAGCTTCAGGAAGGGGCGGTCGGGCAGCGGCACGATCCGCTCGCCCGGGTGGCCGCTGTAAACCTGGATGCCTTCCTCCCTGGACAGCTCGTCGAGCAGTTCGAAGCGCTTCGAGGGCTGCGCGGTGATCAGCGCCGCGCGGGTCAGGTTAACCACGCTCACGATCTGCTGCGCCACCTGCCGCGCCCGCGGCTCGCGCTCGCTCACGCGGAAAATCTGCAGCCATGCGAAATGCGCGAAGGCGAGCAGCAGCGCGATCAGCAGCACACTACGCCACAGCAGGGTGCGGGGGAAAAAAGTCATGGCGAACGGTGAACGGTGAACGGAGAACGGTGGGGCAGAAGCGCTGAGCGCTTGCCGATGGTATCGATTTTTTCGTTCACTGTTTACCGATCACTGTTCACCGGGTTTGCCGTCGGGAATGAACACATAGCCGAACCCCCACACGGTCTGTATGAACACCGGTTTCGCCGGATCGGGCTCGAGCAGCTTGCGCAGGCGCGACACCTGCACGTCTATGCTGCGGTCGAACGCGCCGAACTCGCGCCCGCGCGCGAGTTCCATCAGCTTGTCCCGGGACAGCGGCGCGCGCGGATGCTGCACCAGTACCTTGAGCAGCGCGAACTCGCCGGTGGTGAGCGGCACGTCCGCGCCGTTTCGGGTGAGGTTGCGCGCCGCCAGGTTGAAGCGGAACGCCCCGAATTCCACCGTCTGCAGCTCGGTGGTGGGGGCGCCGGGCGGCGGGGTCGGCGGGCGCCGCCGCAGCACCGCCTGGATGCGCGCCACCAGCTCCCGCGGGTTGAACGGCTTCGGCAGGTAGTCGTCGGCGCCGACTTCCAGCCCGACGATGCGGTCCACGTCGTCGCCCTTGGCGGTCAACATGATGATCGGCATGGCGTCGCCGCTGCCGCGCAGGCGCCGGCATACCGAAAGCCCGTCCTCTCCTGGCAGCATGAGGTCGAGGATCATCAGGTCGTAGCGCTCGCGGGCGAGCTGCCGGTTCATGTCGTTGGCGTCGGCCACCGCGCGCACCGCGAAACCTTGCTCGGTGAGATAGCGGTTGAGCAGGTCGCGCAGCCGTACATCGTCGTCCACGACGAGGATTTTCATCTTTGATTCAGGCATGGCAGAGCCCGGAACTTGGTGAAACGCGCGTGCGTTGCGAGCCAGAATTGGCAATGGCGCGAAGCGAGGTACAGCCAATATGTCGATATTGGCAAGCCGAGCGACAAAGCGTCCCGCGCAGGGCGGAGCAGGTTCCGAGCGTTGTGTGCTTGGATGCGACCCCGGAGCGGGACATGAGAGCGCCGTAATGCGCGGTCCTCACACGCGCCTGCGCGGTCGCATCCCCGCAAACGGGCGCGTCGAGGGGCGGAAGAGGGACCCTCTGGGATCTGACCCCCGGTGACGCGCATGGATCGGCAGTCGAAGCGACGCGCCTTGATCGGCTCCACGGTCGCATCCCGCAAGCGGGCCCCTGCTCCACGTTGCGCCGATCCCTGCTCCACGCTACGGCGCGTTGACGATTCTGGCCGCAACCCTTTAGGGCTGGCGCGGTTTTGGCCCAAGCCTTGCGAATTTTCATACGAAAATTAAGACTCCTGCTGTTGGACTGCTACCCGCAGCCGAAACCGTGACAGCGCATCGTGGGTTTCACCAGGTTGCGGGCTCCTAATCCTAGCTGTTCAGGCACTTGCGTGCCAGAAATTTGTAAGCAATTGTTGCGGGCGGCGGCGCCGAAACAAATTGTTTCAAAAAGAGCCGGAGCGCTGTTTCCTGAGCGCGCCGAAAAAGCATACGATGCGCTAGTAGCCTGTCGGACTGAATTGTCCGGCAGGCTACTAGATGGAGACAACGTGGTTAAATGGCTGCCCTGGATTGCCGTTGCCTGCGTGCTGCTCGCGCCGCCGATCGCGGACGCCCGCGACTGGCGGCCCGGCATGGGCGTGCAGGCGCAGGGGCAGCCCATGAAGAAGGGCAACGGACAGTTTCAGCGCGGCGAGCGGGAGAAGCGTGGCGGGCATGACAAGCGCGACAAGAGCAAGCTTACCGAAGAGGAACGCCGCGACCTGCAGAAGGATCTCGATCGTGCCAACCGCGAGATTTACCGGCGATAGCAGCCCGTCGAGCACCCGCGCGCGACGGGCTGCTATAAGGAGAACCGTTATGAGGACTTTTGGAAGCGTCGAGGTGGCGGTAGCGGTGACGATAGGCCTGGCGGCGGCCCCGGCGCTGGCGGGTGGTGGGTCCAGGCCACAAGCGCATGGCGGCCAACTCGAGCAGCCGCGGTACCAAGTCCAGCGCCACCGCGAGCCGGCGCGCCAGGATGAAGGGCGCCCCCGGCCGCTGGCCCACGACCGCGCCGGCGGCCCCCGCCTGGACCAGTTGCCCGACCCCAACTACCAGAACCCATATCGCCCCCTGTTCTCGCCGAATGCCGTGAATCCGGGCGAGCAGCATCCGTATTTTCAGACACCAAAGGCGGGCTTCGGGTATCCAACTGGCAACACCGGCATTTACCAGGGCAACGGCATTTACATCATCCCTCGATAAGGAGCGGCAACATGAAGCGGTTATTGATTACAGCAGCAGCATTGTTCGCGTTCGCCACCCCCACTGTGTCGCCGTTCGCGGCCGAAGGCATGCCGGGCGCCACGGTGCGCTCCGACGGCAGCGCGGCGCCGGGCGACCGCAAGGCCCGTTTCGAGCAGTGGTGCCGGGACAACCCCGAGAAGTGCCGCGAGGCGAAGGCGAAGGCGGAGGAGCGCCGGGAGCAGTGCAAGGCCGATCCGGAGAAATGCCGCGCCGAGCAGCAGGCGAAGCGCGAGCAGTGGTGCAAGGCCAATCCCGAGAAATGCCGCGAGCTGAAGGCGAAGGCGGAGCAGCGCCGGGAAGAGTGCAAGGCCAATCCCGAGAAATGCCGCGCCGAGATGCAGGCGCGGAGCCGGGAGCGTTTCAAGAAGGCGGATACCAACGGCGACGGTCGGATCAGTCGCGAGGAAGCCCAAAAGGGCATGCCGCAATTGGCGCGCGATTTCGACCGCATCGATGCCAACAAAGATGGCATGGTGACCCCGGAAGAGCTGGAGGCCGCACGCAAGGCCCGCGCTGGCGCGAGCAAAGGCAAGGGGAGTTGACTGGCAGCCTGTCGGACTTGGTGTCATGTACGGTCGGTGTGAACGCATGGATACTCGCATTTGGTCAGCAGCGAGCCGACAGGCTGTATGACTGCGACCCGTCCCAACGTGTGGTTCAAATTAGCAGCTTGTCGGGGGCGAAAGTTCGACAAGCTGCTAGGCGGTTCGATTCCTGCCCTTGCTCTTCTTGGCGTTCTTGGCGGTTCCGTTTCTTCTCCTGCTCAAGCGGCGGCGCTGCTCGGTATCGACGACGCCCGGCACCTCCTCAACCGCACGAGCTTCGCCGCCAGCCCGGCAGACATCGAGACGTTCGCCGCGCTCACGCGCGAGCAGGCGGTGGATCGCCTGGTGTCGTGGACCGGCAAGCCTGCGGTAACCCCGCCGCCGTCGTGGATGAGCGAGCCATTCGAATCCCTGCGCCGGTTCCGGGGCATGAGCCCGGAACAGCGCAAGCTGGCGCTGCGCGAGGTGTTCCAGAAGGGTTTCGAGCTGCAGTCGTGGTGGCTCACCGAGATGCTGGTGACGCCGTCGCCGCTCACCGAAAAGATGACGCTGTTCTGGCACAACCACTTCGTGTCCAGCCAGCAGAAGGTGCGCTCGCCGCAGCTGATGTACCGTCAGAACGCGCTACTGCGGCGCCACGCGCTCGGTAACTTCGGCGAGCTGCTGCACGCCGTCGCGCGCGACCCGGCGATGGTCATCTACCTCGATAGCGCGTCCAATCGCAAGGGGCAGCCCAACGAGAATTTTGCGCGCGAAGTGATGGAGCTGTTCACCCTCGGTGAAGGTCATTACGGGGAACGCGACATCAAGGAGGCGGCGCGCGCCTTCACCGGCTGGGGCATCGACCCCGACCGCGGGGAGTTCGTATTTCGCCGCCTCGCGCACGACGACGGCGTCAAGAACGTGCTCGGCCGCAGCGGCAGCTTCAATGGCGACGCAGTGCTCGACATTCTGCTGGCTCAGCCGCAGACCGCCGAGCACATCGCCGCCAAGCTGTGGCGCGAGTTCGTGTCGCCCGAGCCCGACCCCGCCACGGTCGGGCGCATCGCGAAAGTGTTCCGCGAGTCCAGCTATGAGATCAGGCCGGCCCTGCGCGCGCTGCTCATCTCCGACGCGTTCTACGAGCCGCGCAACCGCGCGGTGCTGATCAAGTCGCCGGTCGAGCTCGTAGTCGGCACGCTGCGCCAGTTCAGCTTCACGACCGGGGAGCCACTGCCGTTCGTGTTGAGCATCGCCCAGCTCGGGCAGAACCTGCTGGCCCCGCCCAACGTCAAGGGATGGCCCGGCGGCGAGGCGTGGATCAATTCGACGACGCTGCTGGGGCGCAAGGCCTTCCTCGACCGGCTGTTCCGGGTGGAGGAGACGCGGGCGATGATGGCCGCGGGCGGGGGCATGGAACCGCCGAAAGTCGCGGAGCGCATGACGGACGGGCGCCAGCGCTTCCTGCGGGCGATGCTCGATGTGCAGTTCGACGGCGGGAAATGGCTGTCGCAGTTCGATGACCGGCCGCAGCTGCTGCGGCAGGTCGTCCTCGCGGCGGCCCCGGTGCAGGAGCCGCCGGCGGACGCGCAGGGGCTGGACCTGATCCGTCACCTGGTCCAGGACCCGGTGTATCAACTGAAGTAGGGATGAGGGATGAGGGATGAGGGATGAGGGAAAAGACGGTGTAAATCGGGTCATCCTTCCGCCTTCCGCCTTCATCCTTCGCAAATGCGGAGCAATCCATGAATCGACGTGAGTTCTTGAACGCAATCGGTGCCGCATCGGTGTCGTCGTTAGTGCCTGGCCCCGCATTTGCGCAGCGGGCGGGCGCAAGCTACGACCGCCTGCTGGTGCTGGTGGAGCTGAAGGGCGGCAACGACGGCCTTAACACCGTGGTGCCGTATGCCGATTTCGCGTACTACCAGCTGCGCCCGCGGCTCGCCGTCCAGCGCGACCAGGTACTCCAGCTCGACCAACAGGCCGGCCTGCACCCGGCGCTCGAGCCGCTGATGGCGCTGTGGCAGGGCCGCGAGCTGGCAGTGGTGCAGGGCGTGGGCTATCCCGGCCCCAATCTTTCCCACTTCCGCTCGATCGACATCTGGGACACGGCGTCGAAGAGCAACGAGTACCTGACCGAGGGCTGGCTCGCGCGCGCGTTCGGCGCGGCGCCGGCGCCGCAGTCATTTGCGGCCGATGGCGTGGTGGTGGGCGGCGCCGAGATGGGCCCGTTGCGAGGTGGCGTGCGCACGATCGCGCTCACTAACCCGGAGCAGTTCCTGCGGCAGGCCAGGCTGGTGGCGCCGGCGGGGCAGGCCCGCAACGCCGCGCTCGATCACATACTCAAGGTCGAGCAGAACATCGTGCGGGCCGCCGCCCGGCTCCACGGCAACCACGTTTTCGTCACTGCATTCCCGGCCCATGGCTTCGGCAACGCGGTCCGCACTGCCGCGCAGCTGGTGGCGAGTGGAGCGGGGGTGGCAGTGATCAAGCTCTCGCTCGGAGGATTCGATACCCACAGCGGGCAGCCGGCCCGCCATGCGCAACTGCTCAAGGCCCTCGCGGAAAGCCTGGTGGCGCTCAAGGGCGCACTCACTGAAATCGGCCGCTGGGATTCGACGATGGTCATGACCTACTCCGAGTTCGGGCGCCGGCCGCGGGAGAACCTTTCAAACGGCACCGACCACGGCACCGCCAGCGCCCATTTCGTGATGGGCGGGCGGGTGATGGGCGGCCTCTACGGGGCGCCGCCCGAACTGGCGCGCCTGGACGGCAGCGGCAACCTGCCATTTGCGGTGGATTTCCGCGACCTCTACGCCACGGTGCTCGAGCGCTGGTGGGGGGTGGACGCCCCCGGCGCGCTGAACGGACGTTTCGCAGCCCTCGACCTCGTCCGCGCCTGAGTTCTCCGCCCCGTTGCGGGCCTATGACGTCGTGCTAGACCACATCGTGGCCTGCCGGGGGGGCTGCCTCGCATTGAGGCCCCTAAACCGCTAGAATGTTTGCCGTTTCGCCGCCCGGGTCGGCAGTTCCCGGGTGGTATTCAGTTTGCAGATGCCAGGCAAATAATCCCGGGATAACAAGACCATGCTTGCAACGCGCATCCGACAAAAAGACGGTGTTTTCTACTTCGTCAGCTACCCGGCCAAGGACATTCTTGCCAAGGTGCGGTTTCTCAGCCGCTACTACGGGGAGGGGGACCAGATTGTGCCGCAGACGATTTCCCAGAGCGACGAGATCGCCCAGTTCATCGCCCGCATCGAGCACAACGACGTGGCGTTCCAGCGCCAGTTGTCGCGAGCCAAGGTGCGGGCGCTCAAGAATTTCTACGAAATGGCGGTAAGCCAGCCGCCGATCCCCGGCACCGTGCTGCTGTTCACCAGCGAAAAGCTCCAGTTCCAGCCGCTGGGCTCGGAGCAGAGCGTCGGCCATCTCCAGGAGCCCGGCTCCAAGTTCCTCATGATCGACGGCCAGCACCGCCTGGCGGCGCTGCAGTTCTACCTGCGCGAGCGCCCCGGGGAGGGCAACAACATCAACGTGCCGTGCGTGATTTTCGACGGCCGCAGCGAGGACTTCGCCGCGGAAATGTTCGTCATCATCAATTCCACGCCGACCCGCATCAACAAGAGCCACCTGGTCGACCTCTACGAGCGCATTTCGTGGGCCGAGCCCGACCGCCGGTTCGCGGCGCGCCTGGTGGACAAGCTCTACCGGGAGGGCGACAGCCCGCTCAAGTACCGCATCAACCGCCTCGGCGGGCGCAGCCAGCAGGAGAAATGGATACTGCAGGCGGAGCTGTTCAACGAGCTGCACCGCTGGGTGAGCGGCGAGTGGCGCAAGATCCAGCGCTCCTCCAACGCGATGCGCGAGGTCGACCGCTATTACGCCGTCGTGCGGGACTTCCTCAAGGCGTGCCAGAAGGTATGGACCACCTCCTGGGGGCATCCGAACTACATGGTGACCAAGCCGGTGACGCTGAAGTCGATGATCCGCGTGTGCGCCGATCTCGCGCGCGTCGATGCCGAGCCGGCTGACGGCCGCCAGGCGCGCTGGGAAAAGCGGCTCGCGCCGTGGACCGAGCGCATGCGCGAGTTCCGCATGGAAGGCTTCTACGAGCGTTTCCCGGCCAAGGGCCAGATCGAGCGCGTCGCGCGGCTGCACCGCGACCTGGCGAAAATGGCCGACATCGAAGTCCAGTCGCGGCGCAGCGCCTCCAGCTAGGCTGGGAAAATCGTGGGTCGTGATTCGTGGGTCGTGGGTCGACTCCTACGACCTGCGTGACCGTTTCGCAGTGCTATTCGATCCACAACCCACAACCCACGGGTTACTTGGCGGCGGTAACCATGATCTCGACCCGCGTATCGGGCGTGCCGAGGCGCGCTTCGACGCAGGCGCGCACCGGCTTGTTGTCGGGATCCACCCAAGTTTTCCAGGCCGCGTCCATCTGTTCTTTCTCGCGGATGTCGGCGAGCCAGACCTGGGCCCACAGCAGCTTCGACTTGCTGCTGCCGGCGGCGGCCAGCGCGGCGTCGATCTTCTTCAGCACTTCTTCCGACTGCGCCTTGCAACTGGCGCTGCGGTTGTCGGCGGTGGTGCCGGCGACATAGACCAGCCCGCCGTGCTCGACGGCGCGGCACAGGACGGGGCCGGGGTTGTGGCGCTTGATGCTCATAGAGTTTCTCCTTCGGGTTTGCCGGGTTTTCTAGCAGCCTGTCGGACTGTATCACCAAAGATGCAGTAAAGTGGCGGGGTATCTGATAGTTAAGGAGAACCCTGTCATGCCAAGAGTCTTAGTCATCCACGGCGCCGGGATGAACATGCGCGGGAAGTCGCAGATCGAAACTTTCGGGCCAATGACGCTGCCGGAGTACGACCAGCACATCCGCCAGTACGCGTCCGAGTTGAAGGTCGAGGTCGAGATTTTCCACTCCAACGTCGAAGGCGAGGTCATCAACCAGCTCTACGCCGCGCACGATGGCGGAGTGGATGCCGCGATCATCAACCCGGCCGGCTACACGACCGGCCAT
>Ga0184637_10001455_pt1 | contig 15963 bp, 24 predicted proteins | sample PLM3_127_b2_FD_133143 | JGI IMG/M metagenome (GOLD analysis project Ga0184637, IMG submission 133143) | Groundwater sediment microbial communities from an aquifer in East River, Colorado, USA - PLM3_127_b2 | ecosystem: Environmental > Terrestrial > Soil > Riparian zone | place: USA: East River...
ATCTGGTCGTAGTCGAGGTCGTAGCCGTACCGGAGCACAACGGCGACGCGCTCCTTGGGCGGTAGGTCACGCGTCAGGTCGGCGAGCTCGGCGTAGGCGGGGCGGGAATCTTCTACGGCCCATTCAGGGAGAGGGGCCTGCGGACGACGCTTGCGCACGTCATCGATCGCCACGCGGTGGGCGATCGTGAACACCCAGGCGCGAAAGCGGTTCTCGTCTCCCTCGAAGCCCGGCAGGTCGCGCGCCACCTGCAGGAGGACCTCGCTCAGCGTGTCCTCGGGCTCCGGTGCGCGATTCGCCCTCAGGTAGCCGAGGACCGCCGGCGCAAGGCTGCGATAGATGGTGGTCCAGGCCGCCTCGTCGCCTCTTCTGGCGGCCTCGAGCAAAGAAGCACCGAACCTCTCCTGCGGCATGCCTACGAAGCTAGCGGAGCCGGCCGTTGCTCGCGACACCTGTCGCGAACGGAGTTCGACCACCCGTAACCCCTGGGGCCTCGCCGACGCTCACACCTACAGGCGCCCGCACGGGCGGGGCCATTACGCTTGAGAGCAACTAGAAGGAGGACCGATGCGCAAACATACGCTGATCGCGACGGCGCTTGCCACCGCGGCTGCAGGCCTGGGCGTGGCGGGACTGGCCGCAGCGGACGTCATCACGTGCACCGCCGGGGGCACCTGCCGGGGCACGCAGGGGCCCGACGAGCTGACGGGGACGGCGGTCGACGACAACATCGTCGCCAAGAAGGGCGACGACAGCGTGGCCGCCCTGGAGGGCAATGACGTCGTCAACTCCGGGCGGGGCGACGACACCGTCGACGGCGACGAGGGTGACGACACCCTGAAGGGGAAGAAGGGCGCCGACACCCTCGACGGCGACCTCGGCAGTGACGTGATCTACGCCAAGGGCGACGGCAAGAAGGGTGGGATCGACACCGTCGCATGTGGCGAGGATCCGGGCGGGGCCGACATCGACGTCGTCTCGGTGGACAAGAACGATGTTCTTGTCACGCCGGCCGACTGCGAGACGGTCAAGCGCCCAGGCAAGCCGGCGCCGTAACCAGAGGCAACCACTCGTACTCGAGGGGCCTGGGCGGGATTCCCGCCCGGGCCCCTCTGTTTACGCCGTCGCTGCCGCTCCCGCCTAAGCACGCCAGCGCGGGCGCCTACGGGTCTAGAGACCGAGGGCGCGGCGCAGCTCCGCCCCGCTCAATCCCTCGACCCGGATCACCTTGTCACGGGATCGCTCTCCGCGGGCGACGCTGACTTTGCCCTTCGCCACGCCGGCCCGCTTCGCGACCAGCTTGACCAGGGCGGCGTTCGCCTTTCCGTCCGCGGGGGGCGCGGTGACCCGAACGAGCACCGCGCCGTCGCGCTCGCCGGCGATCTCGTCGCGCCGGGCGCGAGGCTGAAGGCGGACTCGGAGCTCGGCCATCAGCCTTCCTGGCGCCGCTCGAGCCCCTCCAGCAGCGCCAGGATCGCCGGCTCCACCTCCGCTCGCGCGGCCTGGGGATCCTCGGCGTTGGCGATCAACATCCCGGCCTCCCCCATCGCGGCCAGCAGCAATCGGGGATCGGCCGCCTCCTCAGGGTGGCCGCTCACCTTCCTACACTCACGGCATGGCGCACAGGGTCAGCCTCGATTCAGCGTCACTGAGTACCGACGAGCGACGCGCCGTCGATCGGCTCGTCGCGTTGCTTCAGGAGCGACTCGGCGATGACCTCGTCGCGGTGTGGCTCTACGGGTCGCGCGCACGTGGCGAGGAGCCACCCGCCGAGTCCGACGTCGACCTGATGGTCGTCACGCGTTACGGCGCGAAGGACTCCGACATCGTCGACGACGCCGTCTGGGAGGCGGCCGAGGCGGAGGCCGCGAACCCGTTCTGGTTCTCCGCTCAGATCGTGACTCCGGAGTGGCTCGCCGATCGGCGAAGGATCGAGTCTTTCTTCATCCGCGAGGTCGATCGCGACAAGATCGTCCTCGCCGGAGGGCCTTGAGCCCTCGCTCGGAGGAGTTCATGGCCGAGGCGCGGTCCCGCCTCGACGACGCCCGTTTCAATCTCGACGCGAGCCGGCTCGGGATCGCCGCGAGCGCCGCGTACTACGCGATGCTCTACGCCGCTCGCGCCGCATTGAGCGAGCGGGACCTGTACGCGAAGACCCATAGCGGGGTGTGGTCGGCGTTCGGCGCCGAGTTCGTCGCCAGCGGCAGCTTCACGCCGGAGCTGGCCCAGGTGGCGGCGCGCGCCCAGAGAATCCGCGAGCTCGGCGACTACGAGGCGAAGCCGCCTTCCGGCGCCGAGGCCGCGGCTCTGGTCGAGGACGCCGAACGGTTCGTCGACGCGGTGCTCGGGCTGCTCGACGGATAGCGGAGCCGCCAGTTCCTACCGGTCGCGCGCTAACCTCCCCCGCGTCCGAACGGTCAAGCGGCGCCGAGCGTCGATGGCCGTCACTGACCCGGCCATCGGCTCGGCTCCCGGCTGACTCAACTTCACAGGGGAGAGGAGATTCCCATGGCCAACACGGCGAGGTTGCGGGCCCGTCCGGGCGCCGCGAGCGTGATCGCGGTCGTGGCGCTCGTCGCCGCGCTGGCGGGCACCGCGCTCGCCGGCGAGCGGCAACGACCAGCGCCAAGCTCACGAAGTCGAAGGTGAAGAAGATCGCCCAGAAGCAGATCGGCAAGCTGCCACTGGTCGGCGCCGGGGCCCAGGCCTCGGACGCGATGGCCGCCAACGGCGGCTTCCAGACCGTGCTCACGGACCAGGTCTCGCTCCACGACTCGAGCCCGGGCGTCCTGCTCGTGAACGGGGCGCTCGAGGTCCACGCCGAGGGCTTTGCCCCGAGCGTCGACGTGCGGGTGCTCGTGAACGGACAGCAGGAGGGCGGAACGTTCAGCACCAGCATGATCGCCGACGGGACCGGCACCGTCCCGGTGAGCATCCAGTGCGATGGCTTGATCGCCGGCACGCACACGGTCGAGGTCCAGGCCCAGGGCCCGACCGGGCTCGGCGTCTCGTTCCGCGACCGCAGCCTGAACGCGGCGGCGATGCCGGGGATCTGAGCCGGCGCGGGCCGAGCCAGCCACAGGCGAGGCGGCCTGCCGGCCGCCTCGCCTGTGGCTGGCCGCTCGAGCGGCTAGCGTTTCACGTATCGAGGACGCGACCTACATCCTGCGCGACTGGCTGCGCGACAACCCACCTCCCGACGAGGTCTTCACCCAGACGCTCGCCGGCGTGGCGCAGCGCGCGCTCGCAGGGGAGGACTTCCGCATCGGCGTGCGCGAGCTCCTCGACGAGTTCGGGCTCCTGCTGACCGACGAGCAGCGTGCCCGCGCGATCGCCGAAGAGCCGCCGCTGACGGGCGATCGCCGCCACGATGCCTACCTCGGCGCCCTCGCCGAGCACCTCGCCGCCCGCCACTCGCTCGAGCGCCCCGAATGGTGCTGCCGGCCGGAGCGCTTCCTCGACCGCTTCTGGTTCCTCAGCGACGTGCCGGGCTTCCGGGCGCTCGCCATCGCCCAGTCCCCGGCCCCCTTCCGCCGCCGCGGGATCTTCATTGCCGAGGGCGCGCTCCAGCGCTGCTAGCCGGCGGTGGATCGCGAAGACATCATCGAGGCGCTGGCCGCCCTCGGTGCCCTGCTCGATGAGCGCGGGATCCAGGGCGAGATGTACCTGGTGGGCGGCGCGGCGATCGCCCTCGCCTACGACACGCGCCGCTCGACCCGCGACGTCGACGCCGTGTTCGAGCCGAAGCTCGAGATCTACGAGGCCGCCGCGGAGGTTGCACGGCGCCTCGATCTCCCGGCCGGCTGGCTCAACGACGCGGTGAAGGGATTTCTCTCGGGGGATGATCCCGAGGCGAGTCCCGTCCTCGACATGCCGGGCCTCCGCTGCCTCGCCGCCTCGCCGCCCATACTCCTCGCCCTCAAGGTGCTCGCCCACCGGGTCGGCGAGGACGAGGACGACGTTCGACTGCTTGCCGCCGAGCTGAGCCTGTCAAGCGCCGGCGAGGTGCTTTCGCTCGCCGAGGAGGTGTTCGGCGATCGCCTCGATCCGGCCGCGCGCTTCTTCGTCGAGGAACTGTTCGAATAGATCAGCTCAGCCGCTCGACGACCATCGCCTCGCCCTGCCCGCCGGCGACGCACATCGTCTCCAGGCCGACCTGGTGGTCGTCCGACTCCATCGCGTTCAGCAGCGTCGCCATGATCCGCGCACCGGTCATCCCGAACGGGTGACCGAGCGCGATCGCGCCGCCGTGCGTGTTGAGCTTGTCCAGCGGGATGTCGCACTCGTCCATGATCGGGATCACCTGCGCGGCGAACGCCTCGTTCAGCTCCACCACGTCGACGTCGTTGATCTTCATTCCGGCCCGATCCAGGACCCTCTTGATCGCGCCGAGCGGCGCCACGCCCATGTACTCGGGCTCGTTCCCAAACGTGGCGGCGGTGACGATCCGCGCGCGCGGCTGTAGCCCCAGCTCCTCGGCCCGCTCGTCGGACATGATCAGCGTCGCGGCGGCGCCGTCGTTCAGCGGGCAGGAGTTGCCGGCCGTCACCTTTCCTCCCTCCTTGAACGATGGCTCGAGCTGGGAGAGCTTCTCCAGCGTGGAGGTGGGCCGCGGCCCGTCGTCCTTGGCGACCTCGCCTCCGTCGGGCAGCTTCACCGGGACGATCTCGCGATCGTAGAAGCCCGACTCCTGCGAGGCGACGGCCAGCTCCTGCGAGCGCTGCGCGTACTTGTCCATGTCCGCCCGGCTCACCTCGTAGCGCTCCGCGACGTTCTCGGCCGTCAGGCCCATCGAGATGTAGGCGTTCGGCTGGCCGTCCTTGCCCTGCAGCCTCTCGTTCTGGTCGGCCTCCCCGGCGGCCTCCTGGCGCTCGTTGTAGCGGCTCACCCACTCCACGCCGGCGGCGATGTAGGCGTCTCCCTGGCCCGCGACGACCGAGTTCGCCGCCTGGCGGATCGCCTCGAGGCTGGAGGCGCAGTAGCGCGAGATCGTCACCCCGTTGACGCTCTGGGGAAGCTTCTCGGAGAGCAGCACGATGATCCGCCCGATGTTGAAGGCCTGCAGCCCCTGGGGCAGCCCGCAGCCGCACAGCAGGTCCTCGATCTCCTCCGGCTCGACGCCGGGGTTTCGCTCCAGGAGCTGGTCGACGACGTGGGCGCCCGTCTCGTCGGGACGCAGCCCCGCGAGCGAGCCCTTGAACGCGCGCCCAACCGGGGTGCGGATGGCGTCGACGATCACGGCTTCGGGCATCTCGTTGCCTCCTCAGGTCGATTCAAGGCTGCCGAGTCGGAATGGTAGGGAGGGTGACTACCCTCTGCCGTATGGCAACCGACGCCTCGTCGGACACGGACGCCTCAGCCGACCCAGAGGCCGCTGAAGCGGACGCCTCCCCAGAGATCTCGCTCGCGCCCGAGCGGGTCGCCGAGATGCTCGAGCGCGGCTCGGTCCAGGTGATCGACGTGCGCGAGGACTCTGAGTGGGACGCCGGCCGCGTCGCGCGCGCCCGGCACATCGAGTTCGAGCAGGTCTCGGCGCAGGCCGAGTCGATCGACAAGGCCCAACCCGTGGTCTTCCAGTGCCGTGGGGGGGCGCGCTCGGGGATGGTCGCGGCGGCGTTCCGGGAGTCGGGCTGGGACGCCTACAACATGGACGGGGGCCTGCGGGCATGGGAGGAGCGCGGCCTGCCGCTCGAGCCCGCAGAGGGCCACATCGAGGGCGCCTGACCGCCACGTCTGGGGGGCGGTGCTAGATTGCCGCGCCGATGGAGGGCAGGCCACCGCAGCCTCCGCCTCAGCCGCCGGGGGAGCCAAAGCCGCCGGCGCAGGCGCCCGCTTCGACCCCGACCAGCGTCGATCCTCACGAGCGGATCGACGGCCTGCGGAGCTGGCTGGCGCAAGTGGAGCGAAAGCTCGGCCTGCGCACCTACATCGGCGCGGCCGTGGGCGTGCTCGCGCTTGCGGCCGCGATCGCCGCGGTCGTGCTCGCGCTCGGGGCGAAGCAGGACGCCGCAACCGAGGCCGACATCCAGGACCTGCGCGAGGAGCTGGCCGGCGTGCGCGAGACCGCGGCCGAGGCTGCCCAGGAGGACGTGCAGTCGATCACCGAGTCGCTGGCGGACCTGGAGGACCAGATCGGCAAGGTCGAGAGCGAGCAGCGGTCCCAGGGCAACGAGCTGTCCGTGGCTCAGGACGACATCCAGGATCTGCGCAACCAGATCTCGGACCTGCAGAGCGGCGGCTCCACCGGCGCCGCGCCGTAGCCGCGCTCCGGCCCGCCTAGGGGCCCGGCCGCCTCGTGGTGGTTCCCGCGACCGGCCCATCGGTGCCGAGCCGATCCTCGAGGTCGTCGACCGTGTCGCGAAGCGTCTGCATGAGCTCGGCGAGCTCCTCGTGCTCGGCCTGGGCGGCCTCGCGCTCGGCTCGCGCCGCCTCGTGCTCGGTCTGCGCTGCGAGCAGCTCGCGCCGTGCCGTGCGCGCGAAGGCGCGCTCCTCGCGGCGCGCCCCCTCCATCGCGTTGATCACGATTCCGATCAGGATGTTGATCAGCAGGAAGCCCGCGATCAACACGTAGCTGACGAAGTAGATCCACGACCACGGGTGGATCTGCATCCCCTCGCGCAGGTAGATCGGCCACTGCTCGAGCGTCAGCATCACGAACAGGTTGAGCATCGCGTCGCCGATGTTCCCCCAGCGCTCTGGATCCTCGGTGTGGAAGAGGATCCACCCCACCATCCCGTAGAGGTAGATGAGCAGGACCGCCAGCACCCCCATGCCGCGATCGGCGGCAGGCTGCGCACCATTCCACGAAGCAGCACGCGCACGTCCGGCAGCACGCTGATGATGCGCACGATCCGCAGCAGGCGGACGAGTCGCAGCAGGGTCGCGTTCTGGCGCAGCCCGGGCGCGAACGCCGCGGTGATCACCACGAAGTCGAAAACGTTCCAGCCGTCGCGGAAGAAGTCCCGGGGGCGGTTTCCATACGCGGTGATGCGGATCGCCAGCTCGACCACGAAGATCCCCAGGCAGACGTCGTTGAGCACCGCGAGCAGCGTGCCCGCCTGCTCCTCGATCCCCCCGTACGTCTCGGGCCCGAGCACGATCGCGTTGGCGACGATGACGCCGAAGATGAAGCCCTGAAAGCGAGCGGAGTCGGCGATCCGTGCGCAGGCTGTGGGCACGACGGTCATGGCGAGGCGCGAATAGTGCCACGAAGGGGTCTCAGGCACGAAAGGAGTCCGAATTAGGGTTTCCTAAGCACCCGTCTCAGGCACGAGATCGGGCGGCTCAGGCACGAGATCGCCCATGCCCGTCTGACAGGTGCGCTACGGTCGCGTTCAGGCGTGCTCGTGCGTGGCGACATATGCCCAGCGCGACCGCCGTCGGCGAGAACGCGACAATCGCCGGCCCGTGAGGACCGGCGCCTGAAAGGAGACGTCGCAGATGCCAGAGGGTTACTGCGTCAAGGAACGCAAGAAGATCGAGATCAAGGATCCGCAGCAGGTGACCATGAAGAACGGTCGCCCGGCGATTCAGGGCACATGCCCTGACTGCGGGACGAAGATCTTCAAGATCGGCAAGCTCTAGCCGCCTTCGGACAGCTCCCGCGCCTTCCCGCGCCCCGCGGGCACGGGTGGCACGCGCTCGCGAACCTCGCCCAGCAGGCGGGTCGCTAGCGCGTCCGGCTCCTCATCCGGGTGCGGCTGCCCACCCGCGGGCTCGAACAGCGTCACGGTGACCCGAGGTCGCTGCGGGAAGCGGACGTAGTCCGTCGTTCCCGCGACCGCGCAGAGGACGACCCGAACCCCGGGACAGGCGACGGCGAGCCGACCAATGCCGCTGCGGGCACGCAGGCGCTCGCCGCGCGAGAGCTTTCCCTCCGGGAACACGCACACCGCCTGCCCGGACCGCAGGGCGTCCACGGCCCGCCCCAGCGCCCGGACGTCGCGGGCCCCGCGCTCGATGGGAATCTGACCGAGGCCGTACAGGATCGGACCGAGCCCGGGGATCTTCCACAGACTCGCCCGCGCGAGGAAACGCAGCTTGCGGCGCCGGCGAAGCGCGATTCCGAGCAGCACCGGGTCCCACTGGCTGTCGTGGTTCGGGACCACGAGGAGCGGACCGCGCTCCGGAACCGCGTCAATCCCCTCTACTCGAAGCCGCCCCCACAAGGCCGCCGGGAACAGCAGCCGAGTAACGAGCGCGTAGAGCGAGCCCGCTCCTAGACGGTTGCTGGCGCCGCTGCGGCCGCGCTCTCTGCCTCGGCGGCCTCCTCCGGCTCCCGAGACGTCCGCGGCGGCTGCAGCCCGAAGTAGCCGATCAGCTGCCAGCGAGGCTCGTCGTCGCCGCCTCGGCGCAGCAGCACCTTGCCGAGGTAGGCGCCGGGAACGACCTCCACCAGCTCGTCGAGGATGTCCCGGATCAGCAGTCCGGGGTTCTGATCCGAGTCGTAGTCGATCTTCAGCGTCTCGCGATCCGGATCGACCGTCCCCGGTCCGGTATAGGTGCGGAAACGGAAGGCGCCGAGGCGGTCGTTGGGTGCGTCCCAGGGGCGGTAGCTGGGCCACAGCACGCGTGCGACGGGTCGCGCGCTCGCGGTCAGCAGGTTGTCCCCGCTCTGGGCCTCGGCGTCGAAACGCTTGCCCACCCACGGCATCCACGCGGCGGCGAGGGCCGTCAGCGCGAGGTCGGCCGGGCGCCACAGCGAAGGCGTGACCATGATCCCGTCGTAGAGGCCCGTCAGCGGCGCCGTCGGGGGGCTCCCGAGGCGGAAGATCAGGTTCAGTGTCTCGAACGCCTCGTCAGGCCGGCCGCGGGCCCGCATGCCCGCGAGCCGGATCTGGCCCCATGCGGCGCGGCGGCCAAGTTCCCGATCGTCGGTGCCCAGTCCCTGCACCTCGCGCACGTAGCGCTCCACCTCCTCGGGGCGGGGCTCGAATGGATCGGGCTCGAGCGCCGGAAGCTCGGTCTTGCTGTTCGCCATGTTTACCTCCCGATCGCGGACGCGGGCCACGGGGAAGCTACCTGATGGGCTTCCCCTCGCCTGCACCTGCGTAAGAGATATGGTCCCGGATCACCGCGAGCTAGGAGGAGGTAGGTGCAGATTGTGACCCGCAACCCGCGTACGCGCGCCAGCCAACTGCTCATCATGGGCCTCACGGCGCTCTCAGCCGCCGCCATCGCCGGCTGCGGCGGCGACGATGAGGCCACGACCGTGGCGACAACCGGGCCCACCGGGCCCACCGGGGCGACCGGCGCCGCGGGTCAGGCACAGGAGCTCGACGTCAGCGAGATCGACTACGAGCTCGATCCCGCCGATCCGACGGTGAAGCCCGGCGAGATCACGGTCAAGGCCACGAACGACGGCCAGGTCGTCCACAGCCTCGTCGTCGAGGCCCCCGACGGAGACGTGCAGCTCTCCCAGGACCTGCAGCCCGGCGATGCCGGCGAGTTGAAGGTCAACCTCGACAAGGCGGGCAAGTACAAGTGGTACTGCCCGATCGCCAACCACGAAGAGCTCGGGATGGTCGGCGACATCACGGTCGAGGAGTAGCGGGGCCGCGCCTCAGCCGCTGCGCCGCCTGCGTCGATTCGGTGGCAGAATTGCCGAGCCGATGGAGGGCGCCCAGAAACCGCTGGAGCTAATCCTCGCCCGCAACCTGCTGACGAGCATCTCGACCCCAGCGTTCCTCGTCGACCACGCGGGAGTGCTGATGTTCTACAACGAGGCCGCGGGCGCGCTGCTCGGGATCCCGTTCGAGGAGGCGGGCAGGATGGGGCCCGAGGAATGGGGCATGCGTTTCGGTCCCTTCGGGAGCGACGGCGAGCGCATCCCCTACCAGGAGCTCCCGCTGACCGTGGCGCTGCGCGATGGTAGGCCCGCGCACGCCAGCTTCCGCATCCGCTCCGCGAACGGCGAGGAGCACGACATCGCGGTCAGCGCGATGCCGATCGCCACCGATGAGGGAACCTCCGGGGCGCTCGCGATCTTCTGGCCGGTGGACGACGGGCGGGGCAGCGGGGAGGCGGGACGATGAAGGTCAAGGTGTGGGGCGCGCGGGGCTCCGTTCCCTCTCCCGGGCCGGAGATGAACCGGTACGGGGGAAACACATCCTGCGTCGAGCTGAAGCTGTCGGACGGAGAGACCCTGATCCTCGACGCGGGCACGGGAATCCGATCGCTGGGGGTGGCGCTGGCGGCCGGGATGCCGAACATCAACATCCTTCTCACCCACCTCCACCTGGACCACATTCAGGGGCTGATGTTCTTCCCGCCGTGCTTCAAGACCGACTCCCGGATCACCATCTGGGGCCCGTCCTCGCCTGAGGCATCCCTCGAGCACCGGATCGCCCGCTACATCTCGGCGCCCCTGTCCCCGGTCGAGGTCCGGGAGCTGCCCTGCGACGTCTCCTTCCTCGACACGCCGGCGAGCGAGTGGGAGATCGGCTCGGCCCGCATCCGCGCCGAGTCGGTCACGCACCGCGGGCCGACGCTCGGCTACAGGATCACCGAGGGCGATACGAGTGTCTGCTACATCCCGGACCACGAGCCGGGCCTCGGCGCACCGCTCGACGGCCTCGAGCAGGAGTGGATCTCGGGCTACGACCTCGCCCACGGCGCGCAGCTGCTGATCCACGACTGCCAGTACACAGACGAGGAGTACCCCGACCACGTCGGCTGGGGACATTCCCCGCTCGCCGACGCGCTCACGTTCGCGCGGCGGACGGAGGCCGAGCGGGTGATGCTCTTCCACCACGATCCGCTGCACACGGACGACTTCCTCGACAGCTTCCTCGGGACCGCGGTCGAGCGCTGGGAGGCGCTCGGCGGCGGCGCGACCCAGCTCGAGCTGGCCGCCGAGCGCCGCGAGCTGGAGGTCGGGGCGGCGCGCGAGCTGGCCGCCGGCTGAGCGCGAGCTACTCGGGCTCTCGGGCGGTCTCGAGCGCCTCGCGGCGCGCCTGCTCCGCCGCGGCCCGCACCTGCTCGTCGGCCTCCCTGCCCGCCTTCTCCGCCATCGCGGCGTGGCGCTGCTCGGCGCTGCGGCGCGCCGCCTCGGCGGCCGCCTTCGCCTCCTGCTCGATCTCGCGCCGCAGCCGCGCCTCGAGCTCCGTGATCCGCTGCTCGGCCTCCGACTGAGCGCGATCCTCCGCCTGCTGACGCAGGCGCGCCTCCTCCTCGCGCAGGCGCATCTCCAGGGTGGCGCGGGAGCGCGCCGTGGTCTCGCTGTGGGCCCGCTCTGCCTCTGAGTCGACCTCCCGCTGCAACTCGTCCATCTGCTCCTGCTTGCGGGCCTCGGCCTGCTCCCGCGCGCGGCGCTCCGCCTCCCGGGCGACCCTGTCGACCAGCGCGTTGAGCCGTTCCCTGGTCCGCGCGAGCTCCTCCTCGACCCTTGCTCGCCCCTCCATCTCGGATCGCAGTCGCGCCTCCGCCTCGCGGAGCTCGGCATCGACCTCCTGCCTCGCGCCCTCCTGCGCGGTGCGTGTCGCCTCCGCGGCGCGGGCGCGTGCGCGCTCCTCGCTCTGCGCGGCGAGCTCCTGCGCCCGCTCGTCGGCCTGTGCGCGAAGCTTCTCGGCCAGCGAGCGCAGCTTCTCCTCGGCCTGGGCACGCAGCTGCTCCCGGGCGACGCGAAGGCGCTCCTGCGCCTCCGCGGTCGCCTTGCCGGCGGAGGCCTCGCGCAGCCCCGCGGCCTCGCGCTCGACCTCGCGCCTCAGCTCCGCGAGCTCGCGAGCTCCGTGCGCGCGAGCCCGCTCGACCTCGTGCAGGGCCTGTTCGCGCTCCCGCTCCACCTCGCGCAACCGCCCCTCCGCGTCGGCCACCCGGCGCTCGGCTCCGCCCCGGGCCTGCTCGGCATCGGCGGCTCTCGCCTCCGCGTCCGTGGCACGGCGCCCGGCGCGGGCAGCCTCCTCCTCCGCGGCGGCGGCCGCCCGCCGGGCATCGGCGAGCTCGGTCCCCAGCTTGCGGATCTCACGAGCCAGCTCCGCCACGCTCTCACGGCGCGCGTCCTCGGCGGCGGCGCCGACCTCCTCGGATACGCGGCGGGCCTCCTTGGCGCTCGCGCGTGGCTCGGACTTCGCCGCTTCCCCGGGGTCCTCCACCGCGCGGAGGCGCCGCTCGGCCCGCGCGCCACCCACCCCGCCGGTGTCCTCACCTCGTCGATCCGGCATGTCGGCCACCATACCCGGCTCCCGGGCCGTCGCTCACGTCTCGGCGCGAGGCGGCGGCTCCATCCCTGAGTCCCGCATCCCCTGCTCGATCCGCTCGATCACGGTCTCGATCACCCTCACGCGGGCGTGGCGCTTCGAGTCGGCCTCGATCAGATGCCAGCGCGCGTACGGCTGGTCGGTGCGCGCGACCATGTCCTCGACCGCCTCGGTGTACTCGGCTCGCCGCTCGCGGTTGCGCCAATCCTCGTCGGTCAGCTTCCAGGCCTTGAGCTGCTCCTTCTCGCGCCGCTTGAAGCGCTTCAGCTGCTCCTCGTCCGAGATGTGCAGCCACAGCTTGACCAGGATCATTCCCTCGTCGCTGATCGAGCGCTCGAAGCCGTTGATCTCGTCGTAGGCCCGCAGCCACTGCTCTCGGGTCGCGAACCCCTCCACCCGCTCGACCAGCACGCGGCCGTACCAGGAGCGGTCGAAGACCGCCATCCCGCCCCACCCGGGCAGCACGGGCCAGAAGCGCCACAGGAAGTGGTGGCGCTTCTCGTCCGCGGTGGGGGCGGCGAACTGGACGACGCGGACATGCCTGGGATCGATCTGGGCGACGAGCCGCTTGATCGCTCCGCCCTTCCCCGACGCGTCCCAACCCTCGAACAGGACGCACACCGGTGGCCCCAGCCCCTGATCGCCGAGCTGGCCGCCGAGCGTGAGGCGAAGCTCGGCGAGTCGCTCCCACGCCTGGTCGAGGCTTCGCGCCTCCTCCTTGCGCGTCAGCGACTGCGTCAGGTCGAGCTCGTCGAGGCGGCCCACGCCGCCATCCTCTCAGTGTGGCGCGGGCGGAATCAAGCCAACCGCGCGCAATGCGATCAGTAGGGCTGCGGGACCCTGGGCCCGGGAGGTTCCGGCCGCTCCTCGAACAGGTTGATCGCGATCGGGAGCAGCAGGGTGGCGGCGAAGATCATCAGGATCCCGACGGCGACCATCCACCTGAGGCGGAAGAGGTGGCCCGCGGCGCCGACGACGAACCCGCCCACCATGAGGGCGGCGTAGGGCCCGAGGTCCTCGGGGAGGATCGCGCCCAGCATGCCGTCATTATCATCGCCTCAATGGAACGAAACACACCCGCGACGTGCTCGGCTACGCCTCCGCCGTCGCGGGGTCGGAAATGAGCTCGGCGTCGCCTGATTCCGTCGCCGACGTGAAGGCGTCGCTCGGCGAGGTCGGCTACCTCGCCGACGAGCCCGCGGCGCTCGTCTCCTACCTCGCTCAGCGGCTCGGCAAGCCCGTGCTGGTGGAGGGCCCGGCCGGGGTCGGAAAGACCGAGCTGGCGAAGGCGCTGCACCGATCGACGGGACGGGAGCTGATCCGCCTCCAGTGCTACGAGGGCCTCGACGAGGCGAAGGCGATGTACGAGTGGAACTACCGCAAGCAGCTGCTGCGGATCCAGGCCGAGGCCGGCGACGACGCAGACCGCTCCGGTAGCTGGGAGGCCGTACACGACGACATCTTCAGCGACGAGTTCATCCTCACCCGGCCGCTGCTGGCAGCGATCGCGTCCGAGGAGCCCGTCGTGCTCCTGATCGACGAGATCGACAAGACCGACCAGGAGTTCGAGGCGATGCTGCTGGAGGTGCTGTCGGACTTCCAGATCTCGGTCCCAGAGCTCGGCGTGATCGCGGCCCGCACCCACCCGCTCGTCGTCCTCACCTCCAACAACTCGCGCGAGCTGACGGAGGCGCTGAAGCGCCGCTGCCTGTATCTGTGGCTCGACTATCCGACGATCGAGCGCGAGATCGAGATCGTGCGACTGCACGCACCCGACCTCGACCAGCAGCTCGCCCGCCGGCTGATCGAGGTCATTCACATGGTGCGCTCGCTGGACCTCAAGAAGCCGCCCTCGATCGCGGAGTCGATCGATTGGGCGCGCGCGGTGCTTCTGCTCGGCGCGGACGACCTCGATCGCTCGGTCTTCGAGCGGACGATGAGCATCATCGTCAAGCACCGCACCGATCTCGACGTGGTCGCGGAGCGGGTCGGCGTGCGACTCGACCAGGAGGGCAAGTTGGACCTCGGCGCCGCCGGCGGCCAGAGGTCCTAGCCGCGCGATGGGCCCAAGCGCCCAGGACGCACCGCAGCTTCCGGCCGGATTCGGGCCGCGGGTCGTGGCGTTCTGCGAGGAGCTTCGCCGCGAGGGGGTGAGCGTCGGCACCTCGGAGATCCTCGATGCGTTCTCCGCGCTGCAGAAGGTCTCGTGGGCCGAACCGGCGGACTTCCGCGCGGCGATGGCCGCCACGCTCGCGAAGTCGCAGGAGGACCGCCGCGTCTTCGACCTGCTCTTCGACCGCTTCTTCTTCCGGGCCGCGGAGGCGGAGGCGCTGCGCCAGGGGATCGGGGAGCAGCAGCGCTACGAGGCCACAGAGCAGCTCGACCTCGACGAGCTCCGCGAGGCTGTCCGCCAGGCGATCACCGAGGGTCGAGACGGCGAGATGCGGGACCTGGCGCGGCTGGCGATCGCCGCGTTCGGGCGCCGCGGGGACGGCTCCGGAGTGGTCGGAGTGGACGTGCAGAGGATCAGGCGCACGCTCGGCCTTCAGGTGCAGGGGCGCGCCGACTCCGAGGGCGACGGCGAGCCGCTCACCCTTGACCGGGAGAGCCTCAACCAGTTCGAGCGCCACCTGCGTCGCGAGCTCGAGCGCGCCCTGATCGAGAGGACCGACCGGCTCCCGCCGTCGCGCCCGCTCGCCGATCTCGACCGCGCCCTGCCGACCAGTCCCGCGCAGGACCTCGCCTCCGTCCACCGAGCGGTGGCGCAGCTGAAGCGCAGGCTCGCCACGCTCGGCCACGAGCAGCGCGGGCGGCGCAGGGGGGCGATCGTCGACGTGCGCCGGACGATGCGCGCCTCTCTGGAGACCGGCGGGGTGCCGCTGCGGCTCAAGCACCGTCCGCGCCGGCCGCGGCGACCCGAGATCTACGTACTGTGCGACGTGTCGACCTCGGTCACCTCCGCGAGCGTGTTCTTCCTCTCGGTGCTGCACGCACTCCACGACTCGTTTCGCAAGCTGCGGAGCTTCGTGTTCATCGAGCGGATCTCCGAGGTCACCGACGTGTTCGAGCGCGAGCGCGACTTCCGGCGGATCTCGGAACAGATCAGCAGCGAGGGCGGCGTCGCCGACGTCTCCGGCTACACCGACTACGGCCGGGTGTGGCTCGAGTTCGAAGCCGAGATCTCCGAGGACCTCGATCCCCGCTCGACAGTGATCGTGCTCGGTGACGCCCGCACCAACGGACGCGAGCCGCACGCGGAGACCTTCGCGCGCGTTGCCGAGCGCGCGGGGCGCACCTTCTGGCTCAACCCCGAGCCGCGGCTGTACTGGAACTACGGCGACTCGGTGATGGCCGCGTACGAGCGCCACTGCGACGGCGCCTTCGAGTGCTGGACGACGAAGCACCTGGAGGGGTTCGTCAACCTGATCGCTGGCGGCGCGCCGCTGGCCGATTGACGCCAGCACCCGGTCCGAGCCGAGTAGACTTCGGCTAGGAAGAACACAGGGGGGCTCGCAGGAAAGCGGGCTGAGATAGCGCCTCTGGCCCCCACCACCCGGCGCTGACCCTCAGAACCTGTCGCGGTAATTCGCGCGGAGGGAGCATGCAGACCACACCCGAGGCTCCCGTAGCGGAGCCTCATTCGATCTCGGAGCCCGGCCCGCCGAACGGCGGCGGAGCCGACGTCGCGATCCGCGGCCTCGCCCACTCCTACGCGGAGCTGCGGGTGATCGCCGAGCTCGACCTCAACGTAGCCCCGCGGGAGGTG
>Ga0184637_10001456_pt1 | contig 15963 bp, 13 predicted proteins | sample PLM3_127_b2_FD_133143 | JGI IMG/M metagenome (GOLD analysis project Ga0184637, IMG submission 133143) | Groundwater sediment microbial communities from an aquifer in East River, Colorado, USA - PLM3_127_b2 | ecosystem: Environmental > Terrestrial > Soil > Riparian zone | place: USA: East River...
AGCCGGGTGCCATCGTGCAAGACGATGGTCGCCCGCTCCGTAGCCGAGACCACGTGATGGTTGGTGACGACGAGCCGCTGGCCGTTCCACACGACACCGGAACCGCTGCCGCCACGGGGCCCACGTACCAGCACCACGCTTGCGCTGACGTGCTCGGCCAGGGCCGCTGTCTCCTCCGAGAGCTGAGATGTATGCGTCAGCTCTTCGAGCGCAGTCATCAGGACCGCTCGGCCGGTGTGAGGCTGAGCTCCTTCCGCTCACCAGCACGCAGCACGACCGCGGGTGTTGCCTGGCCCACGACGGCCGGCCCTAGAGCGGCCTGTAGGTCCTGCGGATCGGCGGTGGTCTGGCCGCCGAGGCTGATGACGACGTCTCCCATGAACAAGCCGCCTTTGTCGGCAGGGCTGCCGGACTCGACCCCGAGGACGAGCAGACCGCTCTCCTGCTGAAGGCCCAGCTTCTGCTGCAGCTCCGAGGGCAACCGGACGGGCTGCGAGGTCACGCCGAGATAACCGCGTCGGACTCGACCCTGCGTGAGCAGCATATCGACGGTAGCGCTCACCGTGTTGGATGGGATCGCGATACCCTGCCCGCGAGCGAGATGGGAGCTATTGACGCCGACGACCTGGCCCTGAGTGTCGACCAGCGGTCCCCCGGAGAAGCCGGGATACAGGGCGACATCCGCTCGGATATACCCTTCGACCACTCCGCCACGCGCTGTCCGCCAGGTCGACCCCAGCGCACTCACGACCCCGAAGCTTGCCATGAGCCGCCCGCTTCCGCCGCCGCTGCCAGCACCGATGGCCAGCACGAAGTTGCCTACCTTCAAAGAACCCGCGGCCGCGGGTGTTGCTACTGCGAACGAGCCCGCGCCCGCGGGGGTAGTCCCCGGCAATGAACCGGAGCCCGCCTGCGTCGCCGCGGTTGCTGAAAATCCTGCGACTCGAAGCACGGCGAGATCGCTGCCGGGGTCGCGTCCCGCGATGGTAGCCTCGATCTTTTCGTCGCTCGGACCGGATACGGTGATGTCCTCGTCGCGCTCGAGCACGTGATCGGCGGTAACGACGATGCCCTCTCGCCAGACGATTCCCGTCGCGGGAATGCGTCGGCGTCCATGCACTGCGACAACCGAGTGCGACGCAGCCTCTACGGCGGCCGCAAGCTCGTCCGACACCGCGGCCAGAACGCCACCTGATCGTTCCATTGTTGCCATTTCCGGCGCCTCCTCTACCGGCTGGTGTGCCCAGCCCTGGTGTGCCTACAGCATAAGAGGTCGGAAACCGGCTTCCATCGGGCATCCGGGGAGGGCTTGACCTGCTCTTTCGGCTAGCTCATCAATGTCATTCTGACGCCGAAGGCGGAAAGAATCCTTGCCTCGTGGTGGGTGCGGATTCTTCGGGCCGCGCCTTCAGAATGACATTGGCAGGAAGGCTAGTTGGGGTTCCGCTCGGTGAGGATCTGTGGTCCATCGGGCGTGATCGCCACAGTGTGCTCGAAGTGGGCGGAGAGCGAGCCGTCCACCGTCACCGCGGTCCAGCCATCCGAGAGGAACTTGATCTCGGGCGAGCCGAGCGTGAGCTGGGGCTCGATGCAGATAACCATGCCCGGCCGCAGTAAGGGGCCGCGCCCAGGCGCACCCCAATGGGGCACTTGCGGAGGCTCGTGCATTGCCCGCCCGATACCGTGGCCGACGAACTCGCGGACGACGTTCATCCCGTGGCCCTCGGCGTGCTCCTGGATAGCGTGGGAGATGTCGGTGAGGCGGTTGCCGGCCTGAGCCTGGCCGATGCCGGCGTAAAGCGCTCCCTCGCAGACTTCGAGGAGGCGGCGCTTCTCCTCTGAGATCTCGCCCATGGGCAGGGTCAGGGCAGTGTCGGAGAAGTAGCCCTTGTGGCTAAACGCTATGTCCAGGGAGACGATGTCGCCTTCCTCGATCCGCCTCGGCCCGGGAATGCCATGCACCACCGCCTCGTTGATCGATACGCAGATGTGGCCGGGAAAGCGGTTAGACGGGCCGCCGTAACCGTAGGCGCCTGACTTGAGGTCATAGAGCCGACCCTGTTGCGCAGCGTAGTTGTCGATCTCCTTCGCAGTCACTCCCGGAGCCGTGAAGGCGACAAGATCGTTGACCAGTAGCTTGAGGCGCCGAGCCGACTCGCGCATCGCTTCGATCTCGCGCTGCGACTTGATCAATATAGCGTTGTCATTCAGCGGTTTGAATCGAACCATGCTTAACTCTGGCTCCTCGTGGATCGGAACTATACCATGGGTTGGTCATTTTCTTCGGTTTTCGCCACACAAGGTGGCGTGAGAGGAGCGGCGTGGCCGCCCGATACGTGATCGGACTGACGGGCAACATCGGGAGCGGGAAGAGCGTTGTGGCCGGGATACTCGCTGAGCTCGGGGCCGACGTGATCGACGCGGACCAAGTGGCCCGGGACGTACTCGCGCCGGGCTCGCCGGAGCTCGACGCCGTGATCCGTCGCTTCGGGCCTGGCTTGCTGCAGGCCGATGGTACCGTCGACCGACCGGGGCTCGGTCGAATCGTGTTCGAGGACCGTGAAGCCCTTGCCGACCTCGAGGCGATCGTCTACCCCGCGACTCGAAAGCGAATCCTCGAGCGGCTGGCGCAGTCCAGCGCCCCCGTCGCCGTAGTCGAAGCGATAAAGCTACTCGAGGGCCCGCTCGCCGACCACGCGGACGCGGTCTGGGTCGTAACGGCTACCGCGAGCACCCGGGTGGATCGGCTGGTCGACCAGCGCGGCCTCAGGCCCGAGGACGCGCGGCAACGGGTAGATGCCCAGAACCCCGAGGAGGAGAAGGTGCGTCGAGCGGACGTCGTGGTGCGCAATGACGGCTCACGCGAGCAGCTGCGGGAGCAGGTACTGGCGGCCTGGCGAGGACTGAGGACCGAGGACCGAGAATGATAAGCTTCTTGAGGCCGATTGGCGAACGATGAGCGTCTTACAGGCTAACGACCCTACGGTACCGCAATCCATGCAGCGCGACGGATTCGTGCAGATCCGTGTGGCCGGGAGCCCGCTCGAGATGGGACTCCAGCACGGCGAGCTGCTGCGCGAGCAGATTCGCGACCTGCTGGACGCGGTCTCCCACCACGTGCTGTACGGCCAGCCGGGCTTTGTCGGGTGGGGCCTACGTCGCGGAACCCGTGCCGTAGCGAGGCTCATGGAGCCGTATATCCCCCGCAGGTACCGCCTGGAGATGGCCGGAGTCGCTCGGGCGGCCGATGTGAGCTACAGGGACATCCTGCTCGTCAATTGCTTCGACGACGTGCTGGCAAATCTTCGCATCTTCGCTTCCATGTTCGGGCGTCTGGGCTGCTCGGCGTTTGCCGCGAACGCTAGCCCCGACGCCGCGGGAGAGCTCGTCGCCGGCCGAAACCTCGACTACTTCGTCAATAGCGCTGCCGGCGACGAGGTGTGGGCGGCGACCGACTACATGAAGCAGCACGTCGTCGTGATTCAGCACCGCCCCGACGACGCTGCACGCTTCGCCTCCGTCGGCTGGCCGGGGTTTGTCGGAGTCGCGACGGGCATGAGCGAGATAGGCATGGTCGCCTCAGCCCTCGTCGTTACAACGGTTCGCAACCGGCCGTTGGCCACGCCAGCGCCGTTCCTCTATCGCCGCATCGTCGAAGAGACGAGCCGGCTGGACGATGCGATCGGCATCCTGCGTGGGTCTCGACGGACGCAGGGCCACAACGTCCTGCTCGCCTCTGTCGAAGACCGATCGGCAGCCGTTGTTGAGTACACGCCGTGGCTACTCGCGGTTCGGGAGCCCGAAGACGGCTTCGTCGCGACCACGAACCACTTCGTGAACCCGGATATGGCGAGACGCTACGCGCAATTCGAGCGCTTGAGCTCAGCCGACCGGTTCGCGCGTCTAGGAGATCTCAGCTCGTCTGACGGAATCGCTGGGGCGGATCTGACGGCCGCGGGGCAGTTGCTGCTCGATACCGAGATTCGCAGTCCCGAGGCCAACGAGTACTGCACGATCTTCAACCCGTGCACGATCTATAGCACGCTCTTCGCGCCAGCGCGAAAGCGGATGTGGGTGCGTGTCGCGGACAGGCCGGACCGAGGCTTCGAAGCGATCGACGTCGACATCTAAGCGGAGCGGACGACCCAGAAGGAAGGGGAGATATGTGCGCAGTCCGGGTCGGAGTGATCGGCACCGGCTTCGGGGCCAACGTCCAGATCCCCGGCTTCAAGTGTGTGTCGGGAGCGGATGTCGTCGCCGTGACCAGCGCCCGTCTCGAGCGGGCAAAGACCGTTGCGGCGGAGCACGGCGTCCCGCACGCCTTCGACGACTATCGCGAGATGTTGCGGGAAGTCGAGCTCGACCTCGTGAGTGTCGTTTCGCCACCGTATCTGCACTATGAGATGACCATGGCTGCTCTGGAGTCCGGCGCACACGTCCTCTGCGAGAAGCCGTTCGCCATGGACCTGGCCGAGGCTCGGGCGATGCGTGATCGAGCCCAAAGTCTTGCGCGCGTCCACGCCGTGGACCATGAGTTTCGGTACGTGCCGGCGCGCGCGGCGATCAAGCGGCTGCTGGACGCGGGGGAGATCGGAGACCTATTTCTGATCCGGGCGGCGGATCTGGCCATCTGGCCCAACGACCGGCCGTTCAACTGGTGGTTCGACCGGGCCAGAGGGGGCGGGGTGCTGGGCGCCATCGGCTCGCACTATGTCGACGCCGTCAGCTGGTGGGTCGGGCCGTTGGCGCGTGTCAGCGCCAATCTGCAGGCGCTCGTCTCGGAGCGGCGCAGCGAGAACGGGGCCGGAATGGCTCGCGTGACGGCGGACGACACAGCGCTTGTCGCTTTCGCAACGGAGAACGGCGCGGCCGGTCGAATCGACATCAGTGCCTCCGCGGGCGGCGGCCCCCGGAGGGTCGAGTTATTCGGCACGAGAGGCGCGCTCTTCCTGGAGGGTACCAAGCTGTACCGGGCGGCAGGCGGTGAAGTGACCGAGGTTGCGCCCGAAGATCGCGATCAAGGCAGGCTCGACGACCCTCGCCTCGGCCCCTTCGTCGAGCTCGCGCAGCGGGTCATCGACCGCATCAACGGTACGGACTCGGGCCCTTACTCGACGTTCGACGATGGGGCGGCCATACAGCAAGTCCTCGACGCTATTCATCGCTCCTCGGACGAGGGTCGCGAGGTCGCGATCGACGAAATCGGCGCGGTCTCAAACGTCTCAGCCTGAGCTCGCATGATGCCGAGCAGCAGCGCACAGAGGTTGCCGCGGAGATCGCGCGCCATCGCCAGGAGCTCGAAGAGCTGAAGGCCGAATGCGACCGCCGGCGGGAGGAAGCGCAGGCGACCATCGCTCACGCCCACAAGACTGCCGAGTTCGTGATGGGCCGGCTGAACGATTCGGCAGGCGGCATCGTGGAGCGCGCCCTGGCTTCACTTCGGAAAAAGCTAAGCCCTTTTCGGTACGAAGAGGGCCAGGCTGGCCGTAAACCCGTGGAGATAGGTTCTCGCGCCCACCGGGCCGATCTCCCCGTTACAGAAGAAGCCGGCCAGCGGAATCGGGCCCAGGGCCCCGGACACGGTGCGTGCATCGTGGTCGGCCGTGCCGAACAGGCCAACGCCGCGGCCGTTGCACGTGCACAGCAGGGCGCCGGCCACCTCGGCGCCGTCTAGCCGCTCCGTGGCGATGGCCAGCTGGCGCTTCAGGTCTTGGTCCGCGGCCTCCGCGTCCCGCACCTGGAACTGGATGGTCTGTCCGACGTCCGGCATCGCCCCAATGGCCACAGACCCGCTCGCCGGGTCGACCCCGACCAGGTTGCGTATCAGAAAGTCTCCCTGCTGGAACATCTCCTGGTATTCGTCCATCGCGAGACCGACCAGGAGATTGCGTGCCGCGCGCTCTCGCATCTCACCCGAGAGCCCGTTGAGCGTCTCGCGCAACACGTCCAGAGCGGGTCGGTTGCCAATGGTGCGAAGAACATTGCGCTCGACCCCGGTGATCGCCCACGGCTCGCCGATCGGAGCGGCTCCCTGCGCGACGACGGCCTGGACGGTGTATGCGCCGCCCACCGCGAGCACGACTGCACCCGAACCAAAAACCTCGCCATTCAAGAAGACAGCGGTGCCGCGCATGCGATCCGAGCCTGAGGCGAGGCCTCCGAGCATCGCAGCGCCCGGGTAGGCAATGGACAGGCCCTGCACGAGCTCGTCTGGATCAAAGGAGTATGGGTCCACGAGCAAGATCCAGGCGTTCACCTGGTCAGGGGTCAGCCCGAACCAGGCGTGCCAATCCGCGGGCGTGTGCAGTGCTGCCAGGTCATCCATCTCGATGTGCTTCGGATGCAGATCAGTGCCCGGCAGATCCAGGTTCAGCAACGAGATAGCCCTCTCGCCCTCGATCTCGCGGTCGGGGCCGATGACCCCCTGTCCGCTGCAACCGATGAGCACCGAGGCCGCCGTCCGTCGGTACGCTTGCTCGACCAGGGATTCCAGGTCGGCGTAGTCGGGGCTCGCGAAGAATAGGGCGAGGTCAGGGGCGGGTGCGCTCGCGCGCTCGTCCAGTCCGATGCCTGCGAGCGCGTCGGCCCAGCTCGAGTTTTCTTCGATCGCGGCAGTCGAGCTCATCACGCCTCTCCTGACTTGTCTTCTCTTCTCTACAGTCGTTCTTTCAGGGCAGCTGCCGTGCGAGACGTCATGCCCGGCACGGCGCCGATGTCTTCGACCGAGGCCTGGCGGATCGCGTCTACGGATCCGAAGCGCTGGAGGAGTGCGCGCTTGCGCTTCGGCCCAACACCGGGAATCTCGTCCAGCGACGATCGCAATGCGCCCCGGCCCCTGCTGGCGCGATGGTACGTGATCGCGAAGCGATGCGCCTCGTCGCGCACGCGCTGCAGGAGGAAGAGACCCGCGCTGTCACGCGGCAGCACGATGGGATCCGATCGGCCCGGGAGGAATACCTCCTCGTACTGTTTGGCGAGCCCGATCGTTGGGATCTCGAGCTCGAGCTCCGCCATGATCTCCATCGCCGCGTTCAGCTGTCCCTTTCCCCCGTCGATGACGACGAGGTCTGGGATAACGCCCCACTTGGCCGCCTCGGCCGATCGACGGGCATCCAGGCCGTCGTCGTCCGCCGCGTCCGTGATTTCCCCCGCCGGGAGATCAGGGCGGCCAGTCACGGCTTCGAGTCGCACGCCGCTCGCAGCGACGAGGTGGCCGAACCGCCGGCGGAGCACCTCTTGCATCGAGGCAAAGTCGTTGTTGTCCAGCACCGTGCGGATGCGGAAGCGGCGGTAGTCCGAGCTCTTGGCCTTGCCCTGGTCGAACACGGACATGCTCGCAACCGTATACGCGCCCTGGACGTGCGAGATGTCGAAGCACTCGATCCGCTCTGGAATCGTGGGCAGACCGAGCGCCTCCTGGAGCTCCAGCATCGCGCCGGTGGTGCGATGCAAGTCCGCGGCATGTTCGAGCTCGACGCGCTGCAGGGTCTCACTGGCGTTCCGAATAGCAAGGCTTATCAGGCGCGCGGCTTCCCCACGAAGCGGTGCCTTCAGCTCGACCCGATGGCCCGCCGTCTCCGCGAGCCACTCTCTTAGTGTCGTTTCGTCCTCGGCGGCGTGCGAGACGAGGATCTGGCGCGGCAGCTGTGATGCGTCGGCGTAGAAGAGGAGGAGGAAGGAACGCATCAGGTCCGGCTCGGCCTCACCCTGCGGGTTCTGCAGGATGAAGTGAGAGCGCCCGACCATCCTCCCGCCCCGCATGAAGAAGACCTGGGCGCATGCCTGTGTCTCGTCGCGCGCCAGCCCGATGACGTCGAAATCGGCGCGATGGGATGTCGTGACCGCTTGCTGCTCGACGACGCGCTCGGCCGCCCGAAGCCGGTCGCGCACCGCCGCGGCCTGTTCGAACTCCATGCGGTCCGCGGCACCCTCCATGTCCCGGCGCAGCTCCTTGAGCACCCCCTCGGTCTTTCCCTCCATGAAGCGCACGACGCGGTCCATGAGCGCACGGTAGTCCTCTTTGGATACGGCGCCGATGCAGGGGGCAACGCACCGATTGATGTAGAAGTAAAGGCACGGGCGCGGGTCGGTGCCCGTGATCTCCTTGGTGCAGAGGATGTACGGGAACATCCGGTTCAGCGTGTCCATCGTGCGGCGGACGGAGCCGGTATCGCTGAACGGCCCGAAGTACCGGGCGCCGTCGGGGGCGATGCGCCGGGCGATCTCGACGCGCGGCCAATCCTCCTGCAGCGTGATGCGGACGTACGGGTAGTGCTTGTCGTCGCGGAGGACGACGTTGTACTTCGGCCGCTCGGTCTTGATGAGGTCCGATTCCCACTGCAGGGCCTGCAGTGCCGAACCGGAGAGGATGTACTCGACGTCGGCGATCTGCGAGACGAGCACGGCAGTCTTGCCGGCGCGCGAGTCGAGCGCCTGGAAGTAGGAGCCGACACGAGCGCGTAGAGAGCTCGCCTTGCCGACGTAGAGCGTCTTCCCGGCGGCGTCTTTGAACTTGTAGATGCCTGGCTCGCGGGGAAGGTTCCGGACCTTCTCCGCAAGTGTGTCTGTAGCGCTCAAATCTGGGTCACCGCCAGAATCATGGGACGATCGCGCAGCTCGCGACGAAGCGGATCTAGAGCGTAGCCAACGGTTTGGCCCAACTTCCGCCTCCCGTGTGGATTGTAAGTCTGGAGGGTGAAGGCTGGAGCGATCACACCAACCAGTTTTCGATGGGCAGACGCGGCACGCGGGCGAAATGGCGCTCGTTGCCGGTCACCAGCGTCAAGTTGGTGGATAGGGCCACAGCGGCGATCCGGAGGTCCGGCTCAGCGAGAGGCAGTCCCGCCCGCTCGAGCTCGGCTTTCAGGTGACCGAAGCGAACTGCCGCGGATTCGTCAAATGGGAGCACGGGCAGAACCAAAGGGAGCTCCAGGATGCGGTCCATGAGGTCGCCTCGCCCTACGCGGCTCGCTCCGAACACCAACTCTCCCAGGGTTATCGCCGACGTAAACGCGTCGCCCGCAGCGAGCGAAGCGAGGCGTCTAATCACGGCGAGGTTGGGGCGAGGACGCAGGGTGGCGGAGATGATGTCGGTATCGAGGAGGTACGGCACGTTTCGCCTATGACGTGAGGTCGGCTGGCGGGCGGTCTGCCGTTTCCTGTCGAGCTTCGATGATTTCGGCGAGGTCTCGGTCTATCGTTTCCCAATCATCGAAGAGGCCGACGAGTGCAAGCAGTCCGCCAGGCTTTCGGGGAGTCGGTAGCTGTCGGGGTTCGTCATTGGTGAACGGTCCGACAATTGCCACGGGCTTTCCGTGTCTCATTACAGCCGTATAGTCGCCCCGTTCAGCTGCTCGTAGCACATCGCTGAAGTACCGCTTCGCATCAGCGACGGAGAGCTTTCTCACCAAATCGTTCACAGTCCAGAAAGGATAGCATATCAAATGTCCTTTCGGCAGTTGAGAGCATTTTGACCAATGAGTAGACTTCCTGACCACACCGTTTCTTCCAGGAGGCGAGATGTTCGGCTCTGAAGTCCTCGATGTCGCGATCGGGCTCTTCGTCATCTACCTCATCCTTAGCACCGTGTGCAGTGGGATCAACGAAGCGATCGCTGGCCTGCTCGCAAAGCGCGCCGCCACGCTCGAGGAGGGGCTGCGCTCACTATTGCGTGATCCTCAACGGACCGGCCTGGCCAAAGAGTTCTTCGAGCACCCGCTCATCAGCTCCCTCGGGTCCAGGACCCGCGCGCCGTCATACATTCCGTCTCACCTCTTCGCCGTGGCGCTTATGGACATCCTGGTTCCCAGCAAAGAAGGCCAACCGACGCTCGAGAGGCTGCGCGACGCGCTCGCCGCCGGGAACGAAGGCGCCTCTGAGGGCATGAACGAGATCAAGAAGGCGCTGCTGCCGTTGATCGACAACGCCGGACAAGAGATCAACAGGGCGCGGGAGAGCATCGAGAAATGGTTCGACAGCGCGATGGACCGCGTCTCTGGCTGGTACAAGCGGCGACAGCAGCGAAATATCCTGATCATCGCCGCGGTGACCACCGTCCTCGTGAACGCGGACACGATCATGATCGGCAACGTACTGGTGAGGAACCCGACGATCCGAGCGGCGGCCGTCGAGCTCGCGACTCAGCGGGTGGCGCAGGGCGCACCCGCGGCCGGGCAACCCGGGACGCCGACCGGCTCATCACTCGAGCGGGACCGCGCGGACCTGGCGGGGCTCCAATTTCCGCTGGGGTGGACGAACGTTCCCTGGGCCCAGCTCCTCGGCGCGCCGGCTCCCGCTCGACCCGCGCTCGGTCCGATCCCGGTGAGCGATTTCCCTCATGACTTCGGGACGGGGCTGCTAAAGGTGATGGGGCTTCTCATCACCACGGCAGCGGTTTCGCTTGGCGCGCCCTTCTGGTTCGAGCTTCTGAACAAGGTCATCGATCTTCGCTCGACGGGGAAGCCACCGAAGCGGACAGAGGAGACCCCGGGCCCGCAAACGAGCCCATAGCTCCCGATGGGGACGGCTGGCGAAGCTCGTCGCTACCGCTACAGTGGGTTCTTCCGCAGCCAGCCGATGTAGTCTTCGACGGCGCGCTCGATGGGGTACTCGGGGGCGTAGCCCACATCATCGTGGGCGCGGGTGATGTCGAGGTACTGATTCGGCCGATAACGAGGACTTCGGCCGGGCTGAAGCTTGATCTCCACGTTGGGCACGACCTTTTGAACGGCGTTCGCCACGTCCTGGTTGCTCCGTGCGACGCCAGCCGCCACGTTGTAGATGCGGGTGGGCAGCTTTTCGGCCATCTGCAACCGTTGCAGGCCCTGCGCACAGTCCTTCACGTAGCAGAAGTCGCTCTGATCCTCCCCGAAAGGTACCCCACCCCGAGCGCCTGCGAAGTCGGCGTCCACACCTTTTGAGGCCGCGTGGCACATGCGACTCGGTAGATTCATAAGGGTGTGATAGAGCGGGCCGTAAATTCCGGACAGGCGGGCAGAGACCACGTCGAGTCCTGTTCGGTCGGCGTAGTGTAGTCCTGTGATCTCCCATGCCTTTTTCCACGTCTCGGTGGGGTTACTCGACGTGACGGGCAGAAACATGTCCTCTCTGTACGGGCCTTCCGGGACGCCCGAGTACACCCCGATGGAGCTGCCGAGGACGACCCGCTTGACGTCGAAGAGGCGCGCGGCCTCCAGGATGTTGATCAGCCCGTCCATGTTGACGTGGTAGTCCTCGGCTGGGGAGAGGGCGTTGAGGGCCGGGGCCACCAGATCTACGATGCCCGTAACCTTGTGGCGCTGTACGACATCCAGGACTGCATGGGCGTTGGTTACATCAAGACGCTCGACGAAGACCCGTTTTCCGAGCTCGTCCTTGATGAAATCGGGCTCACGCCGCTGCTGGAACTGCGTAATGATCACATTCTCGCCGGCGTCGAGGAATCGCCTCGCCGTGTGCAGCCCGATGAATCCCATGCCACCGGTGATCAGAATCATCTCGTGTCTCCTCTACAGGTCGCGAGAAACCTTCCAGGAGTAGTACGCCCACACACCACCCTCGAGCCGTCCGGTCTGCTCGTTCATCGCCGACTTGAAGTGCGGGAGCTCTTCGACCGACGGACGGTTCGTCATCTCGTCGATCAGCTCATCGGCGATCCGAGGATGGTCGGGCCCCGCCGCGCAGTACGCGTACCAGTTCATCTTGGCCTGTTCCTCGAGTTGGAGCATCGTCGTCACCGACTCCTCGAGGCTCTTTCCGACCGTGCTCGCTCCGTGGCCCTGGAGAATGATCGCCCGCCCGGCGCCCAGCCGTTGGGCAACGTCCAAGCCCTCTTCCTCAGAGGTCACGGTCTTCACGTGCGGATACACGGGCAGTGGCTTTCGCACCAGCTGGATGCCCTCCTGGCACATCGGGACGAGCGTGGCCTGCAGCACGCTCATGACGACGACGTAGCGCGGGTGCACGTGGACGACGGATTGGACGTCAGGTCGACTCTTGTAGATGCAAGAATGCAGCTTGACCTCGCGGCACTGCGTCGAGCCGGGCGGCCCGTCGATTTTGTATCCCTCCAGGTCGCACACAACCATGTCCGCCGGCCGCATCGTCGCGAGGGCATCGAGCTCGTAGCCCCGACCCTTGACCACGAAGTTGTCGGGCTGCGATGGAACACGCCAGCTTGCGTGCCCGAGCGAGGCCATTGCCCCCGTCGCGAGGCCCACCTCGGACAGGACTCGGTTCGCTACGGCCACCTGGTACTTGACGTCGGCGAGGTCAGTGCTCACTGCTCCGCTCCTCGTGCCTGCTGGCCTGCGGATTATATGAGGGTTGGGGAGGGCAGCGGACTAGCCGACGAGCCGTACCGGGGCCCGGAGGTCGCGGAGCGTTTTGAGGACGCTGAGTGCCGTGATGCGTCCGGTCTTCGGATTCTCGGTCGGGACGTTCTGGATGGTGAAGGTCAGCTCGCCGAACCATCCACGGGCCCGCACCTCGTGGGTGTTGCGGCTAACGGTCGGGTCGGCATAGATGCGGACCTGGGTTCGGTCGAAGCCGACCCCTGCCAGGCTGAGGGCTGCCGCCACATTCACGTTCGCGGGGAAGTGGCGAACCGCGTCCCGAGCCGGCCCCTCGAAGAGCAGCACCGCCTCGTCGGTGGCTTCCGTGAGGGCGGCGTCGCGCTCGGTGCCCGTCTGGAGCGCATCGGGCGGCTTCCGTGTGGTCAGCGTCACCTCGTCGAGACCGCCCAGCGCCGCTGAGGAAAGGGCGTCCAGGCCGCCAATCGCCCCTGAAGGAAGGAGCAGATGCGCACCATTGCTTCCCGTGGCGCGTGTGAGCCGTTCGCAGAGCTCGTCGTCTGCGAGGGCCCCGATGCTGAGCACCAACAAGTCCTTGCCCGCCAGGAGGACGGCCTCCCCGTGCTGGCGAACCGCCTCCTGCCCTGCCAGCTCGACGACGACGTCGAGCGGCTCGGCCAGAAAGCGATCCCTGTCCGTCGTGAAGAGGACATCGTCGGGAGTCGACGTGCGCGGGCTCCGCATCAGAACGGCACGGAGCGACGCGCTGCCCGCCACGCCACCTCGGAGACCGGACTCTACCTGGCAGGCGGCGGTGCCGTACCCGATTAAGCCAACGCGGAGGGGCTGCGCGCTCGGCGCCATGGGACGGCAGTTTAGCACGCTATTATTCCTGGGTGCGTTTGGAGAATCTTGCCGCCGCCGTGCAGGGCCTCGCCGTCACGGGGAACGCGGACGCAGAGATTCGGCGCGTGACATCGGACTCGAGGCGAGTCGAGCCAGGTGACTTGTTCGTCGCGATCCGAGGCGCGTCGTACGATGGGGCTGAGTACGCAGGTGAGGCAATCGGGCGAGGCGCCGTCGCCGTTCTCGCCGAGCGAGACCTGGACTTGCCTCCCGAGGTCGGCATGGTCGTGACAAGCCACACCCGACAGGCGCTCGGCGACGTGGCGAGCGCTCTCCACGGCCGGCCGTCGGAGCATCTGCGTCTCGTCGGCGTCACCGGCACTGACGGTAAGACGACCACCTGCCAGCTCATAGGACACGTCCTCGCTGCCGCTGGCCGCCGGGTCGGTTGGATGACCACCGTCGACCTGCGCGTCGGCGATGAGATTGCGCGAAATCCATTCGGCTATACGACCCCCGAGGCCCCCGAGATCCAAGCGACGCTTGCCCGAATGGTCGAGGCCGGCGTTGAGGACGCGGTCCTCGAGGTGAGCTCCCACGCGCTGGCGCTGGAACGGGTGCGGGACTGCACATTCGACGCAGCGGTGTTCACGAATCTCGCGCCCGAGCACCTGAATTTTCATGGAACCGTCGAGGAATACGCGGCCGCGAAGGCACGGCTTTTCGAGATGCTCGATTCGCCTACCGAAAAGCGTTGGAGTCGAATGGGAGTCGTCAACGCCGACGACCCGGCGAGCATGATCATGGCGGCGTCGAGCCCGGTGGGCATCGTGAGCTATGCGCTGAACACGCCGGCGGACGTCACGGCGGACCGAATCGAGCTTGGCATCGGCGGCTCACGCTTCCATCTCGTCACGCCCATCGATGAGATCCAAATCAGCACGCGGCTGGTGGGGCGCCACAACGTGTACAACTGGCTCGCCGCCGCCGCCGTGGCGCTTGGTTGGGGCATCGATCTCCAGGCGGTGGCTGCCGCTGCCGCAACCGCGGAGCCGCCCCCCGGGCGGCTCGAGCGGGTGCGCCGCGGCCAGCCCTTCGAGGTGATCGTGGACTTTGCCCATACCCCCCAGGCGCTCGAGGCGACGCTGTCGACGCTGCGGGCCTTTTGCGACGGCAGGCTCTATGTCGTGTTCGGCATGCCGGGGGGACGCGACGCCGCGAACCGCCCCCGGATGGGCGAGCTGGCCGCGCGGCACGCCGACTACTTCGTCGTCACAACAGACGATCCGTTGCACGAGAAGGCCGCGGATATCGCCGAGCAGATCCTGGCGGGCGCCCGAAAGGCGGGGGCGGTTGAAGGGGTGCAGTTCGAGGTCGAGCTCGATCGACGGTCGGCGATCGCGGGCTTGCTCGCACGCGCCGAGCCAGGCGACGTTGTGCTGCTTGCGGCCAAGGGCCACGAGCAACGCCAGCTGATCGGCGACCGGGCCGAGCCCTGGAGCGACGTGGGAACAGCGACGGAGCTGCTCGCCAGGATGGGGTTTTCATGATGGAAGAGAGCCGAGTTAGTTAGGATTAGGCCGACATGGAACCGTTTCGCATCGGGTTACTGGGGCTTGGGGTTGTTGGCTCCGCCGTCGCAACGACGTTGCTCGACAAGGGCGAATTGCTCGCGCGGCGAATCGGTCGGCCTCTCGAGCTAAGGCGGGTCCTCGTGAAGGACCCGGACAAGCCACGGCCGATCAGTCGAGCGCTACTCACGTTCGATGCCGACGAAGTGCTCGATGACCCAAGCATCGATCTCGTTGTCGAGTTCATGGGCGGCGAGTACCCGGCCCTCGACTACATCGTTCGGGCGATGCGGTCCGGTAAGCACGTCGTCACCGCGAATAAGGAGGTCATGGCAAAGCACGGCCCGGAGATCCTCGCGATCGCTGCCGAGAGCGGCGTTTATATCTCGTTTGAAGCGAGCGTGGGCGGTGGGATCCCCGTGATCGGGCCCTTCAAGCTCGACCTGCTAGCGAATGAGATCCGCGAAGTGCGGGCCATCATCAACGGTACGACGAACTACATCCTGACGCGGATGGCTGCCGACGGCGCCGACTTCGCCTCGGCGCTGGCAGAAGCGCAGCAGCTCGGGTACGCCGAGGCAGATCCCCGCAATGATGTGGAAGGAATCGACTCAGCTTACAAGTTAGCGATCCTCGGCAGTCTTGCATTCCACACGGTGGCTCGGCCGTCGGATGTCTACTACGAGGGCATCACGGCGCTGACGCCAGCAGATTTTCGATACGCGCGGGAGCTTGGCTACACGATCAAGCTCCTCGCGATTGCTAGAGCGCGGGAGGGCGGCGTAGAGCTGCGCGTCCACCCGGCGTTTATCCACGAGAACGAGGTTCTGGCGAGAGTGGATGGAGTGTTCAACGCCGTGGCGGTTGAGGGCGACCTGGTGGGCCCGATCCTCTTCTATGGCATGGGGGCGGGCGGAGGGCCGTCCGCTAGCGCGGTCGTGGCGGACATCATCGACCTGGCGCAGCGGCTGGTGGTCGGTCAAGCTCATGTTCCGGCTCCAACCTACGACGACCACTTTCGGTTTCGCCCCATGGACGAGGTGTGCACGCGGTATTACCTGCGATTACTGGCCGAGGACCGGCCCGGCGTATTCGCCCAGATTACCTATGCTCTCGGAGAGGCCCGGATCAGTCTGGCGTCGGTGATACAGAAGCAGAACGTTCTGCTCGGCGACCCACCTGTTGAGTATGCTGAGATCGTGCTCATGACCCACGAGGCGATCGAGGAGCCCATGCAGCGCGCGGTTCGCGCGATC
>Ga0184637_10001457_pt1 | contig 15956 bp, 17 predicted proteins | sample PLM3_127_b2_FD_133143 | JGI IMG/M metagenome (GOLD analysis project Ga0184637, IMG submission 133143) | Groundwater sediment microbial communities from an aquifer in East River, Colorado, USA - PLM3_127_b2 | ecosystem: Environmental > Terrestrial > Soil > Riparian zone | place: USA: East River...
CAGCGTCACCGTCCTGATCCCGGCCGCACCGCGAATCTATCCAAACGACCCCAAGTCGCGGGCCGCTGGCGATGGCGTGCGGCTCTACCTGCTCGTCCATGAACTCATTCACAGCATCGGCCCGACCGTCCACACGCCGGGCGACGTCTTTTCTGCGAAGGTCTCCCTGATCCCGGGGAAGACGGCGGCCGACGATACGGTTCAGTTCGACGCACAGCACAAGTCCATGCCGCCGATCTTCTTTGACGGCGCGACGATCAAGAAAATACAGGAAGCTTGGCCCACGATTAAGTAAGCAAAGTGTATTTCGCTCCTCGCCTCATGCAGCCCCGCATCGGGCTGGCGGAGATCGCCGGCGCGCATCTGCTTGACCGCCTGAACGAGGGCGTGGGCCGCCGCCTGGGGCCCTTCGCGCAGTATGCTGGGGCTCGCAAGGAGGAAACCTCATGCACGTCGGAATGGGCGTGATCTTCCAGGGCCAGGGCGAGGGTCGCACCGACCGCAACGTCTACCGGAACGAGCTGCGGCTCGGCGACTTGGCCGAGCCGCTTGGCTTCGACTCGCTCTGGGGCGTCGAGCACCATTTTAGGGCATAGGCGAAAGAAGCTGGATTCTCGCGAAGTCCGAGAAGCAGCATTCGGTCAACTGCTCCCGGTAGCGGGCAAAACTTTACACGTAAAGTTCCACAGGGCATGCGTGACACCGCGTGTGCGGTAGCGGCCGCTTCGCGTCCGAGCGCGCGATGTGCCCACGACGCCAGCGACAGACCCTAGAGCTCGGCAAGCCGCGCCCGTAAGAACCTCTGCTCCGCCGGCTGCCGCGTGAGCTCTAGCGCCCGCTCATACGACGACCGCGCTGCGTCCACCCGCCCGAGCCGTCGCTGCATGTCAGCCCGCGCCGCGTGCGCCAGGTAGTACCCGTCCAAACCGCCGTCTCCGAGCACTGCTTCAATCGCCGAGAGCCCCGCTTCGGCCCCGTCGCGCATACCAATGGCGGAAGCGCGGTTCAGCGTGCGCGACGAGGAAGGATCCTTCTGGGCCGCGACGGTCGAGTGGCGTGAGGCATATCTTCGGCCGTCCTCGCGCTTGGACGTCTCGGGCTACTCGGTTGTGATCAAGCGGGTTCCAGCGCATTTACTCGACCTCCGCGCTCAGCTCCTTCCAGCGCTCCCTCGTGTATGCCTCAGCGGCTTCATAACCATCTCGCGCGGATACATAGGATCGTCTCATCCACATCTCCGCATGTTCCTTCGAGCGGCCGGACCCGGTCTGTAGCGACACACGGCGCGCCATCTCGGTCTGGCCAATAGCGTGGCAGTACCACACCCCATTTCGTTCTTCCTGAAACAGGAGCTCGTAGTCCTCGAACTTCGGGAAACGGGGATCGGTCGGGCACGGACGGCTATCAGCACCTCGCGTGTATCCACACTCGAACGCCTCTAGCTCGGTGTCGCCGTACTCGTTAGGCACAAACGTCCGCATGGCGAGCAGAGAACCGCAGTAGGGGCAGAGGTAGTCGTCCTGGAGTGCCTCCAAGGTTTCAGCCGTGAACCCGACGTGGAGCTCGCTCACCTCTATGTTGAACGCTGCAGCGATCGCCTGTGATGTCTCCAGCGTTGGCTGGGATTGCCCGCGCTCGATTCGTCGAATTGTCCGCGCACTCACGCCGGAGGCCGCAGCCAGGTGCTCCTGCGGCCAGCCGCGCTGTTCTCGAAGAGTCTTGATCCGTTCGCTCAGCAATGTGGCCATTGAATGACTCTCTCCGGTATGGAAGCGCCCCGAGTGTCGCCCTGGCTTTCCCCGGACGCGAGGCCACAAACCGGACACCCGCGACGGCGATTACCGCCTTGCCCCCCAAGGGCACCGTACTTCTGGTCCGTGGAGAGAACAGACGGCTTGAACGGGTCGTAAATCCGCTCCGCGCGTTCTCCGGTTCCCCGTCCGGCAGGTAGCCGACCGCATTCTTCCGGCTTCCGCAAAGGGCACCGTCCCACTCGGCCACGGAGAAAATAGGCGGCCGGAGCGCCTCGTAGATTCGCTCCGCCCGTTCTCCGGTTCCCGATCGCAGGGGCGCTCGCGCAAAACCCCGCGGAATACCGGGAAAACGTCGAGGCGGCTCCGAGTCCTTCGAAGAGATCCATGGAGAGGACTAGGTGGCGGAGCGGGCAGTCTGGTGCGAACCCGTCTCTGACCAGGGGTTCCCGTTGAACAGGGAAGATACAGGGATTTTCCTCGAGTTCCGGGCTCCCCCCGGCGCATACCGCCTCGAAATGACGACTGTAATTGCCCCCTTCCTAGAACTTCCCTCGATCTACAAACAGGGAATGCTGTGTCTACGCACAGCGATTCTCTCAACCGGATCAGGGAAGCCCGTAGCCTCGGCGCCACGATCGTTCGGACAGGGACCGGATCGTCCCCAGGCCCACGAACCATCGGAACAACAGGTTGTACTCGAGCTGCTCCATCAGCATCCGCTCGCTTCGGATCGAGTAGAGCACTTGGAGAAGCAAGGCCCGCAGCAGCCGCTCCGGCGCGATCGAAGGCCTCCCCGTGGCTGCGTAGGGCTTCGAGAACCGCCGAGACAGTCGTGTGAGCGCCGCGTCCACCATCGCTCTCATCGGTCGGAGCGGATGATCGGCCGGAATCCGCTCTCCAGCGACACGTAGCTGAACATCAACCCTGCTCTTGGTCGCTCCCGCGTATCCTCTCGACCCCCGACGGCATCGGCTGCGCTGAAGAGCAGGGGTTTTTCAGCATCCTGGTAAGAGGGAGTATGTGCGTTCGAGCGTCCGAGAGGGAGCGCTCAGGCGTTGCTGTTCTTCCGATCGTCATGGGGGCGGCGGCTGGAGCTTCGAGCTTGACCAAGAAGAAGGAAGGGGTCGATACTGGCGCCACACAGGTGAGGAACGTGGCAAGACGTCGAGTCGATAGGCGGCGCTCACGCCAATCTCCCACGAGGGCGCGTGTGCCGGTCGGGCCTGCGACCAGCGTCTCGGTAGCCGCCCCCGCCCTCAATCCCTTGCGAGTGGGCATGCCAGCGATGGACGGCATTCACTCAAGGCTGGCCGTCCAGTCTCCGCGACGGCGCGGGCGTGTCTACACGATCCTGCGCACCACGGAGATTGATTCGTACGAGATCGAGGCCGCGGCGGACGAGAGACGGCCCGTACCCGGACCGACCGCGCTCGCGCCGGCGGGGGACAGCTTCAAGGGCACCGCGCGCAAGGCCGCGAAGATCTCCTTCCCAAGCGCTGCAACGAAAGCGTTCACGGATCTGAGGAAGCTGATCGAATCGCTCCCGGCGGACCAGACGATGGAGTTTCACCAACCACCCATCACCGCGAAGTCCACATCGAACCGGGTGAGCGAAGAAAGGCGCAATGTCCGGGTCAGGGCCTTCCTGTACGCCGCGAGCCACGAGGAGGACAACGACTTCCATCTGATCATCGGCCGCGACCCCGCGCGTCGGCCGGAGATGTACATGACGATGGAGCTCTCGGGCCTACCTCCAAAGAAGGCAACCGCGTTCGCGAAGCTCAAGGCTGCGCGTGACGCTTACAAGGCCTTCTTCGGCACCAATTTGCCCGGCATGACCTACGACTTCTACGACCCCCCGATCCCCGTGCGGGTCGAAGGGGCGCTATTTTTCGACATCAGCCATGCCAATGGTCAGCGGCCTGGTCCGCAGAGTCTGAAGAGTCGGATGCCGACGATCTGGGAAGTGCATCCGATCACGAACATCGTGCTCGAGCCATGAAGGCTCAACCCCATCGAAGACGGTCGTCCAAGGTCCGTAGGCGCGCAGGCCTACCGGATCCGGCGTCGGTCACATCGGTCGTCGACTTCACGTCGCCCGCGCAGAAGAGGTACCGCATCCTCAAGACCACGGAGTGCGACGCCTACGATCGGCCGGCGAAGCGCGGCTCCCGCCGTCGGGATGGATGATGAAGCGGAAGCGGCGGGACGAGCTGCTGCGGGCGTCGCGCCCGAAGGCCGGCTCCGCGGCGAGCGGCGTTCCGATTGATCCGACCGCTGAACCGGAAGGGCACTCCGCCGACGCGCGCGAGGGTCGTCCGAAGAGGGTTGTGGCGCCCGCGCCGGGTGTGCCCATGAGCGCCCGAGAGTACGAGCGCCTCAAGGACGAGGCTGCCCGAGGTCGCGCGCCAGAGGATGCCCCGGCTTGCGAGGACCGACCTCGTCATCGAGACGCGCGTCGCACCGGGAAACCCAGCGGCAAGTCCTAACGCTGCCAGCGTACGACTTCGGAGGAATGGCATGGCACGACGAAAGACTGGTAGGAACGTACGTCGCACCACCCCCGAAGCGGGACGCTCCATGAAGGGAAGCGCGGGTCGCGCACCCGTCGGGCAGATGATGACCCCGGGCGAAGGCGCCGCGATGGCCGCCGCCGCGGGCCTCGCTGAAGCCCGTGAGCCCCGTCCCTACCGAACCCGCTACCCGATCCCGGATGCCGATTTCGTCCGGTTCAAGGAGCGCGCGCGCACGGCGAAGCTGCCGAAAGGAAAGGCCACGCTCATCGCGGATTCGGCGAGGAAACAAGCCGAGCCGGCCGCAACCGCCGGCGCGCCGCGAGTCGCCGAGGTGGCGATGGCTCCGGCCTCTGCACCGACGTTGTCCGGCGGATTCGCGGGCATCGCTGCGACCGGATGGATTCCGCCCGACTGCACCATGGCCGCCGGTCCCGAGCACGTGCTGCTATCGGTGAACTCGTCCGTCGCGATCTATCCGAAAGCGGGCGGCGCTCCGCTGCTTTCGCGCACGCTGACGCAGTGGTTCGCCAACGTGGTCCAGGACCTCACGATCTTCGATCCGAAGGCGCTGTACGACCAGCACGACCGCCGCTGGGTACTCCTCGCCGTCGCCTTCACGGAGAGTGCGCCGAAGCGAAGCGTGTTCCTGCTTTCGGTGTCGGAGAGCGCGAATCTGCTCGGGCAATGGCGGAACTACGTGCTCGACGCGATGGTGGACGGCAAGAAGAAGACCAAGAACTGGGCCGACTATCCGGCGATCGGCGTCGACGACGATGCCCTCTACCTAACCGCCAACATGTTCGCGTTCGGCGGAGACTTCCAGTACGCAAAGATTCGTGTCGTGCCCAAGAAGGGACCGTACTCCGGCGGACCAGCGCCCTTCGTCGACTTCGTCCGGATGAAGAACTCGGACGCCTCGCTGGCGTTCACGATTCAGCCTTGCCACACCTTTGGAGCGCCGAAGGTCGAGTACCTCGTGAACACCCCGTATCCGGACGGAAAGTCGCTGACCTTGTGGCGGATCACCAATCCCGCTACGCCCGCTCTAACGCGAGCAAGCGTGCCGATTTCGGCGTTCAGCCTGCCGCCGAATGCCGAGCAGTCCGGGGGCGCGCCGCCGCTAAACACCGGGGACGTTCGCGTGCTCCACGCCGTGTTCCGGGGCGATTCGCTCTGGGCAGCCTTCACGACGCGGCGCAACTGGGGTGCGGGCAACCGAGCCTCGATCCACTGGGTACAGGTCCGGGCCGCCGTCAACGCGCTGGTCCAAGAGGGCGTGTACGGCGCGCGCGATCGCCACTACTTCTACCCGGCCGCCTGCCCCGACAACAACGGCAACCTGCTCATGGTCTTCAGCTCGTCCGCCCGGTCGCAGTTTGGTTCGATCGGCTTGACGGGGCGCCGTTCGACGGATCCTCTCGGATCGCTCCAGTCGAGCACGCTGATTAAGTCGGGGGTTGCGCACTACCAGGCGCTCGACGGCGGCGGCCGCAACCGCTGGGGTGATTACACGGGCGTGGCTGCTGATCCTGCAAACACGCGCGTCGTCTGGTTCTACAACGAGTTCGCCTCGGCGGCGGACACGTGGGGTACCTGGGTCGGCGCGGCGTCGTTCTGATCAGAGTGAACGAGAGAGAAGCCGTTAAGCAATCCGCGAGTAGGGAGGAATGTCGTGTACAGTTTGATTCGTAGCCTACCAGTGCGCCGCCTGGTCCAAGAACAGCTTCCGGCCCTTACGTTGTCGATCGTCATCGCGGAGCTGTTCTACAAGTTCCACAGCTTCACCCTGGAGACGCTGGCCTTTCTTGCGACATGGGGTGTCATCGACGCCGGGATCCAGCTCGTACGGCGGCGGCTCATCGCCGCAGATCCCGTCGCCGTGCGATCGGGACACCGAGTCAGTCTCGGAGAGGAGTGAACCGCCCCAGGTTTACCGGAGGCTCCATCTTTTGAGAGGATGGAGTCATGGCACAACCGGTGCGCCGGCGGGGCCGAGCGGCTGCTGGTCCGAGCCGCCCACCTGCGCGGTGGGAACAGCGTGCAGATCGGCGCGCGCGTCGAGCGCGCGGTGCGCTCGGCCTACTGGAACTCCGAGTTGAAGCTCGGCGACTACGTTCGACCGTCGTGGCGCGCGCCGCGCCTCTCGTCGAAGGCCTGGGCGGCATGCTGGGCGTCGCCGCCGAGAAGGAGCGCGCAACGTGACGGAGCTGTGGTCGGGACCGGGCTGCGAGGACAGCCCGGACTACGAGCTGGTCGAGCGCGACCCCGTGACGGACATCGGCCGCTTCCGCAAGGTCGCGGGGCCCGAGTACATCGGCGACGCGCCGGGACGCGTCCCGTCTTCAAGCGCGCCGACGACGAGGATCCGATCCTGGCCGCGATCCGCGCGCTGACGCCGGAGCAGGCCGAGGCGATGTTCCGTCGCTACCTGGCCGAGCGCGGCCGCGCGGCTGATCCCGAGCTGGCTGACGCGGCCGAACGCAGACTGGCGGCCGCGATGCGCGGCCCCACGAAGAAGGAGAACGTGCACGTGGAGTTCAGCAAGAAGGACGCCTTCGCGTCCATCGACGCCGCGATCGAGACGCTGGCGAAGGTGGAATTCCCTGATCGCGACCCCGCGACGGCCGTCGCAAAGTTCCTGGACACGGACGCCGGCCGGGAGCTCTACCGGCTGCGCGACGTGGCCTACAGCGTCCGCGAGAGCGGCGTCGAATTCGCAAAGCTCGCCGCCGACGCCGCGCTGGAGGCCGAGGCCGCGCGCATCCGCAAGGCCGACCCGAAGCTGTCGGCCGAGGCCGCGTACTGCCGGGCGCTCGAGGCGCGGCCGGAGCTGTACGACCTCTACCTGAGCGGAAGCGCGGAATAGGGCGCGGGCTCCGGCGCGCGGGTCTCCGTCGCGCGGTTGCGTCCTCCGCACCGCCGAGCTTCAGCCCGCTCGCCGGACCTTCGGGCCCGGTCGGTTCTGGCATGGGCCGGCCGGGCTTCCCTCCGCATCGCTGCTCGCGCGCCCCGCGGCGTAGCCACGCCGTAGCCCGCCGACGGTCGGCGGGCCCCAGCCCAGGCGCCCGAAGACGCTGGGGCGGTTCGGGGCGCGCGGCTCCCCCCGGATGGGGAATCCGCCCGTTTGCCCGTCAACGCTCGCGCCAGCTACTCTGACGCGAGGCCACAACGATGGCCAACGTACAAAAGCGGCCCAACGGGCGTACAGCCTCCTCGGAAGCCAAAGCCCTGCGGGCCGCTTTAATTTCGTCCGCCCTCTCTATCAGCCGATGTACTTCGCGTGGTTCGCGTCCCCCTTGGCGTACCGCGCGATCACACGATGCTGAATCGACCGGCGCGTTTTTCTCGTCAGTTTATTCGGATGCGAAGGCCGGTCCCGTGTCACCTCGTGCTTGGGATCGAGCGAGTCATTCAACAGGTGCACGACGACGCCGTACTCCAGAATCCGCTGGCGCTCCTCCACGTGTCCCGTTCGGGAGAGCACCCTCGCGGCTGGACTCAACCACGCGCGAAACGCTCCCTCCATCCGCCATCGCTCGACGAACCGGACGAACGGGACGCAATCAAGTTGCGCTTGCTCTCGCTCTACCATCGCCTCACCGATCGCCTGCTGCTCCGTCCGGTCTACGAGGCGAACCCGCGGAGATTCGAGGCAATCTAGGTCTAGAAGCTGCAGCAACCTTCTCCCACGCTCGTCGCGAGCCAACTTCACGTAGAGGCTCTGTCTCCGTAGGATCTCGACTCGGCACCAGAGCTTGCTGAATAGATAAAGGGCGCTCGCCAGTTCCCCTTTCATTTCCTCGGGCGCCTCAGGATCCAGCGAGCCTACCTTCTTGAAGTCCCGCCTGGCGAGCACGTTCAGCTTCCCGACGAGCTCGTCACTCGCCTTGAGCAACGGGTCCAAGTGCTCGTCTACGAACTGCTTCGCTGACCGTCCCGCTTCCGTTCGCCGCTTGAACTCCTGGTACGCTACGTCGAGCGCCTTCACCACTACTCCACCGCTAAACGCGTCCGTCGCTAGATCGATCCAACCCACTTCCGGCAAGGCAGTCGGCCGTGAGTCAATCTACCGTTTCGCCTATGTTCCCTTCAGTGGGCCTGCGCACAATATGTGGCAGCACGTGGGAATCTACAACGTCGAGCCGTGTCGGAACGCGATGCACAAGCACCATCTCGTTCCGAAGATTCGCGAAGTTCCGATGCATCCAGACTTCATGTACCGATCCGCGAAATACGTCAGCCAAACCTACGAGCTATTCGACTCGAAGCTTGATGTAACGAGTCCGGTGCCGCTACCGATGGACTTCTTCGCCGCGCACCCCTTGTTTTCCGCTGATGAGCCGAGCGAGGCCGGACGCGATATCGAGCGGTAAACCGCGACGGCTTCGTGGAGCTAGGGACGCGCGGACCCCCTGCTACCCGTTCCGCAACCGTCGTCGCGGGCGAACCCGGCTACGCGGGCTCGAGGTAGAGGACCCCACACGTTCGACCGATCGGACGCGGCCGCGGCCCGGCCGACGTTCACTAGGTCGGCTCAGCAGCGCCGCGCGATACCGAAGCAGGGAACGGGGTCGCCCTCGCCTGCGAAGAGCTCGGCGGCCGTTGCCGGGCGCTTACGCCCCCGATCGCGTCCGCTTGCTTGGGCGCTCCGGCTCGCGCGGTGGATAGCCAAGGCGCGCCCGTAGTGCGTCGTCCAATCTCCGCACGTCGTCGGCCCGTCCTTCAAATAGGGCTTCTCGCAGGCGACGCTTGAGGCGATACGTTCCCGCGACCCAGGCTGCCTGACGTTTCGATTCTTCGTCCCACTGCTTCTTCCATTCCGGCGCACCGAACAGGGCACACCAGATTTCGAGAGCGATGACGAAGAAGATCGCGCCAATCCAGGCGACGATCACGAAGCACGCGAGCCAGACGAATACGGTCGCGACCACAAGCATCCTCAGCTTGCTGATCGGCAAGAACGTCTCAACCCGAAAGGGGGCGACGCGCGTGGGCTTCAGTCAGGGCCGCGATCCCAATGTGCCGGCGGGCGGTCGTGAGCAAGCGCCGCCGCCGCGCCGTAGCCCGGTGAAGGTCACCGGCAGCGATCGGCGCCACCGAAGACGCCGGGTCGTCCGGGGCGCGCGGCGATCGGCTCTTCGCTCATCTCGCGATGAGCGGCTTCAAGAGCGTCGCTGCCTCTTCCACCGCACGTATGACGTGACGGCCTAGGTAGAGCCGGTTCGTTCCGAACCACACCGCCGTATCGTCCTCGTAGTCCGAACCTAGATTCAGGTCGCCAATGGCGACAGCGGTGCCCTTGCCGTACATCACGATGAACGAGCCGCGATTCCCGCGATCGTCGAAGGTGCGCTTGAACGAGTCCACGTGGCAGCAGGCGTCGCGCGCCGCCGTCACGGCGTCGGTTACGTCGCGCACGTAGTCGTTCTGAATAACATCGTCGGTGAAGTCGATGCGACGGGCGTACCTCTCGCACTTGTGGAGGAGATCCCGAAGTACGATCACGAGCTCAGTGAAGGCTGACGCCAAGAGCGGGTGCCCTGAGCACTCGGGACGGAAGATCCCGGTCGATAGAAGCGCGTCGATCCGGAAAAGATCTGACTCGATGTCTTGCGCGTCTTGAGGGTCCACCGCTGCCCCGGTGTCGATAGCCACCTACCCCTCCCCCCCCGCCCGTCGGGATCGGTGCGCTGGAGCGCGATCCTCGGCGCGCGATCGTAGCTGGCTCCGGGTCGCGGGCCCACGTTAGGGGCGCGCGATCCGGCCGAAGATGACGGCTCGGGCGTCGGGGCGCGCGGCGATCCCCGACACGATCCTCGGCGCGCGTTCTCCGCGGCGCCTCGCGCGGGCCTCTTCTCATCCCCCCCTTTGCGGCACCTCCGGACTGTGCGATCCATTAGCTAAGCTAGGCGGCGACCCCCCGGCCGCGCGTGCTCAACGCAACCGCCGGAGGGGTTTCCCATGCTTCTCAAGTCGCTCGTCTACCTCTGCTGCGTAGCCGCCTTCATCTGCGCTCCAAGCGCCGCGCTCGCTACGATCATCACTACCGCTCAGGGGAACGGAATGGATTCTTCCCTACAGGAGGACTACCCGACGTGCTCGTGCGGGAGTTCCGTCGAGCTCGAAGTGATCCGCAACCCCGGTGCCGGAAGCCGCGCGTTCCTGCTCCGGTTCGATCTCTCCGGGTGGCTCTCGGGTAGCTTCTCCGGCTCCGCGACGATCGAGCTCACGAACTACCGCGACCAGGGCGACACGCACACCGTCAACGTCTACGGTATCCCTGACGGGACCTACGGCGACTCGCTCTCCGGATTGGATGAGGCGAGCGTCACGTGGAGCAACGCACCCGGGTTGGCGCCCGACGCCGCGTTAGGCGACGACGAAGACGTTGACCCTTCCAGCGTCTTCCTGGGCGGCTTCGCCGACGGCGCGGCCGAAGGTGGCGTCGACAGCTTTTCGACCGCGGCGCTCCTCGACTTCCTGAACGCCGACACGAACGGACTCGTCGTGTTGCTCCTCTCGACGCCCTCGCCTGACTCCCACGGTCAGGTCTACGCCCCCAAGGAAGCCACGAGCTTCAGCTACCGACCGCCGGGCGAGTTCGACCCGGGAAGTCATGCTCCGAGGCTCACCTTCACGGCTACCGCTGTCCCCGAACCCGGAGCAAGCGCGCTCCTTGCGCTCGGCCTCCTCATGCTCGGCCTGAGTCGCCGCCGGTCAGGGGGTCGCTCTCACCGAACGGCGGGTAGGTGGGCGGGCCGTGCGCGAGTTTCGGACCTAAGTAGCTGATATCGCGAGGTAGGTGGCGGAGAGAGTGGGATTCGAACCCACGGTACCTTTTGGGTACACACGCTTTCCAAGCGTGCGCCTTCAGCCGCTCGGCCATCTCTCCGGAAATCGTGTTGGCGGAGAGGGAGGGATTCGAACCCTCGGTACAGTTGCCCGTACACAGGTTTAGCAAACCTGGGCCTTCAGCCTCTCGGCCACCTCTCCGCGACGCAGCAGGATAACCCGGCTCGGGGAGGGAATCCCAGGGCGGGGCCGCGAATCACGACGTGTCGCGGCCCCGCCAGCGCGAGGCCGGCGGGGCCGCGGGCCCCAAGCATGTTCCGAGGGGGGCCGAACCCTGAGCATGGTGTCATCAGGGAAGGTCGTGTTTGCGCCCTTCGCCGCGAACGGCCGAAGTGGCTCGTCGCGGTGCACAGTAGACCGCGCACGTGACGGAGCGATCCGGCTGCGGCGGAGATCCGGTTACGACTCGACGCGGTACTCGACGAGATCGGAGCGCCCGGCGTCGTCCATCACGACGATCCGGTGGCGACCGGGCTCGAGCATCACGAACAGCGCGCGCTCCGGTGCACCGGAGCCGATCAGCTCCCCGTCCTGGTACCAGTACAGCGCGCGCGTTCCCGGCGCCGCGCGGGCGGCGAGCCGCAGCTTCTGGTAGTCGGCGGGCGCTTCGGCGCGGCGCCGGTACGGCGTGCGCGCGTCGGGCGACAGGATCACCGGGCCCGCGTCGCCGACCACCGACGTACAGCTCGCGTGGAGCGGCGGCAGCGACTCGCTCTGTTGCCCCGTCGCCGACCACCACGCGCGCAGCGCGGCCGGGAAGATCGTCACGAGCTGGGCGCGATGCGGCAGCGCGGCGAGACAATTGCCCTCGAGCCGCGCGCCGCTGTGCGCGTCGACGAAGATGCGCCGGTGGTGCGAGCAGGGCGCGAGCTGCGACACGCCGCGCAGCACCGGCACGAGCCGGCGCGCCGGGCAGAACGGGCCCGGCAGCTCGCCGCTCAGCGCGCACACCGAAGTTTGCGTCAGCTCGGTGCGCGTGACCTCAGGGAGCCGCGCACCAGCCGGCTCGACCGCGAGGAACAGCTCGAAGAGCAGCGGCGCCGCGTGCTCGGCGCCGGAGATGCCGGGACGCGGCGTGCCGTCCGGGTTGCCGACCCAGACGCCGATGCTGTGCGTCGCGGAGAAGCCGACCGCCCACGCGTCGCGATGCCCGTACGAGGTGCCGGTCTTCCAGGCCACCTCGGGCACGTCGCGCGCGAGCGCGGCCGCGCGCGGCAGGTCGGGCCGCTCGAGCTCGCGCAGCACGTCGGTCACCAGCGCGACCGCGCCCGGGCGCAGCAGCGCGCGACCTGGCGCCACGTCGCCCGGGCGCCAGCTCACCGCGCGGTGGACGCCGCCCTCGGCGAGCGTCGCGTACGCGTTGGTCAGGTCGAGCAGCGTCACCTCGCCGCCGCCCAGCACGAGCGGAAGCCCGTAGCTCGCGGCCGGCCGGTCGAGGCTCGCGAAGCCGGCCGCGCGCAAGAGCTCGAGGAAGGACGGCACGCCGACGCGCGCGAGCATCCCGACCGCAGGCACGTTCAGCGAGCGCGCGAGCGCCTCGCGCACCGTGACGCGGCCGCGATAGGTCTCGTCGAAGTTCTCCGGCACGTAGCCGGCGTAGTCGACCGGCACGTCGAGCAACACGCTGTCCGGGATCGCGAGCCCGCGGTCGAACGCCAGCGCGTAGAGCCAGGGCTTCAGCGTCGAGCCCGGCGAGCGCCGCGCGGTGGCGCCGTTCACCTGCGCGGTCCGATCGCGCGCGAAGAACGACGCCGAACCGACCCACGCGCGCACCGCGCGCGTGTCGTTCTCGAGCACCACCGCGGCGGCGTTGCCGATGCCGGCGCGCCGCAGCGTATCGACGCGCGCGGCCACCAGCGCGGCGAAGCGCCGCTGCGCTGCGACGTCGAGCGTCGTCTCGACCGAGATCGAGCGTCTGCGCTCGGCCGCCCACTGCGCGAAGTGGGGTGCTTCGAACGGCGCGCGCCGCAGCCGGGTCGGCACCGGCTGCGCGCGCGCGCGCGCCACGTCGGCGCGGTCGAACACGCCGCGCGCGGCGAGCTGCTCGAGCACGCGGTCGCGCGCGCGCCGCGCCGCGTCCGGATGATGGCGCGGGTCGTAGGCCACCGGCGCGCGCGGCAGCGCGGTCAACAGCGCCGCTTCGCCGAGTGACAGCTCGGCGGGCGCCTTGCCGAACCAGAACCAGGCCGCGGCGCCGACGCCCTCGAGGTTCGCGCCGAACGGCGCGCGGTCGAGGTAGAGCGCCAGCAGCTCGTCGCGCGAGTGGCGCCGCGCGAGCTGCACCGCGCGGAACGCCTCGACCAGCTTCGCGCGCAGCGTGCGCGGCCTCGGCTCCACCAGCCGCGCGATCTGCATCGGGATCGTCGACGCGCCCGACACCACGCGCCCCGCGCGCAGGTTCGCGAGCGCCGCGCGCGCGGCCGCCAGCGGGTTCACGCCCGGGTGCCAGCCGAGATAGCGGTCCTCGGATGCGACCAGCGCGCGCACCAGCACCGGGGAAACCTCAAGGAGCGGAACGCTCCAGCGTGCGATGCCATCGGCGGGCAGGAAGATCCGCAGCGTCTCGCCACCGCGCCCGAGCACCCGCCGCGCCGGCTCGCGCTCGAGCTTCTCGAACGGAAACGGCGCCAGCGCGTCGAGCGCGCGAAACGCGAGCTCGGCCGACGCGAGGATCAGCAGGAACGAGAAGAGTGTTCTGCGAATCGTCACGGCGCTAGACCCAGTCTGCGACCTTGAGCCCGCGAACGCGCCGGAAGTGCTTGAGGTTGTGTGTGACCAGGATGAGCCCCAGCTGCAGCGCGTGTGCCGCGATCATCGTGTCGAGCACGCCGATCGGCGTTCCCTTCGACACCAGTGCGGCTGCGACGCTGCCGAAGCGGATCGCGGCGTCCTCGTCGAACGGAACGACGGCCACGTCGCCGACAAAGGCGTTGACCAGCCGGTGCAAGCGGCGGGAACCCCGTCGCTCGATGCCGAAGCGAAGCTCAGCCACCGTGATCGCGGAGAGTCCCAGCTCCGAGGGCCGGTGTGCCCGGATCTGCTCGGCGACGCGTCCCTCTCCTCGCAGCGCGTAGCTCACACTGTCGGTGTCGAGCAGGAACTTCAAGCGAAGGGATCCCGTACCTTGGAGAGCGGCTCCTGCTTCGACCGCTCGATCGGCTCGTCCCACTGGCCGAGGCAGGCCAAGAACGCGTCCGACCACTCGTCCGCCGGCTCGAGGACTACCCGATCGCCCTCGCGGTGCACCCGCACCTCGTCCTGGTCCTCGAAGCGGCAGTCCTTGGGAAGGCGAACCGCCTGGCTCCCGCCGTTCTGGAAGAGCTTGGCTCGCTGCGACATATCGCGAAGTATAGACTCCCGTCTATACTCTGCAACGTCACCCGATCAGCGCGCTTCGATCGCGATCTGACCGCGCTCCCCGGTTGCGCGCAGCGCGGGCTCGTACATCGCCTCGACCTGCGTCGGCGGCGCGCGGTAGGAGCCGGGCGTGACCGCGCGCAGCAGCACGTAGGCGGTCTGCCACTTCGGATCGCCGAGCCGGGTGAAGATCAGCACCCGGTCGTCGCGCACGTCGACATACTCGGCGGTGAGATCGGCGTCGCGCACCCACGGCAGCGTCTCGCTCGACTCGAGGCGCGGGTTCTCGACCTCGAAGCCCGCGGGCAGGAGCTGCGACACGACGGCGTTCTCGACGCGCCCGGCCGAGCTGCGCACGCGCAGCCGCACGACCACGAGGTCGCCCTGGCGCACACGCCCGTCCTCGATCGGCGCGCCGTCGCGGCCGAGCCAGGTGCGCTCGATCTCGAGGCCTTCCGCCGTCGGGGCGAACGCCGCGTCGGTGGGCGTGCCGCGCTGCGAGAGCGCGTAGTAGGCGCGCGCGGGCCCGCTGCCGGCCTCGAGCCGGATCTCGACGTCGCCGTCGTCCGGCAGCGCGTCGAACACGCGCGTGCTCGCGTCGAAGTCGCCGACCTTCTCGCCCGCCACCCAGACGCTGCCGCGGTAGTCGGCCGCGGCGGCGGCGCGCGCGAGCTGACCGAGCGCGAGCAGCGCGAACGAGGTCTCCTGCGTGTTCCACGGGTCGGTCTGCGCATCGCGCACCAGGCGCGCCGCGAGCTCCGCGACGCGCGGGTCGTCGGGCGCCGCGTCGAGCAGGCCGAGCAGGAACAGCGCCCGGTTGCGCGTCGTCGACGCGAAGTTTCCGCCGGTCTGGCGGCGCACCTGCTCCGCGTCGGAGAGCTGTGCGGCGAGCTCGGGCAGCAGGTCGGGATCACCGCCCGCCGCGTACGCCGCGCCGAGCAGCACGCGCGACGCGGCGCCGAGCTCCCTCACGTGGCGCTCGCGCACGAAGTCCATCGTCGCGCGGTCGGCGCGCCCGGCGCGCGCCAGCACATACAGCGCGTAGACGGCGCGCTCGAGCTCGGGGCCCGAGTAGTGCTCCTTCGCGACCGCCTCGCGCCGCGTGTAGTCGAGCGCGCGGCCGAGCGCCGCGTGCGCACTGGCGTGGCCGGCGCGTTCGGCCTCGACCAGGAAGTGCGTAGCGTAGACGCTCGACCACGGGTGCACCTCGCGCCCGCGCGGCCACAGGCTGAAGCCGCCGTCGGAAAGCTGCATCGAGGCAACTTGTTGGATCCCCGCCTCCACCCACGCGGCCGGATCGCGCTCGAGCAGAAGCTCTGGCTCGACCTGCTGCGCAAAGTCTCCCAGCGCCACGAGCGGAAACGCGCGCGACACCGTCTGCTCGAGGCAGCCGTACGGATACTCGAGCAGGTCGCGCAGCTTCCCCGAGAGCTGCACCAGCGGCGCCGCGCCGATCCGCAGCGTGCGCGAGCGCCCC
>Ga0184637_10001458_pt1 | contig 15953 bp, 17 predicted proteins | sample PLM3_127_b2_FD_133143 | JGI IMG/M metagenome (GOLD analysis project Ga0184637, IMG submission 133143) | Groundwater sediment microbial communities from an aquifer in East River, Colorado, USA - PLM3_127_b2 | ecosystem: Environmental > Terrestrial > Soil > Riparian zone | place: USA: East River...
CGGCACCGGTTATTTCGGTCAAGTAGGGCGAGCCGGCGTAGTGGGGCCGGTTCGTCCCGGCTTCTGAGCGCACATCCTGCAGGAGCGTGAAAAAGCTGCCGTTCAGATCCAGGAAGCCGAGGACCTTCTCGACGAACTGGGAAAGGTTATCCGTGTACGAGAAGCCGCCGATGACATCGGTAATGATCTGGAATTTTCCCAGGTCTTCCAGCGCATACTCTCTCAAGCGCCGGTTGTACAGGTACTGTAATTTGTTTGCTTCGAGGCTTGCGGCGGTCGATTGCCACAGGGGTGTCCTGCGGTCTTCTATGGATATCGCGACTACTTGTGCTTTCATGCCGCGCCGCTCGCGTGCTTCCGCCTCGAACGGGTCGTGGTCTTGAGCGAAGTAATCCAGTATCGCCTGGCCCTTGCCCGCCCCGATATCCAGCCACCGATCTCCAGGGCCGAGATTCGCCAGTGCGCGATCGAACCCGGTGGGCAGGGCATTGGTGTAGTCCCGGAGCGACCGGTCGACGGTATAGCCCTCGACGGCTTGATCTCCTGTGCCCCAATAGATGGCTTCCTGTCTTGAAATCTCCTGGCTGAACGCGGGGTTGGCGGGTTGCTGGGAATGAGCCGCCTCCAGCCACGGGGTTTGCAGGGCAAGGAAGACGACCAGGCGTACCCCGGTATGATTCAGGGCTATCATCGGTTCGCGTATCTGGCACGCCGGGCTGCAACAGCCGGCGCACTCTCTCCTCGAATTCGAATTACTTCTTCTTCGTATTGACTAATCTACCATTGCTGGCGGCATGCTTGAAGGTCGAAATTGGCGGTAAACCTTCGGGGCAGCCCACCGATGGTAAGGGGCTGATCTGATTCAACAAGATCCTTAGTGGTCGGTCCCCTGAGAGTCTCTTTCCAACGCAGCGCCGGTGGAAATTAATGGGCCCACTCCTGACTCAGAAAGTGCATGAAAAGTTGCGCGCTGCCATGAATACCGGCGTGCGCGCCATGGAGTGCTCGCTGGACCTGGATCGTTCGACGACAACGGTCGAGGTGGGCATTGCCGGATGGAACTGGCAGGGCCAGCGATTTCCCTGGCTGGAGAACTGCAAGGACCGGACGATTTACCACTGGACTGGCGCGAGCTTCGAGCCGGTGGCGCGGTTCACGACGTCGCTGATCAAGCTGGTGCCGACGGAGTGGGGGCCGCCGACGTTCGAAATCGACGGCATCAAGATGTTGCCCACGGCGCAAGTCTCGCCCTATGCGGATGCCGAACGCAAAGTCGGTTTGATTCAACCACGTGGCAAGGTGATTCTGGACACCTGCGGCGGCCTGGGCTATTTCGCCGCCTGGTGTTTGCTGGGCCAGGCCCGGCAGGTGCTTTCTTACGAGAAGAATCCCGACGTGATCTGGCTGCGCAGCCTCAATCCCTGGTCTCCCGAGGTGGGCGGTGGATTGACGTTGACCCAGGGCGACATCGCCGAGCAGATCGCCACGCTGCCCGGCGGGTCGTTCGATGCGATTCTCCACGACCCGCCGCGCTTCGGTACCGCCGGAGAACTCTACTCGCAGGTGTTTTACGACCACCTGGCGCGGGTGCTCAAGCGCAAGGGCAAGCTGTTTCACTACACCGGCGCACCGAACAAACTCACCAGCGGACGCGATGTGCCTAACGAGGTGGCGAAGCGCCTCAGGAATTCCGGATTCGTCGCGGACATCAGCGGCGACGGGGTGCTGGCGGTGAAGAAGCAAGGATGACGGATGAGGGATGAAGGATGACCCGGCGCTTCGCTGAAGGCGGAAGGCGAAAGTCAAAAGGCGAAAGTACTCGACTAACGACTAACGAATGTCCAGATCGAGTCACGAGCCGCGAGCCGCGAGTCACCGGGGTGCAGGTCGACCCACCTCCAATAATCCACGCTGCTCAAAAACCAGGAACCAACGGACAGGCCCCATTTTTTCCCCTCCGTTGGTTCACCAAGTTACACTACCCCGCATGGCCGCCGCGAAGCTGTTCGATCCCGCATCGGACAAGCCCTTTCCCCTCAGCCGCACCAAGGTCGAGCTGTTTCTCAACTGCCCGCGGTGCTTCTATCTCGACCGGCGCCTCGGCGTGAGCCGCCCGGCCGGGTTTCCGTTCAACCTCAATTCCGCGGTGGACACGCTGTTGAAGCGCGAGTTCGACGATTACCGGGCAAAGGGCGCGCCGCACCCGCTGATGGCCGAGGCGGGCATCCACGCGGTGCCGCACGCGCACCCGCAGCTCGAGACCTGGCGCAGCAATTTCAAGGGCGTGCGAACGCTGCACGAACGCACCAACCTGGAACTCTTCGGCGCGATCGACGATCTCTGGCGCGACCTGGACAGCGGCGAGCTGATCGTCACCGACTACAAAGCGACGTCGAAGGCGGCCGAAGTGACGATCGACGAGCCGTGGCAGATCTCATACAAGCGGCAGATGGAGTTCTACCAGTGGCTGCTGCGGTGCCGCGGCGAGAAAGTCGCGAAGCGCGGCTGGTTCGTCTACTGTAACGGCCGGAAGGACCTGCCCGCCTTCGGCTCGCGCCTCGAATTCAGGATCCGGTTATTGCCCTACGACGGCGACGACGGCTGGGTGGAGGACACATTGCGCGGGATCCGCGAGACGCTGTCCGCGCCGGAGCCGCCAGCGCCAGGCGCCGAGTGCGAGTACTGCGAATTCGTCTCGCGCGCGGGAGGGATGCAGTGACGGGCGCCCTGAAGGCAAGAGGCGGAAGGCGGAAGACGCAAGGAGTCGAATCACTGGAACGGGTCGCAAACACGCCACGGAATCACATGGAATTTCCGTACTGGTTATTTTTGCGGAGCAGGGTGTAGCATAACATCAGGCTGGCACACGACCAGCCCACCATGAGGAGGTCCCAATGAGAATATTTGCCTGCGCGTCAGCATTGGTCACTGCGGTCTGGATCATGAACCCGCTGCACGCCGTTGCCCAGCAATGGCCCGACAAGACCGTGCGCATCCTGGTGCCGTTCCCGCCGGGCGGCGGGACGGATATCCAGGCTCGATTGCTGTCGACCGCGTTCCAGAAGAGCATGGGCCAGAACTTCATCGTCGACAATCGCACCGGCGCCGGGGGCCTGATCGCGGGCCAGCTTGCGGTGGACTCGCCGCCCGACGGCAACACCATCCTCTTCACCTCCGGCACCATCTCGATAGTACCCACCCTCTTTGCGAAGCGCATGAAATTCAACGTGCACACCGACCTGGCGCCGATCAGCTGGATATCCTCGACGCCGCTGGTGCTGTCGCTGCATCCCAGCGTGCCGGCGAAGTCCGTGAAGGAGCTGGTGGCGCTGGCGAAGCGCACGACCGGGAACATGAACGCCGGTGGCAACACCTCCGGCAGCACCGCCCACCTCACCGCCGAGATGTTCAACCAGGTCGTCGGGATCAAGTCGACCGTGCTCACCTACCGCGGCGGCGGGCCGGCGGTGCTGGCGCTGATCTCGGGGGAGATCGACTACATTTTCGCGACCGCGCCGTCGATCATGCCGCACCTGAACAGTGGTAAAGCGAAGGCCCTCGCGGTCACCACGCCGAAGCCGTCCTCGGCGTTGCCGGATCTGCCCACCATGAACTCGATCTATCCCGGTTTCGAATCCGACAATTGGTACGCGATGTTCTACCCGCGCGGCACGCCCGGGCCGATCGTGGACAAGATGAACGCGGAGATCCGCAAGGCGCTCGCTACTCCGGAGATCAAGGCATTCATGCCCAGGGAGGCCCTGGATCCCGTCGCCAGCAGCCCCGAGGAACTGTCGGCACTGCTCAAGCGCGAAATCGAAAAATACGCAAGGGTAATCCGGCTGGCGAACATCCAGCTCGATTGAGGCAGAGGCGGAAGGCGGAAGGATGACCTGAATGGGAGCGATCCATGACTCCGTGCCCTGAATCTCCCCACGAATTGCTGCGCCCGCTTCTGGCTGCCGTCTGTTTGGGCTTCGGCGCAGCGCATGCCGCCGACAAGTCGACCGCGATAGTCGTCAATGCCGTTTCCCTTACGGCCGAAACGGTGCAGATGCTGCAACGCATCTATCCGGTCCCGATCCGGCCGGGCCGCTATTGGTATGACGCCGTCTCCGGCGCCTATGGGCCCGAGGGTGGGCCGATCGCCGGGCAGATGCTCCCGGGGCTGCGGCTCGGCGGCCCGCTGCGCGCCGATGCCTCGCGCGGCACTTCGGGGGTATTCATCAACGGGCGCCAGCTTACCGTCGGTGAGAAGTCGTATCTCGAACAGACCTGCCGGACGCCGGTGGTTGCCGGCCGCTACTGGGTCACCGCCCAGGGCGTGGGCGGCTACGAGGGCCGCCCGGCCAGCTTCAACCTGGCGCTGTGCGGGGGTTCGGGCGGGCAGAGCCGCGGTGGCGGTTCGAGCACCCGGACGTTCTGCAACCCGGACGGTTCGTGCACCTCATCGGGCTTGTGGGGGTCGGTGCTCACCGTGCCAAGGTAACGGATTTCACCATTCACGATTCATTTGATTGCGCGATAAGCGAGGGGGCGATATGCGGAGCAGATTGAGCGGTTGGATAACCATTGCGTTCGTGGCGGTTGGCGGCGTCGTGCTGGCGGACGCGGCATCGGCGCAGGGCTGGAAGCCGGAGCGGAACGTCGAGCTGGTGATTCCCACCAGCCCCGGCGGGTCGAACGACAACGCGGGCAGGCTGGTTCACAAGCTGTGGACCGAGCTCAAGCTGCTGCCGGTCCAGAGCTCGGTGGCTAACCGCAGCGGCGGCGAGCACATCGTGGCCTATACCTACGTCTCGCAGAAGACCGGCGACGGCCACATCGTCGGCATCATGTCGACGCCGATGCTGGTAAATCCCATTCAAGGCCGCACCCAGTTGACCCACAACGACGTGACGCCGATCGCCTTCCTGTACGACGAGCCGATGATAGCGATGGTGCGCGCGGATTCCCCGATCAAGACCGGCAAGGATGTCGTCGAGGCGCTCAGGAAGGATCCTTCGTCGTTGAGCGTCGCCCTGACGAGCACCGGGCACCGCGTTTCGATCGGGCTGCCTCTGCATAAAGCCGGGGTCAACATCAAGAGCGTGCGCATGCCCGCGTTCAAGGGCGGCGGCGAGACGACCACCGCGGTGCTCGGCGGCCACGCGGACGTGCAGATCACGTCCGTTTCGACCAGCGTGCCGTACATCACTTCCGGCCAGATGCGCGGCATCGCGGTGAGCTCGAACCAGCGGCTCGGCGGCGTCGTGGCGGCGGTGCCGACGTGGCGGGAGCTGGGCTACCAGAGCTCGGGGTCGTGGAAGGGCGTGATGGGGCCGAAGGGCATTACCCCCGCGCAGATCGCATTCTGGGAGGACGTGATGCGCAAGACGGCGCAAAGCGAGGAGATCCGCCGGTATGCCGAGCAGAACCAGTGGATCCTGGAGTTCAAGGGAGCCGCGGACACGCGCCAGTGGCTGGATGACGAAGCCGCCGCGCTGAAGGTGATCATGACGGAGCTTGGGCTGGTCAAAAACCCGTGACCAGCGACCGGTGATCACGAAGGAGCAACCATGAAAATCAAGCGTATCGAACACGTCGGCGTGGTGGTGCGGGACACCGAGGCGAGCCGGCGCCTGTGGGAGGGCTGCTTCGGCATCCCGATCGGCGGCGAAGAGGAAAACGCCAACCGGCGGCTCGCCCTCTACCCGATCGGCGAATCGATGATCGAGCTCGCAGAACTGCCCGCCGGGCAAAAGGGCTAATCTGCCTCAACCCTGTTTTTAGCGGCGGTCCCCCAAGACGATACAGGATTCTATCGCTGCATCACCGGGCTTGAGATCACCTTTCATCCCGGCCGTTCATCCCTCGCCAGAGGGACCAAATGTGCGTAGCATCAAGACCCCGGACCATTCCGGGCGGAGGCCAGCCGTGCAATACCCGGATATCACGTTCACTGGAAAATCGGGCGAGAAGTACCGCTTTCAGGCCTGGTCGCTGGAAACACGGTTCAAGCCGATGGCGGCCGTGTACTTCGTGACGAAGCGCGCCCAGGACAACAGCACCTACCGCAGGGCCTCCCACGACACCATCTACATCGGACAGACCGCGAACCTGGCCGACCCGTTCGGCACCGAATCGCAATTCGAGTGCTTCAGGAAACACGGGGCGAACTGCATCTGCATCTGCCTGCTTGAAAGCGAGGCGCAGCGCATCGCGGCAGAGGAAGACCTGATCGCCCTGCACAGCACCCACTGTAACCAGCTGACGAGAATCAACCGCATCTTTGATACGGCGGAGTAGGCCTCCGCCTGAGGGCGGAGGGAGGAGGAGTTTGCAGTTTGCAGTGGGCAGTTTGCAGTTGCTGCCAACTGACGGCTGACGGCTGCCAACTCCGCTCGACCCACGACGCACGCCGTTCCGGCTCGAGTAATGACTGACGCGGTGAAGAAAAAGAAGAAGCGGGCCCCCAGGTATCACCACTCGGTCTATGTTGTCCTGTTGTCGAAAGACGTCCTGTACGAAGCGAAATTCAAGCGCTGCAACCCCGGCTACGACCTGGCTATGCCCTGCGTGTACGTCGGCATGACGGGGCAGAGCCCGGATATCCGGTTCGACAAGCACAAGGCGGGGCTCAAGGCGAACCATTACGTCAAAAAGTACGGAATCCGGCTGATGCCGGAGCTGTACGAGTGCTACAACCCCATGCCGTACGAGGCCGCCCTCGATATGGAAATTGAGCTCGCCATTCACCTGCGCGAGAAGGGATATGGGGTGTGGCAGGGGTGAAGGCGAAAGGCGGAAGGCGCAAGGAGTCGAATCACGACTCACGAATCACGATTCACGCTCTTCGGGTTCTGATTTAATCTTCTAATCCCGTCCATTATTGTTTTTGACTTTCGACTACTGCCCATGACAAAAACGTTCGCAACGCGCATCGCGGCAATGAACGCGATGTACAAGCTGCCCGCCCATTCCCGGCCGACGCTGCCGGCGGAGGTGGCGGACCAATTGATGAAGTTCAAGGCGACGTTGCTCGACGAGGTGCACGAGATCGACGAGATCGTGCAGATGTCCGGGAACGGCAGCGCTCCCGTTGATATCGCGGTTGCCATAGCGGACCTCCTCGGCGACATCATCGTGTATTGCCGGTCGGAGGCGTTGAAGTACGGCCTGCCGCTGGAAGAGGTGCTGGACGTCATCATGGACAGCAACGAAAGCAAGCTCGGCGCGGACGGCAAGCCGATCTACGACGCCAACGGCAAGTTTCTCAAGGGGCCGAATTACTGGAAGCCCGAGCCGCGGATCAAAGCGCTGCTCGAGCAGCGCGGGATCCGCGCCGGGGCAAAGTGAGGTAGTGAAGCAGTAATGAAGCTGTAAAGCTTCTTCCTTCGAGTCCTTTGCGGTCTTGGCGGTAAAGCTTTACCTGTTCCTCCGCGTCTTTCGCTGTGAGGCATTGGGGTGACGGGATACGGCAAAGGGCAGGAAGAGTCGATTCACGACTCATGCATCATGACACTCGGGGTCGATCCACGACCCACGATCCACGCCGTTTGCCTAACGGCGCCTAGCGGCGGCCGGCGACGGCCTTGCGCATGTCCATGACGCGCTTGAAGCAGTCGGGGCAAGCGAAGCGGACGCCGCCGCCGAGCCGGGTGCGGGACAGGGGGCGCATGGTCGCGGCTTCCACGAGGCGCCGGCATTCCGGGCACCGTTTGATCTTGGAGGGGTCTTTGGGCAATTGCGCGCCTTGAGGGAGAGGGATGTCGGGTGAGGCTGCCATTGCTCAGGGTAGCAGAATTGGCGGGGCTGCAACCAGCGTTCGCCAAGAATAGTTCGCCCTTCGCGGTATGATGCGCGGCCATCCCTTAGAGCCCGCATGGATTTCGACGTCATTGTCCTGGGTGCCGGCGCCGCCGGCATGATGTGCGCGGCAGTTGCCGGCCGGCGCGGGCGGCGCGTGCTGCTGGTCGAGCATGCTGCCAAGCTCGGCGAGAAAATCCGCATCTCGGGCGGCGGGCGCTGTAACTTCACCAACCTGCACAGCCGCCCGGAAGCCTTTCTCTCGCGCAATCCCCATTTCTGCCGCTCGGCGCTGGCGCGCTACACGCCGCGCGACTTCATCGCCCTGGTCGAGCGCCATGGCATCCGCTACCACGAGAAGTCCCTCGGCCAGCTGTTCTGCGACGACAGCGCGGTGCAGATCATCGCCATGCTCAGGGGCGAGTGCGACGCTGCGGGCGTGCGCTGGGCGATGCCGGCGAAGGTGCAGCACGTGGCGCGGCACGAGGGCGGGGAGACGCCGGGTTTCGAGGTCGCGACGACGCAGGGCAGCTTCCGGACCCGCGCCATGGTGGTGGCGACGGGCGGTCTGTCGATCCCGAAGCTCGGCGCGACGCCGCTCGGCTACCGCATCGCCGAACAGTTCGGCCTGCCGGTGGTGGCGCCGAAGCCCGCGCTGGTGCCGCTCGCGGCGCCACCGGAGTGGCTGGCGCAGTTCGGGGAGCTGGCCGGGGCGTCGTTTGACGCGATCGCCTTCTGCGCCGAGGCGCCGCGCGGCGCGGAATGGCCGCCGTTTCGCGAAGCGGCGCTGATCACGCACCGCGGCCTGTCGGGGCCGGCGATCCTGCAGGTGTCGTCGTACTGGCAGCTCGGCGGCGGGCGCGGCCCGATCGCGCTCGACCTGCTGCCCGGGCGCGACGCCGGCGCATGGCTGGCAGCGCATCGCCACCATGCCCAAGGGCTCGGCGCGCTGCTCGCGGAATTCCTGCCGCGCCGTTTCGCGCACAGCTTCGCGGCGGCGCACGGCTGGACGCAGCCGCTCGCGCAGCTCTCGAATGCGGTTCTCGAGACGGTTGCGCGAACGCTCACGGGCTGGCGCATCCAACCCTCGGGCACGCTGGGCTATGCCAAGGCCGAGGTGACGCTGGGCGGCGTCGATACCGACACCCTCTCGCAACAGACCCTGGAAGCGCGCAGCGTGCCGGGCCTGTACATCATCGGCGAGGTGGTCGATGTCACCGGCTGGCTCGGCGGCTACAACTTCCAGTGGGCGTGGGCGTCCGGCTACGCGGCGGGGACGGCCGCGTAGCCTGAAGGCGGAAGTCGAAAGTCGAAAGGCGAAAGGGAAGAGGCGCTACCCGGCGCGAGCGCCGGGGACGGTTGTTGATCTTGGGGCCCCTAAGCGACGCCGAGCACGCGCAGACTGGACGAGGGGTGCGGCTGCGACACGTTAGCCGCAGGCCCGTTTGCGGGAGCGGCCGCTGAGCCACGGCCCACCGAAATGGATTAACGTCTGGGTAATTCCCATCCGTGGTTAGATACAAGAGGGAAGCCGTGGCGTTCGGGCGAGCACTGGGCGAGCCTCGTTGTGGCTTCCTGAAGAGTTGAAATTCCACGCCTGAAGAGCTTGCAGGAACGTGGACGGTGCGCGAGTTGCGCAGACCGCCGGGCCGGGCGAGCAGCGCAGGGTCACCACACGAGCGTGCGAGGTGGTGGCGGCGCGCCGGGGCGCCTTTCTTCTTTGGTTACTTTCTTCTTGGGCGAGCAAGAAGAAAGTGACCGGCACCGGGGCCGCTCCCCGGCAATCCGCGGCGGTGCCGCGAAAAGCGGAAGGCGGAAGGCGAACGAAAGGAACAATCGTCACCCGTAATCGTCACCCTTCGTGGTGTTGTGCTAGATTTATCGACGATAGCCAAATGAGGGACAGCCCCAGCTGCCCGAACCGATTGGAGGAGGATGGATATGCGTGCCAAGAGGGTTAATAGCACCAGTCACCAGTCAGCAGTCACCAGTCACGCATTTGCGGCGGTAATGTGCGCCGCGTTGGTTGCGGCCAGCACGTGCGCAGCCCATGCCGCGCAGCAGGCGGCGTTTCCGGACAAGCCGATCCGGCTCATCATCGGCAGCGCGCCGGGGTCGGGGCCGGACATCATTTCGCGCGTCATGTCCGAGCGGTTGTACAAGTCGTGGGGCCAGCGCATCGTCGTCGATTCACGGCCCGGCGCGGCGGGCGTCATCAGCGCGGAGCTGGCGTTGCGCGCGAACCCCGACGGCTACACGTGGATGATGCTGACCTCACAGCTGCTGGTTGCGACCTCGGTGTTCCCCGACGTCAAGTTCAACCTCGGCAAGGATTTCGCCTCGGTCAGCCTGATCGGCACGGTGCCGTTCGTGCTGATGGTCAATCCCGAAGCGGTGCCGGCGAAGTCGGTGTCCGAGCTGATCGAGCTGGCGAAGAAGCAACCCGGGAAGCTGCGCTACGGCTCGGCCGGCACCGGCGCCTCCGAGCATCTGTGCGGGGTGATGTTCACGAGCCTGACGGGCACCAACATGCTGCACGTGCCGTACAAGGGCGTTCCCCAGGCCATCGCCGACACCGTGGCGAAAGAGGTGCAGCTCACCTACGCGGTGGTGCCGGCCGCGTTGCCTATGATCACCGCGGGGCGGCTGCGCGCGCTGGCCGTCACCAGCCCGCGGCGCTCGCCGTCGCTGCCCAACGTGCCGACAATCGGGGAAACGGTGCGCGGCTACGACATGTTCGGGTGGTACAGCATTGTCGCCCCCACCGGCACGCCGGGTGCGATCCTCGACAAGGTGAGCGCCGAGGTGATCAAGGCGGTCCAGGAGCCCGAGTTCGCCAAACAGCTCAGGTCTCTCGGCACCGACGCCGTCGGCAGCACGCGCGCGGAGCTCGATGCGTTCCGGCGCGCGCAGACGAAGAAGATCGCCGAGCTGGTGAAGACCTCGGGTGTTGATTTCAAGTAACGCGACGAGGTATGGGTGACGAGATACGGGTGACGAGGTGCGGGTGACGAGATAAAGGTGAAGCAACTAGGCTTCGCGTTTTTCCGTTACCCTTATTCGTGACCCTCAATCGTCACCATTGCCTCGTCACTTCGCGCGCAGCGCGTCAGCCAGCTGCCGCGGCGTCACGATGCGGAACGGCAGCGGCCGCACCTTGTGCGCCGCCAGGTCGAGCAGCGCGCCGTCGCGCGTCACCAGGTACGCCGCAGCGGACGCCAGCGCCAGCTCCAGGAACTTCTGGTCGTCCGGGTCCTCGCACTTCGGCAGCGGATGCTCCGCTGCCGGAAAATCGTGAGCCGTGATTCGTGAGTCGTGATTTGACCCTTCATCCTTTTGGGCAATGCACCGGCATTGCTCGAGCAGCGCCGCTTGTTTCTCCGGCGCGAGGGTCTTGTCGTTAAAGGTATAGGCGAGGACGCGAACCAGCTCCGCTTCCGTCGCCTCGTTGCTCACGACCTCCGCTCGTCCCTCCGCCACCGCCTTTCTGATCGGCGCGACGGCCGGATCGTCGAACAGCAGCCAGTCGAGCCAGACGTTGGTGTCGAGGACGATGCGTAGCATCTATTCGCGAATGCATTATTCGTGAATCATATTGCAGTATTAGGCCTATATTTGCGCATACATACAAACCTGAGGCGAGCCGGTGGCGCTGACATACAGGAAATGCCCGAAATGCGGGCACGAGCGCGGGGAGGGGGAGACGGGGCCGGCGGACGTGTGCGGCGCTTGCGGACTGATTTTCTCCAAGTACCTGAGCGCGAGGGTCGCGACGGCGATGCCGGCGCAGCCGGCCGCCAAGGCTGTTTCCGTGGAAGATCAGGAAAGCGGGCTCACGGCGCGCGCGAAGGAACTCATCCTGTATGTGCCGGAGGAGGTCGACGCGGGCGCGGTGTATGCGCGGGCGGCGCTGCTGGCGGTGCTGATCGTGTACGGGATCAGGCTCGCAGCGATGGATATTCCGTCGTGGGAGATGGCGGGCTCGCTGATACATGCGCCGATGGTGCCCTTCCACGAGTTCGGCCACATCCTGTTCCGGCCATTCGGGGAGTTCATGCATCTCCTCGGCGGCTCGCTGTTCCAGGCCGCGCTGCCGCTCGTGCTCGGCGGCATCTTCCTGGTGAAGAACCGCGACCCGTTCGCCGCGGCCGTCATGCTGTGGTGGTCGGCCGTGGCGGTGATGGACATCGCGCCCTACGTCTATGACGCGCAGCACCCGCAACACATTTTGCTCACCGGCCGCACCGGCGATACCGGCGCGCACGATTTCATCGACGTCCTCGGCGACCTCGGCCTGCTCATGAAGGCGCAGACGGTCGGCTACGTCGTGCATCGCTTCGGCATCCTGATGCTCGTCGCCTCGTTTGCCTGGGCGGGGTGGGCGGTTTTTGCGCAATTCGCTAAGAGAAAGTGACGAGGTGAGGGTGACGATTAAGGGTGACGAGGCGCGGGTGACGAGGTACAGGTGGCAAAAGGCGGAAAGTTGACCCGACAGCTTCGCCTGAAGGATGGCCCGAACGCTTCGCTATTTGTCAGTTTCGTGTAAGGTTGGCCGTTGTACGCTTCGCCGGGGTACAAGGAGTTCAGACGCAAGGGTTTTCGTCACCCGTAATCGTCACCCGTATCTCGTCACCCGCACCTCGTCACATTCAAAAGGGAGATAGAACTTGAAGATTCTGCATCGCGTGCTGGTGCTGGCGTTGTGCCTGCTCCCGGCCGCCGGCGGGGCCGTGCTGGCCCAGGTAGCGGAGCAGCTGTACGAGCCGACAGTGGGCCAGGAAGGGAAAGACGTGGTGTGGGTGCCGACGCCGCACATCCTGACCGAAAGAATGCTGGACATGGCCAAGGTGACGCCGCAGGACTACGTCATGGACCTGGGCTCGGGCGACGGACGCAACGTGATCGCCGCGGCCAGGCGCGGGGCGCGCGGGCGCGGCGTCGAATACAACCCGGACCTGGTGGCGCTGTCGCGGCGCTTGGCGGCAAAGGAGGGCGTGGACGGGAGGGCGGTATTCGTGCAGGGCGACATGTACGAGGCCGACATTTCGGAAGCGACGGTGCTGGCGCTGTTCCTGCTGCCGGAAAACCTCACCCGCCTGACGCCGAAATTCCTCGACCTCCAGCCGGGCAGCCGCATCGTCGCCAATGGCTTCGGCATTGAGGGCTGGGACGCCGACGAGACCAGCCGGGTGGAAGGGGATTGCGAGCAGTGGTGCACCGCTTACCTGTACATCGTGCCGGCGAAAGCGGCGGGCACCTGGACGTTACCGCGCGGCACGCTCACGCTCCAGCAGAGTTTCCAGAAACTGACCGGCTCGCTGGAGTCGGACGGCAGGAAGCTCCCGCTCACGAATGGCCGCCTGCACGGCGACCAGATCACTTTCACGGCTGGCGGCACGGATTACGCGGGTCGCGTCAACGGAGAAGCGATGGAAGGCGCCGATGGCGCCTGGCGCGCAGTTCGCGCGCGGCCGTAGATCAACAGCTTTTCCGTTTTGTTACTATCCGGAGCGGGTACCACTTACGAGAGGAATTCCATGCCGAGGATGACGGGGTCGCGGTTGTTCGCGGAGATGCTGCAGGGTTACGGGGTCACGCACGTGTTTTTCGTGCCGACGATCCTGTTGGAATCGCTGGCGGAGATGGACGGCCTGGGCATCCGCAAGATCCTCACGCACAGCGAGAAGGCGGCGGCCTACATGGCTGACGGCTACGCCCGCGCGGCCGGCAGGCCCGGCGTGTGCATGGGGCAGCAGATCGGCGCGTCGAACCTCGCGTCCGGCCTGCGCGACGGCTTCATGGCGTGCACGCCGATGATCGCCATCAGCGGCGGCCCCGCCACGCCCGGCCGCTATCGCCGCGCCTACCAGGAAGTGGAGGACATCACCCAGTTCGATGCGGTGACCAAGCTCAACATGACGCTCGACGACCTGTCGCGCTTTCCGGACCTCGTGCGCCAGGCGTTCCGGGTGGCGACCACGGGCACGCCGGGCCCGGTGCACCTGCGATTGCGCGGCTCGCACGGCCAGGGCGTCGAAGGCGAGGCCGACCTGCAGCCGCTGGCCGAGCCGCAGTTTTCGCGCGTGCCGCCGTTCCGCCCCGGCCCGGACAGCGAACGCGTGCGCGAAGCGGTCGCGCTGCTGTCCGGAGCGCAGAAGCCGGTCATCGTCGCCGGCGGCGGCGTCGTCACCTCGCAGGGACAAGCCGAGCTGGTGGAGCTTGCCGAGAAGCTGCAGGTGCCCGTCGCCACTTCGCTCACCGCCAAGGGTCTCATCCTGGACAATCACCCGCTGTCGGTCGGCGTGGTCGGCACCTATTCGCGAGCATGCGCCAACCGCGTGGTGTCGGAAGCCGATCTCGTGTTCTTCGCCGGCTGCGGCGCCGGCGGGCAGGTGACGGCGAACTGGAGGATACCTGCCGCCGGCACGCCGGTGATCCAGCTGGATATCGACCCCGCAGTCCTCGGCCGGAACTACCCCAACACAGTCGCGCTGCTGGGTGACGCCAGGGTGACGCTGCGGCAGATGTGCGACGCTGCGCAGCGCAAGGCGTCCGACGGCGCGAAAGCATGGAACGCGCAGGCGCAGAAGCACGTTGCGGAGTGGCGCGCGGCAACGGAGCCGATGTTGTCGTCGGATGCCACGCCACTGCGGCCGGAGCGCATCTGCCGCGAAATCATGCAGGCGCTACCGGCCAATGGCGTGGTGGTTTCCGACACCGGGCACGCCGGCATGTGGACCGGGCAGATGATGGATTTCACCCGGCCCGGACAGCGCTACATCCGTTGCGAGGGCTCGCTGGGCTGGGCCCTGCCCGGCGCAATGGGGGTGAAGTGCGCGCTGCCCGACCGGCCGGTGGTGTGCTTCACCGGCGACGGCGGCCTCTACTATCACATGCCGGAACTGGAGACCGCGGCGCGCCACGGCATCAACCTCGTGGTCGTCGTCAACAACAACAGCGCGCTCAACCAGGAGATCCCGCTGGTGAAAGCCGCCTACAAGGAAAAGCGCGACGAGCGGTCGGGCGAGATGTGGCGTTTCCGCAAGGACGCCGACCTGGCGAAAGTGGCGGAGGCCTTTGGCTGCGCCGCGTTCCGCGTGGAAAAGCCGGCGCAGTTGAAGGACTTGTTGCCGAAAGCGTTCGCCTTGAACAAGCCGGTCGTGCTCGACTGCATCAGCGACGACCAGGCGCTCGCGCCGACCGCGTGGTTGCCCGGCGGGGGCAAGCACGCCTACTGAGCCCGTGTCCTAGTCTTCCTTCGTGTCCATCCTCCCTTGCAGGGCGCGCACCGGCTCGCAGTCCGGTGCCGCTCGTCCGGCGCGGGCCATGGCCCGCGAATTCCCGGTCTCGCCCCCCGCCCCTCTCCCAAGCTGAGAGGGGAGGTTCGAGCTTTCCCTTCTCCACTCGGGAGAAGGGGAAGGGATGAGGGATGGTGTCCTTCGTGTCGACGCTTTTCCTGGCGGCCTTCGCGTTCTTGGCGGTAAGGCTTTACGGTCCTTCGTTACCAGCGATGTCAATGTGGCGGCTTCGAGAGCATGCCGAGGCTCTCGAAGTGCAGGTACAGCTCGCGGCAGGCCCAGGCATCGGTGGCGGCGTAGGTGATCTGCGCCGGCGCGAGTTGCGGCGCGGCCCAGTTCGAGGTCCGGTTACCCTTGGGAATCCGGAAGCGGAGTAGAAATCCCGCGAGGTTACGCACGCCGGTCTGGCCGAGGTGGTTGCGGCGCGCGATGATACCGAGGTCGACCACGTTGCGCACCGTGAACGGGAACACCTGCTGCAGCTGGCGCAGATCGTAATCCAGCCCGACGCCGGCCTTGACGATGCGCGTCTCCGCCAGCAGCTCGTGCAATATCGGGATTACCTCCATGCGGCGGAGCTGGAACAGGTACACCGCGCGCGCCGTGGCTGCCTGCACCAGGCAGGGCAGGTGGACATCGCCCTTCCTGAAGGAGGGGCGCGTTTCCGTGTCGAAGCCGACGACCTTCTCCTGCCGGAAGTCCACCCGCGCCCGTTCCACGTCCTGCGACGTCGCCACCAGGCACACCTCGCCCTCGTAGCGGCGGATCGGCAGGTCGGCGAGTTGTTCCTTCGAAATCATTCAGACGCCGTGACGAATCAGGGTGACAACTACGGGTGACGAGGTGCGGGTGACGGGTGCGCTCAAG
>Ga0184637_10001459_pt1 | contig 15941 bp, 11 predicted proteins | sample PLM3_127_b2_FD_133143 | JGI IMG/M metagenome (GOLD analysis project Ga0184637, IMG submission 133143) | Groundwater sediment microbial communities from an aquifer in East River, Colorado, USA - PLM3_127_b2 | ecosystem: Environmental > Terrestrial > Soil > Riparian zone | place: USA: East River...
CGCTCGCGGGTCGGGGCATCGTCGTGGGCCGTGATGAAGATGACAGGGATCCGCAGCCCATCGGCCACCAAACGCTTCTGAAGATCCAAGCCGCTCATCCCGCCCAGGTAGATGTCGAGAACGAGGCAGGCCACGCGACACCTCGGCAACGAATCGAGAAACTCGTGGGCCGATGCGAAGGTCCGCGCCGTGTACCCGCCCGCCTCGACGACGCGCTGGAGCGCTCGGCGGACCGAGGGGTCGTCGTCCACGATGGCCGCCACGCGCGGAGCGGATACCGAGGTCACATGCGGAGGTCCGGCTCGAGGCGCTGGCTGACGTTGGACTCGGTGGCGTGTGCGGCACGTAGGGGTGTCACGGTGCAGGAATGTACGCGAGGGGCCTCGGGGCGGCCTAGTGGACCTTAGTCTATGCCGGCGGGGAGGCTAGGACTTCGGCACGATCACCCCCAGCCCGTCGGCCAGACGAACCAGCTCGGCCACGGAGCCCGCCCGCATCTTCGCCATGACCCGGGCCCGGTGCACCTTGACCATCTTTTCGCCCACGCTGAGTTGTGCGGCGATCTGCTTGTTCAGCATGCCCGTCACGACGAGGGCGAACACCTCGGTCTCGCGCGGGGTCAGCGTCCGGACGCGCTGCCGGATCTCCGTGACGTGAGTCTCATCGGCGAGATCTTGCACGTTCTTTGCCACGCATCCCTGAATGGCGGTCAGCAGCTCTTCGACGTCGAATGGCTTGGCGAGAAAATCGACCGCGCCCGCCTTCATGGCCCGGACGCTCATCGGGACGTCGCTGTGGCCCGAGATGAAGACGATGGACATCCGGCGGCCTGTCGCGGCCAGCGCCTCCTGCAATTCGAGCCCGGTGAGGCCGGGCATTCGCACGTCCAGCACCAGGCAACCCGGACCGGCATGCGGGGCGCGGGCCAGGAACTCTCGGGCCGATGCGAACGTCTCGACCGCGTACCCGGCCGCCTCGAGCAGGCGTCCCAGACCTGTTCGCACGGAGGGGTCGTCGTCCACGACGAAGATCATCGGCGCGACCGTGGTCATCCCGTGGTCTCCGTGTCCACGGGCAACGTGACCTGGAACGTCGCCCCCCCGCGCTCGTTGTTGACGGCCCCCAGCCGGCCGCCGTGCGCTTCCACGATCGTGCGCACGATCGCCAGGCCCATGCCCAGCCCCTGGGCCTTGGTTGTGTAGAGGGGCTGGAACAGGCGGTCCGTTTCCGTCTCGTCGATCCCGGTCCCGGAGTCCTGGACCTCGATCGTGATAGTGCCGGCGCCGTCCGGGGCCGTCCGGATGACGAGGCTTCGGCCACCCGTGGTGGCCTCCGGCATGGCCTCGAGGCCGTTGAGCACCAGGTTCAGCACCACCTGCTGCAGCTGGATCCGGTTACCGCGCACGCTCGGCAGGTCGGCGGCCAGCTCGAGGCTGATCGGGACGTTGCGGACGATGGCATCGCCCGTGACCAGTCGCGCCACTTCGCTGATCACGCCGTTGAGGTCGAGCGAGGCATACGTGGAGTCCCCCTTCGTGAGCATGGCCCGCAGTCCGTGGATCACGGCAGCGGCCCGCTTGTCGTCGGCGACGATGTCGTCGAGGATGCCGCCGATCGTCTCGAGACTCACGACCTTGGCCGCGAGGAGGAGCTGGGCGGCCTGGGCGTTGTTGAGGATCGCCGTCAGCGGCTGGTTCAGCTCATGAGCCAGCGACGCGGTGAGTTCGCCCATGGCCGAGACGCGGCCGATGTGCATCAGCTCCTGCCGGAGCCGCTGCGCCTCGAGTTCCGCCCGCCGGCGCGCCAGCGTGTTGGCAAAGACCTCCCGCAGGAGGTGGAGCTGCTCCATCACCTCGTCGGGCCAGGTGCGCTCCGCGGCGACCGTGCTGAAGACGAGGCCTCCCACGACGCTCGTCCCCACCGGCAGCGGCACGGCGACCTGCGACTTGACGCGGAGCATGAGATAGCTCTGCCGATCGACCGCCGCCTCGTCCGGAAGCTCCTCGAGCCGGGAAAAGCCGACGCCGTCTCCGCGTTTCAGCCGGGCGGTCACCCACGGGAACTCCTCGACATCGAGCCGTTCCTCGATCGCCCAGGACCGGGCCGTTCCGCCGCCGCCCGGGGGAAACTCGATCAACCCGCCGCGATCGACCTCCAGGAAGGCGGCGACCTCGCGCAGGCCGTGCTGGACCTCGTGATCGAATTGATCCGCATCGGTGGCCGACACCTTGCTGAGATTCACCGACACGGAGGCCAGGAGCTTCTCGAAGCGCAGGCGCTGGCCGAGCAGGGCCTCCACCCGCTTGCGCTCCAGGGCGCTGGCGAAGGCTTCACTCAGGAGGCGGAGCCGCTCGACCAGGCTATCGGGCCAGGGGCGCTCGGCGCGCACGGCATCGAAGGACAGCGCGCCGAGCACGGGCCCCCCGGCCCGCAGCGGGAGCGACACGTGCGCGCGCGTGCCGACGCCCAGGTAGCTGGCGCGATCGATCGTCGCCTCCTGCGGGAGTTCATCCACCCGAGAGAAGTGGACGATGTCCCCGCGCTGCAACGTCTCGACCGTCCAGGGGAACTTGTCGACGTTGTCCAGCACGGGAGGCAGGGGCTCGATACCCGGCGCCGTCCAGGCCATGCGGACTCCCGGGGTGTCGCGAAAGAATTCGTCGAGCGTGCCCCGATCGACCCTCAGGAACGCGCTGACTTGCTGGAGCCCGCGCTCGAGTGCCGACTCGATCTCACTGGCCGCGATGTGAATCAACCCGGCCGACAGGTCCGCGAGGAGCCGCTCGAACTGCAGGCGCTCCTCGAGCGCGATGGTGGCCCGGCTCCGTGCGGCGCGGCGCAGGAGCCACACCATGAGCAACGCGCCGGCGACGATCAGCATCACCGCCGCTGCGATGAGCACCGGCTGAGCTTTCAGATCCAGATCGCGTCTCCCCCGTTCAGCGCCGAGATCGCGATGGCCCTGGCCAGGGCGTAGGGCCTCGCGGGCTTCGCCCCATGGTACCGCCAATGGTGTTGCTTCACGGCCTCGAGGCGTGGCGCTAAGTGGAGGGGACCTCTCCGGCAAGCTTCATCTCGGCCCGCAGGGACAGTAGGCTACGTCGGGAGACGTCTCGCGTCCGGCGTCACGGGCGGGCTATCAGCCTCGCGGTGCCCTCCCCAGCGCACCGGCATCCTGCAATGTCGCGGGAAACACGCCATGGGCGGACTCCCGCCTTCCTATCCGGTGTCGCGTCCACAATCTCGCCGCGTAGTCACGCAGGGTCTCCAGGAGTTCAGGGGACCACGCTGCGCTGGCGGCGCGGCCGGGACGACTGCCGCCCGGATGGGGCGACGACCCACCGCGCGGGTCCGCGGTGGCCACGGTGCGACGCGGGACGCCGTTGCCGAAGTAGTCAATGTAATGGTCGATCGGCTTCGGGCGATCGATATCGACGTCGGACAGATCCGAGCGCACGAAGGTTGGGGGCCCGCCTCCTCGGGACGATGTCGTTCGCGACGCACGGCGAGCTGGCGCCGCTCGCCCCGGGCGGTTTGTTCTCATGGCGAGAACCTAATCGACGGAGGCGAGGGCTGGCCAGTGGACCTTGGTCCACCCCGATGGCCTGGCGCCCGGCCATGTCGGGGCCCCCATGTCCTCAGAGCCCGTGAACGAATCGCATTGTCGAGGGGCGCCACGGCTGCGCCGGGGGCCCCCGAGCGCCGGGGGGTTTGGGGGGCGCCCGGAGCCCCCCATGTACTCAGTCGAGGCCGTGCAGCTTCATCTTGACCAGCAAGGTCTTGTAGCTCACGCGAAGGCGCCGCGCGGCTTCCAGTCGATTCCAGCGCACCAGCTCGAGGACACATCGGAGCGCGGCAGCCTCGGCCCCGGTGGCGGCGCGGTGGACGATCTCGCGAAGACCGAGGCCATCGTCCGGGCCGGTGGCCTGAGCTGCTGCGTGCGGGGCGGGGATCGCCTCAGGGGCTGCGGGGCCGGCCGGAGCGTCATCGTATCCGGGCGGGGCTGGCGCGTGTACGACGAAGCCATCGCTGCCGAGCACCACGATCCGCTTGATCGCGTTCTGGAGCTCGCGAACGTTCCCTGGCCACCGGTGACGGGCAAGTCGCTCCAGGGTCGATGGTGAGAGCGCGGGCGCGTCGCGGCCGTACTGCGCGGCGAACTCTACGAGAAAGAGCTCGCTCAGCCAGGGGATGTCCTCGGGCCGCTCGCGCAAGGGCGGGACGTGAATGCTCATGGCACTCAGCCGGTAGTAGAGGTCCTCTCGGAAGCGGCCCTGCGGGGCCAGCTCTCCCAAATTCTTGTTGGTGGCGGCGATCACCCGCACGTCCACCCGGGTGTCACGCAGGCTTCCGAGCCGCGCGAACTCCCGGTCCTGCAGGACCTGCAGCAGCTTGGCCTGGCCCGACGGCGCGATCTCTCCGATCTCGTCGAGGAAAATGGTGCCCGTGTCGGCGAGCTCGAACTTGCCCGGTTTCGACCGGCTGGCTCCCGTGAAGGCGCCGCGCTCGTACCCGAACAGCTCGCTTTCCAGCAACTCGGACGGCAATGCCGCGCAGTTCACCTTCACGAACGGACGATTCCGCCTCTGAGACGCGGCGTGCAGGGCCCGCGCGACCAGCTCCTTGCCCACGCCGCTCTCGCCCCATACGAGAACGGTGACATCCACCGGCGCCACCCGCTCGATCATGGCCTTGACGGCCTGCATCTTTGGGCTGGCGCCCATCAGGGGTCTCGTCGACGAGCTGTGCGCGGTGAACTCGGTGACGTGTGGCCGTCGCCGCCGCGGCGCGTTCCTGTGCGTGACGTCGAGGCCAGGCATGCGGCTTGCCGGGCCCGCCTCTCGTGCTGTCCGGTGTCCCTCTGGGACACGAGCTTCATCGATCCGCATCGTGGTCCTTTCGTGTGGAAGACGGCGAAGCACAGATTGGTCGCTCCAGTACGGCTTGGCGTGGCAATCGGGAAGGCCGGCTCGACACTCTGGCCGTCAATCTATGCAGGCCCGTCTGGATCGCCTAGTGGACCTTGGTCTATGCTGGCGGGAGGCGGGACTGGACCAAAGTCCACTAGCCCTCTCACCCTTGGCGCCTGTATCGTCCGTGAGCGTCCGGTGGCGCGGGGCGGACGCGATGCGTGGGCGTGCGCCGTGCGTTCTCCAGTTTGGCATGGCGGCACGGAGCGAAGAGACGTCACTCGATTTCAGGAAGCCCAGAGCGCCAACCGTGGCCGAGCTGGGCATCAGAGGCTCTGAGATGGATACGTTTCAGTTTTTCGAGCAAACGCGCCAACCGGCCGACGGGGCGGTTCGAGGAAGCCTTCCGGCATCACCGGCTAAGAAGGCAAACGGATTCTGGGATGATACGGCGCGCGAACTTCGACGGGCCAGATGGAGTTGCCCGTGCTGTCGCGTGGCCATCGGAGTCCCCGAGGGTGCCTTCATGCTGGGCCCGCCGAGGTCACCGTCGCGAGTTCTGGCGTAGCCGTTTCTTTCTTGGCGCTGCGCGGTGGGCGGCCACGGTGATCTTTTCGCTGGGCCCTCAGTCCCGGCCAGAAGATATATATTATAATTATTTATATAATTTATGGTTCGATGAGAGCACCGCCGCGGCAGACGCCGGGGGCGGGGCGACACGGAGCGATCCAGAGGTCGCCAGAGAAGGGAACAGGACATGGAACGGTGCGCGCGGTGTCATCGAGAACTTCAGGATGCCAGGCAGAGATTCTGCAACGAGTGTAACCGCGGGGTGGGGACCAAGCCGGGCCAGGGGACGCGGCGATCCCCGGGACGAACGTCGGCGAGACGAGAGCGTCGGCGCGGCGGCTGACGGGGGCCGGCGCGCACGAGCCCAGAAGGAAAGGGGCAGCCCAGAAGGAAAGGGGCAGCCTAGAAGGGAACGGACTCAGGTGCCAAGGGCAGCGCGGTGGTGCTCTGGATCGCGGTCGAACGTCTCCTTGCAGTGGCGGCAGCAGAAGTAGAATGCCCGCCCCCATGCCTCCGAGCGGTGCTTGGCCTTCGCGATCTCGACGCGCATGCCGCAGATCGGGTCCAGGGCCTCGGTCAGGACGGACCCCGGGCGGCCCTCCGTCTCGGCCGGGGTGTCCTTGTCGCTGCGGTGGTGCTGGATGATCTCGGCCAGGATGCTCACCGCGATCTCCTGTGGCGCCTGCGCGCCGATGTCCAGCCCGGCTGGCGCCTTGAGCCGGCCGAGGCGCTCGGGGGGCACACCCCGCTGCTTCAGGCGCTCGAGGATCGCGGTGGCTCGGCGGCGGCTCGCCACCAGGCTGACGTAGCCCACCTCGGTCCTGAGCACCTGATCCAAAGCGTCCCCGTCGGAATCCGAGTGCGTGGCGACCACCACGGAGTCCCGTCGCGTCAGCGCGAACCGGCCACGCCCCTCCCGCATCGCCTCGTCGCCGACGATTTCCACCGAGTAGTCGGCAGCCCGGCCGAGTGTCGCGAGCGTCTCGACGACAGGGCCGTCGCCGATGAGGACCAGGAGCGGCTTCGTCAGGTAGGGCTCCACGTAGATCTCCAGGGTGCCGCCGCTGTGGCACGTCATCGCGTACTCGAGCAATCCCTCGGTCCGGCCCGGGCTCCGGCCGCCTTCCCCGACGAGCCCGATGAGGCGGGGCCGGCCGTCGCGGAGGGCGTTGAGAGCCTCCCGCACCACCACGGGCTCCGCACACGCGCCCCCGACCCAGCCGGAGATCGTCCCGTCGCGCCTCACGAGCGCTTTGGCGCCGGGCTTCGCGGAGGTCGGCGCCACGCATCGGACGACCGTGGCCAGCGCGAACGGCTCGCCCTGGATCCGGAGGGCGGCAGCCAGTTCGAGGAGATCTTCAGGTGCTCTGCTGGAATCCATTGAATTCTCAGGCTCGAGGTCTCGCGGGCTCCGTCACTCTGTCACGCCGTGCTCGCGCAGCAGGCGCCACACTTTCGGCGGCGTGATGGGAATGTCGACGTGGCGCACGCCGAGGTGCCAGAGCGCGTCCACGACCGCATTCGCGATGGCTGCGGGAGCGCCCACCGTGGCAGATTCGCCCACTCCTTTGGCGCCCAGCGGATGGTGCGGCGAGGGCGTGCACGTCTTGTCGGTTTCCCACTTGGGCGTCTCGACCGCGGTGGGCACCAGGTAGTCGATGAAGCTGCCGCCGCGGATGTTGCCGATCTCGTCGTAGGAAATCTCCTCGTAGAGCGCGGGCGCCAGGCCCATGGTGAGGCCGCCGTGGATCTGCCCCTCGACGATCATCGGGTTGATGATGTTGCCGCAGTCGTCGACGGCCACGAAGCGGCGGACCTTCACCTCGCCGGTGCCTCTATCGATGTCCACCACGCAGATGTAGCTGCCGAACGGGTACGTGAGGTTCGGCGGATCGTAGTAGCTGACCGCCTCCAGCCCCGCTTCCATGCCCTGGGGATGGTTGGTGTAGGCCGCGAAGGCGACGTCCTGGATCGTCTTGGACCGGCCGGGCGCGCCCTTGACCGAAAACTTCCCCGGCTCCCACACGAGGTCCTCCTCGGCGGCCTCCAGCAGGTGCGCGGCGATCTTCCGCGCCTTGTCGAGGATCTTCCGTGCGGCCATCGCCGCGGCAGCGCCCGCGACCGGCGTGGAGCGGCTCGCGTAGGTGCCGAGGCCGTAGGGCGCGGTGTCGGTGTCGCCCTCCTCGACCTGGATGTCGGCGGCGGGAATGCCGAGCTCCTCGGCGAGAATCTGGGCGTAGGTCGTCTCGTGGCCCTGACCCTGCGACTTGGTCCCGAACCGGGCGATGGCCTTGCCCGTCGGATGGATGCGGATCTCGCAGCTGTCGAACATCTTGAGCCCGAGGATGTCGAAGTGCTTGGACGGGCCGGCCCCGACGATCTCCGTGAAGCTGGAGATGCCGATGCCCATCAGCTCGCCTCGCGCCCGCTTCTCCGCCTGCTCGCGCCGCAGCTCGGCGTAGCCGATCCGGTCCATGGCCTTCTGGAGGGCGGCCGCGTAGTTGCCGCTGTCGTACTCCCAACCCAGCGCCGACTTGTAGGGAAACTGCTCGGGCTTGATGAAGTTCTTGAACCGGAATTCGGCGGGATCGACACCGAGCTGGTGAGCCATGAGATCGACCATGCGCTCGATCGTATGGACGGCTTCCGTCACGCGGAAGGAGCAGCGGTAGGCGATCCCGCCCGGCGGCTTGTTGGTGTAGACGCCGTCGACTTCGACGTGCGCCGCCTTGAGGTCGTAGGACCCCGTGCAGATGTGGAACAGGCCCGCCGGGAATTTCGACGGGTTGGCGGCGGCGTCGGCGTAGCCATGATCGGCGATCGTCTTGATCCGCAGCGCGGTGAGAGTCCCGTCCTTCCGCGCCGCCAGCTCGGCGCTGATGTGGTAGTCGCGCGCGAAGGAATCCGCCTGGAGATTCTCCATGCGGTCCTCGATCCACTTGACCGGTTTGCCGGTGAGCACGGAGGCGGCCACGGCGATGACGTAGCCCGGGTACACCGGGACCTTGCCGCCGAAGCCCCCGCCGATGTCGGGGGAGATGATGCGGATCTTGTGCTCGGCCAGCCCGACGTGCCCGGCCACCAGGGCGAACACGGTGCGGATAGCGTGCGGCGCCTGGGTGGTCATCCAGACGGTCAGCTTCTCGTTCACCTTGTCGAAGTGGGCGATGCAGCCGCACGTCTCGATGGACGCCACGTGGATGCGCGGAATGTAGATGTCCTGCGTGACCGTCACGTCGGCCTCGGCGAAGGCGCGATCGGTGGCGGGTCGGTCGCCCCACTCCCAGTGCCAGATGTGGTTGTCCTTCTTGTCCTTCTTGTCGGTACGCAGGACAGGTGCGCCGGGCTCGAGGGCCTTCTTGGGATCGACGACCACGGGCAGGGGGTCGTACTCGACCTCCACCGCGGCCGCGCCGTCGGCGGCGGCGTACCGGCTGGTGGCCAGTACGGCCGCCACCTCCTGGGCCTGGTACATCACCTTCTCGACGGGAAGCACCATCTGGGTGTCCGACATGAGCGTGGGCATCCAGTGCAGGTTGTACTTGGCGAGGTCCTGCCCGGTGATGACGGCGAGGACGCCGGGGATGGCGAGCGCCTTGGCGCTGTCGATCTTCTTGATCGTCGCGTGGGCGAACGGGCTGCGCACGATGTCGAGATAGAGCATCCCCGGGAGCTGGACGTCGTCGACGTACGTGCCCTTGCCCCGGATGAAGCGGGGATCCTCCTTGCGCTTGATCGAGTGCCCCATGCCGCCGACTTCGAACGAGGTTCTGAGCGCCATCACGAGCCTCCTATGGAGATGGGGGGCCTCGAAAGGGCCCCCCAAGCCCCCCAACGCTCGCAGCGCCCCGGCGTAGCCGGGGTGCTGCTCGATTCTCGATTCTCGGTTCTCTTAGCGAAGCTTGGCTGCGGCGTACTGGATCGCCTTGACGATGTTCACGTAGCCGGTGCATCGGCAGAGGTTGCCGGAGATGGCCCGGCGGATCTCGTCCTCGGTCGGCGAGGGGTGCTTCTTCAGATAGGCGTAGCTCGTCATCAGCATGCCCGGGGTGCAGTAGCCGCACTGCAGCCCGTGCTCGGCCATGAAGCCTTCCTGCAGCGGATGAAGCTTGCCGTCCTGCTCCAGCCCTTCCACCGTCATCAGCTCCTTGCTGTTGGCCTGGACAGCGAACACCGTGCACGACTTCACGGGTTGGCCGGCCAGCAAGACGGTGCAGGCGCCGCAGTGGGTGGTGTCGCAGCCGATGTGGGTGCCCGTCAGCCGCAAGACCTCTCGGATCAGATGAACCAGTAGGAGGCGCGGCTCGACGTCGGCCTCGTGCTTCTCGCCGTTGATCGACAGCTCCACGCGCATCAGCGTTCTCCTGCGCGCTGCACGGCGCGGCGGAGCGCGCGAGCCGTCAGCACCCGGACGAGATCTTTCTTGTACTCGACGGAGCCTCGGAGGTCCTCGGCGGGCGACGACGCTTCGGCGGCCAGCTCGGCGGCCCGCCTGATCGCCGCTTCGTCCGGGCGCTTGCCCCGCAACGAACCCTCCGCGGCGGTGGCCTTGATCGGCGTCAGGCCGACGTTGGTGAGGCCGATGCCGACCCGGGCGCACGTCCCGTCGGCGTTCAGCGCGACCTGCACGGCCACCGCCGCGGTGGCGAAGTCGCCCACCTTCCGCTCGAGCTTGAGGTAGGCGCCGCCGCTGCGCGCGGGTGGAACCGGCACCCGGATCTCCACGAGGATCTCACCGGGCTGGAGGGCCGTCTCGAACGGCCCGGTGAAGAACGAGGCAATGGGTATGCGACGCTCGCCCCGGGCACCGGTCGCAATGACCTCGGCGTCGAGCGCCAGCATGGTGGCGGGATGGTCGTTGGCGGGATCGCCGTGCGCAAGATTGCCGCCGACCGTCGCCAGGTTCCGCACCAGAGGATCCGCGATGACCTTGCAGGTGTCGTGGAGAAGCGGATAGCGGATGCGGACGACTTCGGACTCCTCGAGGTCCACCTCTCGCGTGAGCGCGCCGAGCCGGAGGAAACCGTCCGCCTCCCGGACGTACGCGAGGCCGGGAATCCCGTTGATGTCGACGAGGTGGCCAGGGCTGGCCAGGCGCAGCTTCATGAGGGGGATGAGGCTCTGGCCTCCGGAGAGGACCTTGGCGTCGTCCCCGAGCCTTTCCAGGAGAGCCGTCGCCTCACCGATCGAATTCGGAGCGTGATACTCGAAAGCGGCTGGAATCATCGTCGATCCCCCTCGGCCGAGGCGCCACGCGTGGATTAGTCCGAGACGGTATCAGTCACCCACTCGCTTGACAACCCCTCGGCGAGGGACTTAGGGTTCCCTGGCGTGGCGACGACGACACCGGCTCGATACGGCTCCGATCTCGTGGTCGACCTTCTGCGCGCCGTCGGCATCGAGCACGTCGCGCTGAATCCCGGCGCGACCTATCGCGGGCTCCACGACTCGCTCGTGAACTACGGGGGCAACCGCGCGCCCGAGCTGATCCTCACCACCCACGAGGAGATCGCCGTGGCCCTCGCCCACGGCTACGCGAAGGCGAAGGGGAGGCCGATGGCCGCCATCGTGCACGACATCGTCGGCCTCCAGCACGCGAGCATGGCGATCTTCAACGCCTTCTGCGACCGGGCGCCCGTCTTCGTGCTCGGCGCGACGGGCCCCATGGACGCCACGCGGCGCCGGCCGTGGATCGACTGGATCCACACGGCGCTCGTGCAGGGGACGCAGGTTCGCGACTACGTCAAGCTGGATGACCAGCCGGCGAGCGTGGCCGCCATTCCCGAAGGCTTCCTGCGCGCCTGGCGGGTCGCCCAGACCGAGCCCCAAGGGCCGGTCTATCTCTGCCTCGATGCCGCGCTGCAGGAGCAGCCACTCGAGCGCCCGGTGCCCCTGCCCGACGTCGCGCGCTTCGGGCCCGCGACGCCGCCGCACCCCGACCCGCGCGCCATCGACGAGGCCGCCCGCCGCCTGGTCGAGGCGCGCTTCCCGGTGATCCTCGCGGAATCGCTGGGCCGCCGTCCCCAGGCCACCGGGCCGCTCTGCCGCCTCGCCGAGCGGCTCGCGGCGCCCCTGGTCGATCTCGCCAGTGAGTCGCAGGGACGGCCGAGCGTGCCGGGCCATCACCCGCTGGACATGAGTGGGGCCCGGCACGAGGTGGTCGGCGACGCCGACGTCGTGCTCGCCCTCGACGTGACGAGCTTTCTCAGTGCCCTCGGCGAGACCGATCGGAGCACTCGCGAGGTGCGGCTGTTGAACGAAGGCGCCCACGTCATCGCGATCTCGCTCGACGACTACGCGCTGCGGAGCTGGGCCCACACGTTCCAGTCGCTGATCCCCGTCGATTTGCCCATCGCCGCCGACGCCGCCCTCGCGCTGCCCGCACTGCTCGCGGCCGTCGAGGATCGCCTGACCCGCGACCCGCACGCGGCGGAGCGGCGGGCGCGAGGGGAGCGCATCGCGGCCCGCCACGCCACGCGCCGCGAGGAGTGGCGGGCCACGGCGCACCTCGAGCGATCGCTGCGTCCGCTCGCCACCTCGGCGCTCGCCGCCGAGATCTGGGAGGTCATCAAGAACGAGGACTGGGTGCTCGCCAACGGCACCGCCAAAGGGTGGGCGAGGCGGCTCTGGGACTGGCAGCCCGAGCGAAGCTATGGCGGCAGCGGCGGCGCCGGCCTCGGCTACGGGCTCCCCGCGGCCCTTGGCGTGGCCCTCGCTCACCGCGGGTCGGGCAAGCTCTGCGTGAACCTCCAGGCCGATGGCGACCTGCTGTACGTGGTGAGCGGCTTCTACACGGCGGCGCACCACCGGTTGCCGCTCCTGACCGTGATGTGCAACAACCGCACCTACGGGAACGACGAAGAGCACCAGGACACGGTGGCCAAGGCGCGGGGGCGGCCGGTCGAAAACAAGGTGATCGGGATTCGCATCGACGATCCCGCGCCGGACTTCGCGCGGATCGCGCAGGGGTTCGGCGTCCACGCCGAGGGGCCGATCGACACGGCGGACGCCGTCGGGCCGGCGCTCCGACGGGCGCTCAAGGTCGTCAAGGAAGAGGGCAGGCCCGCGCTGGTCGACGTGATCACGCGACCGTGACAAGGAGGGGCGATCATGGCACGTGCTGGCTATCGGATCTTCGACGCCGACACCCACATCATCGAGCCCGTTGAGCCGATCGAGGCGCATCTCTCCGCGGCCGACCGCGCGAAGCTCGCCGCGCTCGGCCCGCTCGTCGGGCGCGATCCCGCGAAGGCCGGAATGTCCCGCTATCGGGTCGGCAAGCGCCCGGACCTGAACCGGCGGCTGGGCTCCCGCGATCGGGTCGCGCCTCCGACGGCCCGGGGCCTCAAGGACGGCGGGACGCCATGGGACGTGCGGTGGCAGGGCCCGCCGTTTCCCAGCGACCGCGTCAGCTTCGATCCGCACGCGCGGGTCAAGGACATGGACATCGAGGGTGTCGACGTCAACATGATCCTGCCCTCGGGAGGCGTGCCGGCCTTCAGCTCGCTGGAGGACGTGGCGCTGGAACAGGCCGTGTACCAGGCCTACCACCGCTACCTCAGCGATTACTGCGGGCCGTATCCGGACCGGCTGACCAGCGTTGTCCTGGTCACGGCGCGCGACGCCGCCGGCTCGGTCGCCGAGATCCGCCGCTGCAGCCGGGAGACGTGGCCGGTGGGCATCTTCCCCATCTGCGCGCCCGAGCTGACCTTGGACGATCCCGCGTGGGAACCCATCTGGGCGGCGGCGCAGGACCACGACCTGACGGTTGTCATCCACTCGTTCACCATGACGGTGCCGTATCCCCCCGGCATGTGGGACAACTGGGACAACGTCTTCCTGCAGCGCTCGGCCGGACACGTGTGGAACGCCCAGCGCAACTTGGCCGCGCTGATCGGGGCCGGCGTGCTGGACCGCTATCCGGAGCTGCGCATGGCGCCGCTCGAGTGCGGGCACGGCTGGCTCGCCTTCTGGGCCTCGCGCCTCGACGAGCTGGCGGAGATGTGCGCGCATGCGCTGCCGCCGCTCAAGCAGAAGCCGAGCGACTACATCCGCGGGCCGCAGTACTTCCAGAGCATCCAGATCCACGAAGGGGAGCTCTCGCTGCGGCAGGCCATCGAGGCGCTGGGTGACGAGACCTTGATGTTCGCCACGGACTATCCGCACTCGGAGAGCTGGTTCCCGAAATCCGTGGACGCGATCCTCGGCTGGACGTCGCTGCCCGAGACGACCAGGCGCAAACTCCTTTGGGACAACGCGGCGCGGTGCTACCGCCGCTATAGCGCCCGCGCCGAGGTCGCCGCCCGCTGAGTCCGGGAGCAGACCGGCGATTCTGAGCGGGTGGTCCGCGGCTTGACGAGCGGCCGTCCCGACACTAACGTGGTGCCCATGACGCGGCGGGTCGCCCTCCGGTGCTGTTGTCGCCCCACGGGTGAGCCCGTGTGCGTGAGGGGCGCGACCTAAGAAACCGACGCGCGACACGCAACCAGGCCCACCGCAACTCCGGCGGTGGGCCTTTTCGTTTCTCGGGAGATGGGAGGCCGTTCGTCATGTCATGCGTCACACCGAGGCCACCGGCCCTCAGTGTCGAAGCTGTGTTCGAACATCCGGTGCTCGATCGCATCGGCCGGACGCCGCTCGTGGAGCTGCGACGTATCCCGCCGCCCGGCCTGATCGTCCACGCCAAGCTCGAGGGCGCGAACCCGGGGGGGAGCGTCAAGGACCGCGCCGGGCGCGCCATCGTGCTGGATGCGCTTCGGCGCGGGCTGCTGCCGCACCGGCGGCTGCTCGACTCGACGAGCGGGAACACGGGCATTGCCTATGCGATGCTCGGCGCGGCCCTCGGCTTCGGGGTCACGCTGTGCCTGCCCGCCAACGCCAGCGTCGAGCGCAAGCGAATCCTGCGCGCCTACGGCGTCGAGGTGATCGAGACCGACGCGCTCGAGGGCTCCGACGGCGCCCGGGCCAAGGCGCGCGAGCTGGCGGATGCCCATCCGGACCGCTTCGCCTACGTGGATCAGTACGCCAACCTCGCCAACCCGAGGGCCCACGAGATGACCACCGGCCCGGAGATCATGGAGCAGCTCGGCGGCCGCCCGCTCGATCTGTTCGTCGCCGGGCTCGGGACCAGTGGCACCTTCGTCGGCATCTCGCGCTTCCTGAGCCGGGTGAGCCCGCACACCTTCCGCGTCGCCGTGGAGCCTGACGAGGCCTTGCACGGCATCGAAGGCCTCAAGCACATGGCCACCGCCGTGGTGCCGCCGTTCTTCGAGCCGCAACTGGCCCACCGCCGCGTGGGCGTCGCCACCGAAGTCGCCCAGGACATGGCACGCCGTCTCGCTCGCGAGGAAGGGCTGCTGGTCGGCGTCTCGTCCGGCGCGGCATTGGTGGGCGCTTTGCGCGTCGCCGAGGAGATGGGTGGCGGAACCGCCGCCGTCGTGTTCCCCGACGGCGGCGAGCGCTATCTCTCCGACCGGTTCTGGGACGAGGAGGGCTGAGCCCGTCTCACGCGGACGAGGGCCCGGCCTCGCGCGCTATCCCTCGTCCAGGTTTGGGTTGAACTCTCCGGTGATGGGGTCGATGCATGCGGGGTCATCCTCGTCTGTCAGCCCGTCCCCGTCGTTGTCGATGCTGTCGGTGCAGGTGCAGGTGTGATTCTGGATGTTCCCCTGTACGGGACCTTCGTTTTCGTAGTTGATGAAGGGACCGGTCGTCACCTTGATCCTGCCCGTATCGGCAGCAGGAGCATTCGATCCCTCTCCGTTGTCATCGACGCACGCCAGGGCCGTACCTTCGCCCGGCAACCGCGGGTTCGTCGACCGGTAGTGCACCGTGACCTCGATCGACCCGTGAGGGCAACCTGAAGACAACAGACAGGAGTCCAACATACTGCAGGGTTTTGCGCCCACCACGGAACCGTTCATCTTGACTCCGCCCGGCTGGAACGGCTCAGGGGCGTGCTTGTCGTGATAGTTGAACTGACCTGAAAAGACCCCCTCAGCGCAGTGGGCAGCATTGAAGCCGAAGTTGGCCTTTCCAGGAAGTCCAGACTTCGACGGGAGCCAGCCGCCTCCTGTCACCTTTGCTCCGACGAAGCCGGGGCCTGGCCCTCCTCCCATCGAGCCACAGCCGATCAAGCCGACGAGCGCGACCATGGCGATGACAGCGATGCCGAAGTAATTGTTCTTCGTGCTCATGATTCTCCTCCCGGGGTGTGCTGTGGCAACGAACTGGGCACTGGGGCAATGGCCGCCAGTTCAGCGGCGGTGACTCGAGCGGGGCTGACGGCGCCGCAGAGGCTGGGGCCGCCAAACCCCTCCTTCCCTCCTGAACTGGTAATCGGACGAGGGTGGTCCGAGGAGGAGACCTGCTTGGAGATCTGCCCGGCGCCTTGACCGGACGGGAACGGGGCGCTACGTTGGCCTACCGTCTGATTTTCCGGTTTGGCGCGTCGGAGGCCCG
>Ga0184637_10001460_pt1 | contig 15939 bp, 7 predicted proteins | sample PLM3_127_b2_FD_133143 | JGI IMG/M metagenome (GOLD analysis project Ga0184637, IMG submission 133143) | Groundwater sediment microbial communities from an aquifer in East River, Colorado, USA - PLM3_127_b2 | ecosystem: Environmental > Terrestrial > Soil > Riparian zone | place: USA: East River...
ACTGCCAACCTGATGGTCACGCTGCAGGACGGGGGCGCAGATATCGTCCTGACCGCGTCCAATCCGCTTTCAACGCAGGATGACGTGGCCGCCGCGTTGGTGAATCAATTTGAGATTCCAACCTTTGCGATCAAGGGCGAAGACAACGTCACCTATTACAAGCACATCCGCGCCGCGTTGGAACACAGACCTCACATGACCATGGATGATGGTGCTGACCTTGTCTCTTCGTTGTTCTTCATTGAGATGGGACGTTTTGAAAAACTCGAGCCGTCGCTCGCGAGTTGGGCGCAGGCACTTTCCGTTGATGAGCGCAAGCAATTGCTTTCAGGCGTCATCGGCGGGACGGAAGAAACCACTACAGGCGTCATTCGTCTCAAGGCGATGGAAGCCGATAATATTTTGAAATTCCCCATCATTGCAGTAAATGACGCGCTGACCAAGCATCTCTTCGATAACCGCTATGGCACGGGTCAATCCACCATCGACGGCATTATCCGCGCGACGAACGTTTTGCTGGCTGGGAAAAATTTCGTGGTGGCAGGCTATGGCTGGTGCGGACGCGGTCTCGCCTCCCGCGCGCGCGGAATGGGCGCGCAGGTCATCGTCACTGAAGTTGACCCAATGAAGGCGCTCGAAGCAGTGATGGATGGTTATCAGGTCATGTCGATGGCCGAAGCGATGAAGATCGGCGATATTTTCTGTACCGTCACCGGGGACATCAACGTGATCGATGAACAACATTTCAAAGTGATGAAGGACGGCGCCATCGTTGCCAACTCAGGTCACTTCAATGTGGAGATCAATATCCCTGCGCTGGAGAAGATGTCGAAGGGCGAGCCGAAACACGTGCGCGAGTTCGTACATCAATATGAGACGAAGGATGGACGCAAGATCAACATCCTTGGCGAAGGGCGACTCATCAACCTCGCTTCCGCCGAGGGTCATCCTGCCTCCGTTATGGACATGTCTTTCGCCAACCAGGCATTATCCGCGGAATACATGGCGAAGAACGCGGATAAGCTCGAAAAGAAGGTTTATTCCGTGCCTGTCGATATTGACAAAGAAATTGCCCGCCTCAAACTCGAAGCGATGGGCGTGAAGATCGATACGCTCACCCCTGAACAAGTGAAATATTTGGGCTCTTGGGAAGAAGGAACGTAGTTCGATTTACGATTGTCGATTTTAGATTTACGATTAAGCCTCGCGGATGAATGTCCACGAGGCTTTTTTATTTCTTATTTCCGAGTCGACTCATCAAGTCGATGCTTCAAGGTCCATTTGGGCATGCATCCACATGCAAATACTGCTGGCATTCTTCTGCAGTCAGTTTGCGAGTTAAGCGTGATTTCGCCAGCGCGATAATATCCTTGGTTGGCAAGATATACACACGTACAGTATCCAGTACCAATCCAGATGGATCATTGATCTGTACCATCAGGCGGGTGCCGTCGGGGCTGAATTGTAATTTGCGGCCAAAGCCGCCTGGGAAGCCGACGGGGAGTTGGAGCAGCTCTTCATGGGTAGCCCAATCCCATACCTTGACGGGTCCCTTGGAGCTGATCGCTAGTAATCTCCCGTCGGGGCTGAACGCTATATAGGGGGTACAGCTAGTAAGCCCAGAGAGGCTGAACTTCTTCTCGAGGGTGGCCGCATCCAGCACTTCCACGCTCCCACAGATTCCTGCCAGTAGCCACTTGCCATCCGGGCTGAACATCAGGCTGGTAAGTCCGGGTTCGTCCCGGCCTAGCACTTTTTGACCCGTGGCTACGTCCCATATTTGTATTTGCCTGTCCTCCATGCCCATGGCCAACCTGTCTCCGTCCGGGCTGAAGGTGAGTTGTTGACTCACTAACACCTCCAGGGTTTTTACTTTTTGGCTAGTGGACAGATCCCATATATCTACCTTCGCGTGATCAATTCCCACCGCCATCAACCTGCCGTCGGGGCTGAAATCGACCCACGCAATATAATTGCCTGAGTCTTCCGGCGCGCTGCTGCAGCACAGGGTCGTCACTAATTTGGCTTCACCGTTGCTCACATCCCAAATCTTGAGCGAAAGATCCTTATACCCGGCAACGAGTTTCCCAGAAGGAAAGATAATACTAAATATGGAAGCGGGGTCTATGATTGGCACCGAGGAGGCGTAATTTGAGACCTGAAGCGGCGCGGTCCCCACACCCGTCCAGTCGGGCAAAGCCCAGGAGTGAAGGGTATTTTGAACACCTGGGTGAAGAATGGGAGGTCCGGTGCCGCCACCCACCGTCAAATCCGGACCACTAAATGTCGTCACACGCGTCCAGTTTGGACTGACGAAAAACCAGGCACCTGGAAGCATAAGCGATTCCTGGCTGCCACCGGGTGAAATATCCCAGATCTTGATAGTTTTATCCGAACCACCCGATGCCAGGTGTAAGCCGCACCACTGGAAGGGCGCTTCGGGCGGACTAATACAGCCCGGGCTGACGCTCACCTTCCCAATCCCACCCTGGTGCCCACGCAGGGTCAGCAGCAATTTCCCGGTGGCCGCCTCCCACATCTGCGCCTTGCCGCCTGTGGAGGCCGTCAGAATAGAATTTCCATCCGGGCTGTAGGTGAGGCTGTTTACAGTAGAACCCAGTTCAAATAGTTTTTGGCCCGTGGCCGCATCCCAGATCGCCGGGAGGCCATCCGGGCTTCTTTGTGTGGCGAGGGTAGTTCCATCGGGGCTGAAGGCAATCACCCCCGGGTGATTAGGATAAATATCAAAGTTTTCTGGCAGGGTCAGCAGGCGCTGGCGTGAAGCCACATCCCAAATCTCAACCCTTCCCATGCCCGAGTTATATTCCGACCCTTGAGAGGTTAGCGCAATCGCGAGGCGCTTTCCATCAGCGCTGAAGGCCACGTCAGCGACAATGAGTGGGTGCTCCTGGATTATCCAATCCGGGCTGGTCAGCGCAGGTAGAGGCTGGCCGGAAGTAGCATCGAAAAATTCAATTTTTCCGTATTCACCGACCCATAAGCTCCCGTCGGGGCTGAAGTTCATCATCCAGTAATCATCACCATTAATCTTCAACGTCAGGAGCTCCTGGCCAGTGTTCACGTCCCGTACTGTGATATTGGGGCCACCATCGACTAAGGTGGCAAAGGCCAGGCGGGACCCATCTGGGCTGAAGGCGATATGCAAAGCATTCGGACGGTCTCCGAGGAAAAGCAGTTGCTGGCCTGTAGTGGGATCCCATACTCGCACGCCATCTTCGCTGCTGCTGGCAAGGCGTTTTCCGTCCGGGCTGAAAACCACGTCGTTGACTTCGGCCGTGTGGCCGGTCAGCGTCATGCGCACACGCGAGGACTGCACCGCCTTGTGCAAGGCGTTCTCAGCCTCATGGGTGTAGACCACGTCGAGCCCAGCCAGCGCCAGCAATATACTCCGCTCCGGATCCACATCAAGATTAAGTTCCGATTGTACCCCTAGCTCGCGCGAGAAGGAAAGCGCGGCGGCTTGCTCGGCATCAGCTTGCGCGGTGGCGCGAATGAGAGATTCGTTCTGAGCAGTTGCCTGGGCATTCACGGCCTGCGCTGCATTAATCTGTGCGTTGGCTGCATTCTGATTTGATTGAAGCCCAAAGATGCCAGCCAGAACGGCGAGCAGCAGAGCAACTACACCGACGATACTGATTATGCGGTTGCGTATTCGCAGGCGCTTCAAGGACTGAGCCTGTTCTTCCGCGCGTGCTGTTTCTGTCTCTACTAATTTCCGTGCGGATTCGAGTTCACGCTGGCGTTGCGATTCGCGCTCCGCCGATTCTCGTTCAAAATGAGACTGCGATGCATTAAGAAATTCACGCTCCAGGTCGTTGATTTCTTCTTTATGCAAGGCGGCCCATTCGCGCACCTGCGAAAGACGTGCACCGCGATATAACGCACCCGCATCGCGTTCAAGAAGTTCCCATTCGTGGGTAGAGTCGGTCAGATGCCGATGCAGAATTAAGCCTTCGCGATCCTGCGTCAGCCAATCACGCAGACGGGGCCATTCACGGATCAAAGCTTCATGCGCGACCTCGGCGGTATTTTCACCGGTTGTGATCAGACGCGCATCTGCCAGCGTGTTAAGCACCACCCGCACCTGATCGGTCTCTTCAGGCTTGGAAATTAACTCACTGATAGTGGCACGGCGGCGAGTATCTTCCGTGCCCTCCCCAAGTTCGGTCAGCCGTAGGAAAATGGTACGAGCGATACTTTGCTGTTTGGGGGAAAGTTGTTGATAGACTGTTTCCGCCGTATAGGCGATTGCGCCGCGTACGCCGCCAGAGTCAGCATAGCCTCTCAGGGTCAGCCTGTGTCCCGCACGTCGTTTCCACGTTTCAAGCAGGGCATGGGAGAGCAATGGGAGCGCGCCGGGCTCACTGCCTACATCGCGCAAAATCAAGTCCGCCAGGCCTGGCTCGAATTCCCAATGCCCACGCCGGGCGGGCTCCTCGATGGCGCGTCGCAACTCTTCGCTTGTCATTGGACCGATGTATTCCTGTTGCTGTGCTACTGCGTCGCGCAGTTCGGGGTATTGCGCGAGGTGCGCGTAAAAATCAGCGCGCAACGTCATGACGAGCGTGATGTTGCCCTTCATCTGCCTCTCCTCTTTCACAGGAAGCAGAGAAGAAGGAGTGATGGTTGCGAGTAAATTATCAATGAACGCCTCGCGCTCAAATTCATCATGGCAGAGAGTGAATAACTCTTCAAACTGATCAACAACCAGTAAGGTATGCTGCCTGGGATTGAGGCGGTTTAGGAAGAGAGTCAGACTGCGGGGATCTTGCGCCAGATCATCCATCAACGTTGCGGTAGCTGTGACCGACTCTGAACCACGCGTCAGTTCTGTTGCCAAGGCTTCAAGTGGATGGACGGTCGGAGTGATGACGTGAGTCCGCCAATCTGCACTGCCGTCAGGTGGCTTGGTCCCATCCATCAGTGCATCCCCTTTTTTGAGCGCAGGGATCAGCCCTGCACGGACCAAAGACGATTTGCCACTGCCCGACGCGCCAATGATGACCGATAGAAATTGTGCATCGAGTAAACGGTGGACCAGCTTTGTTGTTTGTACTTCGCGCCCAAAGAACAAGTCCGAGTCGCTCTCGTCGAAAAATTGTAAGCCCTTGAAAGGCGCTTCCCCCGCAGTGGGCGCCTCGGTGCCGGTGAACTTGGTCCGGAGAGCGGGAAACGAAACTGGCAGCCCCTCAATTACCAGTTGGTAAATCGATGCCGGGTATTTCATATCCTTGAGCCGATGCTCGCCCAGGTCCTGAATCGCCAGGCCGGACGGGAGATCGTGCAACACTAATTCACGCGTCGTCTGCGACAAGAGTACTTGTCCACCATGGCCGGCGTCACCGATGCGCGAAGCGCGGTGCACGTCCATACCGACATAGCCCGTCGAAGAGATCAGCGGTTCGCCTGTATGCAAGCCCATCCGCACGCGTACATGTGCGTCCTGCGGCCACGTGTGGGCCGCAAGCGCGCGCTGCGCCTCCGCGCTGCACTGCACCGCATCCAGGGCGCGGTTGAACGTAACAAAGAACGCATCCCCCTGCGTATCCACTTCACGCCCGTTCCATTTCTGAACCGCGGCACGGAGAATCTCATGATGCTCTGTCAGGACGGCCGCGTATTGATCGCCGAGTTTGTCGAGCAGGTTGGTGGATTCCTCGATATCCGTAAAGAGAAAGGTCACTGTTCCTGAGGGCTGCGTGCCTGTTGCACGTAGTGGTGCTCGCGTGCCTTTACGCAACCCATCGTAGAGAGCCCGCGTCTCTGCAGAGGGTTTGACGCCGAGATGCTCTTGTAACTCATCAGTGCAGCGCTGGTATAGGGAGGCGACTTTTGCCATATCTCCGTGCACGCCGGATGCGAGCATCAAGGCGCGATAAGCAGGTTCCGGCGCTTTGCCGAATGTGAGCCAGCGTTCGCCCCACTCCTCTATCGCGATCCAGCGCTCAGCAACAACAAGTTGTTCGAGCAGTTGTTCCATCCTGGACTCAAAGATAGCTTGAATGCGCTCGCGTTCGAGGATGATCCAATCGTCATAGAAGCCAGGCAGGAGTTCACCTTGATACAGAGAAAGATTGGATGTGAGAGATTGAAGGTCAAGGTCCGGTCTCCCCATCTGTGAAACATCAAGCCAATACTCTGCATCGTGATTGAAGGTAAGTGTAAATTCATCCGCGAGGAGATACTCGCTTTCTTTTGACTGCTGTGCGCTGATAGCCTTTCGGATGCGCCATAATTCGTTGCGCAAGTTCTTGCGCGAATTCTCGTCTGAGGTGTCGGGCCAAAACATACCGGCCAGCTTTTCGCGGCGATGGGGTATCCCCGCGGTCAATACCAGATAGGCAAATAACGATTGACCTACTCTCGATGCTATTGCAACGCGCTTTCCGTCAATTCGAACGTCAAATTGTCCCAAAAGTCGAATCTGAAGCATTGCATCCTCCTTTGCTGATTATATGGAACCAATAAGAGGACCTACGGGCTGAAGGGATTGTACAGACAATAAGTATAGCACCGCTCATACGAACACTTTATGTGTGCGGCGTCTTTTTTGCGTCCTCAAAAAAATCCGTTTTGCTGTGGACGATAAAAAGATGGCACTATGCAAAAATGGTGACAGATATTCAAGCCAAAGACATTCGCGATCGGATGCTCACCAGAAATAAGGAAAATTAGAAGGAGTAACTATGTATCACAACTCATTCCGTATTACTTTGCTCGTTACCGCAATAGCCATAATCCTGGCCGCCTGCGCGGCACCAACCATTGAGCAGCAACCCATTGCCTCTGTAGCGCCTGCCACCGAGGCGGTTCCTACTGCAATTGAGATACCACCAACGAACACGTCAGAACCAACCGCTACGCAGGTCGTGCTGGGCGTTGTTGAAGGAACTATTGCCTTTGTATCCAACCGCGATGGTAATAATGAAATCTATGTGATGAACGGGGATGGCAGTGGACTCACGAACCTGACCAACAACCCAGCGGATGATGGGGGGGAGAATAACGGACCTGTCTGGTCACCGGATGGAACAAGAATCCTCTTTTCATCTAGCCGTGACGGTAACTGGGAAGTCTACGTTATGAACGCGGATGGCAGTGACCAAATCAACCTGACCAACAGCCCGGCGAATGACGGAGAAATGGACTGGTCACTGGATGGGACACAGATCATCTTCGACTCGGATCGTGACGGTAACGCGGAAATCTATGTGATGAACACTGATGGCAGTGGACTGGTCAACCTGACCAACGCCCCGGAATCGGACGACTTATTCCCGAAATGGTCGGCGGATGGGACGCAGGTTGGCTTCACCAGCGACCGCGACAGCAACGCCGAAATCTACGTGATGAACGCCGATGGCAGTAACCAAACCCGCCTGACCAATAATCCAGGGGATGATGTTCTCCCCCGCTGGTCACTAGGTGGCAGGAAGATCGTTTTCGTGTTCGGCTACGGCGATGGCGCCTATGAAATCTACCTGATGAACGCCGATGGAAGCAACCAAACCCCCCTGACCGACAGCCCGGGGCCCCGTGATAATAATTTTGGCGCCCGCTGGTCGCCGGATGGGACGCAGATCATCTTCTGGTCCAGCCGTGACGGCAACGCAGAGCTCTACGTAATGAACGCGGATGGCAGTTCCCAGACGCGCCTGACCGACACTCCGGCGGATGAATGGTCGCCCATGTTAGAGCCGTAGTTCATCATCCTGCGGAGTGAAAAGTGTCAGTCTGTTTTGTCTCACTCATTTTGAAAGAAGGAGAAACCATGTACCACAACTTATTTCGTATTACTTTGCTCGTTACCGCACTAGCCATAATCTTGGCTGCCTGCGCTGCACCAGCCATTGAGCAACCCATTGCTACTTTAGCACCTGCTACAGAGGCAGTCCCTACCGCAACTGAGATCGCGCCGACGAACACGCTTGAACCAACTGCCACGCAGGTCGTGCTGGGCGTTGTTGAAGGTACTATCGCCTTTCAATCTGACCGCGATGGCAACAATGAAATATACGTCATGAACGGTGATGGCAGCGGATTGATCAACCTGACGAACAACCCAGCGGATGATATCGGGCCGGTCTGGTCGCCGGACGGGAAAAAGATCATCTTCTCATCCAATCGCGATGGCAACTTCGATATTTACTTAATGAACGCGGATGGCGGCGCCCAAACCAACTTGACCAACAACCCGGCGAATGACGATAACATGGACTGGTCACCGGATGGGACACAGATCATCTTCGACTCGGATCGTGATGGTAACAGTGAAATCTTTGTGATGAACGCGGATGGCAATGGACTCATCAACCTGACTAACGCCCTGACATCAAATGACTTTTTCCCGAAGTGGTCGGCGGATGGAACACAAATTGGCTTCACCACTAACCGCGACGGCAACGATGAGATCTACCTGATGAATGCCGATGGCAGCAACCAAACCCGCCTGACCAATAATACGGGCGATGATGCTTTCCCCCGCTGGTCGCCGGACGGCACGAAGATCATTTTCGTGTCCGGTCACGGTGATGGCGACTACGAAATCTACCTGATGAATTCCGATGGCAGCGAAAAGACCCCGCTGACTGACAGCCCGGGTGGCCGTGACAATAATATGGGCGCCCGCTGGTCACCAGACGGAAAATGGATCATCTACTGGTCTGGCCCTGATGGCAGCCGAGAACTTTATGTAATGAATGCGGATGGCAGTGGCCAGATGCGTTTGACTGACAACCCGGCGGATGATGCGGAGCCCATGTTGCAGCCGTAGTTCGTTACCGCGGAGCCGGAAGCTGGCAGTGTTCCTGCACGACAAAATCAGAAATTTCCTGCATTCGCCTCACCTCATATTGAAAGAAGGAGAAAACATGTACCACAATCTAGTTCGTATTACTTTGCTCATTGCCGCAATAGCCGTGATTCTGGCCGCCTGCGGTGCACCAATTTCAACCTCGGCTCCGACTGTCCTCACCGAGGAACCCACGGCAGTTAGCACACTACCGTTTGCGCACACAGCCTGTGCCGACGGCGTTGACCTGATCGGCCAGACGATCAACCTCTATCAAATCTTTGAAGAGACCGAGCCAATCCTGCAGCAGTTGCTGGCGGGTTACGAGGATGCCACCGCCTACTTCAACGCTCACGGAGGCATCTGCGGCGCTACCATTGCGCAGGTTTATCGCAACAAGGATACAGGATATGACCCGCAGGCCGTCTATGACGACTTCTCTGCACGCAATCCCAAGCCAGTGTTGATTGCGCTTTACTTTTCTGAAGCTGCCGCGCTGCTGCGCGACCAGTTCGCCAGAGATGAAATCCCCGCGCTGCAAGGAGTGGGGGGCGGCAAGATTGGCGCGTATGGCGCAGATGGGCAGTCCCCTGGTTGGGTTTTTACAATCAACCCAATTGTCCCGGACCAGATGGGTTCGATCTGCGATTACATCGCTGCCAATCCGGTTCGCTTCCCGGAACCTGTCATCGGCTATATGGACGTTAGCGGCGCATCGTCGCAATTTCCACATCCCGAAGCCCGCGCCTACTGCGAGTCCCTCGGCATTGGCTTTGCGGGCGCTTCCTTCTTCTCAGAGGATGCGACCTATATCCAGTCTCACGTGCAAAACCTGATCGACGCGGGCGCGAACATACTCTACACCCAGGCACGGTCGACCGGACCGTCGTTGATTGCCAGGACACTCGCGGAGATGGGTCTGCAAGACAAGGTCAGGCTGATAGGATCGCATCTGGTCCTGGATCAGGACGTGGTTTTTGCGGGCCAGGCGGACCTCGGCTCTGATGGGCTGCCATTGCTCGACGGAATGATCGGATCGATGCCCACTCGCTCATGGGCGGAGAGCGACAACCCCGGCATCCAGTTGATCACTGAACAGGCTGACCTGCACCAACGGCCGGTCACAATGCGCACCAACTCCTATATAGAGGCGTGGGCCATGACGGATCTATTTATTGAGACGTACATCCAGACTGGCAATCGCATCGGTTTTGAGCATGTAACTGGCGCGGATATGAAGGCGACACTGGAGCACATCGTTTACGCGCCGATGGGCGGAGTCAAGCAAATTGACTTCCAGGGCGGAGCACGCCGCGCGCTTTCTACCAACCGCATCGGTCAAATGAACTTTCTGGGCCAGGATGGCAAGACGCCTGCAGGGCCGGATAACCCACCGATGGTGGTCACAGTGGGCGACCAGCAATTCCTGGTTCCGATGATCATTCCGCTGACCGATTACGAGCCTGCCCCTGACCTGCGTCCGGGTGGCGCTGATGTTCCGGACGCGATTTCAATTGCGCCGACGAATACGTCAGAGCCAACTTCCACGCAGGTCGCGCTGGGAGTTTTTGAAGGTACTATAGCTTTCCGTTCGCACCGCGACGCCAGCGCTGATGAAATCTGGGTTATGAACGGAGATGGCAGTGAACCTATCCGCCTGACAAATAACTCGTCCGACGATGACCTGCCTGCCTGGTCGCCCGACGGAACCCGGATTGCCTTTTGCAGTCTCCGCGATGGCAACTGGGAAGTCTATGTGATGAACGCGGATGGCGGCGGTCAAACCAATCTATCCGGGAATCCTTCAGGAGATTGCGCCCCCACCTGGTCACCGGATGGAACGGAGATCGCCTTCGGCTCTGAACGCGACGGCAATGCAGAAATTTACGTGATGAACGTAGATGGCAGTGGCCAAACCCGTTTGACGGACAACCCTGCGTTTGATGACCTGCCCGACTGGTCACCAGATGGAAAGCAGATCGTCTTTGTCTCCGACCGTGACGGTCAAATGGACATCTATGTTATGAATGCAGATGGCAGCAATGTAACCCGCCTGACGAATATGGGCGTAGGTTTTGCCTTCCCTCATTGGTCGCCAGATGGAACGAAAATCGCCTTCAGCCCTAATAGTGACGGTAATTATGAAATTTATGTCATGAATGCGGATGGCAGCGGCCTGACCCGTCTAACAGACAACCCGGCGAATGATTGGTTCCCCAGCTGGTCGCCAGATGGAACGCAAATAACTTTCGGCTCTGAGCGCGACGGTAACTCTGAAATCTATTTCATGAACGCCGACGGCAGTGGCCAGACACGCCTGACGGACAACCCAGCAGATGATGAAATACCTATCTGGCAGCCATAGTTCGCTATACTTCTTCTCGCAAGTAGCCTTGACGAACTTCGCTAAGCATTTGAATTAATGGGAAGAGGGAATGTAAGTAGTAATGTAGCGAGTAGTAAAGTAAAGCCTCGTGGATGAAAGTCCGCGAGGCTTTTTGTTTTCGCTATTTTGTTGTTTCGCGATTTCTAGTAAACCAATAGATCAGTCCTGCTCCCAAAACCAAAGATGGCAACACGATCAATCCTGCTTCAGGACCGAATGGGCCGCCAGTCCAGATTTCGGGACCTGTCACTTCGATGCGAGTCAGCGCGTAAATGTCCAGGCCTGAGACGGGGAATCCGAATACGACACCCTCGCAGAAATTCCAGCCGATGTGCAAACCGATCGGGAGCCAGAGCTGGTTGGTGCGGACGTATCCGTACGCAAGAAAGATCCCTGCAAAGAAGATTCCCGCGACCGCGATCCAGTTCGCGCCAGGGTTCTCGATATGCAGCCAGCCAAAGATGACAGAAGATATGACCACGCCCCAGAACATGTTGAGTCCGCTGGCGATGGTTTGCAGGTGATAGCCGCGCGAGAAGATTTCTTCGTTCCAGCCGACGAAGATAAACACAATAAAGAAAGTTAGAACACTCATGATAACCGTGCTAATCGGGTCAAATTCCCATGCGAATCCTTCAAAGGTCAGCCAGCCAAGCCCAAGCATAAGGATGTAGATAAAGCCCATTTGGACGAACGCGATGCCGATCCCCATAAGAATATCAACCAGGGCTTGCTGATTCAGTTTCAAGCCGAGACTCTCAAAGGATTGTTTGTCCAGCCAGCGGCGAGCGATATACACGGAAACTGTGATAGCTATAAAGTTGAGGACTTGTTCCAAAATGGATGCGGCTGATCCACTCCCAAAATCAATACCGAGAAAACTGGCCGCGATAAATAAGATCACACCGAACAAAATCCACATTATTGTTTGGATCAATAATCGCCAGCCTGCACGCAGACGCGGCTCGTCGGGCGAAACAAATATATTGGTGAGAAGGGAACGTTCCTGTGCAGGTCGATTTTCGGACATGTGATACTCCTTTGAAATAGAAGTTGTTATTTTCGTCCTGAGTGTAGGTCGATGCTCGAGGTCGAAGGACAAGTTTATGGCATTTTTACATTTGACGAGCACGGGCGCTTCGACTTTGTTCGGATGAAGAGCACATCTTCACTCCGCTCTGCGCGAATGACATGCTCAAGGGATTTGGTAAATTGTATACACTTTATCAGCTGTTTGGCTGATCAATTTGAGTTCTTGAATTGTTTCGCGAAATGTTTCTTGAACTTCTGAAGTCATTTGGTCCGGGGGATTTTCCAGCATGAAGCTCAAACCTCTTTCATAAACAAGGATATGTGTATATCCTTCAGCTTTCCAGTGTTGAATGATCTCTGACGAAGTGTGAAATAGATACTGGTCATGTGCAAAGTTGTAGACGATGGCATCTGGTTGTATCAAGCGCGGCAGATCATAGGAACGCGGTTCGAACAGGCTGTATACATATGCGTCTGCGGGTAATGTATCCATGACTTGGATGAGCGCGGCGTAGGAGGGATTCACGCGCTCGATATATCTCTGGCGGCTTTGCGCGCCAAGCGCGACCGCCAGCGGATTTCGTTGCAGTACGAATATCCCGTTATCGAAAATTGTCAGTGTGATGACGATGGCAATTAATGCATTGATGAGAAAACTGATCCGTAAATTTGAAGTATCGAATTGATTCAGCGCGTCCCAGCCTAGCGCGGTGGGGAGGGCAAGGATCATCAGCGCGGGGAAGAGCAGGCGGGCCTGCCACAAGGCGGATGAGTTGATCACGCCAAACGTCCAGGCGGCGAAGCTCAAAAGGGAGAAAAGGCCGATCGCACGAAGAGACAAGTCCTGGGCGGAGTCCCGACGCGTGCGCGAGAGCAGAATCCAAAAAGTAAACGGAGCCAGGATCAGGAAGAGAGGACCGATCCTTCCATCAGAGAATGTTACGTCACGATATCCGAGAACAGCGTTCAATGGAAGCATAAAAATTTGAAGCGCGCGCCATCCGATGCCAGTGCCTGCATCTGCGTACCAGTCGCTGAGAAACCCATCCCAGAAGCGCCCGCCAAAGACAAAGGGATAGAAGGGATTGCCCATGACGACTGCGTTGCGCACATACCAGGGAAGCGCGATGCTTAATGCGATGAAACTAAATTGCGCGGCCGATGAGAATGCTTTTCCAAATGGACGCTTGAATAGAAGCAACAAACCGCAAGCAAGCGGAAGGACAAAGGAAGTATATTTGGCTCCCATTGCGAAGCCAGCCATAATGCCAGCGACATGGAGCCACGCTGTCGTCGCTGCTGTTTCGTTTATAGTTATGATATAGAGCGCGGCGACCGCATAATAAGCCAATGCCATATCCGCATAGGCCCATGATGCCAACATGGGCAGGGAAGGAATCGTAGCGAGCAACAAAAGTGATTTGCAGCCAATCTCAATATTCCAAACCTTCACTGCCCAGTGCCAAAGCAAAAGTGTAGAAAGCGTTGCCCATGAAAAGTGAATGATCTGTGCAGCGCGTTCACTTCCCATACCAAGTGCCCATAAGTAAACGTTTTCGGTCAGGTTCGGGAACCAGAAAGGGACGTTGTCCACGACGCGCAATCCGCCATCTTGCAAAATTCTGGCAGGTTGGGCGAGATGATAGAGCAACGCGTCGAATGCTTCAAATGGCGGGACTAAAGTTAGCAGAAAAGAAAAAACCAAAGGAAGAAGGATTGCAAGCTTCGTGAAGAGACCAAATTGACTGAAGGAAAGATTCAAATTCGTGGACAGGGCTTTTAGATCAGCGCGCAATTTTCCTGCGTCGTACCTGAATATGAAGAATATCGTCAACGCGATTTGAAAGATTGTCAGGATGGATGCTATCGCAAGTTGCGCGGCGGAGAATCCCAAGCCAAGCAAACCAAGACATCCAAGCCCGATGCCGCAACTTAGAAGGAGTCGATCCACTGCATCAACTGACTTCAAGCCTAACAAGTTCAGAATTCTTGTGCCGAGGCCATATGAATTGAAAAGGAGAAGCGCAGCGACACAGAGAGTCCATAGCGTATTAACCGACCCCGCAAGCGCGTTGATGTTGGGCTCTTGGACGACATAATACGCGACGACGATGATGCCTGTCCATAAAAGGAAGGATGTGCCTACCCAAAAGTGTTTCAATTAACCGCTACCCTTGAGATAAATGCCTGTAGGGTCGAGTTCTTCGCGCAGAATTCTTAACTCATTTTCGGTAACGAATTCTGTAGTTCGCAACTGTGCAGCGACCTTCAAATCCCAACCCGTATTTTCTTTTGCTTGTTCTGCTGTTTTATCAGGATGCAGCGCAGTGAGGATCATCTCGCCTGTTTTGTCGGGTTCCAGCATGCCAATATCGGTGACGACAGCAAGCATGCCTCCGCCTCGCAGGCCAGCGTTTTCGCGGTCGCCTTTGCCTCTAATGGATCCAGCTGAAGTCATGAATTCAACTTTTTCAGGGAAACGCCTTTTTTGATGTGGGGTCATAATGTAACAACGGTTTGCCCACGCGGCGATCTCCTGTGATCCGCCTGAACCAGGCAGCCGCACCTTGGGATGGTCATATCCGCCGATCACGGTCGCGTTGATGTTGCCATATTTATCGATCTGCGCGCCGCCCATGAAGCCCACATCCACGTTGCCGCGCTGGAGGTAGTTCGCAAAAATATCGTACATGCTCACCACTGAAAGTGCGCCGCTCACCAGGGTTGGGTCGCCAATGGATAACGGCAGGCGCGCAGGCTCGGCACCGATCACGCCCGCTTCATAGATCATTACGAGGTTCGGCGCGTGCGTCCGCTTTGCGAGATTGCAGGCGAGATTGGGCTGACCCACTCCCACAAAAACCGTATCGCCATCGCGCAAGAGCCGCGCAGCGTTGATGATCATTAATTCTGCGGATGAATATTCTTTCATGGATTCTCCTAATTACAAAACCTGACATGTCTTATGCGCGCCCTGGCGTTCATGAATTATCGCGTGGAAATAGATTTCGTTGGATAATCTCATCGCGGAGACATGTCAGGTTTTAAAGTTCGCTTAGAAAAGATTGCATGATCTCGAAAACTTCTTTCGGATGTTCGAGGGGCAGCAGATGTGTGGATTTCTCCAACGTTTCGACCCGCGCCTTGGGCTGTTTCCGTTTCACGAGGTTTGCAGCCTGCTCCCAGAATGTATCCGTTTCTGCGCCACGCAGGAAGAGAGTCGGCACTTCGAGTTTTGGCAGGTGGCGCCAGATATCAAAATCACGCAGACCCGTGTAATAAATACGCGCTTCCCATTCAGGTGAAAAGGCAAGCTCATAGCCTCCGTTCGCAGATGGCTTGGTTATCTCTTCAATATAAATGCGCAGGTTCTCATCGTCCATGTAACGGAATACTGCGCGGTTGCGGTATCCACGAAATACCAAATCAAGATCATCGAAAGTCCGCCTGCGTTTGTATGCGGCTGGAATTTTTGGGTGTAGTCTATTTCCCAGACCAACGGCGCGCACGAAGTTCCACGATATCATGCGTGCGCTTGGGAAGAGCACAGGCTCGATCAACACCAGCGCGCGGAATTTGTCCGGATCACGCAACGCTGCGCGTAATGTAACCGTTGCTCCGATGGAGTGTCCAACTCCGATAACGGGATCAGGTTTGTAGTCCGATAGAAAATGCAATAAGTCATCCGAAAAAATGTGCCAGTCATTGA
>Ga0184637_10001461_pt1 | contig 15938 bp, 12 predicted proteins | sample PLM3_127_b2_FD_133143 | JGI IMG/M metagenome (GOLD analysis project Ga0184637, IMG submission 133143) | Groundwater sediment microbial communities from an aquifer in East River, Colorado, USA - PLM3_127_b2 | ecosystem: Environmental > Terrestrial > Soil > Riparian zone | place: USA: East River...
GCCGAGCAGCACCACTACCAGGGCGGCGGCCACCGGCGCCGTTCCGCCGTGGAGGCTGCCGAGGGCGAGGAACGCAGCCGCCTGCGTCCCGAAGACGAGCGCGTACGCGACCGGGCGCCCGGTGCGATCCGAGACGGCGCCCCAGAGGAAGCGGCCGAGGCCGTTCGCGACGGCGAGGGTGCCGTAGAGCGCCGAGGCGGCGGCGGGGGTGGCGCCGGTCAGCTCGCGGATGATCGGGACGGCGTTGGAGATCACGAGGATCCCGGCCGTCACGTTCAGGAAGAGCATCGCGCAGAGGATCCAGAAGCGGCGGGTCCTCAGGGCGGCGGAGGGGGAGAGGTCGGGGGTCGCGGCCGGGGTCGGCGTCGCGGTCGCGATCGGCGTCGCGGTCGGGGTCGCGGGGTTACGCACGAGCGACGCCGCGAGGCCGCCGATCAGCGCGAAGACGAGGCCGGAGCCGACGAACACCTGGAGCACCGCCTCGGTCGCGGAGGGAGAGAGCCGGGTCCCCTGCCCTGCTGCGCGCAGGGTCGCGAGCTCGGCGGCCTCGCGCGCGGCGGCGGCGAAGGGCGGCAGGGCGCGAAGCGCGTGGGCGTAGAAGAAGGCGCCGAGGCCGAAGCCCATCACCACGACGCCGGTGCCGAGGCCGCGGCGGGTCGGGAACCACTTCGCCACCGCCGCGACGGGCGTCACGTAGGCGAGGCCGATGCCGAAGCCGCCGGCGAGGCCGTAGGTCGCGTAGAGCCAGGGGGCGCCGAGCCTCGCCATCCCCAGGCCCGCGAGCAGGTTGCCGGCCGCCCAGAGCAAGACGCCGGTGAGCGCCACGCGCCGCGGGCCGACGCGGTCCTGCCAGCGGCCGCCGGCGACCGCCCCGACGCCGAGGGCGGCGATGGCGAGAGAGAAGGCCCCGGTGGTCACCGTGCTCGACCAGCCGAACGCGGCGGCCAGGGGCTGCGCGAAGAGGCTCCAGGCGTAGACCGTGCCGAGGCAGGCCATCAGGACGGAGCCGGAGAGGGCGACACGCCAGCGGGGGGTCATGCGCCCCCTCCCTTATCGCGGCGGCGCTGAAGCGGCGAGGGGGTTCGGGCGGGTCACCGTGAGGCCCGAGGTCTCGGCGCGCGAGCGGGGTTCGGCGGCGAAGGGGCAGCGGCCGGGGGCGCGCCCGCGCGGAGAGCGAAAAAGCGGCAACGAAGAGGCTGCGGCCGCGGCGTGACCGCGCGCGGGAAAGCGTAACCGTGAATCGGCTCACGCTTGCGCGTGGCGGCCATGGGCGGCTTCGAGGTCGACGAGGCTGGCGAGGAGGCGCCCTACTGTGGCGGCGCGTTGCCGGTGAGTGAACCCATCAGGGAGGCAATTCTCCCTTGACCGGATCTCGCGCGAATCGCGACTCGGCGCGCGGGACGTGGAGAAGAGGCCCGTGTCGCGCGCGCAGGCGGGCCTGCTGCGCTGCTCGCGCGGTCCGTGCCGAGGTCGAAGGGCCTCATCGCCTGCGCGCGCCAGCTGGGGCAGCGAGGGGCCTCCTGGAGGGGCGGAATTCTCGTGGGACGATGCGTTCGTCACTGGAGGTGACCATGACCGCCGTCTCACCGTCGTCCCTTCCGTCCCCCGCCCTCGCTCGCCGGCTCGCCGATCTCTGCGGCGAGGAGCGGAACATCCAGGCGGACTTCCTCCTCCACCTCGACGAGTTCGACCGGAGGCGCGCTCACCTCGCGGCGGGGTACGGGTCGCTGTGGGTCAACTGCCTGGAGGTGCTGCACCTGCGCGAGAGCGCGGCGGGCCGGCGGATCGCGGCGATGAAGGTGCTGCGGTGCTTCCCGGCGCTCGAGGGGGCGCTGCGCGACGGGCGGCTCTCGCTGTCCACCGTCAACCTCCTCGGGCCGGTCCTCACGGCGGAGAACCTCGCCGAGCTCGTCGGGCGGGCCGCGTTCCTTTCGAACGCCGCCACCGAGAAGCTCGTCGTGTCGATCCAGCCGCGGGTGGCGCCGCGGGATGGAGTGCGGAAGCTTCCGGGCGTGGCGCGGGTCGGGCTCGAGGCTGCCCGGGCGGAGGTTCCCGCCGCGGAAGGGTCGGCAGACGAGATCGCACCCGCGGCGGAGGCGGGCCCGGCGGGCGCTCGCGACGGGGCGGCGCGAGGCGAAGTGGCGCACGATCCCGACGGAGCGGCGCGATCTGCGCCGACGACGCTCCCGTCCGCCCTGCGCCCCGCGCGCGACGACCGCGGCGAGCTGAGGCCCATCTCCGAGGACCTCTACTCGCTCCGCGTCACCATCGACACCGCCTGCAAGAAGGAGCTCGACGAGCTCTCGGTCCTGCTCAGCCACACCGCGCGCGGGAAGCTCGCGGCGGTGCTCCGGGAGGCGATCCGCTGCGGGATCGCGAAGCACGGGAAACGAAAGGGCGCGGTGAAGCCCGAGCGGGAGCGCGCGCCCAAGGCCGCGAGGCCGACGGGTCCGAAGGTCGCGCCTACGGCACTGCCGCCGACCGGCCCGCAGGTGGAGGCCGGGGTCGAGGCGGCGAACCTCAAAGGCCCGCAGGTCGAGGGCGGTGCCGCGAAGCTCGCCGGACTGCAGGCCGCAGCCCCCGCCGCGAACGCCTCCGACCCCCAAGGCGAGCGCACAACCGCGAAGCTCACCACCCCGCAGGCCACAGCCCCCGCCGCGAACGCCACCGACCCCCAAGGCGAGCGCACAACCGCGAAGCTCACCACCCCGCAGGCCACAGCCATGGCGGCGAAGCCCTTCAACCCGCGCGCGATCCCGCTCGCGCTGCGCCGCGCGGTCTGGGAGCGCGACGACGGCCGCTGCGCCTGGACCTCGCCGGACGGCCGCCGCTGCGGCAGCCGGTGGAAGCTCGAGCTGGATCACATCGACGCGGCCGCGCTCGGGGGGCCGCCGACGCTCGAGAATCTGCGGGTAGCTTGCAGACCGCACAACGTGTTTCACGCCGAGGAGACGTTCGGGCGCGAGCACATGGCGCCCTATTCGGGTGGGTTTACTCCCGCTGGCGGGAGTAACGATCCGTGAACACCGGTCCAGAGTGGGCGCATGCGTGCCCGCCCCGCGCGCGGCCGGCAGCGGAGAGCTCCGAGGATCCACGAATCCGCCCGAAGCGCCGCGGCCACGCGTAAGCCGATGCGGGTAGCTTGCAGGCCGCACAACGCGTTTCACGCCGAGGAGACGTTCGGGCGCGAGCACATGGCGCCCTATTCAGGTGAGTTTACTCCCGCTGGCGGGAGTCACGATCAGTGAATTCCGGTCCGAAGTGGGCGCATGCGTGCCCGCCCCGCGCGTGGCCGGCAGCGGAGAGCTCCGAGGATCCGCGAATCCGCCCGAAGCGTCGCGGCCACGCGTAAGCCGATCTTGCCGGTTCCGTTTCCCGCGCGCGGTACCGCTTCGGCCGCAGCCCTCTTCGTTGCCAACGGCCCACCGCGCGACCCCGACCCCGACCCCGACCCCGACCCGATAGCCCGCCGATGCCGAAAAAAGCCCGCCCCACCGACCGCGGCGATGGCCCTCGACCGCGGCGACCGCCGCGGTCCGCTCGTCACCTCCTCGCGGGCGCTCCGCTACCTCGCGCCGCCGCCGAGGGCGGCGCGGAAGATTTCCCCGAGCACGCTGCCGGCGGTCTGGGCGCCGCCGACGCCCTGGCCCTGGACCACCAGCGGGCGCTCGGCGTGGCGGGCGGTGGTGAAGGCCACGTAGGCCTCGACGCCGACGAGCCGCGCGGCGACCTCGCCGGCCTCCACGGCGACGGGGGCGACGCTCACCGTGAAGCGGCCGTCCGAGCCCTCCTCGATGCGGGCGAGGTAGCGCAGCGACCTGCCGTCGCGGTGCAGGCGCTGGACCTCGGCGGCCATCGCCTCGTCGTGGCGGCGGAGGGCGGTGATCAGCGCGTCGGGGCTCCCGGGGGCGAGGAGCTCCGCGGGGACGAAGGGCACCACCTTCACGTCCTCGAGCGCCATCGAGGCGCCGAGCTCGCGCGCGAGGATCAGCGCCTTGCGGGCGGTGTCCTTGCCGGACAGGTCGTCGCGCGGGTCCTCCTCGCAGTGGCCGAGGCCCATCGCCCAGCGGGTCGCCAGCGAGAGCGGCACGCCTCGGGCGAGCTCGGTCGCGAGGTAGCCGAGCGTGCCCGACAGCGCGCCCTCCACGCGCTTCACCCGATCGCCGCTCCGCACCAGCCGGCGGAGCGTGCCGATGACGGGGAGGCTCGCGCCGACGGCGGTGTCGTAGTGGTAGTGGCGATGGTGCTGGCGGCGGAGCTGGCGGAGCTGCTCGAGCTCCCGCGGGGCGACCGCGAGCGGGCGCTTGTTCGCGCCGACCACGTCGATGCCGCGGCGGAAGGCCTGGGCGTAGACCTCGTCCATGCCGTCGGCGGCGGTCAGGTCCACCAGGATCGGGCGCGGGAGGCGCGCGAGGCGGTCGAGCAGCGCGGGGGCGTTCGCGGCGCCGAGCGGGCCGATCGCCGGGGCCAGCGCGAGCCCCTCGCGCCAGGCGTCGAGGTCGATGCCGCGCTCGTCGAAGGCGGCGCCGTGGCGGTCGGCGATTCCGACCACGCGCAGCAGGGCGTCGTAGTCGCGCTCGAGCTCGGTGCGCTGGGCGCGGATCTGCTCGAGCAGCTCGGCGCCCACCTTCCCCTTGCCGAGCACGAGGAGCGAGATGCCCTTCTCGACCCACACCTTCTCGAGGGCGTCGCCCCCGGCGGCGACCGCGCGGGGGCGGCCGCGGAAGTCCGCCACCATGTCGGAGAGGCGGTCCACGTCGATGAGGAACGCGTCGTGGCCGTGCGGCGAGTCCATCACCGCGAGCCGCGCGTGCGGCGCGAGGCGGGCCACCTCGCGCTGCTCCCACGGCCAGTAGAGGACGTCCGAGTCGATCGACACGACCAGCATGGGCTGGCGGATCGTCCGCAGCACGTCCTCGAAGTCGCCGCGGCCGCGCGACACGTCGTGCGTGTCCATCGCCTTCGTGAGCGTGACGTAGGTGGCCGGGTCGAAGCGGTCGACGAGCTGCTGTCCCTGGTAGCGGAGGTAGCTCTCGATGGCGAACAGGTCCTCCGTCTGCGCCCGGCGGCCGAAGCGCATCTCGAAGGACGGCTGGCTCCGGTACGAGAGCATCGCCATCATGCGCGCGGCGGCGAGGCCGGCGTCCGGCGCCCGGGCCGGATCGTAGCGGCCGCCGTCCCAGCGCGGATCGGCGAGGATGGCCTGCCGCTGCGCCTCGGAGAGCCCGATGCACCAGGCGGAGTGGCGCGCCGTCGAGGCCACGAAGACGGCCGACTCGACGAGGTCGGGGTAGAGGAGCGCCCACTCGAGCACCTGCATCCCGCCGAGCGAGCCGCCGATCACCATCCGGATCCGCTTCACGCCGAGCGCGGTCACCAGCGCGTGCTGCACCCGGACCATGTCGCGGATGGTGATCGGCGGGAACGTGCCGAGGTACGGGCGGCCGGTCGCCGGGTCGATCGACGTCGGGCCGGTCGTCCCGTAGCAGCTCCCGAGGATGTTGGAGCAGACGACGAAGTCGCGCTCCGGATCGAGCGCGCGACCGGGCCCGAACATCCGCGTCCACCAGAGCTCCGCGTCGGCCGAGCCGGTCAGCGCGTGGCACACCACCACCGCGTTCCCGCCCTCCGCGTCGAGCTCGCCCCACGTGCGATAGCCCACCTCCACGCGCTCGAGCCGGCCCCCCAGCTCGAGCTCCAGCGGCCCGGGGAGCGGGTGGACGCGTGTCTCGGGCGACATGTAGGCGGCCCGGCCGTCGGCGGAGTTGGGCGCGGGGGCGCCGGTCTCGTCTGCCATGCGGGACAAGGAGTACCACGCGTCCCGCGATCGCGCGACGCGTTCACCGTCCGTCGATGCTGCCGTCCGCGCCGACGCGACGACGCCGGGTCGGTGAACCGGTCCGGGTGAGGCGCCACCCCGCTCGGGCGAGCGGCCGAGCGCGCCAACCTCGCGAGATCCCGCCCCGTCACCGCCCTGGCGCCGTTGGCCCCGCGCTTGCTCGATGGCGCCACGGTCGCGACGCGCTGCCGAGGACGACGCCGGACGAAGGTAGGGACCGAATGACGACGACGATGACGACGGCGACGATGGCGGCACAGGACGCGCGCGGAACCCGGCTCATCCACGCGCCCGACAGCCCGCTCGTGGAGCTCATCCGGACCTGCCGCCGCATCGCCCAGAGCGACGCGACCGTGCTCCTCACCGGCGAGACCGGCACGGGCAAGGAGGTCTTCGCCCGCTTCGTCCACGAGCAGAGCGCGCGCGCCGGCAAGGCGCTCGTGCCGGTGAACTGCGGCGCCATCCCCGAGGCGCTGCTCGAGAGCGAGCTCTTCGGCCACGTGCGCGGCGCCTTCACGGGCGCGGTAGCGGCGCGGCGCGGCCGGGTCGCGGCGGCCCACGGCGGGACGCTCTTCCTCGACGAGATCGGCGAGCTGCCGCTGTCGCTCCAGGTGAAGCTCCTCCGCGTCCTCCAGGAGCGGACCTACGAGCCGGTCGGCTCCACCGAGTCGGTGCCCGCCGACTTCCGGCTCGTCGCGGCGACCAACCGCGATCTCGCCGCCGAGGTGGCCGCCGGCCGCTTCCGCCGCGACCTGTACTACCGGCTCCTCGTCTGCCCGGTCGAGGTCCCGCCGCTCCGCGCCCGCGGCAGCGACGTGGTCCGGCTGTTCCAGCACTTCTGGTCGGTGCGCGGCGAGACGCGGCCCGTCGACCCGGCGGTCCTCGACGCGCTGCGCGGCTACGACTGGCCGGGCAACGTGCGCGAGCTCGAGAACCTCGTCGAGCGCGTGGCGGTGTGCGCGGAGGGGAGCAGCATCCGCCTCGCCGACCTCCCCGCCTGCGTCCGCGCGCGCCGCGCGAACGGGACCACGCTCGCCGTGGTGACGCCTGTGCCCGAGCTCGAGGTCTTCGATCCGGCGAGCGGGCCGCTGCCGACGCCCGCGCCCCTCGCCGGCGAGGCGCCCGCGGCGGTCGCGCCGTTCGAGCCCGAGGAGCCGCCGCGGTTCCGCCTCGCCGAGGACCCGCCCGTCTCGATCGAGCCGGCGCTCGCGGACGGGCGCCCGGTGGATCTGCCGCGCATCCTGCGCCGGCTCGAGGAGGCGTACATCGACGCCGCCCTCTCCCGGACCGGCGGCAACAAGAAGGCCGCCGCGGATCTGCTCGGCCTGCAGCGGACGACGCTCGTCGAGAAGCTCCGGCGCCGCGGCGCCGGCTCGGGCGGCGCGGGCGGCGCGGAGCTCGGCAAGTAGCCGGCGCAGACCGGGGAGACCCGGGCGACCTGACTTCGCCGAGGGGCGGGCTCGAGCCCGCCCTTTCGTCGTTCGGCGCCGCTCCCGCTCGAGCCGCGGGCCGCGTCACGCCGCCGACGCCAGCCCGCAGGCACACCGGCTGCACAAGCGCAGCGCCGTGACGCCCGCCGTCGGCATTCTGGCGCTGCTCCTCGCCGCCACCCGCCCACCGCTCGCCGTGGTGGTGACGGCGGAGCGGCTGCCGCTGCCGCCCGGCGTGACCCGCGCCGAGGCGCGCCCGTTCGATCGCGAGATCGTCCTGCACGGCTCGCGCGCCGCGGTGGTCGAGGCGGCCCGCAGGCTCGCCGGCGCCTCCCGCATCTGCCCCGGCGTCGCCGTCGAGGGCACCACCGCCGTCCTCCGCTGCCCCACCGAGCGCGTGCGCGCAGCGCTCGATCTCTCGCACGAGCCCGCCGCGCTCGACCTCTTCCGCCTCACCGTCCCGCCCTGGCGCGAGGGTGAGGAGCCGCCCCCGTTCGTCCCCTTCGACACCCAGGCGCTCGGGCTCGGCCCCTGCCCCGGCGAGACGCCCGCGGTGCGCGGCGAGTGCGCGCTCGCGAAGGGCGACGTGGCGGCGGCGCGCCGCCTCTTCGAGGAGGCGATCGCCGCCGGCTTCTCGTCCCACGCCTCGCTGCGGCTCGGCGACCTGGCGCTCCAGGACGACGACCTCGACGAGGCGGCGGCCCACTGGCGGCGCGCCCGGGGCGAGGCCCCGTGGACGCGCCTCGCCGACGCCCGCCTCTGCGAGGTGGACCCGAGCTGCCTCGACTCCGACCAGCTCGACCCGATCTTCGACGCATCCGCGGTGGTCTTCCCGCTCCGCGCCGACATCGTGCTGCGGCGCGAGCGGCTCCGCGCCCTCGCCGGCGGCGTCATCGACGCGGCGCGCACCCTCGCCCGCGAGACCGAGCGCGGCGGCGCCTGCGAGCGCGCGCGCCCCTGGTGCCGGCACCTCCTCGCCGTCGCGCTCACGCGGCCCACGCCGGACGGACCCGAGGCGGTCGCCGTCTACCTCGACACGCCCGGCCATGACGAGGGCCCCGACGCCCTCTCCCTCGCGCGCGCCGCCGCCGCGCAGGCCGAGGCGGCCGGCGCGCCGGAGTGGGCCGCGAGCCTGCTCGCCTCCATGACCGCCCGCGTCCCCGCCGCCGGCCAGCCGGCGCACCTCGCCCGCGTCGCGCGGCTGTTCCTCGCGGGCGGCGACCGCGTGCGCGCCGAGGAGATCGTCCGCTTCGCCGGGACCCGCCTCTCCGCCGCCGAGCTCGCCCGGCCGGAGTGGGCGGCGCTCCGGCGCGCCGTCCGCCCCCGCCCCGCCGCCCAGCCCCCGGCGGACATCAAGGATCCCGACCTCGAGGCGGCCCGCGCCGCGCTCGAGGCCGCCCGCCTCGTCACGCTCCAGAAGGGAGCCTCCCGATGAACGCCAGCGCCGCCGCCACCCCGCTCCAGGGACCCTCCGCTGCCGAGCCGATCGCCGAGAGCGCCGCAATGCGCGAGGTGCTCCAGCTCGCGTCCGACGTCGCCCCGACCCCCACCACCGTCCTGCTCCTCGGCGAGAGCGGCAGCGGGAAGGAGATCCTCGCCCGGCACCTGCACGCCGCCTCGCAGCACGCCGACGGGGCGTGGGTGGCGGTGAACTGCGCGGCGCTGCCCGCCGAGCTGCTCGAGTCGGAGCTCTTCGGCCACGAGCGCGGCGCCTTCACCGGCGCGACCGAGCGGCGGGCGGGGCGGTTCGAGCAGGCCTCGGGCGGCACGCTGCTCCTCGACGAGGTCTCCGAGCTGCCGCTGCCGCTCCAGGCGAAGCTCCTGCGCGTCCTCCAGGAGCGCGAGGTCGACCGCGTGGGCGGCCAGCGCCCGGTCCCGGTCGACGCCCGCATCGTCGCCACCAGCAACCGGAACCTCGCCGCGATGGTCCGCGCCGGCCAGTTCCGCTCCGACCTCTACTACCGGCTGAACGTCTTCCCCATCGTGCTCCCGTCGCTCCGCGAGCGGCCGGAGGACGTCCTGCCGCTCGCCGAGCGCTTCGTGGCGGAGGGGGCGGCGGCGCTGCGGCGCGACGCGCCGGCGCTCTCCGACGCGACGCGCGAGGCGCTCCTCGACCACCCGTTCCCCGGGAACGTGCGGGAGCTCAAGAACCTCGTGGAGCGCGCGCTGGTGCGCTGCCGCAGCGGCCTCGTCGAGCCGCGCCACCTCGGCCTGCCCGGCCCGCTCGAGGTGGCGGCCGACGCGGACGGCGATGACGTCCCTTCGGCGTGCGACGTCAGGCCGGCCGGCGGCGCCCGCGGCTTCCCCGCGGGGCTCCCGCTCGACCTCGCGCGGCTCGAGCGGCTCGCCATCGAGGAGGCGCTCCAGCGCGTGGACGGGAACCGCACGCACGCGGCGCGGCTGCTCGGCATCGGGCTGCGCACGCTGCGCAACAAGCTGCGGGAGGCGCGCGAGGCGGGGGCGCCGCTCTCCGACCCGCTCTCACCCGGCGTGGAAGGCCCGGCGGGCGTGGCCGCGCGGCCGAACCTGCCCGGCGCGGGCCTGGCCGGCTTCGACGGCAGCGTGCCGGAGCTGCCGATCCCGTTCCTGCCGGGCCGGGCACGCACCTCGCAAGGGGAGAGGGCATGAAGCTCTTCGACGCCACGCTTTCGACGCTGGAGCGCGCCCTCGACGTCCGCCTGGCGCGGCAGTCGGTGCTCGCCGGCAACGTCGCCAACGCCGACACGCCCGGGTTCGTCCCGCGCGAGCTGGACTTCGAGCAGGCGATGTCGGCCGCGAGCGCCCCCCTGGCCTCCCCCGAGGCGGCGCAGGCCCCGCGCCACGGCGACGTGCCGCTCGCGTCGAGCCGCGGCGTCTCGACGGCGCCGGAGCGGTTCGTGGTGGACGACCCGGCCGCCGCGCCCGGCCTCGACGGCAACGCGGTGGACCTCGACCGCACCATGGGCGCCATCGCCGAGAACGCCATCCAGTACGGCGCCGCGGCCAAGGCCGCCGCGAAGAAGCTCGCCATCCTCCGCTACGTCGCGTCGGACGGTAACGCCTAGGCCCGCAGGAGACCGCCATGGACTTCCTCTCCGCCCTCCGCGTCAGCTCCTCCGGCCTCAGCGCCGAGCGGACGCGCGTGAACCTCGCCGCCTCGAACCTGGCGAACGCCGAGACCACGCGCGGCCCGGACGGCAAGCCCTACCGCCGCCTCGACCCGGTGCTCGAGGCCGCGCCCTTCGAGACCGCGCTCGGCGCGGCCGAGCCCGAGCTGCAGGGGGTGCGGGTCGCCGAGATCGCGCGGGACGACGGCCCGGGCAAGCGCGTCTACTCACCGTCCCACCCCGACGCCGACGGCGACGGCTTCGTGACGCTGCCCAACGTGAACCCGATCCACGAGGTGGTGAACCTCATGTCGGCGCAGAAGGGCTACGACGCCAACGCCACCGCGGTGGACACCCTCAAGACGATGGCGCAGCGCGCCCTCGAGATCGCCCGCTAGCCGGGGCGCGGGAGACGAGCCATGGACGGGATCCGCAGCGTTCGCATCGGGGGGGGGCTCCCTTCTGCCGGCGAGGCCGGCGCCACGCCCGCGGGCGGCGCGTCGTTCGCGCAGGCCCTCGGCCAGGCGATCGGCCAGGTCGAGGGGCTGCAGCTCGCCGCCGACGGCGAGGCGGCCAAGGCCGCGAGCGGCGCCGGCAACCTGCACGAGACCGCGCTCGCGCTCGAGAAGGCGGACGTCGGCATGCGGGTGCTCACCAAGGTCCGGAACAAGATCGTCGAGGCGTACCAGGACGTGATGCGCATGGGCGTGTAGCCCTGCGCGCGTGAGGCGAACCGATGGAGCAGCTCCTGAACCAGCTCCGCGAGCTCCCGAAGGCCCTCGGCGCCCTGCCGGCCGGCCTGAAGCTCGTCCTCGTCGTCGGCGCGCTCACCGCCATCGGCGTGGGCGCCTTCAGCGCGGTCTCGCAGTCCGAGGCTTACCAGTACGCCTTCACCAACCTGACGCCCGAGGACTCGGGCGAGGCGGCCGGCGCGCTCAAGGCGGCGGGCGTCCCCTTCCGGCTCGACGCAGGCGGCAGCGCCCTCGCCGTCCCCGCGTCCAAGGTCTACGACGCGCGCCTCCTGCTCGCCGCGGCCGGCATCCCGCGCGGCGGCGGCATCGGGTTCGAGATCTTCGACCGCGGCGACCTCGGCGTCTCGGAGTTCACGCAGAAGGTGAACCTGCGCCGCGCCACCGAGGGCGAGCTCGCCCGCACCATCTCGAAGCTCGCCCAGGTCCGCTCCGCGCGCGTGCACCTCACCATGCCGGAGAAGGGGCTCTTCCGCGATCAGGACAAGGCCCCCGCCGCCGCGGTGGTGGTGAACCTGCAGCCCGGCCGCCCGCTCGGCGAGCGCGAGATCGCGGGCATCCGCCACCTCGTCTCGTCGGCCGTGCCGGGCATGGCGGCGACCGGCGTCACGGTGGTGGACGGGCGCGGCGAGGTGCTCACGCCGGACGACGGCTGGGGCGAGGCGATGGGCTACCAGCGCCGCGTCGAGCACGACCTCGAGCAGCGCATCGTCGACATGCTCGGCCAGGCCGTCGGCTCGGGCGCGGTCGTCGCGCGGGTGACCGCCGCGATGGACGCGACCGAGGTCCAGACCTCCGCCGAGACGGTGGACCCTGACGCCTCCGCGGTCCGCAGCGAGCGGCGCGTCTCGCAGCAGACCACCGGCGCCGGCCCGGGGCCGGGCGGCGTGGCGGGCGCGGCGGCGAACCAGCCGCTCGCGCCGGCCGGCACGAGCGTCTCCTCGCGCGGCCAGGCCTCCTCCACGATGGAGGACCAGATCCGGAACTTCGACGTGTCGCGCACGACCACCACCACGGTGGCGCGCCTCCCGCGGCTCCAGCGGCTCTCGGTGGCGGTGCTGGTGGATGGCGCGAGCGGGCAGCCGCGCGCCGAGGCCGAGCTGACGCGGCTCGGCGATCTCGCCAAGCGCGCGGTCGGCTTCGACGCCGAGCGCGGCGACACCTTCGAGATCTCCTCCTCGCCGTTCGCCCGCTCCGAGGAGGGCGCCGCCGCGGACGCCACCCCGGCGCCCGCCGCGAAGCCGAACCTCGTGACGTACGCCGCCATCGGCGGCGGCACGCTCCTCGCGCTCATCGTCCTCTTCCTCATGCTGCGGGGGAAGAAGGGCGGCGCCGCCGCGGGCGACCTGCCCTTCACCCCCGGCACGCGCGTGGCCGAGATCGAGGCGGCGCTGCTGCGCGAGGCGGGCGGCCTGCCCCCGGCGCCGTCCCGCCCGGCGCTCGCGGACCCGGCCGCCTCGCTGCGCGAGCGCGCCCGCGAGCTCGCCACCAAGGACCCGACCCGCGCCGCCCACATCCTGAAGGCCTGGATGGCCCAGGAAGCCGCCAGCTCCTCGCAGCCCCGCAGCTAGACCGCCATGGCCGACTCCTCCCAGAACGCCCTCATGGACGCCTCCGGCGTCGGCTGCCAGCGCGCCGCCGCGGTGCTGCTCGGCATCGGCCCGGAGACCGCCCAGGCCGTCTTCAAGCTGTTCGGCGAGCCGGAGCTCCGGCGCGTCGCCATCGGCGCGCGCGAGCTGCGCAGCCGGCCGCCCACGGCGGTCCAGGAGGCGCTCGATCTGTTCGTCACCAACATGGAGACGGTGGGCGGCGATCAGGCGGCGGGCGACGACCTGCTCCGCGAGGTGGCGGAGAAGGCGCTCGGCGTGGACGTCGCGCGGCGCGCCTTCGACGGCGCCGTGCCCCCGCCCCCGCCGGACGAGGTGCTCGGCCCGGTCTCGCAGGCCGACCCCGAGGCGCTCGCGATGGTGCTCGGGCGCGAGCAGCCCCAGACGATCGCCCTCGTGCTCTCGTCGCTCGAGGCCTGGCGCGCGGCGGGCGTCATGGACCGGCTCGCCGAGAAGGTCCGCCCCGACGTGATCCGCCGGATGGCCACCATCGAGTCGGTCTCGCCCGACGTCCTCCGCGAGGTGGGGCACGCCCTCTCCTCCGAGCTCAAGGCGCTCGTCGCGGGCGGCATGCGCAAGGTGGACGGCAAGGCCACCGCGCTCGAGATCCTGCGCCGGATGAACGCCCAGCAGCAGGGCGTGGTCCTCGCCGAGATCGAGAAGGACGACGGCGGCCTCGCCTCCGAGGTGCGCGGCCGGCTCTTCACCTTCGCCGACCTCGCCAACCTCGCCGACCGCGACCTCCAGGCGCTGCTCCGCGAGATCGACGCCCAGCGGCTCACGGTCGCCCTCAAGGGCGCGACGGCCGACGTGCGTCAGAAGTTCCTCTCGAACCTGTCGGCGCGCGCCGCCGAGATGCTGAACGACGACCTCCAGGCGATGGGCCCGGTGAAGCTCTCGAGCGTGGAGGCCGCGCAGCAGGAGATCGCGAAGTCCGCGCAGGAGCTCGCCTCCCAGGGCCGGATCACCATCGTCGGCCCCTCCGAGAAGATGCTCTAGGAGCCCCACGTGAACGCCCCGGTCCGCCGCCCGAGCTTCCTCGCCGCCGTCCTCGACGAGGCGCCGCCGCGCCCCGCGTCCTTCTCGGCCGGCGGGCTCGCGGCGCGGCCCACGCCGCTGCCCCTGCGGCCCGGCCGCGCGCCGGAGCCGCCGCCGGGGCCGAGCTGGGCCGAGGTGGACGCGATGCGCGCGGAGCTGCTCCAGAAGGTCTCCCACGCGGTGGACGTGCTCCGCCTCCAGTCCGACCGGCTCGCCGAGCAGGCCCGCTCCGACGCGCTCGAGATCGGCTTCCTGGTGGCGCGCCGGATCCTCGAGACGGAGCTCACCACCTCGCCCGAGACGCTCTTCGCGCTGGTGCGCGGCGCGCTCAAGCGCGCCGGCGAGTCGCGCAAGGTGACGGTGCGGCTCCACCCGGAGGACGCGCGCTCGGTCGAGGCGGTGATCGCGAGCCGCGAGCTCGCGGCGGGCGCGGCGTTCGTCGAGGTCGCCGCCGACGCCGCCCTCGAGCGCGGCGACTGCTTCGTCGAGACGAACTTCGGCACGGTCGACGGCCGGCTCGCGACCCGCCTCGAGGAGCTCCGCCGGGCGGCGCGCGCCGCGGTCGAGGAGGGGGTCGCCTGATGGCCCTCGTGGACCTCGCCGCGCTCGGCCTCGCCCTCGCGGAGGCGGACCCGACCCCTCTCACCGGCAAGGTGATCCGGGCGACGGGGCTGCTCGTGGAGGCGGCCCTGCCGCGCGTGCCGGTGGGCACCACCTGCGAGATCCTCGCGCGCGACGGCGGCCTCGTGCTCGCGGAGGTGGTCGGCTTCCAGGGCGGCACCGCCCAGCTCATGCCGCTCTCCGACATCCAGGGCATCGGCGAGGGCTGCGAGGTGATCCCCCGCGCCGCCGCCGACCGGCTCGCGGTGGGCGACGCGCTCCTCGGCCGCGTGGTGGACGCGAACCTGAAGCCGGTGGACGGCGGGCCGCTCCCCATCCTGCGCCACCGGACCGCCCTGCACGCGAGCCCGCCCCCCGCCCTCCAGCGCCGGCGCGTGACGCGCCCGGTGCCGCTCGGCATCCGCTCCATCGACGCCTGCCTCACGGTGGGCGAGGGGCAGCGGCTCGCGGTGATGGCCGGCCCGGGCGTCGGCAAGTCGGTGCTGCTCGGCATGCTCGCCCGCTCCGCGGACGCGGACGTGGTGGTCGTCGGCCTGGTCGGCGAGCGCGGCCGCGAGGTGCGCGAGTTCATCGAGCGCGACCTCGGCGACGGGCTCTCGCGGGCGGTCGTGGTGGTCGCCACGAGCGACGAGTCGCCGCTCAAGCGGCTCCGCGCCGCGATGTCGGCGACCGCGACCGCCGAGCACTTCCGCGCCCAGGGCAAGCGCGTCCTCCTGCTCGTCGACTCGCTCTCGCGCGTCGCCCAGGCACAGCGCGAGATCGGCCTCGCCGCGGGCGAGCCCCCGACCACGAAGGGCTACCCGCCCTCCGCCTTCGCGCTCCTGCCGAGGCTCGTCGAGCGGGCGGGGAACGACGCCGGGCAGGGGAGCATCACCGCCTTCTACACGGTGCTCGCCGAGGGCGACGACCACACCGGCGATCCCATCGCCGACGCGGCGCGCGCCACGCTCGACGGGCACCTCGTGCTCTCGCGCAAGCTGGCCGAGTCCGGCCACTACCCGGCGGTCGACGTGCTCGCCTCGGTGTCGCGCGTGATGAACGACATCGTCCCCGCGAGCCACCGCGAGCTCGCCCGCCAGGCGCGCGAGGTCCTCGCGGCGTACCGCGAGGCGGCGGACCTCGTCGAGGTGGGCGCGTACGCGGCGGGGTCGAACCCGCGCGTGGATCGCGCGCTCCGCTGCATCGAGCCGCTGCGGGCGCTGCTCCGCCAGGATCCCGGCGAGCGGTCCCCGATCGCCGAGACGCTCGCGCGGCTCGGGCAGGTCCTGTCGACGGGGGAGAAGGCCCATGCTTAGCGTCGTCCTCGCGATCGTCCTCGCCTCCGAGCCCGCCCACGCCGCCGCGCCCTCGCACGCGCCGGCCGCGCCCCAGGTGAACGGGCCGGCGGCGAGGGCGCCGCACGCCGCCGAGCCGCACGCCGCGGCCCCGGTCGCGGAGCCGCCGAGCGCCGAGCTGCCGGCGGCGCCGGAGTGGAAGCCGGAGCTCGGGGCGGCGTCGGGAGCGACCCAGTTCCCGACCGCGACCGCGACCGCGACCCCGACCGCGACCGCGACCGCGACCCCGACCGC
>Ga0184637_10001462_pt1 | contig 15938 bp, 14 predicted proteins | sample PLM3_127_b2_FD_133143 | JGI IMG/M metagenome (GOLD analysis project Ga0184637, IMG submission 133143) | Groundwater sediment microbial communities from an aquifer in East River, Colorado, USA - PLM3_127_b2 | ecosystem: Environmental > Terrestrial > Soil > Riparian zone | place: USA: East River...
ACCTCGACCCCGACCTCGACCTCGACCTCGACCCCGACCTCGACCTCGACCCCGACCTCGACCCCGACCTCGACCCCGACTCCGACTCCGACCTCGACGACCGCGACCCCGACCCCGGTTTCGCCCCGCTCCCCCGCCCATCGCTGTGCGCAAGCGGCGCACCCCCAACCCGCCGTGATCGGGGCCTGAACGCCCACGCAGTCCTCGATCGGAAGGCCCTCCGGGCGCTTGGGGAGCGCGCGTTGACTTCCCTGGATGATCGCCGTAGATCGGACCAGCCAGTGGGAAGAAGTGGCAACAAGCGGCTTGAAGCGGCAGGATCGGCCAAATCGTGTTCTTCGGGACCTTCCATCACGCGATCGACGCGAAGGGGCGCACGAGCCTCCCGGCGAAGTTCCGGGAGTCGCTCGCCGCGGCCGCCGAGCCGCGCATCGTCCTGATGCAGTTCCCCCACTGGCGCGCCCTGCAGGCGCTGCCGCAGTCGGTCTGGAACGAGCTCGTGAAGAAGGTGATGGAGTCCTCGCCCTACGACGCGCGCTGGCAGCGGAACGTCCTCAAGTTCGTGTCGTCGGCCCACGAGGTGGACCTCGACGCGAGCGGGCGGGTGCTCGTCCCGCCGGCGCTGCGCGAGTACGCGGCGCTCGCCAAGGACGTGGTCTGGGTCGGCATGGGCCGGACGATCCACCTCTACGACAAGGGCACGTACGAGGCGCAGATGGCGGCGGAGATCCCGACCACGGACGTCGTGGACTTCTTCGGGAAGGCGTAGCGGAGCGGCGAGAGAGGAGCGCGCGATGTTCGAGACGCGAAACCAGGACGGGGTGACGGTCATCAAGGCCTCCGGGGAGCTCGAGAAGAACGAGCTCGCCGCGATGGCCGCGATCGCGCGCCGCGCGCGCGAGGCCGGCGACCGGGTCGTCATCGATCTGAAGCGGGTCACGCACCTCCACTACGCCGGCGCCGCGCTCCTCAAGGCGGTGCCGGGGCTGCGCGCCGCGGGCGCGAGCCGCTACGTCCGCGATCTCGTCCACGCGGGCGGCGCGGCGGGGCACGTGGAGCTGTTCGACGACGTGGACGACGCCTTCCGGGCGGCGTGAGCGAGTTCGTCCATGCGCCGGTGCTCGCGAGCGAGGTCCTGGAGCTCATCCGCCCCGCGCCGGGCAAGCTCGTGCTCGACGGCACGCTCGGCGGCGGCGGCCACTCGGAGCTCTTCCTCGAGCGGGGTGCACACGTGATCGGCCTCGACAAGGACCCCCTCGCCCTCGCGGCGGCCCGCGCCCGCCTCGCCCGGTTCGGCGAGGCCTTCCGCGCGGTCCGCTCGGACTTCCGCGACGCGAAGAACGTGCTCTCCGCGCTCGGCATCACCGGCGTGGACGGCGCGCTCGTGGACCTCGGCGTCTCCTCCCCGCAGCTCGACGAGGCGGCGCGCGGCTTCGCCTTCTCGCGCCCCGGGCCGCTCGACATGCGCATGGCGAGCGAGGGCGAGACGCTCGCGGACCTCCTGCGCCGCGTCGACGAGCGCGACCTCGCCCGTATCCTGAAGGAGTACGGCGAGGAGCCCTTCGCGCGCCCCATCGCCCGCGCGGTGAAGAGGGCGGTCGCGGGCGGCGAGCCGCTCGACACCGGCCGGCTCGCGGAGATCATCGCGGGCGCCATCCCGCGCAAGGCGTGGCCGCGGCGGATCCACCCCGCCACCCGCACGTTCCAGGCGCTCCGCATCGCGGTGAACGACGAGCTGGGCGCGCTCGCGCAGTGGCTCGACGGGCTCCCCGACACGCTCAACGTGGGCGGCCGCGCCGCGGCCATCTCCTTCCACTCGCTCGAGGACCGGATGGTGAAGGAGAAGTTCCGCGCCCTCACCCAGGCCTGCACCTGCCCCCCCGACCTCCCGATCTGCGCATGCAACGCGAAGGCGCGGTTCGCGCCCGTGACGAAGAAGGCGATCGTCCCCGGCGACGAGGAGGTCGCCCGGAACGCCCGCTCCCGCAGCGCGAAGCTGCGCGCGGTGGAGAAGATCCGGTGAGCCGCGCCTCCCGCACGCCCCGCGCCCCGCGCGGCCCCCGGCTCTCCGGCCGGCTCGCGCGCGCCGCGCTGCTCGCGGCGCTGCCGGCGGCGCTCGGCGTCTTCCACATCTGGTCGCACACGCGCGTCGTCGAGGCGGGCTACTCCCTCGGCGCCCTGCAGCAGGAGCACACGAGACTCACGTCCGAGCACGATCGCCTCCGGGTGGAGGTCGAGTCGCTCCGGGAGCCCGCCGGGCTCCTCGAGTACGCGCGGACCAGGCTGGGCATGACCCCGCCGGTCGTGGGACCGGCATGGGCGGCAGGCCCGCGCACCGCTCCGGCGGTCGCGGGCAGGGCGGGCGTGGACGGTGGTGGTCGCCGCTCCCCGCCGGCGGGGTTTGCCCGTTTCGACCCGGGCGCGGAGGGCGGCGCGCGCGCCGTGCCCGCGTCCATCGCGGCGAGGTGAGGCGTGCGCCCCGGGCCGGACCCGCGCGCCAACCGCTGGATCGCGATCCGGATCGGCCTCGTGGCCGCGTTCCTCGTGGCCGGGCTCTGCGCCGTCACCGCGCGCGCCTTCAGCCTGCAGGTGCTCCGCCGCGACCGGCTCGACGAGGAGATGATCGACCAGGTGCGGCGGCAGGTGGTGCTGAAGCCGCGGCGCGGGGTGGTGACCGACCGGACCGGCGTGCCGCTCGCGGTCTCCGCCGACGCGCAGTCGGTCTTCGCCGATCCCGCCCTGCTCGAGGCGGACCCGCGCGGCGCCGAGGCGCTGCGGCGGGTCGCGGCGGCGCTCCGGCTCGACGCGCGCGCCGTGCGCAAGAAGCTCTCGCGAGGCAGCCGCTTCGTCTGGCTGGCGCGGCGGATCTCCCCCGGAGAGGCGGCCGCGGTCGACCGGGTGCTGCGCGAGACGAAGGCCCGCGGCCTCGCGCTCCTCCCGGAGACGCGGCGCTACTACCCGAAGCTCGAGCTCGCGAGCCAGCTCCTCGGCCTCGTGGGGGACGACGGCGAGGGGCTCGAGGGCATCGAGCTCGCGCGCGACGAGGTGCTCCGCGGCGAGCCCGCCCGCGTCCCCTCCGTGCGCGACGGGCGCGGCCGCGTGGTCCTCTTCGACGCGCCGGTGGCGGGGCACACGCAGGAGGGTGCGCGCGTCGAGCTCACCATCGACCAGGGCATCCAGCTCGCCGCCGAGCGCGCGCTGGCGGGCGCCGTGTCGCGCTCGCACGCGGTCGGCGCCATCGCGGTCGCCCTCGATCCCTCGACGGGCGAGGTGCTCGCGATGGCGACCCACCCGCCCTACAACCCCAACGCCCCGCGCAACGCCGACGAGCTCCGCAACCGCGCCGTCACGGACAGCTTCGAGCCCGGCTCGACCATGAAGACCTTCGCCATCGCGGGCGCGCTCGAGCGCGGCGCGCTCCGGCCGCTCGACCCCATCGACTGCGGCGGCGGCAGCTACGCGGTGGGCGCCCACGTCATCCGCGATCACGAACCGCTCGGCTGGGCCGGCGCCGCGAAGATCCTGGCGGCGAGCTCCAACGTCGGCGCCGCCAAGATCGGCGCCCGCCTCGGGCGGCAGGGCATGAAGGAGACCTTCGCCGCCTTCGGGCTGGGCGAGCGGACCGGCTCCGGCCTCCCGGGCGAGGTGCGCGGCCAGGTGCCCTTCCCCGGCTCCGACGTGGAGCTCGCGACCCAGAGCTTCGGCTACAACATGACCGCCACCGCCCTCCAGGTCACGAACGCGATGGCGGCGCTCGCGAACGGCGGCTCCCTCATGCGCCCCGTCGTCGTGCGCCGCGTGGTGGACGTCGGCACGGGCGAGGTGCTCGAGGAGGAGAAGCCCGAGGTGATCCGGCGCGCGGTCTCCGCCGCCACCGCCGCCACGCTGCGGCGCTGGCTCGTCGGCGTGGTGGAGGACGCGAAGGGCACCGGCCGGCGCGCGCGACCCGATGGCTACCGGGTGGCGGGCAAGACCGGCACCGCGCGCAAGGTCGACCCGGTCGCCGGGGGCTACGCGGCCGACCGGCACCTCTCGTCGTTCGTGGGCTTCGCGCCGGCCGAGTCGCCGCGCATCGTCATCGGTGTCTTCGTGGACGAGCCCCGGGGCGACGTCTACGGCGGCACGGTGGCGGCGCCCGCGTTCCGCGAGATCGTCGAGTACGCCATGGGCCGGATGGGCGTCCCTCCGGAGGGGACCGCCGTCGCCGCGGCGCCCGCGGCGCCGGCGACACCGGAGCCCGAGGCCGAGGCGCCGCCGCCGGTGGAGATCGGCGCCCGCCTGCCCGTCTCCTCGGGGCGGGGCACGACCGTCCCGGCGCTCGCCGGCCTGCCCGCCCGCAGCGCCATCCGCCTCCTCGAGCGGGCGGAGCTCTCGCCCGAGCTCGCCGGCGCGGGGCGGGTGGTCTCCCAGACGCCGGCGGCGGGCAAGGTGGTCGAGCGGGGAACGCGGGTGCGGATGAGGCTCGCCCCCGCGGGCTGAGTTAGGATACGCGCCGCCTCGTGTCCGGCGTGACACGGCGAGGCGCAACCGTCCGGCGGCGCTGCGGTTCCGGCCAGGACGGCCGCTTGCAATGGACGCGCTGCGCTCTCCAATGAAGCTCTCGTCGGTCATCCAGGGAACGGGCGCGCGCGGCGATCTCGGCGGCGATCCGGACGTCGTGTCGGTCACCGCGGACTCGCGCGCGGTGGGGCCGGGCGTCCTCTTCGTGGCCGTCGCGGGCTCGCGCGCCGACGGCCACGACTTCGCGGCCGAGGCGGCGCGCCGGGGCGCGGCGGCGGTGCTCGCCGAGCGGAGCGTGGACGCCGCTCCGGCCCCCCTCCTGCTCGCCCCCTCGTCGCGCCGCGCCCTGGCGCTCGCGGCGGCGAACCTCGCCGGGCGCCCGGGCGACGCGCTGCTGCTCGCCGGCGTCACCGGCACGAACGGGAAGACCACGGTCACCTACCTCGTCGAGGCCTGCCTGCGGGAGGCGCGCCTCCCCGCGGGCGTGCTCGGCACCGTCACGCACCGCTGGCCCGGCGTCGAGCGCGCCGCGAGCCACACCACCCCGGACGCCACGGTGATCCAGCGGCTGCTCGCCGAGATGCGTGCGGCGGGGGCGCGGGCTGCGGTGATGGAGGTCTCCTCCCATGCGCTCGACCAGGAGCGGGTGGCGGGGCTCCGCTTCGCGGCCGCCGGCTTCACGAACCTCACGCGCGACCACCTCGACTACCACGGGGACATGGAGCGCTACTTCGCGGCGAAGCGCCGCCTCTTCGCCGAGCACCTCGCGCCCGGCGGCACGGCGGTCGTGAACGCGCGCGATCCCTTCGGCGCGCGGCTCGCGGCCGAACTCGGGCCGGGGCGGCGCGTGTGGCGCTACGGCATGCGGGCCGAGGACGAGCTCCGCGCGCGGGAGGCCACCTTCGGCCTCGCCGGCATCTCCGCCGCGCTCGCGACGCCGGTCGGGGCGCTCGCGCTCCGATCGCCGCTCGTCGGCGCGCACAACCTCGAGAACCTGCTCTGCGCCGCGGGGCTCGCGCTGGCGCTCGGGGTGGACCTCGCCGCGATGGGGCGCGCGCTCGCGGCCTCGTCCGGCGCACCGGGGCGGCTCGAGCGGGTGGACGGCCGCGGCATCGCCGTGTTCGTGGACTACGCCCACACCGACGACGCCCTCGTGCGCGCGATCGAGGCGCTCCGCGCGGTCCGCCCGCGCCGGCTCGTCTGCGTGTTCGGCTGCGGCGGCGATCGCGACCGGGGCAAGCGGCCGCTCATGGGGAGGGCGGCGGCCGCCGCCGACCTCGCCGTCGTCACGAGCGACAACCCGCGCACCGAGGACCCGCAGGCGATCATCGCGGAGATCCTGCCGGGGCTCGAGGCCGCGGGGCGCGCGCGGCTCACCCCCGCGGCGGCGCGGGACGGTGCGACCGGCTTCCGGGTCGAGCCGGACCGCCGCGCCGCGATCGCGCTCGCGATCGCCTGCGCGCGCGAGGGCGACGCCGTGCTCGTCGCAGGCAAGGGGCACGAGGAGTACCAGCTCGTCGGCACGGAGAAGCGTCCCTTCTCGGATCGGGAGGAGGCCCGCAGGGCCCTCGACACGCCATGACGGAACGTTCCCCGAGCAAGGGCGAGACCCCCCGCTTCACCCCCGAGGAGCTCGCCGCCGCCACCGGCGGCCGCTGGGCCGGCGCCGCGCCCGAGGCCCTCGAGGGCGTCTCCACCGACACCCGCACGCTCGCGCGCGGCGCGCTCTTCGTCGCGCTGCGGGGCGAGCGGTTCGACGGCCACGATCACCTCGCCGCCGCCGCCGAGCGCGGGGCCGCGGCGGTCGTGGTCTCGGAGGCCTGGCTCGGCACGCCTGCCGCCGCGGGCCCGCGCGGAGACGGGCTGCCGCTCCTCGCCGTCGGCGACACGCTCGCGGCGCTCGGCGCCGTCGCGAACCACCACCGCCGCCGCTTCCGCATCCCGCTCGTGGGCGTGACGGGCTCGAACGGCAAGACCACCACGCGCGAGATGATCGCCTCCATCCTCGCGACGCGGGGCCCGGTGCTCCGGACCGAGGGGAACCTCAACAACGAGGTGGGCGTCCCGCTCACGCTGCTGCGCCTCGCCCCGGGCCACGCCGCCGCGGTGATCGAGATGGGCATGAACCACGCGGGCGAGATCGCCCGCATCGCGGCGCTCGCCGAGCCCTACGTCGGGGTGGTGACGAACGCAGGCATGGCGCACCTCGAGCACTTCGGCGACCGCGACGGGATCGCCGACGCCAAGGCCGAGCTGTACGCGGCGCTGCCCGGAAACGGCATCGTGGTCGCGAACGCCGACGACGCGCGCATGCTCCGGCGCGCCCAGGCCTGCGCTCGCCGCATGGTGACCTTCGCCGCCGGGCGCAGCCGGCGCGGCGACGTGGTGGCGATGGACGTCCGGCAGGGCGAGGACGGGCTCCGCTTCACGCTCGGCATCGGGAACCGCGAGGTGCCGGTGCACGTCCCCGGGCTCGTCGGCGAGCACAACGCCACCAACGCCGCGGCCGCGGCCGCCTGCTGCGTGGCGCTCGGCTGCACCGATCGCGAGGTCCAGGTCGGGCTCGCCTCGGTGGTGCCGGTCGGGCGGCGGCTCCGGCTCGAGCGGCTCGCCTCGGGCGTCCGGCTCGTGGACGACTGCTACAACGCCAACCCGGACTCGATGGCCGCGGCCCTCCGCACGGCCGTCGCGCTCGCCGGCGGCGGCCGCGTGGTGGCCGTGCTCGGCGACATGCTCGAGCTCGGCGCGCTTGAGGCCGAGGCGCACCACGCGCTCGGCGAGGCGGTGGCCCAGGCCGGCGTCCGCCACCTCGCCACCTTCGGGCCGCGCACCGCGGCCACCGCCGAGGCGGCGCGCGCCGCCGGCCTCGATCCGTTCCACACCGTGGACATGGACGCGCTCGTCTCGTGGACGCGCGCGAACGTGACCGCCCCCGACGTCCTCCTCGTCAAAGGCAGCCGCGGCATGAAGCTCGAGCGGCTCGTCGAGGCCCTGCGCTAGATGCTCTACCACCTGCTGTTCCCCTTCGCGGACCGCGTCTCGGTCCTGAACGTCCTGCGCTACCCGTCCTTCCGGATCGTGGCGGCGGGGCTCGTCGCCCTCTTCATCGGGCTCCTGCTCGGGCCGCTCTTCATCGAGCGGATGCGGACGCTCCAGTACGGCGCCTCCAACGTGCGCGAGGACACGCCCGACACGCACAAGAAGAAGGCCGGCACCCCGTCGATGGGCGGCGCGCTCATCCTGCTCGCCGTCACCGTCTCGACCCTGCTCTTCGCGGACCTCGCGAACCGCTTCGTCTGGGCGGCGCTGCTCGTCACGCTCGGCTACGGCGCGATCGGCTTCTGGGACGACTACCTCAAGATCTCGAAGAAGAACTCGAAGGGGCTCGCCGGGAAGAAGAAGCTGGTCTTCCAGGTGCTGGTCGTCCTGGCGGTCTACTACGGCGCGCTCACCGACTGGGACGTCCGGTCCGGCGCGAGCTTCCCGTGGGTCACGATCGGAAGCTTCGTGGACCTGCACGTCTCGCTCCCCTTCGTGCCCGCGAAGCTCTTCAACCCGGACCTCGGCGGGCTGTACCTGCCGTTCATGATCCTCGTCATCGTCGCGACGTCGAACGCCGTGAACCTCACCGACGGCCTCGACGGGCTCGCCATCGGCCCGACGCTCGTCTCGTCGATGACGTTCATGGTGCTCGCCTACCTCGCGGGGGCGACCATCGCCGGCTTCAGCCTCGCCGAGTACCTGCGCATCGCGTACATCCCGGGGGCGGAGGAGCTCGGGGTGTTCTGCTCGGCCATCTTCGGGGCCGGGCTCGCGTTCCTCTGGTACAACACCTACCCCGCGTCGGTCTTCATGGGCGACGTCGGCTCCCTCGCGCTGGGCGGCGGGCTCGGCACGCTCGCCGTGCTCACCAAGAACGAGGTCTCGAGCGCCATCCTGCACGGCGTCTTCCTCGTCGAGACCGTGAGCGTCATCATCCAGGTCTGGTCGTTCCGCACCACCGGCAGGCGGGTGTTCCGGATGGCGCCGATCCACCACCACTTCGAGCTCAAGGGCTGGGCCGAGCCCAAGATCATCGTGCGGTTCTGGATCTCGTCCATCATGCTCGCACTCGTCGCGCTGCTCTCCATCAAGCTGAGGTAGCCAGGGAGCCATGCTCGCCCCTCGTCTCGCCGGGAGGAAGATCACCGTCGTCGGGCTCGCGAAGAGCGGCGTCGCCGCCGCGCGCCTCTGCCTGCGCGAGGGCGCGCGCGTCACCGTCACGGACCGGCGCGACGCCGCCGCGCTCGGCCCCGCGCTCGCGGCGCTCGACGGCGCGCGCCGGGTCCTCGGCGGCCACGACCTCGCCGACTTCGAGGGCGCCGACCTCGTCGTCGTCTCGCCCGGCGTGCCGCTCGCGAACCCCGAGCTCCGGGCCGCGCGCGCGGGGGGCGTCGAGGTGATCGGGGAGGTGGAGCTCGCCGCCCGGTTCCTCGGCGAGACGCCCATCGTCGGCGTCACCGGCACCAACGGGAAGAGCACCACCACCGCGCTCGCGGGCGCGCTCTTCGCGCGGCACCGGCCGACGTTCACGGGCGGCAACCTCGGCACGCCGCTCTGCGAGCACGTCCTCTCGGGCGCCCGCGCCGAGGTGGTGGTCGCGGAGCTGTCTTCGTTCCAGCTCGAGGGGATCGACCGGCTCCGGGCGCGGGTGGCGGCGATCCTGAACGTCACCCCCGACCACCTCGACCGCTACCGCGACGTGGAGGACTACGCGCTCGCGAAGGCCCGGCTCTTCGCGCGCCAGCAGCCCGGCGACGTGGCGGTCGCGAATGCCCGCGACCCGCGCGCCCTCGCGATGGCGGGCGCCTCGCGCGGCGAGCGCCACACCTTCGGCTTCGGCCCGCCGGCCGCGGGCGCGACGCGGGACGCCGGCCCGGAGGCGGGCCCGGCGGAGCTCTCGTTCACGCCCGCCGGCGGCGCGCCCGAGCCCTACCGCCTCCAGAACCGCGCGCTGCGCGGGCGGCACAACCGCGAGAACGCGATGGCCGCGATCGCCTGCGCGCGCCTCCTCGGCGTCCCGCCGGCGGTCGTCCAGGCGGGGCTCGAGGCCTTCCCCGGCCTGCCGCACCGGCTCGAGCTCGTCTCGGAGCGCGGCGGCGTCGAGTGGGTGAACGACTCCAAGGCCACCAACGTGGACTCCACCTCGGTCGGCCTCGCCGCCTTCCCGGCCGGCGCGCCGCGGGTCGTCATCGTGATGGGCGGCCGCGGCAAGGGCGCGCCGTACGCGCCGCTGCGGCCGCTCTTCGAGGGGCGGGTGAAGGCGCTCCTCACCATCGGCGAGGACGCCCCCGCGGTCGAGCGCGAGCTCGGCGACCTCACCCCGACCGAGCCGTGCGGCACGCTCGCCGAGGCGGTCCGGCGCGGTGCCCGCCTCGCCGGAAAGGGGGATGTGGTTCTCCTCTCCCCGGCCTGCGCGAGCTACGATCAGTTCGAGAGCTACGAGCGGCGTGGCGAGGCGTTCCGGCGCCTCGTGGCGGAGCTGCCCTGATGGATCGGACCGAGACCCCCGCGCCACGCGAGAGCGCCGCCGCCTTCGACGGCCTGCTGCTCGGCGCCATCCTCGCGCTCACGGCGGTCGGGGCCGTGATGGTCTACTCGGCGAGCGCCATCTCCGCTGCGCGCGCCCCGCGCCTCGGCAACGACGAGTTCTACTACCTCGAGCGGCAGCTCCTCGCGGCGTGCCTCGGGCTCGGCCTGCTCGGCCTCGCGCTCAAGCTCGGTTACCGGCGGATCGCCGCGCTCGCCTACCCCGCGCTCGCGGCCACCTTCGTGCTCCTCCTCCTCGTGCCCTTCGTCGGCAAGACCGCGGGGGGCGCGCAGCGCTGGATCCCGCTCGGCCCCCTCCAGTTCCAGCCGGCGGAGGCCGCCAAGATCACCCTCGTCCTCTACCTCGCCCGCTCGCTCTCGCGGAAGGGCTCGAAGATGAGGATCTTCTCGATCGGGCTCCTGCCGCACCTGCTCGTCACGCTGGCGCTCGTCGGGCTCTGCCTCTGGCAGAGCGATCTCGGCACCGGGATCATCCTGCTCATCGTCCTGTTCGCGATGCTCTTCGCGGCGGGCGCCAAGGTCTCCTACCTCGTGCTCGCGGGGATCGCCGCGCTGCCGGTCGGTTACTGGCTCGTGCGCTCCGAGCCCTACCGCTGGCGCCGCGTGCTCGCGTTCCTCGACCCGGGGGCCTACCGCGACGGCGCCGGCTTCCAGCTCTGGGAGTCCCTGCTCGGCACCGCTCACGGCGGCTGGCTCGGCCAGGGGCTCGGCCAGGGCAAGGGGAAGCTGTTCTACCTGCCCGCCGCGCACACCGACTTCATCGCGGCGGTCATCGCCGAGGAGACCGGCTTCCTCGGCATCCTCCTCCTCGTCGCCCTCTTCGCGGTCCTGGTGTGGCGGGGGCTGCGCGCCGCGCTCAACGCGGCCGAGCCGTTCGGCGCGTACGCGGCGCTCGGCGTGACCGCGCTCGTGGGGGCGCAGGCGGTGGTGAACCTGATGGTCGTGTTCGGCCTCCTGCCGACGAAGGGACTCACCCTGCCCTTCGTCTCCTACGGCGGCAGCTCCCTGCTCACCCTGCTCGCCGCGAGCGGGCTCCTGCTCGCGGTGAGCGGCGACCGCGGCGGGTGGCTCCGGCAGCCGGTCTCGGCGGTGCGCGTCGAGCCGGGGGCCGGGGCGGTCGCGCGGGCGGAGGCGGTCCGATGAGGCTCCTCGTCGCGGGCGGCGGCACCGGCGGGCACGTCTTCCCGGGCGTGGCGATCGCCGAGGAGGTGGTGACGCGCCACCCGAGGAACGACGCGGTCTTCGTGGGCACGGCGCGGGGGCTCGAGGCGCGGGTGGTCCCGGCCGCCGGCTACCCCATCGAGCTCATCGACGTGAAGGGGCTCAAGGGCAAGGGGCTCGCCGGCGCCCTCCTGAACCTCCTGCTCCTGCCGCGCGCGTTCTGGGCGTCGTGGCGGATCCTGCGCCGCTGGCAGCCGGACATGGTGGTCGGCGTGGGCGGCTACGCGAGCGGGCCGGTGGTGCTGACCGCCTGGCTCATGGGCATCCCGACGGCGGTGCAGGAGCAGAACGCAGCGGCGGGGTTCACCAACCGCGTGCTGGGACGGTTCGTGAAGGCCGCCTTCACCGCCTTCCCCGAGGCGGCGAGCCAGTTCCCGCGCCGCAAGGTCTTCCAGCTCGGGAACCCCATCCGCAAGCAGCTCATGGAGAACTACATGCGGCCGGAGACCGACCATGACCGGCCGCGGCTGCTGGTCTTCGGCGGCTCGCAGGGCGCGCACGCGCTCAACATGCGGGTCATCGAGGCGCTGCCGCACCTCCACGACCTGCGCGACCGGCTGCGGATCACGCACCAGACCGGCGAGCGCGATCGGGAGCAGGTCGAGAAGGGCTACCTCGCCTGCGGGTTCCAGCCCGACGTGCGCGAGTTCATCACCGACATGAGCGCGGCCTACGCGGAGTCGGACCTCGTGGTCTGCCGCGCGGGCGCGACCACCCTCGCCGAGCTGACCGTCTGCAAGAAGCCCGCGATCCTCGTCCCCTTCCCGGCGGCGGCGGACAACCACCAGGTGAAGAACGCGGAGAGCCTCGCCGGCGCCGGCGCGGCCGTGATGATCGAGGAGCGGGACCTCACCGGCGAGCTGCTCGCGAGCGAGATCCGCGCGATCCTGGGGAGCCCGGAGCGCCGGCAGGAGATGGCGCGCGCCGCGGGCCGCCTCGGCAGCCCGCAGGCGGCGAAGGAGATCGCCGACGTCTGCACCGAGCTGGTCCGGCGCCGCTGGGGCTCGGCCGGCGGGCGCGCCCGTGGCGAGGGGCACGCCCCGGTGCGCCCGCCCGAGCCCGAGCCCCCCCCGGAGACCCGATGAGCCTCTTCCGTTCCCGGCCCGCCAAGATTCACTTCGTGGGCATCGGCGGCATCGGCATGAGCGGCATCGCCGAGGTGCTGCTCAACCTCGGCTACGCCGTCTCCGGCTCCGACCTGAAGGAGTCCGAGACGACGCGCCGCCTCGGCGCGCTGGGCGGCCGGATCGCGGTCGGCCACGCGGCGGAGAACGTGCGCGACGCGGACGTGGTGGTGACCTCCACCGCGGTGCGCCGCGACAACCCGGAGGTCGCCGAGGCGCGGAGCCGGAAGATCCCGCTCGTGCCGCGCGCGGCGATGCTCGCCGAGCTCATGCGGCTCAAGTACGGCGTCGCCATCGCGGGATCGCACGGGAAGACCACCACCACCTCGATGGCCGCCCACCTGCTCGCCCACGCGGGCTTGGATCCGACCGCGGTGGTCGGCGGGAAGGTCAACACCTTCGGCTCCAACGCCAAGCTCGGCAAGGGCGACTACATGGTGGTGGAGGCGGACGAGTCGGACGGCTCGTTCCTGCGCATCCCGCCCACCATCGCGATCGTCACCAACGTCGATCCCGAGCACCTCGATCACTGGAAGACGGCCGAGGCCCTGCGGCGCGGGTTCCTCGACTTCGTGAACCGGGTGCCGTTCTACGGCATGGCCATCCTCTGCATGGACCACCCCGGCGTGCAGTCGCTCCTGCCCGACGTGGAGTGCCGCTACGTCACGTACGGCGAGAGCCACCAGGCCGACTACCGCGCCGACCGGATCGAGGTGGCCGCCGGGCTGGTGCGGTTCGAGGCCTGGCGGCGGGCCGACCCGCTCGGCGCCTTCGAGGTGCAGATGGTCGGGCGCCACAACGCGCTCAACGCGCTCGCGGTGGTGGCGCTCGGCGACGAGATGGGCGTCCCCGCCGACGTGACCCGCGCCGCGCTGGCGTCGTTCCAGGGCGTCCAGCGGCGCTTCACCGTCCGTGGCGAGGCCCGCGGCGTGACGGTGGTCGACGACTACGGCCATCACCCGGCCGAGGTGAAGGCGACGCTGCTCGGCGCGCGCGAGGGGTTCCACCGGCGCGTGGTCTGCATCTTCCAGCCCCACCGCTACACGCGCACGCACGACCTCATGGCGGAGTTCGCGACCGCGTTCAACGACGCCGACGTGCTCCTCCTCACCGACGTGTACGCCGCGGGCGAGGAGCCCATCCCCGGCGCGACCGCGCCGGCGCTCGCCGACGCGATCCGCGCCTGCGGCCACCGCGACGTGACGTACGTGCCGCGGGCCGACCTCGCCCGCGCGGCGCGGGGGCGGGTCAAGGCCGGCGACCTCGTCCTCACGCTCGGCGCGGGGGACGTGACGCAGGTCGGGCCGGAGCTGCTGGGGTTGCTGGAGAGATAGGTCGAGGTCGGGGGCGCGGTCGGAGTCGAGGTCGGGGTCGTCCATGGACTGGCGGAGCGAGATCGAGCGCAGGGTCGGCGGCGAGCACCAGCGCGACGCGCCGCTCGCCCCTCGCACGGCCGTCCGCATCGGCGGCCCGGCCGATCTGCTCTCGAAGCCCGCCGACCCCGACGCGCTCGTCGAGCTCCTCCGCGCGGCGCGCGAGCTGGCGGTGCCGCTCACGATCCTCGGCGGCGGGGCCAACACGCTCGTCGCCGACGCCGGGGTGCGCGGGCTCGTCCTGCGCCTCCCGCAGGACCTCGCGCTCGAGTCGGACGCGGGCGAGACCCTGGTGCTCTGCGCCGGCGCACCCAACACCCGGCTCTGGATCCGCGCCCACGCGCTCGGCCTCGTCGGCATGGAGTTCATCGCCGGCATCCCGGGCACGCTCGGCGGCGCGACCGCGATGAACGCGGGGACCCGGATTGGCGAGATGAAGGACGTGGTCCGGCGGGTCGAGCTCGCGACCGCCGACGGCGCCGGCTTCGTGGACGCCGCCGCGCTCCGCTTCGGCTACCGCAGCGCGACGCTCCCCGCCGGCGGCGTAATCACCCGCATCGAGCTCGCGCTGCAGCGGGGCGACGTCGCCGGGAGCGAGCGCGTGATGCAGGCGGACAAGGAGAAGCGGCGCGCGACGCAGCCGTACGACAAACCCACCTTCGGCTCGACCTTCACCAACCCGCCGGGCGACTTCGCCGGCCGGCTCATCGAGGCGGCGGGGCTGAAGGGCCACCGGATCGGCGGCGCGGTCTGGTCGCCGGTCCACGCGAACTTCGTGTCGAACCTGGGCGGCGCGACCGCCCGCGACGTGCTCGCCCTCATGAACCTGGCGCGCGCGCGGGTCCGCGAGCGGTTCGGGATCGTGCTCGAGACGGAGGTCCGGCTGGCCGGCGCCTTCGGCCCCGGCGAGCTGGGCGAGCTGGCCGCGCACGCAACGTGAATGGCCGCGCGGGCGCCTCGCCCGCCGGCGGACGGGAGCTTCGACATGGGCAAGTGGACCGGCAAGAAGGTCGCGGTGCTGTACGGCGGGCGCTCCTCCGAGCGCGAGGTCTCGCTCAAGACGGGCGCCGCCTGCGCCGACGCGCTGCGCGCGAAGGGGCACGACGTGGCGCTCGTGGACGTGGACCTCGAGGTGGCCGCGCGGCTGCGCGAGCTCCGGACCGACGTCGCGTTCGTGGCGCTGCACGGCCGCTTCGGCGAGGACGGCTGCATCCAGGGGCTGCTCGAGTCGATGGGCCTCCCGTACACGCACTCCGGCGTGACGGCGTCGGTGCTCGGGATGGACAAGACCCTCTCGAAGACGATGTTCAAGGCGCTCGGCCTCGACGTGATCCCCTATCGCGCCTTCGAGCCGGCGAGCGCGGGCGGCGTCCGCGCCGCCGACCTCCCGTTCGGCCTGCCGTGCGTGGTGAAGCCCGCCGGCGAAGGATCGTCGGTGGGCGTGCAGATCGTGAAGGAGGAGGCGAAGCTCCGCGAGGCCTGCCTCGAGGCCGCGCGCTACAAGGGCGACGTGCTCGTCGAGCGGTACGTGAAGGGCACGGAGGTGAACGTGGCGGTGCTCGACGGGAAGGCCCTCGGCGCGATCGAGATCGCCCCGGAGCGCGAGTTCTACGACTACGCGGCGAAGTACACCGCCGGGACCACGAAGTACCACTACCCGCCGCGCATCCCCGAGGCGCACGCGAAGCGGGCGATGGCCGCGGCGGAGCGCGCGCACGTCGGCCTCGGCTGCGGCGGCGTCTCGCGGGTGGACTTCATCGTGGACGGCGACGGGACGCCGTTCATCCTCGAGGTGAATACGCTCCCCGGCATGACCGCCACGTCGCTCGTGCCGAAGATCGCGGCGGGGCTCGGGATCACGTTCCCGGATCTCTGCGACCGGATCCTCGAGGGGGCGTCGCTCAAGGCGTAGCGGCGAAGGCGTGCTCCGAGCCGCGGGCGTCACCCCTGGTCGCGGAGTTCGGTCCCGGTGAGGGCGACGGCGAGCCGGACTCGGACGCGGAACGCCCGCGAGGTGACCTTGAACCGGAAGGTCTCCGCGCGAAGGGAGCGGGGATCGGCAACGAGGGGGGCGGGCGGCGGGGCGGTGCCGCGCGCGGGGCCGTGAACCGGGAGGTCTCCGCGCGAAGGG
>Ga0184637_10001463_pt1 | contig 15931 bp, 10 predicted proteins | sample PLM3_127_b2_FD_133143 | JGI IMG/M metagenome (GOLD analysis project Ga0184637, IMG submission 133143) | Groundwater sediment microbial communities from an aquifer in East River, Colorado, USA - PLM3_127_b2 | ecosystem: Environmental > Terrestrial > Soil > Riparian zone | place: USA: East River...
ACGGTACCTTGGACACTCCCATGCCCAACACGGCCACAGTCGAAGTGTTCAAAGCCAGACTTGATCCAACCGGATTCGGAGAGGGTGAGACCTATTTGGCATCGGTTAACCCAGTGGCGGTCGGAACTTGGAGCGTTGTTGTGCCTGGCTTGGTAAATGGTGATTCAGTAACATCCACTGCCACTGATGCTGCCAATAACACTTCGGAGTTTAGCAGATCAGCTCTGGTCACCTGCTGCCGCAACATCCGCGGAGACCTCAACAATGATGGCATGAATGCTAACACTCTTGATTTGAATTTCGCGGTGAACAGAGTATTCCGCGGCGGACCGCTCCCAGTCTGTCCGCGTGAAGGAGATGTAAATAGTGACAACGTATCGACCAACATTCTCGACCTTAATTATTTGGTCAATAGAATCTTCCGCGGCGGCCCGCCACCCGGTGTGTGCTAATCGAGTCTATATTCGAATCGAAAAGCCCCGTTTTGAAGCGGGGCTTTTTTATATCTGACTCCAGTCGGGTTGTTTTTCTGTCAAATTTCGGCTACCTTTACCAGGCTTGGAACAATTCAGGCTGCAACTTCTTCTATAAATTATGAGTAATGTGGAATTAGGTCTTTCAAATGTCAGATTCAGCATCGCCATTGCCAGTGGCAAAGGCGGTGTGGGGAAATCCACTGTTTCAACCAATCTGGCAGTAGCGGTTCAGAAGCTGGGACACAAAGTCGGGCTGCTCGATGCCGACATTTACGGCCCCAGTCAGCCGGGGATGCTGGGTTCACTCGATACCAAACCGGATTTTAGCCAGGGCTACCTCAAGCCGTTGGAAAGATTCGGTGTCAGATTCATGTCCATGGGTCTGCTTCTGGATAAAAATTCGCCAGTCATCTGGCGGGCGCCAATGGCGATGAAAATGATTCATCAGTTTTTGGACCAGGTCGAATGGGGCGAGCTTGATTTTTTGTTTATTGATTTGCCTCCCGGAACCGGTGATGTCCAACTCACTTTGGCCCAGCAGGCACAGCTATCAGGAGCGGTAATCGTCACCACACCGCAGGAAGTCGCATTAGGAGTCGCCAGAAAAGGCCTGAAGATGTTTCAGCAGGTCAATGTCCCGATAATCGGCATCGTCGAAAACATGAGCGGCTTTATTTGCAGCCACTGCGGCAAAGAGACGGCCATTTTTGCCAAAGGCGGAGGTGAAAAACTGGCCATTGAAATGAAAGTGCCATTCCTTGGTTCTCTTCCATTGGACCCTATTATTATGTCCAGCGGAGAAAAAGGTGTCCCACTATTGGTCGAAACAAATGATTCTGTAGCTGCGAACGCATTCACGAATCTTGCCGGAGTTGTAATCAAGAAAGTGGCCGAAATTGAAGCCACCATTTCGGCCGATGAGCCGGAGTCCATTCAAGTTGATCAAGAAGGAAGTATTAACGTTTTGTGGCCGGATGCTCATCGCGGCCGACATACGCCCCATGTATTGCGCCTAAACTGCGAATGCGCCCAGTGTAAAGATGAGGATACCGGGCGAAAACTGGTTGATCCAAAACGGGTGCCTCTGGACATCAAAATAACTGGTGTTAATCCGGTCGGCCGCTATGGTTTATCCATCGCTTTTTCCGACGGGCACAATACCGGAATTTATGCGTTTAATAGGTTACGCAAAATTTGCGAATGTGAAAAATGCGTTGAAAGCAAGGCTGACCAAAGGTCATTTTCAATATAAATTGGAATTGTAATACAATGAAAACCGAAATCTCTGAAATCAAAATAACCGGGCAGCCGACTCTTGACCCCAATGTCTGCAAATTTATAATTAGTCACCAGATTTCACCTGACAGCACCGTTATTTGCCGCAATAAAGAAATGGCCGATGGATCTCCTATTTTGGAAGCGCTTTTCAATATCGACGGTGTCCGGGAAATCATGATAACCGGCAGTGCTCTGACAATTGCCAAAGATACTTTCGATTCATGGCCGGAAATGGGCAAGAAAATCGGGACTGCCATCAGGGAAACTATCAAATCAGGCCGGCCGCTAATTGATCCCAACATCAAAAAGAAACTCCCGTCGGAAGAAAAGATCCGCGAAACTATCGAAAAATTATTTCAAGAGGAAGTCAATCCCGCCATTGCAGCCCATGGCGGTCGGGTGGAATTGGCGGACGTTGAAGGGACTAAGATTTATCTTCGACTGGGCGGAGGTTGTCAAGGGTGCTCATCCGCCACAGTTACTTTGCGACAAGGTATTGAAAAGGCCATTCGAGCGGCTTTGCCGGACGTCACAGAGATTCATGACATAACTGACCATACCGCAGGTGCTAACCCGTATTATAAATAAAAATTACCTGCAAATTTGAGCCCCACTTAATGCAGTTGTCATTACCCGAAACAATCGTTATGATAGGCCGTAATGGCCGAAAATCACTTTGGTCGCCGAAGGATTTTGATTGATTTCGACAGCTATGGGACTTCTAAATAAGCCAATTCTCAATTTCATCGTCGTTTCTTTGATTCTGATGTTTTGTTCCACCCAGTCCATTGCAGAAACACCGGTTTATTGTACGAGACAACATGATATTGGTCAGCTGGTATTCGGAATAAGCAATTTTGGCACGTTCGAAGGTCCTCCTTCCAGGGACTGCTTTACCAATCAAAAAGTGCTCAGGGCTGAATTCCCTAAGGGTTCAAAAACGGTGCATTTATACCGGGCCGGATTGTGGGTTGGCGCCGTGGTCGGTCGCGACACTTTGGTCTCAACAGCTATCGAAGCCAACATAAGCTTGCGGGAATTTAATCCTGATGTACCTCCGTTCGGCGACATCGTTTATCGTTCTAATGCCGATCCTGATTTACCGGGTTATGAAGAGGCCGTCTCGGAGCAAGATTTTATTGCAGTTTATACCGACACTTTTAGGACCGACGTTCCGGATCTCGGCTCTGACGCCATCGATTTTCGCGGGCATAGGCCCCTCGGTATCGAAGTAACCCAATCTTCTTATGCCTGGTCCTATAGTTACACTGAAGATTTTGTACTGATTGACTATAAGATTAAGAACATTGGTGATAAATTTCTCAAGGACCTCTATGTCGGCCTGTATATGGATGCAGACGTCCATGACAACAGTACCAACCTTAGTAATCCTGTTCCGTTTCCCCCACCTCCATATAAGCTCCCGACCGACGGTAAAGACGACCTGACCGGCTTTATCAGGAACTATACACGTTCGGAAAGTGTCTGCGATATCACTTATAGTCTGAATCTAGCCTGGACAGCTGACAATGATGGCGACTCGCAGGGTCCCAACTGGTTTTCACCCAATGTCATCGGTGTTCGATACCTGGCCAGGCCAGGTGAGTTTGATCAACTCACATATAATTGGTGGATTTTCAACAATAATCCGACGTTCGATTTCGGGCCTCAACAGAAAAAGAATTTGCGATATATGGGAAACGGTTATGGCACGCCCATTGGCGACCGCAGCAAGTATTTCCTGATGAGAAATAACGAGCAGGACTATGACCAGGCTTATGCTTCGTCTATTTCTACTTTTAATCCGGTCTGGATAAAGCCTGACCCCCGACGCTCCTTACTGTGGTCGTCGGCCAATGATAATCAGTGGCTGCTTTCAACCGGTCCATATGATCTACAGCCCGGGAGTGAAGTGGATTTTCCCATTGGATATATCGGCGGCGAAAAACTGCATAGTAATGCACGGGCTTGGAAAATATATCAGAACACTCAAAACGATCCTGAAAGGTTTTACAGCTTTCTTGATTTTAGTGATTTGCAGAATAACGCCGTCTGGGCCGGCTGGGTATACGACAATCCCGGAGTCGATACTGACGGTGATGGTTTTGCCGGAAATTTTGAAGTGTGCGTTGCGGACTCAGAATTTATTGATTCTGTCTGGGTGCCGTCAGTCGTAGAAACTACTTATTCAGAAGGAGACGGCGTGCCCGACTGGAGAGGTGCAGCTCCTCCACCGGCTCCGAAGTTGTGGGTCAGCTCCAGTGTAGGTGGTCTTAAAGTCCGATTCAATGGAGAAAGATCGGAAACTACCAAAGACATATTTTCAGACAAAATTGACTTTGAAGGATACAATGTTTACATCGGCCGCGACAACCGTGAACAAAGTTTCAGTCTGCTGGCTTCCTATGACAGAGAAAACTACCGAAAGTTTATTTACAAACCCACCTTGCAGCCGCGGCCCGGTTACGTTATGGAAATATCTCAACCGTACAAGCTGGAAGAACTCCGCTGTTCTTACGGCAGATATCCCAACCCGTGCGGCGACAGCGCCTTTGATCCGCTTAAATATACCCCCAGTGGTCCGTATATTCACCCCTTTTTCCCGGACTCGATTTTTTACTTTGCCAGACACGCTTCCAATGCTTCTGAATTCGGAGTCACAACCCCCATTAGAAAGATATATCCGAACCAGCCGCCTCCAACTGTTCCGCCGATTGCCACTGATTACACTGACGATAATTACTTGAAATACTATGAATACGAATTCGAGATTGATGATTTGCTCCCTACCGTCCCTTACTTTATGAATGTGACCGCCTTCGATTTTGGCTCGCCCGAAACTGGACTAGATCCGCTCGAAACATCAATTCCTCTGGGAGCCATGGATGCCTATGCGGCGGGTTCGGCCGAAGCATTAGCCGGTGAATTTGATTTAGTTTATGTTTATCCTAATCCTTACAGAATTGACCAGAATTATCGCGACCGCGGCTATGAGGGATTGACCGAAGAATTCTTGCCCGATGATAAAGTGCGCGCCATTCATTTTGGCAACCTTCCTCCCAAATGCACAATCAGAATCTTTTCCATTGACGGTGACTTGATAAGAGAACTTATCCATGATGTCCCGCCCGGAGACCCGGTTTCAACGCACGCCCAGTGGGACCTGATTACTCGCAACCGGCAGATTGTTGTTTCCGGATTGTATTATTGGACAGTCGAATTCCCCGATGGCTCGACCCAAATCGGTAAACTGGCCATTCTGTTCTAAGTTATAGATTCAGAACATTCGTTGTGTCAATTGAGTATTATTCCTGATGGGATCCCATTTTTTTCCCCTATCATAGGTCTGACATAAGCCTTGCCGTTTGTTTTGGGGGTGGTTATTTTACATTGATAGGCCAGGTCATAGAGAATAATTGAATATGAACAATTCCCTGCGATACGACATTTCCGAACAACCCCTCGTTTACAAAGGGAAAAAGGATGAAGACCGGTTTAATCGCGACCGTGTAGTTGAGTTTAATCACCGCCACACGGAAGTCCTGTCCAATTATGATTTAGAGTTGGCTGAAGGAGCAATTATCACACTCGATGATCGCTTCAACAGCAAATCCAATTTCGGCGCCCTGCGCAATCGGCAGATTCGGCAATCGGTAATTGTAGCCGCCTGTCTATCGGCAGTGGCGGTGGCCTTGCACGGGCGCGGTGCTGCCAACAGCATTCCCGAAAGCGAAGTAACCAAGGAGCTGACCAACGAGCTCAAACGCGCCAATGATCGCACATCGGCACAGATTATATCTGAAGTCCTGCAAACCACTACTGAAACAATGCCCGCCGGAGAAGAAGTACTGATTGAATCAACGATTACGGAAGGCGTCAGAGTCAAGCCCGGTAAAGAAGCCGGCGGCAATCCCACCATTGCCGTGGGAACTCTGTTTGGCAAAGATGAGCATCGCGCCCGTTATGGTTTGCCTATGCCGCGTCCGGTGACCTTATTGTCGATGGGAAATGATGTCATTGATGGCACGACTAAATCTATTAAAGGCATTCATTCCAGTTTGACGGCTCTTTTTCTGACTGAATCAAATGTCAAACGTCATTTGCCGGACATTTACGTTCAACGCTGGATGGGCGGCGCTTATTTTGAAGAGTTCAATCCCCGCAGTGTGGGTCTGGTGGAAGCGGCCGAAGTTATTGCCAAAGCTTACGGTTACAACAGCGTTGACAAACTAAGCTCATTCTTTTTGGACCGCCCCAGGCATCACGTCGCCATGGATATCCTCAACAAGGCCAATATCGCCACTCCTTACGATAAAGACGGTGACCTCTTCCCGGCAATTATTCTGGGCAGTAATGGTCTATCATTCCCGAATGGCCGCGGACTTAATGCCATGATTGGCGAAATCGGCGGCTCGGCGGAATGGGTCACGGGCGTTCTGCCACTAGTCTGGAGAGGCGGTCAGGCTATCGGCATGCTGACGAGCCAATCAGTGCTGACCCGCAAAGACATTTCACCGGAAGAAGTCTGGAAAGAGCGATTTCATTTTACGGAAGAAGAATATATGCTGATTCAGGACGCCCGTTTTGAGCAAAAGCCGTATTTCACGGTGGGAGACATTCTGGATGATCCCTTTGCCGGCGGCATCGCGGCTTTTGGTTGTATCACCGACAGTATCTTCCTGCCGTTTATGAAGGGCGTGATTATAAACAATAAAGACAACACCATCGAATGTAACGTTTTGGTTGTTACTTCTCTGGGCTTTATGACCTGGTGGAATTTGAAATTCAAATGTAGATCCGGAGTAAATAAGACCAGAGAATTAATGCGTTCGCCGAAGGACAATTTAGTAGCACTCAAAAAAGATGATTTGGAAAAAGCCATCGGTCAAGCATTAAATGATCCTGCTGCCTACAAGCGCTTCCGATGGTTTTTTATCAATGAATATTATCCGGCGCTGATTCCCGTTCGCGACAAGTATGTATTATTGCACAAAGCCGTGGAGGGATTGATTGAACGTGGCGCCCTTAATGCCAAAGACCGGGAGATTATCAACATCACCGAACGCCTGGCACAGGATTTCTTCGAAGACAGCAATTACTAAATCTAAGATTCCATCTCAAATGTTTGTAACCCATCTTGAAAGTGCCATCGACAACACCGAATTGCCTGCCGATAGACTTCAATCAACGCACCATGAAAAACCACTTTGGGTGCGTTATGATTTGAAGGCGCTGGGGAAATCAATCTCCAAGAGTACATTAAAAGAAAGAGATGCCAATCTTTGGCGTTACAAAGAGTTCTTGCCGGTTCCCGAACAAACACTGCCGGTTTCGTTAGGCGAAATCATGACACCCTTGATTCATGCCGAACAATTGGGCCATCACTTTGGAGTCAAGAAGCTCTGGATTAAAGACGATTCGCGCTTACCGACGGGAAGTTTCAAAAGCCGCGGCATGGCGCTGGCCATAACCATGGCCAAACATTTCGGTGTGAAAAAAATTGCCTTGCCCACCGCCGGCAATGCCGGAGCGGCCGCAGCGGCTTATGCTGCAGTTGCCGAGGTGGAAGCGTTTGTGTTTATGCCGGAAGACACACCCAAGGTAAATCAAATTGAAACGAGGTTATTTGGAGCCAAAGTTTTTCTGGTGAATGGATTGATTAACGACTGCGGTCGCATTGTGCGCGAGGGAAAAGAGCGAATCGGTTGGTTTGATTTATCCACCTTGCGTGAGCCCTATCGCATTGAGGGCAAAAAAACTATGGGGCTGGAACTGGCCGAGCAGTTTGACTGGAAACTGGCCGATGTCATTCTCTACCCCACCGGCGGGGGCACCGGGTTAATCGGTATGTGGAAAGCTTTTAAGGAACTAAGAGAAATAGGTTGGCTGGAAAGTGCGACCATGCCCAGGATGGTAGCGGTTCAATCCGAGGGCTGTTGCCCGATAGTAAAGGCATTCGAAGCCGGAAGTAAATTCGCGGAGGCTTTTCCTAATGCCCACACTATTGCCTCCGGAATACGAGTTCCTTCGGCACTGGGTGACTTTATGATCCTGGATGCCGTTCGAGAAAGCGGTGGTACAGCGGTGGCAGTCGAAGAGAATAAGATTCTTGAATGGATGAAGCTCGCCTCTCGAAAAACCGGCTTGTCAATCTGTCCGGAATCAGCGGCTTGTATTGGTGCACTTGAAAGATTGGTCAAAGAAAAATGGATTCAGCCGGAAGAATCTGTCGTAATTTTCAATACTGCATCAGTACTAAAGTATTTAGCAGCGACCGAGGTCCAGCTTCCGCTGATTGATATTCACAAGGAAATAGACTGGAAAATGCTCTCGCACTAATGATTTTTGTAGCAGGGCCTGTAATGCGTCGAATATGAAGGCAAAAAAAAGCCTTTCCGTTGCGGAAAGGCTCCGTCAGTTTGTTTTTCAATCAGTTGATGACATGGCATCTTGCCCGGTCAACATAATTACAACGTCGATGCGGCGATTCTGGGCGCGGCCGTCTTTGGTCTGGTTGGAGGCAACCGGCTTGTCGGCTCCGTAACCCATCGACTTAATCCTGTCGGCGGAAAGCTGCATGGTCTGACGTAGGAACTGCATTATGGCATAAGCTCTTTTTTCAGACAAGAGCATATTGGTGGTGGTATTGCCAGTGGCGTCAGTATGTCCTTCTACTACCAGCTTGGAATTTGGGAACATGTTCACTACTTGTTTTACTTTTTCCAAAAGCGGCACGTGAGTGTCCTTGATATAAGCCTTGCCAATGTCAAAGGACAATCCGCTTAACCGAAGAACGATGTCGTTAGTGGCATTGAAAAATACTTGACCTTCCGAGGGATTGAACAAAGTTTTGGCCTTATTGAGTTTTTCTTCCTGCTTCTGACGTAAACCCAATTCGGCAGTTACAGTCTGGTGCTGGTGTTCAAGACTGGTCAAACGAGCTTGTTTTCCTTCCAATTCCGCTGACACTTGCTTGTTTTGTTCAAACAAGGTTTCCATTTTTTCGGAGGCCTTGTCAGCCAGCACTTGCGGACTGGCAGGTGTGGTATCTTCGCCGGTACCAGTTAGGATTCCGGCGAATTTTATAGTCATATACTGATTCTGTTCCTGCATGGTCTTGATATAATGAATCAAGCTGTCCGCTGCCGCCAGAGCGCCGTTATCAAAAGGGAGGTGCTGGGCACCCATGGCTTCGCCGACCCGATTCATCTGAATTTCATATACGAGCATCAGTTTTTCCCAGGCCTGGTCATTCCTTTTTAATGAACGAACGGACAATGCAATATTGGAAGCATGTTTAGCTTCGTATTCACTACGGCTGGCTTCGGTTACTGCTTCGGTGCGGTTATAACGGTCTTTGGTAATGATGGCATCGGATTTGGTTCTGGCCGTGCGGGCTTTGTCCAAGGTACTCAACGCAAATTTGCCGGCGTCATCTTGAACGGCTTTCTGAATCAAGGCATCGGCGGCGCCGAGAATGGTTTTTCTGATAGCTTCAAGTTCCGCTACGTCATACAAAGGAATCGACTTGGCAGCTTCTCTCAATCCGTTCTTTACGTCACCTGATTCAACTTTGGAAGCTGCTTTGATAAAAAGCTGTTCAGCTTTCATATAGAGTTCCGGCACCAGTGACACAGCTTTGGCGGCAATGGCTTTTTCCCGCGGTTCCAGATACTCATTAAGTGACAGTTTGGCTACTTCGGTTGCCTTCAGCGCATTTTCAACGTATTCCGTGGCCTTGGCAACGGCTTGGTCAATCGTTTTTTGCTGCCGGTCTGCCTCAATAGCCCTCTCGGCTTTGACAAATTCCATTTCAGCTCGTTTCATGGTACTGGGGGCAAAAGTTGATGCTCCCATTACCCGAGCCGAATCCATTAGATGGCTAAGCGCTTCAAAGCCTTTTTTATCAGCAGCGTTAACTCCGGTATTACAGAAAACAAGAATTAGAAATAAAATTCCAAACCGGCTGATTATTCTAAACATTTCTCACCTCTCCGCTTCTTTTAGGATTACTGACTTATTATCGGAACGGTGAGGCAAAAGATAAATCAGCTGCAGGCGAATATTGTGGGATTTGTCTAAATTTTATTCAGGCCGAGACTTACGGATTGCAGATAGGCGCATGCCCGCTGCGGAAGATATAATTTACTATGCAAGACAGGTCGAGAATGTTGGGCTCGCCAATTATGCCGTCGCAGTTGGCCGCCAACAGGTTAGCGGGAATAGCGCCGTTTCTAAAAATGTAGTTCACTATAAAGCTTAAGTCTTCAACGGTAGTAGCGGTCCCGTCATTATTGACGTCGCCACAGACAAAGCCGCCGCTTTGTTGAACAGTTGCCAAAGGATCGATTAGCCCGAACCCCAGCAGCCCTTCATACCCTGGATTAAGTGAATCGACATTTACAGCCAGGCTGCAAATTGCGTTGTTAATGTCCTCCCAGGTCGCTTCTGGATTCAGAGCATACAAGAGCGCCGCCTGTCCGGAAACAAAGGGAGCTGCGAAACTGGTGCCATCCCAGCGAGCATACTGATTTCCGGGGTAACTGGCATAGATTCCCGTCCCGGGTGCAACCAATTTGACGATTGAGCTGTAATTCGAAAAATCCGCTTTTTGGCCAAAACTGTCCACAGCCGCCACCGATAATGTGTAGGCGCTGGAGGCTGGAAACCTATCAACCTGCGATGAATCATTTCCAGCAGCCGCCACTGCCACCACGTCATTGAGACGCGCATATTGCAGCGCCTTGACCACAGTCGGGTGCACGCCATTCATCACGAAACTAAGATTAATTACATCGCAACTGTCGTCGACAGCCTCGATAATGGCATTGGCGATATAGAATCCATTGCCGCCTCCCGAACTGTCGAGCACTCTATAAGCGATGATGTGGGCATCCGGTGCGGTCAGTCTGACAATGCCGGCAACAAACGTACCGTGCCCAAAGGCCGCTCCGCCCGGCTCTTCTTGCGATAGATTATCGACGTCTACGTAATCATCGCCGGACGAAACGTTCGCCAGCAACAACTCATGATTAAAATCTACTCCCACATCTAATACACCGACAATTGCCGAGGAGCCGGTAGTGTAAAAATGTGTCGAATCAAGATTAAGGGTCTGCACTGCCTGCTGCTGAGGGAAAATGTCTTCACCTACGGCATCAATGAACGGTTGGCTGGCCTGCACTGCTTCCGGTGCAAAAAGCATATAGTTGGGATAACAGTAAGCCACCCCGGGATAAGAAGCAATTACATTGGCTAAACTGTCCAAATCTCGCAGCGTATCAGTAGTAAGAAGGTAGTCATGTAGAAGTGGGTTGTATGTTATATACTCGGTTCCGTACTCACTGTTAATTGAATCGATTATCGAAGGATCTGCAACATAACACACCATCTGACCGGGCACGTGGATCGGCGGCTCGCTGGAGAAGACATCGGCAACATGGAATAATAAGGCAAATCCCGTTAATACTAAAATCTTTTGAATTCGTATACTATTAATTGTACTCAATGCATCTATCTCCCGCGCCAAAAACTGAAAAAGCCGCCCAATGATACGCCGAAGGATACTTTTCTCTTACTTTCAATGAAGCTTGGGATGCCGCATTATTCAAGCTCTGGTTCGCAAAATATCCGGAATAAAATTCATCCATCCACATGGCCGTTGATTCATCGGACACCGGCCAATGACCGGCGATTACATTTCGAGCTCCCATTTCCAATAGCGAACGTACCAATCCTGTGGTCTCTTCACCTGATAACGCCACCTGTTCTCCCGAGCGACAAGCTGCCAAAGTCACCAGTTCCACTTTGGCATTCTTCAGCCGAAAATCGGCCGCAAATAATGGTCCGTCGGCCAGCGCCAAATATGAATAAAACGGATTATCACTTCGTAAACATGCATGTCCCGAATAATGCCACAGCCCGGCCGATTCGCTCGATAACCAGTCACTTCTTCGCGACGGATTCATTATCTGTACGTTTTGTTGTGACAGATTCGACAACTTTCCCAACTCCTGGCTCACTTGCGGCAAATCATCAGACACGCCTACAAACACTTTAACCTCATTTGACTGCACTTTGATCATCCGGGCATGTACATAATGCCGTAAACTCGGCGTTAAAACAAAGCTGTGCTTCTCGGCCAGTGGTCGGCCGTTGATTCTCAATGCCTGCCAGGGGATATTGGACAACTCCCCTTCCGGAAGTATCAAAACTCTTTTGTGTTCGTATGAAATTTCGAGCGGTTTCCAAAGCCATTCACCTATCCTATCAAACAGCCTGTGTTCTGCCACAATGCTGCTATTAATTCCCAGGTGCTTTTGAAGTAATTCATGTTCCAGCAGGAAGCGCCATTGCTGCAGTAGTTTGGTCAGTTGCAAGCGCCCCTCCGGATAACGCCTTAATATAGTCTCTCCCTGCCAATGAACAAAGGCCAAAATATCATTATTGCCAACGTGAAACTGCACAAGAGGTTGGCTTGCCGATTCCGACTCGAAGAGCTGCCAGAGTTTGTCCTGATTCCCGGGTACTCCTCGAGTTTCTTTTTCAATCGAAGCCAGCTGTTGTCTGACGCGTCTTTGCAAATCGGCCATGGTACTTCTCGACTGCGGAGCCAGATTACCTCTTTCTCCGGCAATCCCTCTGATTTGGTGCGAAAAAGATGATACCCGGTTGGCTAAATCAATTAAACTTTGTTTGACCTTGACCCTTTCGTCAGCATTTTCACTTAATTCCATCATTGGGGACCAAACTCCGGCCGTCTTGTACCTTTCCGACCACACTGCCGCCACTAATGGTCGACTCTGACATTCAGCCGAAATTAGTCTCCTATGCGGGCTCAAATCTGTAGCGCCGAAATTTGTGCGAAGCTCGACCGGTGGGAGCTGCGCCCTGACGCGGTCTAGACAATTGGCTGCAGCGCGCCAGTGGTTTTTGGCTAGTCCAACTTGTCCTTCACTCTCGGCTTTATCTCCTTTAAGTGTTTGCCATTGGGCAAAGAGGTGAGGCACCTGATGCACGGCGCCATTGTGTTGTAGTCTTAGGAGCGCCTTATCTCTCAATTTTGATTCGGAACCAAGGTGGATATTGCAAATAGCATCCCACAATGGCAGCTGTGAACGTGAGAACTTATTCTGCGCCGCGTTGATACTGGACTTGCGCGTCCTCCTGGAATTGGCCACCTGTGAGTTTAGAAGCAGAGCTGCCGCCAGAAATCCATCGTTTTTTTCCAGCTCAAAGCCGCGCCTGGCTTTGTTAAGAGAGCGCGTTGCTTCAGCTTTATATTTAAGTGCATGGGCGGCTTTTGCCCGATAAAATGCAGCCTTGGCAGATTCATAACCTATTTTCAGCTTATCGAAAACAGTTTCGGCCCGCCGGGCCGATTCCAGCGCATCGATAAATAAGTTTAGGTTCAGGAAAACTTCCGCCCGGTCCAGTTCACACAGTGCAGCCATCCGAATATGACCGGCTTGTTCGAACACTTTTTCACAATCGGTTAGATTTGAGAGCGCTACGTGGTAATCACCTTTTAACATGCGCAGCCAGGCCAGGCCATACATAGCATCATTGGCATCGATGGTGTGACCCTGTTTGGTATAAATTTCGTTTGATTTCAGATAGAGCGCTTCTGCTATATCGAGCTCAAACAATTGCACCAGCGCATTGGCCCGATTGTAGTAGCAGCGCGCCATGGAGAGTTCATCATTTAGTTTTTCAAAATAGTCCGCCGCCTTATGATAGAGTTTTTCTGCCTCACGATGTTTGTCCTGCCGATGCAATAGATTGGCATAGTTTACTGTCGTCTTGGCAACCTCCGCTGGCGCACCTAATTTAGCATAGGCCGAAATGGCCATTTTTGCCCGACGTCGAGATTCTGCAAAATTCCCCAAGTACATATAGAGATCAACGAGGGCCCGATCAATTGATGCCAACTCCGACATCTTCCCTTTGGCCAAATGCCGCGCCTGCAAATAGGCCTTTTGTGCGTCACCGTAACGGCTGATAAGATGACTTACCCGTGCCAGTGCCCGGAGTGCAGCGTAGTGCGTGTCTTTGTCTCGGTTTTTTGACAGTTGGGCAAATCGTCTGGCGGATGATAGCGCCTTAACCAACGAAGTCTCTGATTGCCTTCGAATAATTTGCGAACAAGCCGAAGCCAGCTCGGCAGAATCAACGCCATTAATTTTGCCGGTGGTCAGGAAAGACTGGGCGGCTTCGTTCACTCTGGTCGAGACTTCTTCCACGACAACTCCGGAATTTCTATTTCGTCTTCATCAGTTAACAATTTGACTTTTTGCGGCGGCCTGACACTTGACCATTGGTAAAAACCCTGTTCATCGGCATTAAGTTCCTTTTTCCCGGCCAGAAGCGTGCCGTCAACGATTTTGCCTTCCCGGTCCGTAATTTGAGCAGTAAAGTCCCAGTGGTTCTGGCGATATTCCGCCCGTAAATCAAACGTTTTATTGGCGGCATCAAAGCGAAGGCGCCGCTCCAAAATCAGGGCTTCGCCGCGGACGCCTTCGGGAACTGGCCTGGCCCAGGAATCAAAAGAAATTCTGGCAATTAGTGATTTGAGTCCTCTGGCTCTGTCTGGTTTCGCCGCAATAGAGATAGCCTTTTCAATCCACGATAGTGGAGCATTTGAAAACGGCAGCTCGCCGGCCAGTGGATATTTCGTCAAAAGTCCAAAATACAAATGACACCAGCTGCAGTCGGTCAGATGTTTTCCAACATCGGCACCGCCCAGACGCACCGCCAAAATCAATTCTTTTCTCGTCGGATGAGTATTCTTAATCACTTAGGTATTCCTTACCTGCCTTGCAACAGAGATTATCTATTTTTTGTTCGTACGTCCAAATATCCGTTTTCTTCCAAAATCTTTTTCAAACGTTCCAAACAGCGACGGCGAATCGGCCCGATACTGTTCACGGCAATGCCAATGTCATGGGCAATATCGTCATAGGATTTATTTTCCGGTGCGAAAAACATTGCATACAACATTTCCCGGCAGCGTTTTTCAAGTAAGTTAAGACCGATTTCCAGCTGACCCTGTAATTCAATTGCTTCCAGCTCCTCATCCTGCAAAGGACCGGAGTCCGCTACATTTATATCATCAATATCGGTATCTGTGGAACTGGCGCGGCGGCTCAATCTGATGGATTCACGTTTAGCAGTGGTGACCAGCCATGCCGACAATCTTGTCGGATCGCTTATTTTTTTTCGATTTTTGTAAAGGAGATACCAGACTTGCTGAAAACAATCTTCCACGTCGCCGATATCCAAGCCGGCGCGGGTCGCCACGGCGTAAACCAAGGCCTGATACCTTTTGACGAGCACTTTCCACGCCCCTGATTTACCAGCCAATACTTCTTTCCAAATTTCCGAATCAGTTTTAAGCAAATAAGCACTCTTTTTTGATGAAGGATTTGTGCCGTCCATTATAATAGGTTCAAATTACAGTATGTCAGTATTTCGTCAATACAAATCTGCGACTAAAACGTACGCAAATTGCGAATTGACACTCTGTTAGCGACGGTAAGCTATATGAAAAAACCACTTATCAAAACGGTTTTCAGAGGCACTACTCTTGTTGCTGTTGTGGCACTTTCAACTCTTGCTTCGATGGCATTAACCAATACCGCAAGCGCCGTAACTGTGCAAATTCCTCCGAGTAAAGACAATACTCTTTATCAAAATGCCACCGGAAGCCTAAGTAATGGCGCCGGGTGGTACTTTTTTGTAGGTAGAACTGGACAGGTTGACAACATCAGCAGAAGACGCGGAGTTATTGCCTTCAGAGTTGCCGACAGCATCCCTCCCGCAGCCACTATTCAAACAGTGACGCTGACGCTTCATATGTCTAGAACATTCACCAGCACACTTCGAACCATACCATTGAGGAAACTTTTATCTGACTGGGGCGAAGGGAGCTCGAACGCCGCCGGCGAAGAAGGCAGTGGTGCTGCTTCCACGACCAACAGCGCCACTTGGATTCATCAATTTTACAATACAGACCTATGGACAACTGCCGGAGGTGATTTTTCCGGCACGACCAGCGCCAGCATATCAGTGAGTGCAATTGGATTCTACACGTTTGGTTCAACGGTGCAAATGGTCGCGGACGTTCAGGACTGGTTGGATGATCCGGCCAATAACTTCGGTTGGTTGTTGCTGGGCAG
>Ga0184637_10001464_pt1 | contig 15928 bp, 11 predicted proteins | sample PLM3_127_b2_FD_133143 | JGI IMG/M metagenome (GOLD analysis project Ga0184637, IMG submission 133143) | Groundwater sediment microbial communities from an aquifer in East River, Colorado, USA - PLM3_127_b2 | ecosystem: Environmental > Terrestrial > Soil > Riparian zone | place: USA: East River...
ATGCAGATTGTCTTCCAGGACCCGCGCGGATCCCTCGACCCGCGGATGCGCATCGAGGACATCGTCCAGGAGCCGCTCAAGGCCCACGGACTGGGGAGCGCCGCGGACCGGCGGGCTGGCGCGCGCGCGATGTTGGAAGAGGTTGGGCTCGATGCCACCTACGATCGCCGTCGACCCAGCGAGCTGAGCGGTGGTCAGCAGCAACGTGTCGGTATCGCGCGAGCGTTGGTCACTCGGCCCCACCTGGTGGTCTGCGACGAGCCGGTCTCGTCGCTCGATGTGTCGATCCAGGCGCAGGTGATCAATCTCCTGCGGGACCTGCAGGAAGAGCTCGGAGTCGCATACTTGTTCGTCGCCCACAACCTCGCGCTCGTCCGGTCGCTGAGCGACCGGGTCGGGGTTATGTATCTCGGGCAGATCGTGGAGCAGGCACCGACCGAGGACCTCTTCGCTCGACCGCTCCACCCTTATACGAAAGGCCTGATCGCTTCAGTGCTCAGCCCGGAGCTCGGAGCACGGGCGCAGCTCGAAGCGGCAGCCCAGCTCAGCGCCGGCGAGGTGCCCAGCCTCATCGATCCGCCGGCGGGCTGCCGCTACCATACCCGTTGCCCTTTCGCGCAGGAGCGGTGCCGCGAGCAGTCCCCGGTCCTGGAGCCGGCCGTGCTCGACGGCAGCGCTGACCACTGGGTTGCCTGCCACTTCTGGCGCGATATCTCCCAGCGTCCGTAGTGGATATGATTCGCATGCCTTGACGAGGCGCCACTGAGCCAGAGGGAGGCGATGCCAGGCGCCAGGTTGCACATCTTCGGGGGAGGGCGCGATGAACAGGACGCAGCGTCGGCTGACTGGCCCTCTCGTGGCGGGCCTCCTCCTCGTGCTGGTGACCGCCTGCGGGCCGGCTGGCCAGAGCACGCCGGCGGCTGGTGACTCAGCGCGACCGGCTGCTCCCAAGCGACTCACCGTGGCGATGATGGGCGATCCGGACCTCATCATCGCGGGTTACCAGTCAGCCCACCAGATCCTGGGCCACCCGGACCTGACCGACCTTATCGGGCGCGGCTTCAGCATGAAGAACGGCGATGGCGCCTTGATCGCCCAGATCGCCGAGCAGGTACCCTCTATAGAAAACGGGCTCTGGAAGCTGTTTCCCGATGGGACTATGGAGACAACGTGGAAAATCCGTCGCGACGCGCGGTGGCACGATGGCGCACCGGTAACGTCGGCCGACTTCATCCTCAGCTCGAAGGTCGTTCGCGATCCGGAGCTGCCAACCGAGCCGCTGGCCGGCTACAGCTTCATCGACACCGTGAACGCACCGGACCCGGAAACGGTCGTCGTTCGGTGGAAGCGGTCGTTCGTCGAAGCCGATGCCATGTTCGGGACGTCGGACCTTCCCCTACCCGCCCATGTCCTGGCCAGGCCCTACGCGGACAACCCGTCGGCGCTCTTTCGTGAGCCCTACTGGTCGGATGAGTTCGTGGGGACGGGGCCCTACTCCTTGAAGTCGTGGGTGCGGTCCAGCCACGTCGTGCTCGCCGCAAACGATGCGTTTTTTCTGGGCCGTCCGAAGATCGACGAGCTGACGGTTCGCCTGATCTCCGACACCAACACCCTCGCCGCGAACATCCTCAGCGGGGATGTCAGCCTCGTGATGGGACGCAGCCTCTCTCTGGACCAGGCTGCGCAGGTCCGCGACCGGTGGCCCGAGGGGAACGTCGTGCCGCTGCAGGCATCGTGGTTGGCCCTCTGGCCGCAGTTTATCAATCCGAACCCCGCGATAATCGGCAACGTGCAGTTCCGGCGCGCGCTACTGCACGCACTGGACCGCCAGCAGCTCGTCGAGGCGCTTCAGTTCGGGCTCACCTCCGTCGCCGATAGCTACCTCTCGCCGGACGATCCGGATTACAGGGACACGGCCGGAGGCATCGTGCGCTATCCCTATGATCTGCGCCAGACGGCCCAGCTCATCGAGTCATTGGGGTACGCCAAGGGACCCGACGGGTACTACGAGGACTCAGCCCGCCAGAAGCTAGGTGTCGAGATCCGTAGCACGCAGAGCGACGACCTGCAGCTCAAGACCGCCTTCTCTTCGGCAGACTTCTGGCAGAAGGCCGGCGTGGCCGCCGAGGTCCTGCCCAGCCCCTTGCAGCTCCAACAGGACCGGGCGTACCGAGCCACCTACCCCGGCTTCGAATCGGTGCGGCAGCCGAACGATCTGCCGTCGATCCTGCGGTTCCACAGCTCGAGGACGCCGCTTCCTGAGAACAATTGGGTTGGCAATAATCGCGTTCGTTACGTCAATCCTGAATTCGACGCCCTCGTCGATCGGTACCAGGCCACCATCCCGCGATCGGAGCGTATGCAGATCGGCACTCAGCTGGTTCGGTACTTCCTGGAGAATCTGATGGCGCTGGGTCTGTACTACCAGGCCGAACCTCACTTCATTGCCCACCGGGTGAAGAACGCTCAGCTGAGCAAGGGCAGCCAGACGTGGAACGCCCACGAATGGGACGTGGCCTAAACGTGGCCTAATGGTAGACTCGGCTACGAGTAGCTCGACCTGAACGGAGGCAGCAAGATGATTGTCGACGCTGACGCTCACGTTATCGAAACGGACGCCACCTGGGAGTTCATCACCGAAGAAGACCTCGCCCACGCGCCGGTGCTCGCATCGGGCACTGACTCGAAGGGCCAGGAGCAGAGCTACTGGGTCATCGACGGACAAGCGCGCGCGCGGGGCGGCGTCGGCAACACGGGCCCGATGTTTCCCAAGGGCGCCCGCGAGCTGGTGGACGTCCCCGGTCGGCTCGAGCACATGGACCGGTTGGGCGTCGACGTCCACGTGATCTACCCTTCGCTCCTCAGCCCGATTACCGATCGGCCCGAGACCGAGCTCGCGATGAGCCGGGGCTACAACCGCCAGCTGGCCCACGCCTGGGAGCAGAGCAGCAACCGGCTTCGGTGGGCCGCCGTTCTTCCGCTGCTGACCATGGATCGGGCGCTGCCCGAGCTACGTTGGGCGCGCGACCACGGTGCCTGCGCCGTTTTCATCCGCAGCATCGAGAACGACCGGCAGCTCATCGACCCGTACTTCTTCCCACTCTACGAGGAGGCGCAGAAGCTGGGTGTCCCGATCTGCGTCCACGCGTCGATTGGCAACCAGTCGCTTGCGGACATCCTGACACAGGGCGCGGACCAGGGGAATTTCCTCAAGTTCAAGCTAACGGTCGTCGGCGCCTTCCATCAGATCGTGATGAACCGCACGCCGGAGCAGTTCCCACGACTGCGTTGGGGCTTCATCGAGACGAGCTCAGCGTGGATTCCCTTCGTTATCCACGACCTGGTACGCCGCTTCCGCCGCAAGGACATGTCCCTGCCCGAGCACGTCATGCGCGACTACCGGATGTACGTCGCGTGCGAGGCGGACGACGACCTGCCCTTCATTCTGAAGTACTCAGGCGAGGACAACATCGTCATCGGGACGGACTACAGCCACTCCGACAACTCAACGGAGATGGAGGCAATCACCCACCTCCTGGAGCGCACGGATGTGGAGCCGCGCATTTTACGGAAGATCGTCGAGGACAACCCGAAGGCGCTGTACGCCCTCTGACCGAAACCGCCCAGGCTGAGCGTCTGGGCCCTTCGACAGGCTCAGGGCGAGCGGCTCACCTCGGTCTAGAACGGGACAGGTACCTGGAGCGACAGCGGGATCTCGCGGCGCTCGCGCGACGACTGAAGGATCCCGAGCGCGACCTCGAGGCTAGCCCTTCCCCAGCGCTCGTTGGGGAAGGTCGGTCGGTCCTCGTCGAGGGCGTCCCGAAGCTCGCCCAGCTCCCCACGCCCGTGGCGGCGCCCGTCGATCGCGACCTCTTCCTTCCCTTCCTCGGTGTACTTGTACAGCCCATCTGGGGACTGTCGCATGTCTCCGCGCTCGCAGCTCACGAGCGTGAGGCCGAAGAAGGGTTGGTGGCGGGTGGACCCTTCCCGCTGGCGACGCTCATCTTCCGCCCTGGTCGCCGCGAAGGCGTACTTCGTGTCGGTGTCCGCCGCGACGGTCTGCCGGGGCCGCCGCGGGCGGTCGGGATCGGTCTGCTGCCCGCCCTCGCCGATCCCCCAGGTCATCTCGGTGATGTCGAAGTAGCCGTAGCCGTTGAAGACCATCGTGGCCGCGGTCCCGTCCTCGAATTCGAGGAACGCCGTGTAGTCGCCTTCGGCGTCCGGGAATGACGGGTTCCAGCGTCCGGTGAGCGCCCGGAGGCTCTTCACCATCCCTCCGCCGATGCCGCGCACGATGTCGATCTGGTGGGGTCCCTGGCGGTAGAGCACGCCGCCGCCAACGCTGGAGTCGACTTCCGACGGTAGCCGCGGTTGGCCCGAGAGCCAGGGCTTGTATTCCCAGGTGCTGATCTGGATGACGCGCCCGAGCTCGCCGCTGGAGACGATCTCGCGCATCTTCCGGATCGGCGCATCGAAGATCTTCGAGTGCCCCTGCACGTAGCGGACTCCGTTTCGCTCCACCGCATCAACCATCTCGTCGGCCTGTCCGAGCGTGACGGCCATGGGCTTTTCGCAGATCACGTGCTTGCCATGCTCCGCCGCGATGATCGCGTGTTCGGCATGGTGCATGTTGGGCGTGCAGATCCAGACGGCATCGACGTTCGGGTCCTCGCACATGGCTTCGACGCTGGTGTACCCCTCCGCGCCGTACTTCTCCTTGCAGCGATCCAGTGGCTCTTGCCGAACGTCGGCAACCGCCACGAGCTTCACGTTCTGGGCTTGCTCGATCTCGGGCAGGATCGTCCGCGAGACGCTTCCCACGCCCGCCAAACCTACTTTGAGCTCTCGGGGCATCCCCCCCTCCCTAACCCTCCCCCGCAAGGGGGGAGGGGATTTGCTAGAGGACCTCCCACTCGTGAACGTTCCAGGTGTGCATGATGTTGCCAGTGTGCGGAGACCCCGTGATCTGCACCAACCCCTTGAATCCCGTCACCGCGATCGGCTGCAGCTCGTACTGGATCGGTAGCGCCGGAAGCTCGGCAGACAGAACGCGCAAGAGGTCGCGCTCCAGATTGATGCGGGCATCGTCGTCGAGCGCGGTCCGAAGCCGCAAGCCGGCGTCGTCCCACTCCGGGTTCGAGAACTGGCCCCGGTTCGTGCCGGCCCAGCCGTTGGCAGCCGTCGGAATCTGGTCGCTGGCGAACCGGCGCACCGCGCTCAGGCCGCCCAGGGGGTTTCCGTTGAACCCAACGCCAGTCAGCGCGGTGTTCCGGGCTTCGGCATCGCGCAGCAGGACGTTGGAGAGGACTTCGATGCTGCCGTCGATGCCGAGGTTGGTCTTCCATTCCTGCTGGATGATGGTCCCGAGTTTCGCGCGCTGTTCATCGGGGAGGAGCTTCATCTGGAACCGCGTGCCGCCCTTCTGGAGGATACCGTCCGATCCAGGGGTCCAGCCCACGTCGGCCATTAGCGCGGTGGCGCGCCGCGGATCGAATGGATACTCGGTGATGGCGTCCTTCACCCGCGGGTAGTACGTGAAGGCCGGCAGCACCCAGCTGTGGGCCGCCCCACCGAACTCGCCCTGGAGGCTGCGGCTCACCTCCTCACGGTTGATCGACATGAGCAGGGCTTGCCGTACCCGGACGTCCCTCAGGTCGGCTGGTTGCGCGAGCGCTGCCCCCTTCTGGGGCTCGACGAACTCCCAGCGCACCCGCTCGAGGATGACGTCGCCCTTCCCGGTCGCATTCCATTCCTGCTTCACCGACTCCAGCTTGTCCCAGTCCGGCGAGCCGCTAGGCAGGAAGATGTTGAGGGAGCCGGCCCGCAGGTTCGCGACCCCGGTGTTCGTGTCCGTGATGAACATGACGCGCACCCGGTCGATCTTCGGCCGACCGAGGAAATAGCTGTCGTTGGCCGTCAGCTCCATGAAAGCGCCCGGCTCCCAGTTCGTCATCTTGAAGGGGCCGGTCCCCACATACTCGTGGTTGAAGTACGGCTGCGCGATCAGGGTCTCTTTGCTCTCGCGGTAGTCGCGCTCGAGGATGTGCTTCGGTAGCGGGAAGAACTCGCGGTGCTCCAATCGGTCTGCGAACGCGTACGTCTGTCGCCAGGTGGCCACCGCGGTCTGCGGATCGACGGCCACGATCCCCTCGATGAGACGCACAGCGGACTGATTTCCATTGGGGATGGCGGGGTCACGGCCCACTTCGAAGGAGAAGGCGATATCTCCCGCTGTGAAGGGGGTGCCGTCGTGCCAGGTGACGCCAGGGCGAACCTTGTAGGTCACCTCCATCTTGCCATCGGGAAATACCGTCCAGGTGCCCTTGTCCACCGCGGGGAACTCGGCCAGCAGCCGCGCGTGAGCAACGCCTGTCGAGTCGATCACACCCAGATACTGGTTGACCATGTGACCCAGTTGGCGAGCACCGCTGCCACCACCACCGTTGATGCCATCCCAGAAGTTCTTCGGGTCCTCGTTGATAGCCGTGACGAGGATCTTGGGGGCGGCGGGCTGACCACCGCGGCCCTGAGAATCGGCGCTCTGCGAGGGCCCTGGCGGGGCACACGCCGCGAGGATCAACACACAAAAAACAAGAGGAGAAAGGAACCGATTCATGTACGCACCTCCACCTGCAGCCGATTGTACTACCAGCCATCTCGAAGCATATGTGATCCTGAACAAGCTGGGGAGCCGTTGACTGCGGAGCCCAAGGGGTCTAGATTGTTCCTAACGTCGCACCCGCGGAACGGGGGACGGAGGGATCAATGCTTCTACGACTGAACGTCGTCGCTATGCTCGGCCTCATGCTCGCGGCATGCGCCCCCGCGAGCCCGGCCACGCAGGGCCCTCAGGGCCAGGCGCAGGGGGCCGGCCCGTCGGGCCCCAGGATCCTGGTCGCGGCCATCAACGAGGACCCCAAGAACTTCTGGGATGGAATCAACGGTGGTGGTGGCAGCGGGGCGCGGCAGCTGGGGCACCTGGTCAACCAGTACCTCGCCGTGCTGGATTCCGGTGGCACCCCCCACCCGCGCTTGCTCGCCGAGCTGCCCTCGTTCGAGAAGGGCACCTGGCAGGTTTCCCCGGATGGCAGCATGGAGGTGACCTACAAGATTCGCCCGGGTGTGACCTGGCACGACGGCACACCGTTCACCGCCGACGACATCGTCTTCTCATTGGACGTGGGCCGCGATCCAGCGATTCCCAATGGGAACGCGTCCGCGTTGCGGCTCATGGACAACATCGTGGCTCGCGATGCCCAGACTGCCGTAGCGACGTGGCGGCAGACCTACGCGTTCGCCGACCGGCTGGAGCACCGTGAGTTCTTCCCCCTGCCCAAGCACATCCTCGATCGGCCATATCGCGAGAGTAAGGACACCCTGATCGCGCAGCCCTACTTCAGCAGCCAGTACGTCGGCACTGGCCCGTTCAAGATGGCGACGTGGGAGCACGGGGCGTTCATGGAGCTGGTCGCCAACGACAACTATTTCCTCGGTCGACCGAAGATCGACCGGGTCCGCGTGATGTTCATCGACGACTCGAACACCATGATCGCCAACATGCGGTCGGGTGACGTTCAGATCGTGCTGCCCACGGGCGGGCCAGACTGGGACCAGCTCGAACCGCTGAAGCGGGAGTGGCAGGCAAGCGGAAAGGGTGACGTCGTCGTCGAGCGGGTGCGCTGGCAGTTCGCAGAGCCCCAGAAGGGAGCCCTCGCGCAGCCCGCGGACTTGCGGGACGTGCGCGTCCGGCAGGCGCTGCATCTGGCGTTGAACCGCGAGGAGATGAGTCGCAACCTGCAGGGCGATCAGTGGGGAGTGGCCCACAACTGGGTCCACCCGACGTTTTCGTACTACCCGCAAGTCAGAGACGTCACGGTCGAGGTCCCCTACGATCCGCGGCGCGCCACGGCGCTGATGGCCGAGGCAGGATGGACCCCTGGCTCCGACGGCATCCTCCAGAAAGGCGGGCAGCGATTCGCGATGCAGATCCGCCCTGGCGAGGCACGGGAGCGAGAGGCCACTATCGCCCAGCAGGACTGGAAGGCGATCGGCATCGAAGGCAACATGGAGGTGCTCTCCGACGCTCTGCTGCGCGATGCGGAAGCTCGCGCGACCTACTCCGGCGTAAGCGTCAACCAGAACCCAATGGGCGGCCTGAGCGCGGTACGCCGCTTCGCCAGCGAGCAGATTCCGGCGGCCGCCAACCGTTGGGCGGGAACGAACCGGGGCCAGTTCTCGAGCCCCGCGTGGGATGACGTTGGCTCGCGACTGCGAACCGCCCTCGACGACGACAGCCGTATCCAGCTCGAGCGCGAGCTGCTGCGGGTGCTGCACGCGGAGTCGCCCGCGCTGGCCATCCAGTACGAGCTCCAGGCAGTTCCGGTGGTCGGGTTCAAGGGCCTCGTGCCTATCACCGGCATAGCGCACACCGGCAACATCATGCACACCTGGAACATCCACGAATGGGAGATCACGCGGTAGCGTGGAGCACCCCCTCCCCCCTAACGGGGGAGGTTTGGGGAGGGGGGTTACGCACTAAGGTCTGCGAGGGCGTCTCGCGCCTGGTGCAAGCCGGCGCGCTCGATCTTGCCGGCGGGGTAGGCCACGCCCAAAGGCCTTCCGGCTATAGCAGGGGATAGTCCCTGATGGAACGCACCCACGGGGCTGAGGACCCCAGAGCTCGCAGCAGACTCTGATCATCGGTCCACATCTCCACCCCCAGCATCTGGGCCAGCGCTACGTAGAGGCTGTCGTAGGTGTTCGTCAGCCCATGATCCCGTGCGAGATCGAAGCCTCGCCGGTAGAGATCTTCAGGGGCGAGTAATTGAGTTGGGATCGCCAGGAACTCCTGTAGCGCCCGTTGGGCCTCCTCGTCCGTGAGGTGCCGCGCGGGATCCCGACTGCGCAGCCGCTGGTAGATGATGCTGACCACCTCGGTGGTGAGCAGTGGCGGGCCCACCAAGGGGCGTTGTTGCGTTCGGCTATCCTGGAGGAGCGCTCGGGCCTCGTTGGTGAAGTCCTCGTCGATTACCCATTTGACCGCCACGTTGGCGTCGACCACGATGGGGGAAGGGGGCTCACTCATACCGCGTGGCGCGGTCCTCACGACTCTCACGGAGGATCGGCCACGAGGGGGCGAGAGGTTCGCCGTTCCTGCGCGTGCGGATCATCTCGATGACTTTCTGGGTCCCCCGAATCGCCTTGTCCAGCTGAACTATCTGAGCAGCGGTCAAGGGCTTCACGGTCAGGGTGGTTGGGATGGGAGCGAGCTCCCGTACGGGACCTTCTGGCATCGGGCTCACCTCCTCTCGCATCGGGGTGAGCACCCCGGTGAGATCTGCGCGACGGATGCGGATGTAGCGAGGGCCAAGGCGATAGGCAGGAATTCGGCCATCCTTGAGCCAGCGCTTGATCGTCGGCACACTCACCCTGAGGGCCTTGGCAGCCTCAGAAACGGTGACGAACTCGTCTTGATCCATCACCGTGGCGCGGCCTCCAGGATAGGCTGCGGTGAACATGCCCCCGCATTCATAGTACATCACATGATATCATGATGGATCATAAGTTAGCACCATCGATGATACGTGCTGGCTCCCGTCCCGCGGCGCGGCCCGGGCTGGCACGATCTGCGCAGGTCCAAGGAATGAAGCGACCCTCCCGGCCAAGATGCCGCCGGGAGGGTCTGAACGTGGAATCACCTCAGGCTGCTATTGCGCCCGCCAGGTCACGTTGCCGTCCGCGTCCCCCATCTCCATCGATGGGTTACCGTCGCCAACGACCCGGAGCGAGATTCGGATTCGCTCGTGGCGATCGCGCAGGAACAGCAGCGAGCCTTCCCCCTATGGCATGACGGCCGAGCAAAGCGATCCGGCACGCGCTCGGCACCGATTGACCGCATTGCGACGCAGGCGGCTCCCCTGCGCTCGGGTTACACTGGCCCGCCAATCCTAGAGACGGCAGAACTGCATGATGGCTCGTTAAGGTTGCGGGCACCCAACGGCCCGAAGGTTTTGAGGCCTTCGTCAACTGTGTGGCTCTTGGCTCTGAGCAGCTTGACCGCCCGGGTCGGATCGGTGGCGTGCTAAGTTGGAGGCCCTTGCTCGCCATTGGCGGGTTGATTCTCGGACCATTTCTGCCATGCGGACTTTTTCCGGCCACGACAGCTTTTTGCGAGCCTTCTGCCAGCGGGCCTGCCGCTCCAACAGTTGTTGGACTTCATCCATTGAGAAACTTCGTGTCAAATGCTCGCCACTCCTCGGCCAGACCGTGCCGCGCAGCCAGTCGGCCGATCTGCTCGGCTGTAACACTTTCCGATTCCAATAGGGCCAAAATGCGGAGGAAATCTTTGGTCCTGCCGACGCTGAGCGCAATCGCCGCCAAATGATCCGCACGGACCACGCGGAGTGGCACACCCTCGAAGTCAGCCGTCTCTGCCTGTTCCAAAGCCTCTCGCGTGAGCGGACTGAACACGGGTACAAACTGTGTGGGCCACCCACCTACAGCGATCGCCTCGCCTTCTGGATAATAGCCTTTGTCGGCGCAGAACTGGTAGATGCCGGCCAGCATATCCAGTCGCTCTGGGGCCGGCACCACTACCAACACGTCGGCATCAATCGTGGCCACTGCCTCGGTGTAGCGCATCTGTGCCACTGCGCCGAACAGCGCGTACTCTTGGATCACGCCGGCCGCACGCATTGCGTTGAGTAACCGCGCCACCGCTTTCATTTGATCACACCTTGCAGCTAAGCCGCTCTGGTGCTCGACCTCGGGCGGTGCACTGGAGTACTCACTGTATGGAGCACCGCCTCAATTTAGTCCGTCCTACCTTAACAAGCGGCCCTTCCGCAGATTGCACGTGAAGGCCTTCGCCTCGTGGATCGACGTGTTGGGGTCGCCAACGATCGCGGACAGCGTATTCACCACATCGCCCGTCGCGTAACCATGCCACCCGAAATGCCACGGGAGCCCGATCTGGTAGACGCGCCGCGCATCGATCTCCAGCGGTCGCAGGCGCTCGGTCACCAGCGCCTTCGCTTCGATCTCCCCGCGGAGCGTGGAGACGACCACCCAGTCGAGGGCCTCGATGCCCTTCTCCCGCGCCAGCTCCGGTGGCATCTCGCAAAACCCCTCCGGTTGCAGCTCGGCGGTCCAGGGCATCATGCGCGTCGGGATGCCACCCGCGTGGTGCTCCGCGAGCCGGTACGTCGTGATCACATAGGGAAAGCGCGGGTCACCCGGGTCGTGGTACTGGTTGTCCGGACGCGGCCACTTCTTGACCACCGGGTTGTCCTGCTGGCGGTACAGAGGGTTGCGCACCGGCGATTCGACGGGCTCGTAATGCGCGGGAAGCGGCGCGTCTTTGAGCCCGGAGGGAGCAAAGAGCCAGGCCTTCCCGTCGGCGTTCATCATGAACGGCGAGTGGCCGTCGATCGCCGCCATCCCCTTCGGCTGCTGAGACCAGTCCGGCGTGTAGTCGGGCGCCTTGTCCGTCGGGAAGTCGACCTGGTCCGGGCCGATCCAACGCCGCTGGGCGGCATCCCAACGCACGTACGTCTTGCGCTCGGACCAGGGGTTGCCCTGCGGATCGGCGGAGGCGCGGTTGTAGAGGATGCGCCGGTTGCTGGGCCACGAGAACGCCCACCCGAGGTGCGTCCCGGGCCCATCGGGCGTGCGGTCGCGTGTCACCTTCGACGTGGATCACGTCGTTGCCCTTCGCGTAGATGAGCTGGGCGCATCCCACCGCGCAGTACGGGCAGATGCTGGTGCCTACGCGGTCTGCGTCCTCCAACCGAGGACGGAGCTGCCGAGAGGCTTCCGACTCGGCCGCCGTGCTCTCAGGATCCTGACCTGCCAGCTGCTTTGGCAGCGACCAGTCATGGAGAGCCCGCGAAAGCGTCCCCCAGCTCGGCATGGCTAATCGTCGTCGTCGCTGTAATCCCACTTGTAGTCGTGGTCGGTGTAACACTCGGCTGGCATCGCCGACGTCAGGCCCCGCTTCGCGAGCTCCTGCTCGAAGTTCTGCCGCATCCAGGGATCCTCGTCCGGGTACTCGATGTTGCTGTCGGGGCCGTAGCGACGCAGCGGATCGCCGCCGGACATGTGCGGCGCGTGAAAGGCAAGATACCGGGCGGGGATGGAGCCGACGTTGAAGTGCTGGTGGTACCAGCGGGCCGGCGGCACGAACACGCTGGCCTCGCGCCATGGCACCACGATCCGCTCGCCACCGGCCTGCGGCCACATCACCGAGTAGCCGTCGCCGGCGGGGATGACGATGAGCACACCCGGGCCGTGGTAGTGGGCCTTCTTGTAGCTCCCGGGCGGGAACACGGACATGTGGGACGGGATGGTGGACGAGGCGAACTGGATCGTCACATGGTGGCCGCCGCCGCCCCGCTCCTGGTAGGTGTCGAGCTTGTCCCACGCTGCCATATCGGGAAAGAAGTTGCCGTACCACAGGGGGCGCCCGAGGGCGCGTGCCCGCTCGCTCGGATTCTCGATCGCCCTCGCGACTGAGAAGCCCTCTCCCTCGTAGAGGGACTCAGGCCGGACGTAGGGGTTATCGAAGTAGAACTCGGGCTCGGGACGGAGCATCATCGCCGTAGGCAGGTGGTTGTAGTGCAGGAGGCGCGTTGGCTCATGGCCCTGGGTGTTGGAAAGCTGGTAGGTGCATCCACCCGGGATCACGAAGATGCTGCGCTTGCTCCATTCGAAGGTCTTCTTCGGGCCGTCACCCGCCCAGATCGTGGTGAGACCGCGACCCTCAACCGCGTAGACCACTTCGTCGAGGGTGAACTTCACCGGGCGCGTCGTGACACCGGGCGGAATCTCGGTGATGCGTGCCTCACTCACGCCAGCCTGGCCGGCCAGCACCACGAAAGCCGCGTTGCATTCGCGCTCCTCCCATGCGCCGACCTCGACCGTACGCGCGTCCTCGATCGCGTAGCCGCGGTGGACCGGCACCTCCATGGATTCGAGCCACAGGTCGTACGGGAGGCGGCGGCCGTACCCGAAGGTCTGCGGGGCGGTTGGTGCCTGCTGAGTTTCCGTCATCTCTCTTACTCTCCTTCTTCCTTCTTAGCTCTAGCCTCGGACATTTGCGTAACGGTCGGACCGCTCCTGGTACATGTCGGTGGCGATGGGCTCGTGGTCGGGATCGCGAATCACGCCGAACGGATCTTCGCCGCGCTGCACCTGCTCGATGTTCTCGCGGAACATCTCACGCTGCTGCACGATCCACCGGTCCGAGGTCGCCAGCCGTTCGACGGTGCGGTCGGCGACGGGCCCCTGCGTCTCCCAGGCGATGTAGTCCTGCGACTCCACCTCGGCGTGCAGGTCGAAGCGGGCGTAGGGATGGACCTTATCGCCAGGAACCTTATGAGCACCATGGTACGTCACGGGCAGCTCCGCTCCGTCTTCGGGGTCGTCCTCGCCGCGGGCGCCGAAGCAGATCCGGTACCGCGCCATGTGCGTCTCGTCGACCGGAACGTTGACCTGGGTGACTCGCCCGAGGGCGAGGATGTTCGGGAAGATGAATGGGTGCTGCCGCGTCCAGCCTTCCTTATAGTAGTGGCGCTTCATGACCCCGTAGGACGTTGGGAAGCACTCGATGCGGTCGATGGTGTCGACGATCCCGCGCGTGGTGTTAGGGAGCGGCTCCCGACCGTTCGCGTCCTGGTGGAGGATGGCGCTGTGGTACGGGTCGACGGCGTTCTCAATCGCCTGGAACCAGTTGCAATCGAGCCGCGGACCGAGGATCAGCCAGTGCTTGTAATCCTTCCGCACCCACACGTCGAACTTCGGAATGACCGGGGCCGGCGCCGGCCCGAGGTACGCCCAGTAGAGGCCGAGGAACGGCTGAACCGGATATGCCTTGGCTTTGACGGTGAGATAGAGCTTGCTGTCCGCCGGCTCGGCCGGGGTCTCCAGGCAGTTTCCACTCACGTCATAGAGCCAGCCGTGATAAGCGCAGGCGATGCCGCGCTCCTCGGGCCTTCCGTACAGCAGGGATGCGCCCCGGTGAACGCAATGGTCCTGGATGAGCCCGACGCGTCCGCTCTTGTCCCTGAAGAGCACCAGGTCTTCGCCCAGGATGCGAACGAACCTGGTCGGCTGTTCTTCGCTCAGCTCCTGGAGCGCGGCGACCGGGTACCAGTAGCGCCGCAGCAATTCCCCCATGGGGGTGCCCGCTCGGACCTGAGTCAGCAGCTCGTTCTCTTCGCGGATGAGGACCATGGTTCTCGCCTCCTAGCGCACGTCCCACAGGTGGGCATTCCAGGCCTGGTTTCCGAGGTTATTCGCCCCCTGAACGTTGATCGCTCGGGTTGGGATGAATGAGGGCGCCATCCGCCAGAACAGCCCCACATTGGGCAGCATCTCGGTGGTGTGGCGGACGATCCCCCCGAGCACCTGGACCCGCTCCTCGAGCGGAATGGTGGCGAGATAGCGGTCCACCAGGGCATCGAGCTCCGGGTTCGTGTACCGCGGGTAGTTGTTGCCTCGATAGTTGTTCTCGGCGACGCGCGCCTCTCTGCCGTGGAGCCGGGGGATTCCGCTCAGCCCGTCCGCGCCTCCCTGGACGCTGAAGCCAGGGAAGTTCGCGCGCATCGCGGAGTCGTTCGCTGCCTGCTCGGAAATCAGGTTCGGCTCGGGGGTGACCCCGATCTGCCTCCAGTAGTCCGCCACGGCAAGTAAGGGCTTGACGTTCGTATCGTCTCCGGCGAGCGCCCAGATGTGCGCGGTGAGCTTTTCGCCGCTGCCGTCGATGAACATCCCATCGGGGCCCTTCGTGTAGCCCAGCTCCGCTATCATCTGGCCCGCCCGCCGTGGATCGTAGTCGTATTTCATCATGCGGCTCTCGATGGCTGCATATTCGACGTTGTGCGGACCATACAGGCTGTGGGGGACGCTCGATAAGCCGAACTGGAGCGTGTCGACTAACTGCTGGCGGTCGATCGCGTGCACTAGCGCGCGCCTGAAGCGAACGTCGCTCATGATCGACGGGCTCGGGTTCAGGAACTGAATGAACATGTTTACCCAGCCGGCGTACCCGACCCCCATCTGTCCGTCGGTCCAGCGGTCCTTCACCTGCATGCCCAGGTCGATAGAAACGCTCCGGTCGAGGACCAGATCGACGGCACCAGCGAGCAGGTTGGCGAGCAAGGTGTTGCCGTCAGGGATGAACTTCACCTCGATCTCATCGATCCTGGGTCGGCCCAGCACGTATCCATCATGGGCGGCAAGGATCACATGGCTGTTCAACGCGAACTGCTTCACCTTGAAAGGCCCCGTTCCCATGTAGTCCGTCGTCCAGTAGGGCAATTCGAGGAAAGTCACTTTGTTGTCGAGATAGGCCGCCTCGAGGATGTGCCTGGGCAGGGGCGGCTCCTGCAGGAACTCGTCCGCCTGAATGTAGGTTTGGGACCAGCGGACGGTGAGGGTGCGAGCGTCTGACGCCTCGATGCCCTCGATATATCGGTAGTGAGGGGTTAGCGCCCACGGCATCTCGCGGTCCCGCTCGACCTGCGTGGTGAAGACGAGGTCGTCGGCGGTGATGGGCGTGCCGTCGTGCCACACTGCCCCTTCACGGATGCGCCACGTAGTCTCCATCCGGCCGTCTGGCGCGATCTTCCACGTGCCGTTCCCGAGGGATGGATTGGCGTCGGCGAGCATCGGCCGGACCTCACCCGCCAGGTCCTTGATCGAGAGCCCGGAGCCCACGAGTGGCCCCAGGATGCGACTCCCCAGTACCTGGCCGCCGCTGGCTGCGCCAGCGCTTCCCGCGACGAGCCGGGGGTACAGGGACATGGCGTCGCCATTGATCGCCGATACCACCCGCTTTGGAGACGAGGACTGAGGACTGAGTGCTGAGGACTGAGATGTGATGCCAGGCGCGCAGGCGACGGCCAGCAGCATCACGACGAGCGAGGCG
>Ga0184637_10001465_pt1 | contig 15923 bp, 15 predicted proteins | sample PLM3_127_b2_FD_133143 | JGI IMG/M metagenome (GOLD analysis project Ga0184637, IMG submission 133143) | Groundwater sediment microbial communities from an aquifer in East River, Colorado, USA - PLM3_127_b2 | ecosystem: Environmental > Terrestrial > Soil > Riparian zone | place: USA: East River...
AGCTCGCTTCGCCTTCGATCCCAGCCGGCTCGACCTGACGGCGATGCGGCGGCTCCCGCACAATGAAGGTGGTCATCACGCCGATGATCATGAGCGCAGACATTGCGACGAAAGTGACGACCCAGGATTGATGCACCGACTCGGTCAACGACCCAACCATGCGGCTGAGCAGCGCCATGGAACCGGCCTTGTCGCTTTGCAGGGCCGTTAGATCCGCTGCCGCCCAAAGCGCTTCGACCTTCGCATGCGAGATGTAGCGATAGGCGTATTCGGCGATGAACAAGGCGCCGGCGCCCGACACCAGCATGCCGAGGCGATAGCCATACTGAATCATGGCCGCGCCGGCGCCCTGCTGTTCATCGTCGAGCACTTCAATGCGGTAGGCGTCGATAACGATGTCCTGGCTGGCCGAAAGGAACGCTACCGCGACCGCCATCGCGGCGGTGGCGACCGGCGCGGTTGCCGGATTGATCAGGCCAAACACAGCAATCACCACCATCAGCGACAGCTGAAACAAGATCGTCCAGCCTCTCCGATGGCCAAGGCGCTTGAACGGGCCGGGAGGGAGGGACCGGTCGATCAGCGGCGACCACAGGAATTTCAGACTGTAGGCAACCCCGACCAGGGCGAAGAATCCAATGGTCGTCAGATCGGCGCCCGCCTCGGTCAGGCGAGCCTGCAAGGTGGCCGCCGTCAACGCCAGCGGCAGGCCACTCGAAAATCCCAGGAAGAGGACCGCAATCAGGCGCCGCTCAAAGAAGGCAAGGAACGTCTCGCCCCAGGACTTCTCTCGGATTGTGGCGTCGACCATCAAGCACCCTCCTGTAGCCGACTCCGGCGGCCGGGGCATGGTGAATCAGGTGGGCGATGGGCGCAACGGGCGTTTCACCGGACCGTCATTGCCCTGACCCGGCAATGACGGAATGAACAACGGTTAACCCCTGAGCCCCCGCAACGCCGCGATGTGCTCCGGGCCGATGCCGCAGCAGCCGCCGACGATATCGGCCCCGAGCTTCATCCAGTCCTTGGCGAAGCGGGCGTAATTCTCCGGCGTCAGATCGGCGCGGATGTCGCTGAGGCCTTCGTTGGCGGCCTCCTCGCGCTGCGGCGGGAAGGCGTTGGCATAGACGCCGATCTGCGCCGTTGCCCCGCGTGCCTCGCGCACGGCGCGGGCGGCCTCGACGGCGCCGGCCATGATCTCGGGCTGGCTGCAATTGAACAGCACGGCGGCGACGCCGAGGTCGAACATGGCGGTGACGGCAGCGGCGACGCATTCGCCGGAGCGCAGGCGTGGCCGGGCCAGGTCCTCGTTCTCGTCGTCGAGGGTGAAGGAGATCCAGAACGGCCGGCCGTCGTTCCCAAGCGCAGATTTGGCGAAGCGCGCCTCGGCCAGCGAGCCTTGGGTCTCCGCCAGCCACAGATCGACATGGGGCGCCAGGCCTTCGATCAGCGGACGGATGATGCCTGGCGCCGCGGCTTCGTCGAACAGATCGGGACGATAGGAGCCGAACAAGGGCGGCAGCGATCCGGCGACGCGGACCTTGTGCCCGTCATCTCTGTGCCGGTGATCTCTCTGGGCCGCATCGGCAGCCTTGCGGGCGAGACTCCCGGACAGATCGGCCAGCTTGCGCCCCTCGGCCTGGAACCGCTCCGCGCCGAGATGGAAGGGCACCAGGGCATAGGAGTTGGTGGTGATCACGTCCGCGCCGGCATTGATGAAGCCCTGGTGCGCCTGCTCCACCGTCTCGGGCGCCAGCATCAGCGCCAGCGCCGACCATTCCGGCTGCCGGAACGGTGCTCCCATGCGCATCAACTCGCGCCCCATGCCGCCGTCGAGAAGGGTGAAGGTGGATGTCATAAACTGTTCCTAACGATAAGCGAAGTCTGCGGCGGCATACCCCTCACCCTATCCCTCTCCCGCAAGGGGAGAGGGGACCCGCTGCAATGTCCAGACTCCAAGCCCCTCTCCCCTTGCGGGAGAGGGGTTGGGGTGAGGGGTGATGCAGCGCTCAGGCGCTTCTTACGCCGACTCCGCCTCTGCCCGCTTCTCGGCCTTCTTGCGGTCGTGCGGGTTCAGGATCGCCTTGCGCAGGCGGATCGATTTGGGCGTCACCTCGACGCGCTCGTCTTCCTCGATATAGGCCATGGCGTATTCGAGGGTGATGGGCCTGGGCGGGGTCAGGCGGATGGCCTCGTCCTTCGACGTGGTGCGGATGTTGGTGAGCTGCTTGGATTTCAGCGGATTGACCTCGAGATCATGGCCGCGGCTGTTCTCGCCGATGATCATGCCCTCATAGACCGCCTCGCTGGGATTGACGAAGAGCTCGCCGCGCTCCTCCAGGAACCACAAGGCATAGGCGACCGCGTCGCCCTGGGCGGTGGAGATGAGGACGCCGTTGCGCCGCCCTTCGATCGCGCCGCGATAGGGGCCGTAGCCGTGGAACAGCCGGCTCATGATGCCGGTGCCGCGCGTGTCGGTCAAAAACTCGCCGTGATAGCCGATGAGGCCGCGCGCCGGGACAAAGAATACGAGGCGCGTCTTGCCGCCCCCGGATGGCCGCATCTCATGCAGCTCGCCGCGGCGCTGGCCGAGCTTGTCGATGACGATGCCGGTGAATTCCTCATCGACATCGACCACCGCTTCCTCGATCGGTTCCAGCCGCTCATTCGTCGCTGGATCCTGGCGGTAGAGCACGCGCGGCCGGCTGATCGAGACCTCGAAGCCTTCGCGGCGCATGGTTTCCACCAGCACGCCCAACTGCAATTCGCCGCGCCCGGAGACCTCATAGGCATCCCTGGCGTCGGTCTCCTTCACCTTGATGGCGACATTGCCTTCGGATTCGCGCATCAGGCGATTGCCGATCATGCGGCTGGTGACCTTGTCGCCCTCGCGCCCGGCGAGCGGGCTGTCATTGACCGAGAAGGTCATGGCGAGGGTCGGCGGGTCGATCGGCTGGGCCGGCAGCGGAATCTCGACCAGCGGGTCGCAGATCGTGTCGGCGACCGTGGTGTCGGTCAGGCCGGCAATGGCGACGATGTCACCCGCCTCGGCTTCCTCGACCGGTATGCGCTCGATGCCGCGGAAGGAGAGCAGCTTGGTCAGCCGCCCGGATTCGATGATCGTGCCGTCGGGCTGGATCGCGCGCACCGGCATGTTGACCACTGCCTTGCCGGTCTGGATGCGGCCGGTGAGAACCCGGCCCAGGTAATTGTCATATTCCAGCGTGGTGATGAGCATGGAAAACGGCGCGTCGTGTTGGACGCGGGGCGCATGCACATGCTCGACAATGAGATCGAACAGCGGCCCGAGGTCGGTGCGCGGGCCTTCCAGGTTCTCCGCCGCCCAGCCCTGGCGCGAGGAGGCGAACAAAGTGGGGAAATCGAGCTGGTCGTCATGAGCGCCGAGAATGGCGAAGAGATCAAACACCGCGTCATGCGTCTCATGCGGCTGCGCGTCCGGGCGGTCGCATTTGTTGATGATGACGATGGGGCGCAGGCCCAGAGCCAGCGCCTTCATGGTGACGAACTTGGTCTGCGGCAGCGGCCCTTCGGCCGCGTCGACCAGCAGAATGACGCCGTCGACCATGTTCAGGATGCGCTCGACCTCGCCGCCGAAATCGGCGTGGCCCGGCGTGTCGACGATGTTGATCCGCGTGCCTTTCCAATCGACCGAGGTGCATTTGGCGAGGATGGTGATGCCGCGCTCGCGCTCCAGATCGTTGGAATCCATGACCCGCTCCATCACCTGCTGATTGGCGCGGAAGGCGCCGCTCTGCTTCAGGAGCTGATCGACCAGGGTGGTCTTGCCGTGGTCGACGTGGGCGATGATGGCGACGTTACGTAACTTCATGACGGTGGCTTTCGAACTTTCAGAAATGAACGTTAAGGCGCGGCGCCCGGCTGCAGGGCCGGCGGCGCGCAAAATCGGCGGCGAAGCTTGGATCGCCGAAATCAGCCGATCGTCGGCGGCGTGCCGGAGCTGTAAGGACCGCAGGCGTGCATCTGCCGTGCCTCAGGCCAGACGCTGCAACACCAGCTCGGCGAGCGGTGCTTCCGGCCTGGCGCCAATATGGGAAATCACTTCTCCCGCCGCAAGCGAGGCGATGCGGCCGCAAGCGGCGAAATCGCGGCCATGGGTATAGCCATAGAGGAAGCCCGCGGCATAAAGATCGCCGGCGCCGGTCAGATCGACCACGCGGTCGACCGGCCAGGCCGCAATCTCATGCACTTCGTCCGGCGTGACGATGACCGAGCCCTTTTCGCTGCGGGTCAGCGCGGCGAGGTCGCAATGTTCGCGGGTCAGGCGCACCGCTTCGTCCCAGTCGTCGGTCTGCCACAGCGCCAGGATCTCGCTGGTGTTGGCGAACAGGATGTCGACATGATTCTTCACCAGGTCCTGGAACTCGTTCAGGTAACGCTGCACGCAGAAGGCGTCCGACAAGGTCAGCGACACTTCCTGACCGGCATCGTGGGCGATGCGCGCGGCCTTGAGGAACGCCTGCTTGGCCAGCGGCGGATCCCACAGATAGCCTTCCATGTAGGTGACCCTGGCGCGCTGGACCAGATGCGGCTCCACATCCTCGGGCGTCAGCTCCTGGCAGGCGCCGAGATAGGTGTTCATGGTGCGCTCGGCATCCGGCGTCACCAGGATCATGGAGCGCGCGGTGGGCGTGCCGGTGGCGGCGGGCGCGATGTCGAACTGGACGCCGGCGGCGCGGATGTCGTGGCGGAAAATGCCGCCCAACTGGTCGTTGCCGACCTTGCCGATAAACGCCGCCTTGCCGCCCAGACTGGCGATTCCGACGGTCGTATTGGCGCCGGAGCCGCCGGAAATCTCGATCGCCGGACCCATCGCGTCATAGAGCGCCGCGGCGCGCTCCGTATCGATCAGGGTCATGGCGCCCTTCTTGAGGTTCATGCGCGCAAGGAAACCGTCGTCGCAATGAGCGAGAACGTCAACAATCGCGTTGCCTATGCCGACCACGTCGATGACCATGTCGGGCATGAAATCCTGCTGCCGCCTCGGGAAGACCTTGGGAAAAAGCGGGCGGAGTATAGTCAGGGAGCTTCAGGTAACAACCCCCAGAAACGCCTCATCGACCTGCGGCCCGCGCGGATTTGGACCAACCGGTCGCGGTCCACCGGGCCGATACCGGGCGGCGCCATTGCCAAGCTTGGCGATCTCGCCTATGGTCGCTGGGTGATTCGCGCCAACCCTTTGTTTGGAAAGACCTAATTCCCTTGTTCAGCGCAATGGCGAAGACCCTGGGTCAGATGAACGATCCGCGCATCCGCGGGGTGATCGGCAAGACCCTGGCGCTGGCGGTGGTCGGCTACATCGTCTTCGTCGTGTTGATCTATCTGCTGATCGGTTGGCTGGCGGGGTTAAGCGGCTGGCTGGAGGGTCTGGCCCAGTTCGGCGGCGTGATCGGCGCCATGATCATTGCCTGGTTCCTGTTTCCCAGCGTCGCCGCGGCCATTGCCGGCATTTTCGCCGACGAGGTGATCGACGCGGTCGAGGCCAAGCATTATCCGCATCTGCCGCCCGGCAAGCCGGTGCCGGCAATCTCGGCGGCGATGGACGGGCTGAAGCTGGCGGCCATCGCGCTCGTCGCCAACCTTCTGGCGCTGCCCTTCCTGGTCGTGTTCCCGATCTATGTGCTGATCACCTGGGGCGTGAATGGCTGGCTGCTCGGTCGTGAATATTTCGAAATGGTCGCCTTCCGGCGCCTGGACAAGGCGACGGCGCAAGAGCTGCGCCGCCAGCACAGCCGCACCTTCACCATCGCCGGAATCCTCATCGCCATCTGCCTCACCATCCCCTTCGTGAACCTGATCGCCCCTGTGTTGGGCGCGGCTTTTATGGTGCATGTGGCGCAGAATGTGGTAAATCACAGCCAGACCGGAACGCGGGTCTCGAGTCTCGGCCAATGACGGGGCAACAACCGTTCAGCCATCGCAAGAGTCGCACGCGGTGTAGAGGGCTTGACGCTTGAGAGCTTACAGAAAGGGTTAAGATGTTCGGAAAGAAGAAGGACCAGGACATGACGCCTCCTGCGGCATCTGAGACGACCGCTCCGGCCGCCGACCAGGGTGCCAAGAGCTATCTGCGCCCGGATGCGCCGAGCGGCCCCGCCTCGCGCCCGGCGCAGCCGGAAGTGACGCGGCGCCCGCCCGATCTCAGCGCCTTCACCCAGCGCCGCGAGCAGCCACCCGCCACGCGCCAGGGCGAAGCCGACCACAAGAAGCTGATCGTCGGCCGCGAAATCATCCTGAACGGCGAGATCCGCACCTGCGACAGCCTGGTGGTCGAAGGCCGCGTCGAAGCGGTGCTGAACGAGTGCCGGTCGATCGACATCGCCGCCTCGGGCCAGTTCAAGGGTTCCGCCGACATCGAATCCGCCGACATCAGCGGCCGGTTCGACGGCGATTTGACCGTGCATGGCCGCCTGACCGTGCGCGCCACGGGCAAGGTGTTCGGCAAGGTGAAATACGGCCAGCTCGAGGTCGAGCGCGGCGGCATCATCTCCGGCACCGTCGAAGCGCTGCCGGAAAGCGCCACCTCCAGCGACGTGGCGGCGTAACAGATTAAGCCGGCCGATGGCCGGCGCCCGAGTGGGGCGCCGGTCGGATTGGGATCGGGTCGGCGTGAAGTTTCCGGCGGGTAGGCTATAGAGGCCGCCGCGCCGATGATTTCGGCGAGAGGGGGCCGAAATGATGTCGAGCCGACAGAGACCGGCTCCGCTCCGAACCTGGAACCTGGTGATGGCTGGCGCGGCGTTGCCGCTGTGTCTCGCCGCCTGTCAATCCATCGGCCAATCCGTCGGCGCGACCGGCGGCGATGCATCAGACCAGCCGGCGGCGGCGATCCTCAGCAGCGACAGCGACGCTTTCATCGGCCTCGGCGACCGGGAGCTTTCCCGCGCGCTCGGCAAGCCGAAGATGGTGCGCAAGGATGCGCCGGCCGAGGTCTGGCAATATGGCGGCGCCGATTGCGTGGTGGATTTCTATCTCTATGACAGCGACCCCTCCGACAACGATCGGCGCCTGCAAGTCGCCTATGTCGAGGCGCGCGACATGCTGGCCGACAGCGCGCCGACCGAGCGCTGCGTGAAATCGCTGCTGCAATGGGTGTCGGCCGCGGGAGCGGCCAAGACGCTCTAGGCGGCGCCCGGCCGTCCGCATCGTCCAAACTTGGAAGCGCGCGTCCGGCGCCGGACACCGGCTGCGACGCGCGTTCGCGCCGCTGATTCCATTATATTAGATACTTATACTTATAGCGCGAAATCGATGCTGGTCGCGGCTTCGATCAAGGACGCGATCGCGACCGCATCCAGCGCACCCAGATCATGCGCCGCATCGGGCAGGACCAGGAATCGCGATCCGGGAATGAGAAGATGCGCCTGGCGCGCGAAGGCCGGCGGGATCAGCGGATCGGCGCCGCCGTGCAGGATCAAGGTCGGGCAGGCGATGCGCCGCAGCAGCGCGAAGCGCTCGCCCGCCGACGCATAGGCGAGCGCCTGGCGATGGATCGCCGCCGGGCGATAGCAGCGGCGAAGCCCAAGCTCGATATGCCGGGCGGCGCGCTTTGCGTCGAGGACGTGATGGGGGCCGGCCCAGATTTGCGCCGCTTCCAGCGATTGCGCGATCAGCCCGGCGCGGTCCGGCACGTGGACGATCATCCGCGCCAGCGCGCGCGCCGCCGGCGCATCCACCGGAATCACGGCCGCCGGAATCACAGCTTGGCCGCCCGACGACATCAGCGAGACGAGCGAGAGCACGCGGCCGGGATGCAGGGCGGCCAGCATCTGCGCGATCATGCCGCCCATGGAAAAACCCAGCACATGCGCGTGCGCGATGCCGAGCGCGTCAAGCACGCCAAGCGTATCCAACGCCATGTCGCGCAGCGAATAAATTGCGCGCTCCAGCGCCACGGGCGCGAAAGGATAGTCCGCCTCGCTCAGAGCGGGATCGATCGCCGGGCCGCACAATTGCGAGCGGCCGTAATCGCGGTTGTCGAACAGAATGACGCGGTATCGCCTCGCCAGACGATTCAAGAGTGCTTGCGGCCAGTCGGTGATCTGCATGCCCAGTCCCTGGACCAGCAGCAGCGCCGGCGCGCCGCGCGGGCCGAGCTCGCGCAGGTGGAGGCGGATGTTGTTGGCGAGGAGAGTGGGCATGATGATGCGCTTCGTACCGAGTTCGCTGCCCACCCCCACCCCTGCCCTCCCCCGTCGAGGGGGAGGGGGATTTCAGTGGCCGTGCTCGATCTGCTCCTTCCCCCCTTGCGGGGGAAGGTCGGGAAGGGGGGGCGGGCGATGGCTGCCTGATGTGGAGCTAATTCACCAGGCCAAGCGAATCCTTGACCGCGGCGAGGCCGTCCTTGCCGTCGATGGTGGTGATGCTGGCCAGCCATTCGGTCAGCACTTCCGGATGTGCCAGGATCACTTTCTTGGCCGCCTCGACGGGTGGCGCACTGTCGTTGATGATGTGGCTCATGCCTTCATTCTCGAGATCGAGCGTGAAGGTGATGTTGTTCAACAACGCGCCGACATTCGGACATTCGGCGAGATAGTCCTTGCGCACCTGGGTATGCACGGTGGCGCCGCCATAGTTGGGTCCGTACCATTCGTCGCCACCGGTCAGATACGCCATCGGGATGTCGGCGTTCATCGGGTGCGGCGCCCAGCCCTGGAACAGGATCCAGTCCTGCTTCGGCACGGATTTCTTCACCTGCGCCAGCATGCCCTGCTCGCTCGATTCGACCAGCTTCCAGTCGCCGAGATCGAAGCGGTTCTCCTTGATGATCTGCTCCATGATGGTGTTGGAGCCGGGCTCGATGCCGTACATCTTGCGATCGAACTTGTCGGCATGTTTGGCGAGATCGGCAAAGTCGTGCACGCCCGAATCATAGACATATTGCGGCACGGCGAAGGTGTATTTGGCGCCTTCCAGATTCTGCCTGATGGTCTCCACCGAGCCATCCTCGCGATAGGGCTTGTAATAGACCTCCATCGCCGGATCCCAGTAGCCGAGAAAGACGTCCAAATCCTTGTTCTTCATCGCGGCATAGATGACGTCGATGCCAAGCACGTCCGACTTGGTCTTGTAGCCGAGTCCCTCGAGCAGCACGCCGGCGACACCGGTGGTAAAGGCGAGGTCGTTCCAGCCAGGCTCCGCCATGCGCACGGTGGCACAGGATTCCGGATCGGCCGCCAATGTCAGCCCTGGCGCCAGCAGCGCCGCCAGAGAAGAAACCGCCAACAGCCCGATCCGCTTGCTCATCGTCGCCTCCCGCGCGTTTATTGACCGTCAGTCGATAAACTGACCAATGGTCAATTTATCGACCCGATGGACAAGGGAGTCAAGCGGCCTTAATTAAGACGCTGAAATCCATTGGAGAATTACCGATGCCCCGGCTGTCCATCGAGCAGATCCGCCGCAAGGAGCTGAGCGAGGCGGCTTATGAGGCGCTACAGGTCTGGGGCCTGCCCGGCACGACCCTGGTCCGCGTCGCGGCCAAGGCCGGCGTCTCCAAGGGCATCGTGCTGCATTATTTCCGCAACAAGGACGAGTTGATCGAGGCGGCGATGCGCCGCGCCAACGCCGCCTTGCGCGAGGAGGTGGTGCGGCGGTTGCAGGAAAGCCGCAACCCACGCGAACGGCTGGAGGCGGTGATCGCGGGCAATTTCGATCCGCGGTTTTTCGTGCCGCAGATCACCCATGCCTGGCTTAGCTTCTGCGGCGAGGTGCCGCGCAATCCGCAATTCGCGCGGCTTCAGCGTGCCATCCATGCCCGCATGCACAGCAACCTGATGTCGGCCCTGGTTGAGTTGCTGCCGCGCGACCAGGCGGTGGCGGCGGCGCGCACCATCTCGATCATGATCGACGGGCTGTGGCTGAGGCACGGCCTGGTGCAGGGCGGCATCGACCGCGACGGCGCGCTCACGGAAATGCGTGCGCTGGTCGCGAACCTGTTGCGCGGCGGCAGGAACACTTTGCTGTGACTGGCGCCCCGCGTCGATCGGGCGGGCGTATATTCCGACCATCCATTCGCCTATGCTGGCGCGACATCCCGCCGCTGCCACGGGGCAAGGCCCGGTTGGGAGCCTTGGCAAATATCGAAGCCGATCTTAGCATTTCCGATAATTTTGGCCGATGCCTGGAGATTGCGACATGTCTCGATTTTCGCGCCGAGCTTTCCTCGCCGGCGGCGCCGCATTGGCGATGCTGCCGCGCGGCGCCTTGGCTCACCATGTCGGCAAGGAACTGACCATCGGCACGCGCGTGATCGACGTGAAGGGCAAGGCCGCGAAAATGTTCGGCATCACGCGGAATGGAAGCGGCGCGCACGGTCTGATCATGAATGCCGGCGAGCGGTTTCGCTTGCGCCTCGGCAACGCAAGCGGCGAGGCGGCTTTGATCCACTGGCATGGGCTGACACCGCCCAATGCCCAGGACGGCGTACCGGGCGTGACCCAGCCGCTGCTGCAGCCGGGCCAGAGCTTCGACTATGATTTCCCGGTGGCGCTGCCCGGCACTAACTGGATGCACTCGCACCATTCGCTGCAGGAGCAGCGATTGATGGCGGCGCCGTTCATCGTGAGGGATTCCAGAGAGGCCGGCGACGACGTGCAGGAGATCGTCGTCATGCTGCACGATTTCACCTTCCGCGATCCGGCGGAGATCCTGGCCGAACTGTCCAGGGGCATGTCGCACGATCACTCCAACATGGGCCACGACATGTCGGGCATGGATATGTCGGGCATGGATATGTCCGGTGCTGGCGGCGGCGCCATGCAGATGGGCGGGATGGATCTGAACGATGTTACGCATGACGCCTTCCTGGCCAATGACCGCACGCTCGACGATCCCGAGATCGTGCGGGTGGAAAAGGGGCAGCGTCTGCGCCTGCGCATCATCAATGGCGCATCCTCCACCAACTTCATCGTCGATCTGGGCGCGCTCTCCGGCGAACTGCGCCATGTCGACGGAAGGCCGATCGAACCGGTGGCGGGCAGCCGCTTTCCGCTCGCCATCGCCCAGCGCGCCGACATCTTCGTGGCGCTGCCTGCCGACGAGGGCACCTGGCCGATCCTGTTCCAGCGCGAGGGCGACGTGGCGCTGACCGGCATCGTCGTGGCGACCAAAAGCGGCGCGATCACCAGGATCGCCGACCGGGCCGGGACGGTGGTCGGCGCCATCGACCGCGAGCTGCCGATGCTCTATCGGGCGGCCGAGCCGCTGAGCGCGCGCGCCGCGGACCGCAAGCTCACCGTCGAACTGACCGGCAGCATGATGAGTTACCAATGGGGCATCGACGATACGGCGACGCCTGAACCCAATATTTCCGGGCCCAATATTCCAGTCGGGCGCGGCGAGCGCGTGGAGCTGGAACTGATCAATCGCACCGACATGTCGCACCCGATCCATCTGCACGGCCACCATTTCCAGGTGGTGGCGGTGAACGGCGCGCGGGTCATGGGCGCGGTGCGCGACACCGAGCTGGTGCCGATCGGCGGCCGCGTCACCATCGCCTTCGACGCCGACAATCCCGGCCGCTGGATGTTCCACTGCCACAATCTCTATCACATGCTGTCCGGCATGATGACGGAGGTGATCTATCTGTGATACCGGCCTGTAATTTGGGCGCGGCTGGTGACATGCCGCGGCGCACGCGGTAGAGTCGGCGCCGACGCAGTTGCAGGGGGGATCAAATGAGCATCTTGATTTGGATCGTTCTCGGCCTTGTCGCGGGCATCATCGCGAAGATGATCATGCCCGGTCGCGATCCCGGTGGATTCATCATCACCATCGTGATCGGCATTGTCGGCGCCTTGCTGGGCGGTTTCATCAGTGCGCAGCTCGGTTTCGGCGGCGTTACCGGATTCGATATCCGCTCCGTCATTATCGCCGTTCTGGGTGCGATCCTGCTGCTGTTCATCTATCGCCGGATCAAGCGCTGACAGAAATCAGAAGACAGATGCCAGATGCCAGAAGGATGGGCGCATTCTGACATCTGGTTTCCGATCACTGATGACTGACTCACGCCACGTGCTCGACATCCTCGGCCGTCAAATTGCCGGGCACGATGGTGATGGGCACGCGCATCTTGCTGATGTATTTCCCGGTCAGGGCGGAAACCAGCGGGCCCGGTCCCTTCGGACCCGTCGAGGCGGCCAACACCAGGATGGAGATGGTCGGCTCCTCCTGAATCAAGCTCAGCAATTCATCGCGGCGGTCGCCCTCGCGGAAATACAGCATCGGCATCTTGCCGGAGAGCTTGCTGACCTCGCTCGCCATCTTCTGCATGGTGGCCTCGGCCTGCTGCCGCGCTTCATCCTTCATCAACTGGTTGATGCCCATCCAATCGCCGAACCCGGTCGGCTCCATCACATGCACCATGGCGACGCGGCCGTTGGAACGGAAGGCGCGGCGGCAGGCATAGCGGATGGCGACTTTCAGCTCCGGGCTGTCGTCGATGACCACCAGGAAGACGCGCTCCTGGGGTGGCGGCCCGGAGGCCTGGGATTCCGGGGTCTGGGATTCCGGTGCTTGGGCGCCGGTTTCGTCGTTGGTCGGGGATGGGGTGGAGCCTGGATCTGCCATCATGTCCTACCTCCTGCGAAAGGCCAGGTGCGCGAGCCAGCCGGTCAATAGAGCGACCATCACCGCCACGATGCCATAGGACAGGCGGCTGACGATGCTGTTCGCGTGGGCGTATTTGTAGATGTCGGCGCCAAAGCCGACCTTGCTGATGATCAGCGGCATGTTCTGCGCGTCGACGACGCGGCCGTCGCGCACCAGATAGACGTCGATCAGATAGGTGCCGGTCGGCACGTTCGACGGCAGATGCAGATTGGCGCGGAACAAGGTGCTGCCGATGAAGGTGACGCGCCCGACCCGGTCGGCATAGAGGCCGTGCTTCTTCTTCTGCTGCACCAAGGCGCTCTTGAACGGGCCGCTGCCCGGCATCTCGCCATCCACCGGCAGGAACCTGACCCGGCCGACGCCGAGTTCATAGCGGTCCAGCATCTCCGGCGGCAGAATCTCGAACAGATTGCGCGAGGAGGCGACGCCATAGAGCGCCGGCACGGCGGCGAAGGCGACCGTCTCCGCATTCACCCAGATGCCGGCGAAGCGCGCCTTGTGATGCACCTGCACCTGGCCCAGCGGCCCGCGCATCACCAGCACCACGTCGCCGGATGTATCGATGGCGCCGAACACCAGGATGTCCTGGCCGGAGAAATCGGTGGTGATCTCCACCAGATGATCGTCGACATCGGCGATGATGCCCTTGGCCAAGGCGGGTCCGGCGTCAAGCGGCCCAACTCCAAATGAGCCGGCGCAAGCCGCCGCCACGGCGAAGCCGAACGCGACACGCCATGCGGCGTGGGCGCCCATCACCGCAGCCCCGGCAAGGTGTAGATGGCGTAGAGATCCTCCGGCGTCGCCACCAGTTCGTAGCACAGGCCGGCGGCCACGGTCAGGATCAGCAGCGCCAGCAGGAAGCGCAACTGCTCGCCCGGCAGGCGCGCGCCGACCCGGCCGCCGAATTGCGCGCCCACCACCGAGCCGATGGTGAGCACGAAGGCCAGCATGACGTCGACGGTCCGGTTCTCCACCGATTGCAGGATGGTGGTCACCGCGGCGACGAAGATGATCTGGAACAGCGACGTGCCGATCACCACCACGGTGGGCATGCCGAGGAAATAGATCATCGCCGGCACCAGCATGAAGGCGCCGCCGACGCCGAGCAGCGCGGACAGGATGCCGACGCCGAAACCAAGAGCAATCGGCATCACCGCGCTGATATAGAGGCGCGATTTCTTGAACCGCATTTTCAGCGGCAGGCCGTGCACCCAGACATGCTGGTGCAGCTTGCGCGGCGCCAGGGCGCGACCTTGAGCACGACGCACCCGGCGCAGCGCCTGCGCCGATTCGACCAGCATCATGATGCCGATCGAGCCCAGCATGATCACATAGGCGATGTTGATCACCAGATCGATCTGGCCGAAATGCCGCAGGATGGAGAACAAGGCGATGCCGACCATGGCCCCGAACACGCCGCCCGACAGCAGCACGAAGCCCATCTTGAAATCGACATTGTCGCGGCTCCAATGAGCGAGCACGCCGCTGACCGAGGTCGCCACCGTCTGGTTGGATTGCGTCGCCACCGCCACCGCCGGCGGCACGCCGATGAAGATCAAGAGCGGTGTCATCAGGAAGCCGCCGCCGACCCCGAACAGGCCGGAGAGAAAGCCGACGCCGCCGCCCAGGCCAAGCAACAGCAGCACCGACACCGAGAGTTCGGCGATCGGCAGATAAACTTGAAAGCTGAGTAGCCAGTCTAAAAGGGCGCCCAGCATGCGCGACCGAACCCCAGGCCTTCATTCATCCACGCCCGGCGGTCGGTACTACCGCCAGCCGGACAGCCCCGCGACTGGTGAATGCGGTCGAGGAGACGCCCTTCAAGCAAAGCTGGCTCGAGAAAAGCTGGCTGGCGCTGGTGTCTGCGGCGACAGCGACTCGGGGACCGCGGCCAATCGTTGAAACACTCTACGACGATGATTCTCAAGGGGAAAGGCGGGAATGCGCGGATTAAGACGCCAAACGCGTCACATCCGCGCGAATTCCATGGCGCCAGTGCATTTCGCGCCAGATGGGCGCGTCACGTCTGCAGCCCATTACTTCTGCAGAATGTCGGAGATCTCTTCCAGTTGCGTGCGGGCGCGCAGCAGATAGAAGCCCTGCGCCGCCAGGTGATTGGGCTGCAGGAACGCATTGGGCTCGCCGTTCATGACGATGAGCGGCTGCAGGCTGGCACCCTCCAGCATCGAATCCACCATGCGCTGCCAGACATTGGTGGCGCCCTTTTCCTTCAGCACCCCCTCGAAATCGCTACCGAGATCGCGCAGCATCAGGCCGAAGGCATAGAGCATGCCCTTGGTGCGGTAGAATTTGTTGTCGGCCTGCAAATCGAACCAATCGCCGGAATGCTGGTCGATCTGCAAATCGATGGTGTTGGAGGCAGCACCCAGATCCTTGCCGATGCGGTCCAGCGTTCCGATCAGATTGTCGGCGCGGGGCTCGAAGGCGGCCTGACCGCGGGCCAGCCGGTCATTGTATTTCACCAGCGAGCGCATGGCCGCCAGATACTGGTCCTCGGAACCCGCCGTCGGCCACCAGGAAACGCTGGGATCCCAGACCCAGCGGTCCGGCGCGTAGTTGAGCGCGCCGCGCGCATCGGTCAGGTCGGTATCGGCGCTGGAGGAGCCGCGGGCGCGGCCGATCTGATCGGCCATCTCGGTGGCGAAGCGGCGCAGCGCCTCCTGAATCCCGACCTGGAAATTGGGCATGTTGTCGAGCGCGGAGCCCGGCAGGAAGAACGGGTCGTTGGCCGGCCAGGGAGACTCGTCGACCTCGCGCTGCAACAACGCCGCGGCGACCGCCACCGCCTTGCTGCCGCCCTGGGGCACATTGGTGGCGATGAAGCTCGGATCGTCGTTGATCCGATGCACCAGGATCATGCCGACCGGGTAATAGAGAATGATGACCGCCAGCAGGACCAGGCCGATCCATTTCGCCCGGCGCAGCCAACGCCGGCCGCGACCAGGCAGTTGCGGCGTCTCGGCCGGGGCGTCCAGAAACGGATCGGCGGTCATGGCTTAAACTCCAATGCGGTCGTCGCGTCTCGCGGCACCGCAACAGTCAGATGGTGTCGCGGCGCCGACCCAACAAGTTCGGTGGCCTCAATGCAGGAAGCCGACGATCTCCTCGACCTGCCGCACCACCGGGAGCGCGATGGCCTGGGCCCGCGCGGCGCCCTGGCGCAGCAGGGCGTCGATCTCATCCGGGTGGGTCAGCAGGCGCTTCATCTCGGCATTGATCGGACCCAGCTTGGCTACCGCCAGCTCGGTCAG
>Ga0184637_10001466_pt1 | contig 15922 bp, 12 predicted proteins | sample PLM3_127_b2_FD_133143 | JGI IMG/M metagenome (GOLD analysis project Ga0184637, IMG submission 133143) | Groundwater sediment microbial communities from an aquifer in East River, Colorado, USA - PLM3_127_b2 | ecosystem: Environmental > Terrestrial > Soil > Riparian zone | place: USA: East River...
CATCTCGAACAGCTCCGGACGGCCGATCTCGCGCGTGAGTTCGCGGCTCATCTCGCGCGGGATCCTGGCGCGCGGATCACCTTCCTTGTAGACCCGGTGTCCGAAGCCCATGATCTTGGCCTTGGCGGCGAACGCCTGGTCGAGCCAGACCTCGATCCGGTCCGGCGAGCCGATCTCGAGCAGCATGAGCATCACCTGCTCGTTCGCCCCGCCGTGCAGCGGCCCCTTGAGCGTTCCGATCGCGGCCATCACGCTCGAGTAGAGGCCCGAGAGCGTGCTGGAGGTCACGCGCGCGGAGAATGCCGAGGCGTTCAGCTCGTGGTCGGCGTGCAGGATCAGGCAGGTGTCGAGCTGCCGGACGCGGCGCGGGTCGGGCTCGTGGCCGAGCAGCATGTAGAGGAAGTTCCACGCGATCGAGCGGTCCGGGATCGGCTGTAACGGCCACTGTCCGCTGCGCACCCGGTGGTAGGCCGCGATGATCGTCCCCAGCCGCGCGGTCAGCCGGATCGCCTTGCGCTCGTTGGCCGGATCCTCGATCACGTTGGCGTCGGGATCGTGGAGCGACAACCCGGCCACCACCGCGTGCAGGAAGTCCATCGGGTGCACCTGGGTCGGCAGCCCGTGGAACCAGGGGAAGGCCTCGGGCGGGAGCGCCAGGTTGCGGTGCAGCGAGCGCTCGAAGGGCTCGAGCTCGGCGCGGGTGGGAAGCCTTCCGTGCCAGAGCAGGTAGACGACCTCCTCGAAGCTGGAATGCGCCGCCAGATCCTCGATCGTGTAGCCGCGGTAGAGGAGGGTGATGCCCGAGATCGTGCTGATCGCGGTGGTGCACGCCACCACGTTCTCGAGTCCGCGATCGATCGCGCCGGCGAATTCGCCCGCGGGCTCGCTCATCGCTCGTCCTCCTCGTCTCCGCGGCGCCGGCCGTTGCCGTGGGGCGCCTGCCATCGCAGCGACCATACCGTCCGGCCCGCTGCGCGCCCATGGGCGATTTTCGGCATGCCCTTATATTCCCGGCCGCGGTGTCCACCCCTCGAATCCGTTCCCGAATCTCCTGGCAGCGCGCGCCGCTCGTCGCCGGAATCCTGCTGTCCGCGTTCGCGTATCGCGATCTGATGGTCTTCGAACCGCGCCGGGCGATCCCGGATCCGGTCGAGCGGATGCTCTTCGAGCCGGCGGACACGACGCCCTCCCTGATCGTCGCGCTCACCCTCTGGCTGCTCTACCACCGTCGCGACCGCTGGCGAAGCCTGCCGCACCGTTCGGGCCCCCTCCTGCTGACCCTCCCGCTGCTCGCCGCGGGAGCCGCCATCCTGGTGTGGGCGAAGCTCACGGGAGCCCACGACCTGCTCGCGCTCTCGCTGCTCGCATTGGGTCTCGGCCTGGCTTCGCTCTGGAAGGGAGTCGCGGGGGTCCGCCTGATGCTGCTTCCGGCTGGCTTTCTGCTGTTCGCGCTGCCGCTGCCTCCGGCCTTCTCGAACCGGCTGATCTTTCAATTCCAGCTCTGGACGGCGGAGATCGCGGGCTGGCTGCTGTTTGCGTTCGGGATGCCGGCCCGCGTCGTCGGGGAGTCGATCCTGCGCTCCGACTTCACGTTCGCGGTAGTCGAGGGCTGCAGCGGGCTGCGCTCGGTGGTGACGCTCAGCATGCTCGCGGTGCTGATGGTCGACCTGTTCCGGCGTCCGCGGCTGCACGCGCTGGTCGTCGTGCTCGCCGCTCCCTTGGTCGCCTTCGCACTGAATGCCGTGCGCGCCGTCGCATTGATCGTGAACCCCCTCTCCTCGGTCGCCACGGTTCACGTCGCACAGGGCGTTGCGATCCTGCTCTGCGGTCTGCTGGCGCTCTACGCGCTCGACAGCCTGCTGGCCCGTCTGCTCCCGCGCGCAGCGGGCGCCGCCGCGCCGCCCCCGCAAGCGCCCGCCAGGCTCGGGCCCGCGGGCGCGACGCTGGTCTGGCTGGCCTCGCTCGCCGGCCTCTCGGTGGCGGTGGTGCCCTGGGTCGCGATCGAACCGATGCCGCTGGATCTCGAGCACCGCTTCGCGCGCGGGCTGGAGGAGTGGACCGCCTCGCCGCTCGAGACCGACCGCCTCTTCCTCGGCAGCGTGTCCTTCCGGGAGAGCCTGTCCGTGCGCTACCAGCAGGGCGCCGATACGGTGGATCTGTTCCTCGGGATCGGCGCTCGCTCCCAGCGGTTCACCAGCCTGCTATCCCCGAAGACCGAACGGCCGGGCAGCGGCTGGATCATCGAGGAACGGGGTAGGGCCAGCCTGGGACCCGGCGACCGCGAGGTCGACGCCCTGGTCGAGCGCTCCACCACCCGCCGGCTACTCGTGCTTCACTGGGTGGATGGGAGCGCGGACCCTCTGCCCGAGGCCCTGCGGAGCCTGTTGGCCCTCGACTTGATACCCTGGCGCCAGATCCGGGATCCGCTGGTGGTGAGGCTTGCCACCGAGATCGGCGGCCCGGGGCCCGAAGAGCGCCGCCAGGCCGAGGCGCGCCTACAGCGATTCTGGCTGAGCCTGCGGGTCGGTGTCGAATACCTGGTCCATGACCTGGATCGCTCCTCGACTCGCTCGCGGAGGAAAGGATTTTCCTGAATTGCTGAATCTAGGAAAAGATTTTCCCGATCGGGGCCGGTTTTCTCAGCGAGGAAATCAACGAAATCAACGAGTTAAGTCGCATTCGGAGCTTGGCCCATGTCTTGCAATCTGATTGACCCAGTGTTAGGGCACCCTGCGGGGGTCACCACGACTTCCATGCCCTGGGAGCGAATTTGACACAAAGTCTGCGCATCGGGCCACAACTCAAATAGGGGCGGCCTCTTGCAGATGGACGCGAGTAACGGATTAGGGCCTAATGCAACCGGTTCGACATTCCGAGGAGAATGAATCATGAAGATCAGTTTGCTGGCGCTCGTCGCAGGGTTCTGTCTCGTGGTGGGGCTTCCGCTGGCAGCGACGGCCGGCCCGACGCCGGGAGGCCCGGATACGGACGGTGACGGCGTGGAGGACGCGTTCGACAACTGCGTGTCGAAGGTTAACGGCGTGCAGAAGGACATCGACCACGACAGCTGCGGTGACGCCTGTGATTGCGATTACAACAATGACACGGTTTGCAACCCGTTGGACTTTGCGACCTTTTCGAGCACGTACCTTTTGAGCGAGGGAGCGCCTCTGTACAACGCTCGCGCGGACTGCGACTGCAACGGGGTCATCAACCCCCTCGACTTCGCGTGTTTCGCGTCTGGCTACTTGACGGTTCCGTGCCCGTAGCAGGGGCCGTGACTCTTGGATGATGGACTTCAATGGACTCTAAGAAAAATCGAGGAGACAGGATAATGCGGAAAGTGTTCTCTGTTGGGCTGATGGCAGCCATGCTCAGCCTCGTTGGAATGACGAAGGACGCAGGGGCGTCCGTCACGATCGAGCTCCTTTGGGGCGCGGCCGCTGGGGGTTCTATCGGCTTGGGCACGAACCTAATCCCTGACGGGGCCATCGCCCCGGGTCAGACGCTTCGGCTCGATATCTTCATGAGCCATGATCTGACGCAGGGGATCAAGGCGCATGCGTTCTCGTTGAACTTCGACCTCTCCCCCGAGAACGAGCTGAACCTCGGGCCGATGGCGCAGGCCGAATGGGCCGGCACCGACGTCGACCCCTCAGGTACCTCCTCGCCGTACGCTCCGGTCACGGGGGCCCCGACCACGGTAGAGAGCCCGGCGCTTCCGTCGGGCCGCATCAACTCGTATGAGGCCGGCGCCGTGATCGGCGTTCTGCCGCGCAATGGTGTCGCGTACTCGGTCGGAACGTTCACGGCGACGGCGCCTACCAGCTATCGGATTGGGCAGGCGTTCTTCACCTCGAACGGCGCCCTCACGGACGGTGCGGACGTCTTCTCCGGCTTCTTCAACGGTTTGGCCGACGCCATTGCCGACGGCTTGGGCGCTGCGGTGCCGCCCGGCACCATCACGTTCGGGTCTGCGACCTTGAACCCGATTCCGGAGCCTGGCACGGTCTCGCTCCTGGGCCTCGGCCTGATCGGCCTGGTCCTGGCGGGTCGCCGCAGCCGCCGCTCCTAAGCTGAATCGACGCTCTCGAGCGTCTGCTTCAGGGCGCCCCGGACCGCAAGGTCCGGGGCGCTTCGCTTTGGGCAAGCGCGCGAAGCCGGCTTTCGGGTCCCGGCGCGGGGGCGGCCCGCGCCACCCGGTCTGCGCTCGGCTTCGCCTCGCTGCGCGGTCGCCTTCGGAAGGCGACCGCGCACTCTGCCTGCTCGGACACTGCGCTCGCCGCTCAATGCTCCAGCATTGGCAGCGTGAACTCGAGCACCCGCACCAGGAAGCGTCCGCGGGAGATTTCTCCGCGCAGCTCGCGCCGCTCGCCACCGGCGGCTTCGACGGTCACCAGGAAGGCTTCGACGGCGGCGCCGCCCGGGCAGCTCTCGGCGTGGTCGACGCCCACCCGGTAGCGCCCTGGCGGCGCGTTCTCGAACCGTACGGCTTCGACCCGGGGCTCGGGGGCGTCGCAGCGAAGATCGGCCTCGAGGCGGCCTCCATTCACGCGTGAGGGGGTGTTCGCGTAGTAGACGGTCTCCTGGGAAGGATCGGTCAGGTAGAGATCGAGATCGGCCCCCTCGCCGAACACGAGCTCGACGCGCAGGTCGCCCGGGGCCGGCGGGGTCCGCACGGGTGCGACCAGCGGAGGCGGGGTCGAGGCGCAGCCGGCGGCGAGCGCGAGACCGCAGAGCACGCACAGCGTAGGGCCGCGGGCGGGGTTAGGATCAGGCCGTCCGGACCGGTGCGGAGACCGTCGCATGCGATGCCGACTCCTCGTGCGGAAAGGCCGTGCGCTGCTGGCAGCGGCGCTCGCGATTCTACCGGCGCTGGTTGCGAGCGCCGCGCCGGCCGGGCTGCGCATCCAGGGCGAGCTTCGCGACGCCAGCGGCCGGCCGGCTCCGGGCGCGATGGTTCGCTTCCGCGCGGGCGAGCCGGCACACGGCCTGAGCGTCTACACCGATCAGGCAGGCCGCTTCCGGTCACCTTTGCTCCCGAACACCGGGCCGTGGGACGTGCGCGTGCGCCGGATCGGATGGCGGGACCTACACGTCACGGCGGCGGCCAGCGACCCCGCTGCGACGCTCGAGCTGGTGCTCCAGCGCGAGGACGACCCCGCGCAGGTGGCCGCGCAGCTTCCCGCCAACCGCTGGTACCAGCTCGTGCTCGCGCGAATCCAGGATCCGCGCCAGCGCGAGGAGCTGAAGCGCCAGTGCACCTACTGCCACCAGCAGGGCTCGGCCGCCACCCGCGTGGTGCGCGACGAGATCCAGTGGCGCAAGTTGCTGTCGCTGATGGGCCGCATGGGAGGGATGCTCTCGACCGATCTGCGCGAGCAGCTGCCTTCGCTCTTGATGGACGCCTACGACCCCGCGAGCGCCGTCGCCGCCCTCACGGCGCGCATGCACGAGCCGGGCTTCGAGCCGCCCCCGGAGCCCGAGGCGCGGCGCGCGGTGATCGAGGACTGGGAGCTCGGCGACCGGGCCTCGATGCAGCACGACGTGACCGTGCACCCGGACGGCCGCCTCTACTCGGTCGACATGAGCCACGACCGGCTCTACCGGCTGGATCCGAGCGCGCCCGGCGGCGCGCGCGCAGCCTGGGACATCCCGCGCGGCGATCTCCCCCTTGGCGGGGTGTTCGCGAGCGTGGGCTCGCCGCAGCCGCCGACCTCCGACGCGCACGTGGGGCCCCACTCGCTGCAGGTCGCGCCCGACGGAGCGATCTGGATCACGCTCGCGCTCGGCAACCAGCTCGCGCGCTTCGACCCCGCGAGCGAGCGCTTCGAGGTGGTGGCGCTGGAGCACGGCTTCTATCCGCACACGCTTCGCTTCGATGGGCGTGGCCGGATCTGGTACACGATCGCCGCGTCGAATCACCTGGGGATGTACGACCCCACGACGCACGAGCAGCGCGAGCTGCGGCTTCCGGCACGCGACCTCGGCCAGGCGATGGTCCTGCGCATGCTGCCCATGCTGCTCTGGCTGGGGCGGCGCGTGGACCTGCGCGGCGCCGCGGCCGAGAGCGATGGGATCACGATGCCGGTGCCGTACGGCGTCGACGTGGCGCCCGACGGCTCGGTCTGGTTCAGCCAGCTCAACGAGCATCGCATCGGGCGCGTGGATCCCGACAGCTTCGCGATCGAGATGATCGACACGCCTTTCGCGGCGCCTCGCCGGCTGCGCTTCGACGCGGACGGCCGGCTCTGGATTCCGTCGTTCTCCGAGAGCCTGATCGCGCGTTTCGATCCGAAGACCCGCAGCTTCGAGCGCTGGGAGCTGCCGATCGAGCCGCGCGGCAGCGAGACCCCCTACGCGCTGCACGTCGACCCTGCCAGCGGGGCCGTCTGGATCTGCGGCACCAACAGCGACACGCTGATCCGCTTCGAGCCCGCGAGCCAGCGCTTCACCGTCTACCCGCTCCCCACGCGGGTCACCTACACGCGCGAGATCGCCTTCGACGCCGAGGGCCGCGTGTGGACCTCGAACTCGAACTCGCCCGCCTGGCAGATCGAGGGCGGGATGCCGCAGGTGCTGCGCCTGGATCCGGACGGAGGGGCGCCGCCCCCGGCCAGGGCCGCCTCGCGGACGCCGTCGCCGAGCGCGTCTGAGTGATCTCTCATCGCCTTCGATTCGCATTCGCGCTCGCGTTGGCGCTCGCCGGGCTCGGCTGTCGGCCAGCCGCGGCGCCGGTCGACGACTCGGGTCCGGTCGCGGACTGGCCGGCCTGGGGCGGCGACGCCGGCGGCTCGCGCCACTCGCCACTCACGCAGATCGACCGCGAGAACGTGGGCCGCCTCGAGCTCGCCTGGAGCTTCCACACCGGTGACGTCGCCGACGGGAGCCGAACCCGCGGCAAGAGCGTCTTCGAAGCGACGCCGATCCTCGACGGGGACACGCTCTATTTCTGCTCGCCCTTCAACCGCGTCTTCGCGCTGGACGCCGAGACCGGCAGACAGCGCTGGGCCTTCGATCCGAAGGTCGAGCTCGCACACCTCTGGCAGCTCACCTGTCGGGGAGTCGCGCTCTGGAGCGACGCTGCGCGCGCCCCGGGCGAGCCGTGCCGGCGCCGGATCTTCACCGGGACCATCGACGGGCGCCTGCTGGCGCTGGATGCCGAGGACGGCTCCCTCGCCGAAGTCGCGGCAGAGGGAGCCGTCCTCGACCTGACGCTGGGCCTGGGAAGCGTGCAGCCCGGGGAATACGGCGTCACCTCCCCTCCGACACTGATCGGGGACGTAGTGGCCGTCGGCGCGCTGGTGGGAGACGGGCGGCGCACCGATGCTCCCAGCGGTGTGGTGCGCGGCTTCGACGCGCGCAGCGGGGCGCTGCGCTGGGCCTTCGACCCGGTTCCGCCCGGGACGCCGCCGCTGCCGCCCGCCGCGGACGGGACGCCGCGCTGGCGCCCCGGAACGCCGAACGCCTGGTCGGTCTTCTCGGCCGACCCCGCGCGCGATCTCTTGTTCGTGCCGATGGGCAACGCGAGCCCGGATTTCTACGGCGGTCTGCGCGACGGGCTCGATCATTTCTCGAGCTCGCTGGTCGCGCTGCGCGGCTCGACGGGCCAGGTCGTCTGGCGCTTCCAGACCGTCCACCACGACCTCTGGGACTACGACGTCTCGTCGCAGCCGACGCTGATCGAGGTGCGCCGCGAGGGTCGCGCGCTGCCGGCGGTGGCCCAGGCGACGAAGATGGGACACCTCTTCCTGCTCGACCGCGAGACGGGCGTGCCGCTCTTCCCGGTCGAGGAGCGTCCCGTTCCGCAGGCCGGCGGGCCCGGCGAGATCCTCTCGCCGACGCAGCCGTTTCCGACGCTCCCGCCGCCGCTGCATCCGCCGGGTCTCTCGCCCGACGACGCCTGGGGGCTCACGCCCTGGGACCGCGGCAAGTGCCGCGAGAAGATCGCCGCGAGCCGCTCGGAGGGGATCTTCACGCCGCCGAGCCTGGCCGGCTCGGTCCAGTTTCCGGGGGTCGCGGGAGGCTTCAACTGGGGGAGCGTCGCCTTCGATCCCGAGCGCCGCCTGCTGGTGGCGAACACGAATCGGATGGCGAACGTCGTGACGCTCGTCCCACGCGATCGGCTCGCGTCCGTACTCGAGGAGAAGCAGCTTCGGCGCGGCGTGCATCCCCAGCGGGGAGCTCCCTTCGCCACCACGGTCGACGTGCTCGTCTCCCCGCTCGGTGTACCCTGCACGGAGCCGCCGTGGGGAACGCTGCTCGCGCTCGAGATCGAGACGGGTCGCGTGGTCTGGCAGGTGCCGTTCGGCAGCACGCGCGACCTCGCGCCGTTTCCGTTCTGGTTCGACTGGGGCCTGCCGAGCATGGGCGGGCCGATCCTGACCGCGAGCGGCGTCGCCTTCATCGGCGCCGCGATGGACGACTACCTGCGCGCCTTCGACGTCGAGACGGGCGCGCTGCTCTGGAAGGCGCGCCTTCCCGCGGGAGGGCAGGCGACACCGATGACCTACCGCCTGCGGCCGGACAGCCGTCAATTCGTGGTGATCGCCGCCGGCGGCCACGGCACCATGGGAACCACACCAGGCGACGAGCTGCTTGCCTTCCGCCTGCCTGAATGAGCTCCGCTCGCCGTCGGCTGGCTTCTATTCGAGCGGCGCCTTCAGCCTGCGCAGGCTGTCGCGCGCCGGTGTGAAGTCCGGGTTCGCTCGCAAGGCCTCTCGAAACTGCGCCATGGCCTCCTCGCTGCGCCCCAGACCCTGCAGGGAGAGGCCCCAGTTGTAGTGGGCCTCGGCGTAGTTCGGCTCGATGCGCAAAGCCTCCCGGAAGTGAGTCATCGCCTCCTCGATGCGCCCGCGGCGTCCGAGGGCGATGCCCAGGTTGTTGTGGACCCCACTGGAGCTCGGCTCGATCCGCAAGGCCTCCGCGTAGTGGGCCATCGCTTCCTCGACGCGTCCACCGCGATCGAGGGCGATGCCCAGGTCGTTGTGGGCTTCGACGTAGTTCGGCCGGATGCGCAAGGCCTCCCGGAAGTGGGCCATCGCTTCCTCGACGCGTCCACCGCGATCGAGGGCGATGCCCCAGTTGTAGTGGGCCTCGGCGTAGTTCGGCTCGATGCGCAAAGCCTCCCGGAAGTGAGTCATCGCCTCCTCGATGCGCCCGCGGCGTGCGAGGGCGATGCCCAGGTTGTTGTGGACCTCGCTGGAGCTCGGCTCGATCCGCAAGGCCTCCGCGTAGTGGGCCATCGCTTCCTGGATGCGCCCGCGGTCCGCGAGGGCAAAGCCCAAGCCGTGCTGGGCCCTCGGATTGTTCGGCGCTTTCGTCACGGTGTCCTGCCAGATGCTGAGCGGCGACCGGTAATCCAGATTGCGCCGCGTCGTCACAGTCGCCAGCGTGATGACCAGCGCCAATGCCACGGCTCCCGAGCCCCACTTCAACCAGCGCCCCTCGCCGGGCAACCGGTCCAGCAACGCGATGGAAGCAACCACTCCCAGGACGATCACCGCGGCCAGCGGCAGGTACATGCGGTGTTCGAAGACGAGATCTTCGAGCGGCACGAAACTGGAAGTCGGCGAGAGGATCAGGAAGAACCACACCCCGACGAAGCCCAGCGCAGGCCGCCGCCTCCACGCCAAGGCAGTCATCAGCAGCAGTCCGCCCACCAGGATCAACGCCGGCCAGGCGTCCGTGACCGCTCTGGCTACCGGCCAGACGGATCGGTAGTCCAGGCAAAGGCGGTCCGGCCACGCAGCCAGCCGCAGGTAATGCAGGATCACCCCCGCCTGTGTCAGCAGATACGACCCAGGGGATAGCTTCTCGTACCCGGGGAGCCAGGTCGCCTTCCAGATTCCGGTTCGCGTCGTCCCGCGGGCCATCAAGATCGCCAGGATCAACCAGGTTCCCGCCAACCCCGCATACAGGCCGCGTCGGCGCCGTGCCAACTCGTTCCAAGAACCCGCCAGAAAGACTCGGTCGTACAGCAGCACCACGACCGGCGCGGTCACCATCTCCTCCTTGCTGGCCATCCCCAGCGCACAACTGATCACGGCCGCTGCGGACCACCTGATCGCATGCGCCGAAGTATGGCTGCGAATCACACAATATAAGGTCAGCAGGTAGAACATTCCCATCAGGGATTCACAGCGTTGCCAGATGTAGGTCACGCTCTGGGTTTGCAGCGGATGCGCCACCCAGAGCATGGCCACGATGCCAGCAGCGCACGCGGACGATCCCGCCCGCTTCCAGCGCGCCGCCTGAGCCTCCAGGCTGCGCCGCACCACCCCGTACAGCAGGAGGGCAGCCACCAGATGGATGCCCACGTTCACGAGGCGATATCCCCACGGATCGAGCCCGCCCAGCGCGTGATTGACCGCGAACGAAAGACCGATCACGGGTCGGGTGCTCTCCGTCAGGATCTCGCGCGGAGGCCACGACCGGATCGAGCGATTCTCCACGATGTACGGGAGGTCGTCGAAGATGAATGCATTCTGCAAGCAGTCGTGGTACGCGGCCACCCCGGCGGCCAGCACCAGCAACGGAATCAGTCTCTCTGCTCTGCTCATCGGGATGTCCCGTCCGGCGACAACATGCAGATGCGACAGCTTGGCGCGATCGCCCGCCAGGGTCCAGTCAGCGGTTGCCGAAGGCGTCGGCGAAGATCGGCGCGCCGGCGTCGAGCAGGATCTCCTGCCAGGTGAGCGCGGACGGGATCGGAACCGGCCGCTGCGCAGCGCCGGACCACAGCACGTCCTGGCTCTGGGAGTCGATCAGCGCGAGGTCGAGCTGCACGAGCAGCAGCCCCGAGCCGGTCAGCGTGAAGCGACGCAGCTTGCCGGCGAGCACGGGGCCGGTGAAGCCCGCGGGCGCCCCGGCGCCCGCCGCTGCCAGGGGCTCGCCGGCCAGCAGGGTGCGCTTCTGCTCGACCGGGACCACGACCACCTGGTAGCCGCGCCGCTCGAGCTCGAAGGCCGCTCGCTGTTGGAGCGCATCGGGAACCGTGTAGCGGCGCTGCGCCGTCTGGCTGCCCATCGCGCGCGCGACGTCGTCCAGAAAGCCCTGGGGGATGGTCAGCGACTGCCCGGTGGCGTTGCTGAAAGGCAGCACGGCAATCGGATGGGGAAGCAGGGATTCGGGCAGCGTGCCGCGCGGCAGGGGCGAGGCCGCGCGCTGCGCAGCAGCCTCGAAGCGCGACGCGCAGCCCTGCGTGAGACCGAGCGCGGCGAGCAGGAGCAGCAGCGCGGCGGCGCCCCGCCGCACGCGCAGGCGCATCAAAAAACTCGACGCCGCCCAACACGCGCCGGCCACCGCCACGCAGGCGGGGCCCGCGGGCAGGTCCGCCTGGTACGAGATCCAGAAACCGCCGAGGAACGAGAGCGCCGCCACCGCCGCGGAGATGCAGAAGGCCGCGACCAGCCCGGGCGCGACGCGCAGCGCGGCGAGCGCCGGAAGCACCAGGAAACCGAACACCACCAGCGGTCCGGTCATCATCACGCCGAGCGCGATCCCGCCGCCGATCAGCAGGTAGAGCAGCAGGTCGTAGCGAACCGGCTCGCGGCCGAGCGTGCGCGAGAACTCCGGATCGAACGAGGTGAGCAGGAGATCGCGGCGGAAGAGGAAGAAGAGAGAGCCCACCGCGAGCAGCACGCCGGCGACCAGGCGCAGGTCGCCGTCGGTGATCGCGAGCAGCTCCCCGCGCAGGAGCCCCGCCATCTCGATGTCGCCCTTCGGATTGATGGCGACGAAAAGAATGGTCGCCGCCGAGCTGATTGCGAAGAGCGCTCCCACCCCCCACTCGGCCGGGCTGCGCGCGCGTCGCTGCCCGGCCACGAGCAGGCCCAGCGCGGTGAAGGTGGCGCCCAGCGACGCCGCCAGCGCGATCAGGTGGGTGTCGGCCCCGCCCGCGTGCCCGTGTCCCGTCAGCCAGAAGACGGCCGCGATTCCGGCGGCGCTGGCCTGCGGCAGCGCCACGCCGATCAATACCAGGCGGCGTAGCACCAGGTAGATCCCGAGCAGGGAGCAGAGCAGCGCCACGCCCAGCCCGCCGAGGATGGCGTTTCGGAACAGGAAGTCCGCTGAGAAGAGCTCGCTCATGCCGCGGCGTCCAGTCGCACGCGCCCTTCCGAGACGACGAGCGTGCGGTCGGCGCGCCCGGCGAGTGCGTGGACGTGGTGGGTCACCATCCAGATCGAGAGCCCCTGGGTCTCGCGCAGCTTGCGCAGCAGGTCGAGGATCCCGCGCTCGGCCTCGGGGTCGATGCCGGCGGTGGGCTCGTCGAGGAGCAGCAGCTCCGGGTCCGTCGCCAGCGCCCGCGCCAGCAGCACGCGCTGGCGCTGTCCGCCCGAGAGCTCGGAGTAGCGGCGTGAGGCGAAGTCCCCCGCCTGGCAGGCCTCCAGCGCCGCACGCGTGCGGGTCCGCTCGCGGGCCCCCGCCAGGCGCCAGCAGGGCAGGTCGCGCCAGCTCCCGGTCCGGGCCACCTGGTAGGCCGAGAGCGGGTAGAGCGGGTCGAGCGTCTCACGCTGCGGCACGTAGCCGATGCGCAGGTCCGGCCGGCGTTCGACACGGCCGGCGAGCGGCGGCAGGAAGCCCAGCAGACCGCGCAGGAGCGTGGTCTTCCCGCTCCCGTTCGAGCCGATCAGCGCCACCAGCTCGTCCGGCCGCACGACGAGCGAAGCTCCGCGCACCACCGGGCGTCCCTCGTATCCGAAATCCGCCTGGTCGACCGTCAGCAGGGGAGGTCGGTCCGTCAGCTTGCGGGTCCCCCCTGCACCGCTTGCAGCAGCGCCCTCAGGTTGGCGTCGATCGAGTCTACGTACGTCTGTGTTCCCGGCAGACCCCCCGCCAGCGTGGAGATGGTGGCGACCCGCGCGCCCGTGCGCTGCGCCACCGTCTGCGCCAGCGGGAGCTCGTAGGCCACCTCGCGGATCACCAGCTTCACCTGCTCGCGTTTCATGGTGTCGACCAGTTCTTCGAGGTGTCCCGGCGTCGCGGGCACGCCGGGCTTGGTCTCGAGCGTGCCGACCATCACGAGCCCGAAGCGCTCGGCCAGGTAGACGAGGTCCTGATGATAGGAGACGGCCTTCACGCCGCGCAGGGGCGCGGCGAGCTTTTCCCATTCGGCGATCTTGACGTCGAGCAGCGCCGTGTAGCGGTCCAGGCCGGCTTGATAGGTCGAGGCTCCCGCCGGATCGACGCGCGTGAGGCCCTCGGCGATGGCCTTGGCCATGAGCTTGCCCTGCACCGGATCGAGGTTGAAATGGGGATTTCCGAGCGGATGCAGCTCCCCCTGCGAGCGATTCTGGCTCGTCGGGACCTCGAGCGGCTGAATGTAGATTGACGCATCGATGTAGGCCGCTCCGGTAGGGAGGATCCTCGGGTTGCTCGCCACCTCGAGCAGAGCCGGCAGGAACGTGTGCTCGAGGCCGAGCCCCTGGACCACGAGCGCGTCGGCGCGATTGAGCTTGGTCACGAAGCTGGGCTTGACGGGGACCTTGTGGGGGTCCTGGCTGCCGAGCGCGATCGTCTCGACCGTGACGCGGTCGCCGCCGATCTGGCGGGTCATGTCGGCCACGTCGGGCAGCGAGGCCACCACGCGAAGTGCCGCCTCGGCGCCGCCGGCCGAGAGCGCGAGCAGGAGGGCGGCGAGCCCCGCCGAGGCGATTTCAACGGGTCGAGAAGCCATGGCTGTGACTCCCTAGGAATGCGGTCCACTGAAGCGTGAAACGCTGGTCGTTCTGTCCGTGCACCGGGTCGATCTGATCGAACTGGAAGCGCAGGCGCTGGAATTCGGACGGGAACCAGGTCGCGAACGCCGAGTAGGTGCGCTGGCGATCGATGGGGTCGATCGGTTCCTCGGCGTAGTCGAACCGGGCTCCGACCGAGTACTGGCGGCCGAAGAACGTCTCGAGATAGGCGTAGCCCCCGTTGTGCTTGAAGCGCTGGCTGCCGGGGATGACCTCGCCCGTATCGTCGACGTTGTGGAACTTCTCGTTGTTCCACAGCCATTCCGAGCCTAGGACAAAGCCCTGGTAGAACTCGCTCGTCCCGGGCTGGTGGCGCAGCGTGGCGTCGACCCCGTAGAGGTAGCGCGCGCCGTGCTTCGCGACCGTGAAGAAGGTTCCGCCGAGCTCGAGGTTCAGCGTGTCCGTCAAGTCGAAGTAGGTCGACGGATGCACGAGCCAGGTCAGCTGGTCGAATGCGCGGTCTCCCAACGATCCGACCTCCGGTGGCAGTTCGTCGCGCACGCCGATCGAGTTGTAGATGCCGCTCGTCACGCGGAAGTAGTGCTCGATGGGAGCCAGCCAGGTGACCTCCACGCCTTCGGCCCCGCTCTCGCCGGGAATCAGGCGCTCGATCGAGGGCGGGCGGTCGACGAAGGGGAGCTGCTCGCCGTGCCAGTGCGGGAAGCGTCCGACGTCGGCGAAGAAGCGCCCGCCCTTCACGGTGAGGTTCCAGGGCAGCGACGTAGTGACGAGCGCCGCCTCTTCGATGTCGAAGCCCTCCTCGCTCGAGCCCACGAGCGCGGCGTAGCCGCGCAGGAAGGGGTCGATCGGTGCCGAGAGGAAGAGCTCTCCACTCTTGAGGGCGAAGTCCCAGCCGGAGCCGTGGGTGTCCGTCTTGAGAGCGGTGTCGACCACGAAGCTGATCGCTGGGTTGTCGACGTTGACGGGCGGGATGCGCGGCCCGCTGGGCGCCGGGGCGGCAGCGGGCGCGACGGACTCGAGCTGATCGAGCCGGCGCTCGACCTTTTCGAGGGTGTCGAGCGTGGTGGCAAGTGTCTGTTTGGTGGCGGCGAGCTCCTGCTTCACCGCCGCGAGCTCGCGCTCCGCGACGATGGCGGAGGCGGGAAGCGAGAGCAGGACCAGGGGCGCTGCGCAGAGCAGGGCCCGGACGCGATGGAAGTCCACGTGCGGCTCCTCCCGCCGGCCGGATGGCGCCGGCGGATCCTCACTGCGGCAGCGGAACGGGTGCGAACCCGAGCGCGGCGCGCGCTCGCACCGCTGCACGCAGACCAGTGTCGATTTGGACTGTTAGGCTTCGAGAAGGAGGAGCGTCGCCGGCGGGGCGCGGGGCTGTGCATCGCGGAGCTGGGGCGCTGCCTTGATCGGAGCCGGCGCCGGCAGGTGCAGCGGCAGGCAGGGTCCGTCCGCCGAGACCTCGCCCACGCGCAGGGCCACGCGCAGGCCCAGCCGCGTCTGCGCGGTCGCGCGGCACATCGAGCAAAGGTCGGCGTCGTGCGGAGCAGCCTGCGAGGGCAGCTGGCTCGAGACCACGGCCCCGGCCGTGGCGGCCAGCACGCCCTTGGCTGCCGCGATCGGCACCGCGGCGTGGAAGGGCTGGCTCAGGAAGAGCGCGAGCAGCGATGCGATGACGACCGAGGCACCGGCGTGGCGCCGGAAGGCGGCGCAATGCCGAGAGAAGCGGTGAACCCCACGCATCGCGATCACACCCTATCCGAGCCTCTGGAAGAACGTCAAGCCCGCGGCTCAGGTCGCAGACTGCAACGCCGCGAGCACCTGCTCGGGGTGGGCCTCGGCGCTGGCAATTTTTTTCCAGTGTCGCTTGACCTCGCCCTTGGGGCCGATCCAGACAGTAGAGCGGATCACGCCAATTTTCTTTTTGCCGTACATCATCTTCTCGCCCCAGGCGCCGTACTTCGCCATCACCTTCTTGTCGGGATCGGAGAGCAGCGGGAAGGGGAGCTTGTACTTGGCGGCAAACTTCTGGTGCGAGGCGCCCTTGTCGGGCGAGACGCCGATCACGACGACGCCCAGTTTTTGGAGGGTCCTCCAGGCGTCGCGGAAGCCGCACGCCTCCTTGGTGCAGCCGGGCGTGTCGTCCTTCGGGTAGAAGTACAGGATCACGTGCTTGCCGGCGAAGTCGCCGAGCGAAACGCTCTTGCCGGCGGCGTCCTCGAGCGAGAACG
>Ga0184637_10001468_pt1 | contig 15922 bp, 12 predicted proteins | sample PLM3_127_b2_FD_133143 | JGI IMG/M metagenome (GOLD analysis project Ga0184637, IMG submission 133143) | Groundwater sediment microbial communities from an aquifer in East River, Colorado, USA - PLM3_127_b2 | ecosystem: Environmental > Terrestrial > Soil > Riparian zone | place: USA: East River...
CCCGAAGTTCGGGATGCGCACGCTCGCCTATCACGAGGCGATCCCCGGGCACCATCTCCAGGTCGCGCTCGCCCAGGAGCTCGAGGGGGTTCCGTTCTTCCGCCGGGTGGTGCCCTTCACCGCCTTCCAAGAAGGCTGGGCGCTCTATGCCGAGCGCCTGGCGGCCGAGCAGGGCTTCCACCCCACGGCCTTCGATCGGCTCGGACAGTTGGTGGCCGAGGTCTTTCGCGCGGCGCGGCTGGTCGTCGACACCGGCATCCACGCCACGCGCTGGACGCGCGAGCAGGCGATCGACTACATGACGGCGAACACGGGGATGGAGCCCACGTCGGTGGTGGCCGAGGTCGAGCGCTACATCGTGATGCCCGGGCAGGCGCTCGCCTACAAGACCGGCCAGCTGGAGATCCTCGATCTCCGCGAGCGCGCGCGCCGCGAGCTGGGCGACCGCTTCGACCTGCGCGAATTCAACGACCGGGTGCTTGGGAGCGGCGCGCTGCCGCTCACGCTGCTTTCGCGCAACGTCGACGCCTGGATCGCGGCCAAGCGGGCCTCGTGAGCGGGCCTGCCGCCGGGGCCGGCTGGTCGCGCGGAGCGCTGCGCGATGCCGAGCGCGAGCCCGCCGTGCAGGTGCTCGCTCGCGCCTTTCGCGACAACCCGCTCAACGTCGCGGTGATCGGCTCCGACGATCCAAACCTGCGCCTGCGTGTCAACGCGCATGGGCTGCGTTCGCTGCTCCCGGTGGCGCATGCGCACGGCCGCGTGCGTGTGCTGCGCGCGGGCGGCGAGCTGGCAGCGGTGCTGATCGCGGTGGCTCCGGGCGCCCATCCGCTGCCGCCGGCTTCGCTCGCCGCGCGTCTGCGCTGCCTCTTCGGCCAGGGCCTGCGCGTGGCGCGGCGCTGGGCGGAGGTGTTCGAGGCGATGGCAAAGCTGCACCCTCCCGAGCCGCACTGGTACCTGGGCACCCTCGGTGTAGAGCCCCGCCAGCAGGGGCGCGGGATCGGAGGGGCGCTGCTCGCCGACTGGCTCGCGGAAGTGGACCGGGAGCCGAGCTGCGCCTACCTGGAGACCGACCGGCCCGAAAGCGTCGCCTTCTACGAGCGCGCCGGATTCGTCGCCCTGGGCGAGACGCGAATCTTCTCGGTGCGCATCTGGCGCATGCGGCGACGGGCTTGAATGAACTCCGCTCCGGCCTGAGTGAACTTCGCTCGCCTGCGGCTCGCTGCGCGCTTCGCTTGCGGCTCACTGCGCGCGCGCTGGCGCCCGCTTGCCTAGACTCCTCTCCGGAGCCATTTCGCAGGGGGGGAATCGCCATGTTCGGACGCCGTCCCGATGCCACGCAGGTACGCGAGCTCTCGGCGATGCGCCGTTTCATGCCCTACGTCTCGCCGCGCCGCAACGACTCCGTCTTCCACCTGGCGCAGGACATGGACGTCGAGGCCGCGCAGGAATTCCTCGAGAAGAAGAACCGCGAGCGGCCGCCGGACCGCCCGATCACGCTCTTCCATCTTTTTTTACGCTCGGGCTCCCAGGCCCTCTACCTGCGCCCCGGCGTGAACCGCTTCGTGAAGGCCGGAAAGGTCTGGCAGCGCCATGGCGTGTGGATCACGTTCAGCGCCAAGGTCCGGATCGAGGACGGTGCGCCGCTGGTCACGATCAAGCGCAAGTTCGAGCCGACGCGCGAATCGCTCGACGAGATGGTCGATGCCATCTACGGGCAGATCCGCCCCGCGCGCGCCGGGAAGAAATCGACGAGCGACAAGGAAATGGGTCTCCTGCTGCGCCTGCCGGGCTTCGTGATCCGCGCCGCGCTCTGGCTGCTCCGGTTGGCCGACCATTTCGGGGCGGTCCCGCGCGCCATGATCGATTCGGATCCCCTGTATACGTCGTGCTTCGTCGCGAACCTCGGCTCCGTCGGCCACGAGGCCGGCTTCCATCATCTGTGGGAGCACGGGACCTGCTCGCTCTTCGGCGTGATGGGCAAGATCAAGCGCGGCGAGGGCGGCCGCCGCTTCATGACCGTCTGCTGGACCTACGACGAACGCATCGAAGACGGGCTCTACTCCTACATCACGATCGCGGGCATCAAGGATCGCATCGAGCACCCGGAGCTGCTGGAGCTCTCGGCGCTCGAGCTGGAGCGTCGCTAGTGGCCGAGCCCGCCAAGCGGGATCTCTACCAGATCCTCGGCGTAGCGCGCGACGCCGGCGAGGACGTGATCCGCAAGGCGTATCGCAAGCTCGCGCGCCGCCATCATCCGGACGTGAATCCGAACGACAAGGGCGCCGAGGACAAGTTCAAAGAGATCTCGCACGCCTACTCCGTGCTCTCGGACACGGAGAAGCGGCGCGCCTACGACGAGTTCGGCGAGGTCTCGCTGGAGGGCGGCTTCGACCCCGAGGCTGCACGGCGCGCACGCGAAGCCTTCGGCGCGCGCTTCGGGGGCGGCGGCGGTCCGCCCAGCTTTGGCAATGCCGAGGGGTTCGCCTTCGAGGGCCTGGACGGCCTCTTCTCCGATCTGTTCTCGCGGCAGGGTGGGGGGCGGGGGCGAGGAGCCGACGTGGAGGCCGAGCTCGAGCTCGATTTCATGGACGCCGCGCGCGGCGCCGAGCAGCGCCTGAGCCTCGCGCGGCCGCAGCCGGACGGGAGCCTGCGCCAGGAGACCGTCACCGTCCGGATTCCGCCGGGGGTGGCCGACGGCGGCCGCCTTCGCATCCCCGGCAAGGGAGGGCCGGGGCCGGGCGGGGGCCCGCCGGGGGACCTTCACGCGCGGATCCGCGTGCGCCCGCACCGCTTCTTCCGGCGTGACGGCCGCGACCTGCTGGTCGACGTGGACGTCTCGGTCCGCGAGGCGGCGCTCGGGGCCAAGGTCGAGGTGCCCACCCTCGAGGGTCGCGTCACGCTCACGATCCCGCCCGGAACCGACAGCGGCACCAAGCTCCGCGTCCGCGGCAAGGGCATCCCGAGCCCTTCCGGCGGCTCCCCTGGCCATCTCTACGCGATCGTGCAGATCCGCGTGCCGCGCAACCTGGGGCCGCGCGAGCGCGAGCTGCTCGACGAGCTCGCCGAGCACGACCCGCCCGATCTGCGCAAGGAGCTGCTCTAGATGCCGCCGCGGGCCCCCATCGACGAGGTGCTTCGCTTCCTCGGCATCCAGGACCGGGGCTTCCTGGAGGCGCTGCGCCGCGAAGGCCTGTTCGAGGAGGAGACGCTCGAGCCGGAGGTCGCCGAGGAGCTGCGGATCGCGGCCTGCCTCGTGCAGGACCTCGGCGTGAACCCGGCAGGCGTCGAGGTGGTGCTGCACCTGCGGCGCCGCTTGTTCGTGCTCGAGTCCCGCACCCGCGAATCCCTGCGCCGGGTGCTCGACCACGACGATTCGCAGTAGCGCGCCCCCCAATGGAATACAGGGAAGACAATTTCCACTCGTGGGGAAGGGAATTTCCCTCCGCGGTCGGCTCCCAGCGGGGAAGTTCTGTGAAATCAATGGCTTACAAGGGAACCCAGGCAGGCACGAATGTTGCGTGGGAAAGCCATGCTTCACGTCCGCGAGCGCGCGTCGACCGCTGCGCCGCGTGGCGAAACGCCGGAATCACCCTGGGAAGGGGGTTCTTGGCGTCCGAAGGCCCGGCTGGCGCGCCGCGCTCCAGCCGGGCCTTTTTAGTTTCCGGGCCCCGCATCAGAGCGGCGCTTGGGCGCGGCCGCTGCTGATATGCGATTCTGTTCGCCTTGATGCAGAACACGCCCCCGACTCCGCCCGCCAGCCCGAGCCGGCTGCGAGACGACGACGGGAGGTTGCTCCGCGGGCGGCGCAGCCGCGTTCGCATCCGCGCCGCGGCGCAGGCGCTCTTCCGCGAGCGCGGCTTCGACGGCGCGACCCTGCGGGCGATCGCCGAGCGCGCCGGGATGGGCGCGAGCTCGATCTACCGCCACGTCCGCAGCAAGGAAGAGCTCCTGATCCAGGAGCTCGCCGACCTCCAGGAAGAAGCCTGGACGCGCTTCCGGCTGGCCGATTCGCGTCGCGACCCGACCCGCGAGCGCGTTCGCCGCTTCTTCGCCGCCCAGCACGACCTGCTCGCGCAGGCACCCGACCTCACCGTGATCGCGCTGCGCGCCACCAGCTACCCCGCGGCGCGCGTGTCACGTAGGGTTTTGCTGCTCAACGACCGCACGATCGGGCTGCTCGCCGAGATCCTGCTCGCGGGCCGCGCGCGCGGCGATCTCTCCCGCGAGGCGGACGTGCTCGCGTCGGCGCGGGCGCTCTTCCACTCCGCCCTCGGCGCCCGCGTGTCGTGGGCCAACGGCCTGCTCGACGAGACCGGCTGCCGCACCGCGATCGAGACGTCGGTCGATCTGCTCTTTCGCGGCATCGGCCGCGCCGCCGCGCAGCCCCCTGCCCCGGAGCACTGATGCCCCCTCTCGACGTGCTCGCCCGTCTCGCCCGCAACCACCCCGAGAAGCCGGCGCTGATCGACGACCGGCCGGGCCTGCCGGCCGTGCAGCTCTCCTTCCAGGAGCTGAATGCGAAGGTGAATCGGCTGGGCCACGCGCTGCGCGCCCGGGGCGTGCGCCCCGGCGACAAGGTGGTCTGGTGCGGGATGAACTCGGTCGGCGTGGTCTGCCTGATGCATGCGGCGCGCAAGGTCGGCGTCACCGCGGTTCCGCTCAACTACCGGCTCACGCCCGAGGAGGCCGCCTTCGTCGTCGATCACTGCGACGCCGCCACGATTTGGGCTGACGCCGAGTTCGCGCCCCTGGTCGACAAGATCCGGGCGCAGACGCCCAAGCTGCGCGACGTGCTCGTCTTCGACGGCCGTCCCGGAGCCGACATGCTGGACGGCGACCGGCTGCTCGCCGAAGCGGACGCCAGCGAGCCCGAGAACGACGGAAAAGCCGCCGCGACCATGACCTACACCTCGGGCACCACCGGGAGGCCCAAGGGCGCGCTGCGCACGGGCCTCGGCGATCCCGAGCAGGTCCGCCGCATGATCGCGCACATCGGCTACCGGCCGGACGACGTGTATCTGACCACCGGCCCCCTCTACCACTCGGGACCCGGCGGCTTCATGCTGATCGCTCAATTTCTCGGCAACACCGTGGTGTTGCAGCGCCGCTTCGAGCCCGAGGATTGGCTGCGGCTGGTCGCCAAGCACCGCGTCACCACCACCTTCTCGGCGCCGACGCCGATCCGAATGGTCTGTAATTTGGCCCCCGCGCTGAAGGCCCGCTACGACGTCACCAGCATGCAGCGCATGATCGCGAACGCGGCGCCCTGGTCCTGGGCGCTCAAGCAGGCCTACCTCGCCTGCTTCCCGGAGGATTCGCTCTGGGAGGTCTACGGCTCCACAGAACTTGGCGTGAACGCCATCCTCGAGCCGAAGGACCAGCGGCGCAAGCGCGGCTCCTGCGGCAAGCCTGCCCCGACCGTCGAGATCAAGCTGCTCGACGAGAACGGAGGCGAAGTGACGCAGCCCGGCGTCGCGGGCGAGCTCTTCGTGCGCAGCAAGACCGTCTTCACCACCTACTACAAGGCGCACGACCAATACGAGGAGGACCGCCGCGGAACGTTCCACACCGTCGGCGACATGGCCTACTTCGACGAAGAGGGCTTCTACTACATCTGCGATCGCAAGAAGGACATGATCATCTCGGGCGGCATGAACATCTATCCGGCCGAGATCGAGGCCGCCCTCGAGCACCACCCGAAGGTCGCCGACGTGGCGGTCTTCGGGATCCCGAACGAGGAGTGGGGGGAATCGGTGCACGCGGCGATCGTGGCGCAGCCGGGGCAGCGGCTCTCGGAGTCCGAAGTGATCGCTTTCGCGCGCGAGCACCTCGCCAGCTACAAGATCCCGCGTTCCGTCTCGTTCCTGGACGAGATCCCGCGGACTGGCTCGGGCAAGATCCTCAAGCGCGTGCTGCGCGAGCCCTATTGGGCAGGGCGAACGACGCGGGTCTAGAGGTCCAGATCGGCCTCGATCTCGGCCTGCTTGGCGCGGCGCCAGGCTTCGAACTCCGGGCCGTCCCAGGCGCGGTGACGGCCCTCGCGGTAGAACTGCGCGTTGCGGTGGTAGAGCCAGGCGTTCATCCGGTTCGCCCGCGCGCTCTCGCGCACGGCGGTCGCCTTGGCCGGGACGCCTGCGATCACCGAGCCGGGCTCGAAGCTGCGGCCCTCCGGCACCACCGCGCCGCCGGCGACGATCGAGCCCGCCCCGATCACCGCGCCGTCCATGATCACGGCGCCGATTCCGACCAGGACCGCATCTTCGAGCGTGCAGCCGTGCACGGTCGCGTGGTGCGCGATCGAGCAGAAATCGCCGATGCGGGTCGCATCGTCGTAGCCGACGTGCACCATCGCGAAATCCTGCACGTTCGTCATGCGACCGATCCGGATCTCCTGGCACTCGGCGCGCAGCACGGCGTTGTGCCAGACGGAGGAGCCCGCGCCGATCGCGACGCGGCCGAAGATCTGGGCGCTGGGGGCGATCCAGACGCTCGCGTCGATCGCCTGCATCTGCATGTAGACGGCGCCGCCGCTGCGAACGCTCACGCGGGCTTGCCGCTCCCGAAGGCTTCGCGCGCGCTGCGCCGCAGCGCCTCGTCGTAGAAGAAGTCGAGCGCCGTCATCGCGAGGGCCTTGGCGCCGTCGATCGCCGCGGCGTCGCCCAGCTCGGAGGCCGCCCACTTCGCGAACTCGGCGTTGTGGATGGTGCAGTGCAGGGGCGCCGCCGCGAGCATGGGATGAATCGACGGCACGCGCTGGCTCACATTGCCCATGTCGGTGCTGCCCTGGATGCTGGCCGGGAGCTTGTCGTAGGGGAAGAAGACCCGCCCGAGCTGCTCGGCGTTGCTGCGAAACGCCGAGGCGAGCGGCTCGTTGAAGTGGATGTCGAGGTAGTCGGCGGGATCCCAATGGATCTCGGTCTCGGCGCCAGTCGCTGCCGCGCCCGCGCGGAAGCAGGCCTCGACGCGCAGCTTGAGGGGCGCGAGGTCCTGCGCGTTGGCGGCGCGCACGTAGAAGCGACCGGCGGCTCGTTCGGGGACGATGTTCGGCGCCTGACCGCCATCGGTGATGATGCCGTGGATGCGCTCCGTGGCGCGGATGTGTTGGCGCAGCGCCGCGATCCCCTGGTAGGCGAGCACCAGCGCGTCGAGCGCGTTCACGCCGCGCTCGGGCATGGCGGCCGCGTGGGCGGCCTGCCCGTGGTAGGTGACCTCCACCTCGGCCATCGCGATGCAGGGCATGGAGACCAGGTTCACGCTCGCGGGGTGCATCATCAGCGCGGCGTCCACCCCGTCGAAGGCGCCCTGCCGCGCCATCAGCTCTTTGCCGGCGCCGCGCTCCTCGGCCGGCGTGCCGAGCATGCGCACGCGTCCGGGGAGACTCGCGGCGAGCGGCGCGAGCGCGAGCGCGGCGCCCACCGCGGAGGCGGCGATCAGGTTGTGCCCGCAGGCGTGGCCGATTCCCGGAAGCGCGTCGTACTCGGCCAGCAGCGCCACGCAAGGCCCGCGCTCGCTCCCGAACTCGGCGGCGAAGGCCGTCTCCAGCCCGTAAGCGCCCGGCTCGACCGTCAGGCCGGCCTCGCGCAGCGCGGCGATCAGCAGCGCCGCCGCCCGCCGCTCCTCGAAGGCCAGCTCCGGGTGCGCATGGATTTCGCGCGAGAGCCGCAGCAGCGCGTCGCGCGATGCCTCGATGGCGTCGCAGACTTCCCGCTTGAGCTCGCGCAGATCCATCGGGGCCTCGCCGTCGGAAGAGGCCCCATTCTACCACCGGAGCGGGCCGCCGCGGGCGGTGTAGAATCAGCCCCCAAGCCCGAACGCACTGGAGACGAAATGCGCGCGATCGTCGTAGACCGCTGGATGGAGCCGCGCGATCTGCGCGTGGCGGAGATCCCGGCGCCCTCGGTAAAGCCCGGCACGCTCGAGCTCGAAGTGCGGGCGGCCGGCTGCAACTTCTTCGACATCCTGATGATGCAGGGGAAGTACCAGGTGAAGCCCCCGTTCCCGTTCGTGCCGGGGGCGGAGGTGGCCGGCGTCGTGCGCTCCGTCGGTGATGGCGTGAAGGGCTTCGCGAAGGGCGACCGGGTGCTGGCCTCCGCGGGGCTCGGCGGCTTCGCCGAGATCGCGGTGGTGCCGGTGGCGAGCGCCTGGGCGATGCCGGAGGGCATGTCCTTCGAGGAGGGAGCCGCGCTCCCGATCATCTATCCGACCTCGTACGCCGGCCTGGTCTTCCGCGCGCACTTGCAAGCCGGCGAGACGTTGCTCGTGCACGCGGCCGCCGGCGGCGTCGGGATCGCCGCGGTACAGATCGGCAAGGCGCTCGGTGCGCGCGTGATCGCCACCGCGGGCGGCCCCGAGAAGCTCGAGGTCGCGCGGGCGAACGGCGCGGACGAGGTGATCGACTACGCCAAAGAGAGTTTTGTCGAGCGCGTCCAGCAGCTCACCGGCGGCAAAGGCGCCGACGTGATCTACGACTCGGTGGGCGGCGACACCTTCGATCAATCCTTGAAGTGCATCGCCTGGAACGGACGGCTGCTCGTGATCGGCTTCGCGGGCGGGCGCATCCCCGAGGTCAAAGCCAATCGGATCCTGCTCAAGAACATCTCGATCGTGGGACTGCACTGGGGCGCGCACGTGCAGAACGAGCCGGCGCGCATCCCCGAGACCTTCCGCGCGCTCTTCGATCTCTACCGCCAGGGCAAGATCCGGCCCGTGATCTTCAAGACCTATCCGCTCGAAGAGGTCTCCGTCGCGCTGGAGGCGCTGGCCTCCCGCAAGACCTGGGGCAAGGTGATCGTCGCGCCTTGAGCGACGCACGCCGGATCGTGATCGTCGGCGGGGGCTTCGGCGGGCTGAACGCCGCCAAAAAACTTGGCGGCGTGAGCGGCGCCCAGGTCACGCTGCTCGACCGCAGCAACCACCATCTGTTCCAGCCGCTCCTCTACCAAGTCGCAATGGCGGGCCTCTCCCCGGCGGAGATCGCGGCGCCGATCCGGGGCCTGCTCTCGCGCTTCGGCAACCTGCGCGTGCTGCGCGAGGAGGTGCTCGCCGTCGACCTCGCGGCGCGGCGCATCACCACCGCATCCGGGAGCTGCGAGTATGACGTGCTCGTGCTCGCCTGCGGCGCCCAGCACGCGTACTTCGGCCACGAGGACTGGGAGGAGCACGCGCCCGGCTTGAAGACGCTCGAGCAGGCGACCGAGATCCGCCGCCGGGTGCTGACCGCCTTCGAGGATGCCGAGAAAGAGCGGGATCCCGAGCGCAAGCAGGCGCTGCTCACCTTCGTGATCGTGGGCGGCGGGCCCACGGGTGTCGAGCTCGCCGGCGCGATCGGCGAGATGAGCCGCTTCACGCTGGCGCGCGACTTCCGGGAGATCGATCCCAAGCTCACGCGCGTGATCCTGATCGAGGCCGGGCCGCGCATCCTGCCGTCCTTCTCGGAGCCGCTCGCGAGCCGCGCCGTGCGCGACCTGGAGCAACTAGGCGTGCAGGTCTGGACCGACCGGGCGGTCACGCGGATCGACGAAGATGGCGTCGAGTTCGGGCGCGAGCGGATCCGCTGCGCGACCGCCCTCTGGGCCGCGGGCGTGCTGCCGTCGCGCCTGGGCCGTACGCTGGGCGTGCCGCTCGATCCGCAGGGGCGCGTGCGGGTCGAGCCCGATCTCTCCGTACCCGGACACCCGGAGGTGTTCGTGATCGGCGATCAGGCCTGCGTGATTGGCCAGGGCGGCAAGCCGCTCCCGGGGGTCGCCCCGGTCGCGATGCAGCAAGGCCGCTTCGTCGCGCGCGCGATCGCGGGCGATCTCGCCGGCCGGCCGCGCAAGCCGTTCGCCTACGCCGACAAGGGTCAGATGGCCACGATCGGCCGCAGCCGCGCCGTCGTCGAGATCGGACGCCTGCGCTTCGCCGGCCTGCCCGCCTGGCTGCTCTGGATCGTCGTCCACATCTACTACCTGACCGGCTTCGAGAATCGCCTGCTGGTGGTGATCCAATGGGCCTGGTCCTATCTCAGCTTCCGCCGCGGCGCCCGCCTGATCGTCGGAAAGCGCTGGCGCTTCTACGATGCTCCCCGGGACGGTGCTCCGTGAGACGCAACACGCTAGCGCGGCACCGAGCTGGCCAGAGCCTGCCGAAGCCCGAAACGCGCTCTGATTCACTTGCACAAGAGTGTTGCCCCGCCGCAGAATAGAGTCCGACTGACAGGTCTAAGACCTGTTCGGCCTATGGAACGGAGGTACTGATGGCAATCGAGAACGATCTTCGCGCCCGGATCTTACAGCTGTTGGACGAGAGTGTCTCCCTCTCCAGGGGAAACGAATACGGTCAGTGCGTTGAGGAGAGGCAGATTCAACTCTGCTCAGCGTGGATCACTGCCGCGCAGAACGCCGTCCACATCGTCAGCCCGGATCCTCGCACGGCATACCGCCTAAAGGTAGACAAGGTCGCGACCACCGATCACGGCTATGGCATACACAAGGCAGTCGGCGAACTGACCGCCGTTCTCCGGAGTCTTGTCACCGACGCGGACGCTGGTCTACTTGCTTCCGTGGCTGATCGAGCCCGCGCGGAAGTGTTCGACGACTTTCTGGACCACGCTGATGCCTACCTTCGGGATAAGCGCAAAAACGAGGCCGGCGTAATCGCCGGTGTAGTGTTCGAAGATACGGTGCGCCGCGTTTGCCGAAAGCACGCGATTTCCGAGAAGGAACAGAAGCTGGACGCACTCATCTCTGAACTTGCCTCCTGTGGCGAACTCACAGCCGTGAAGGCGAAGCGCGCCAGAGCTGCCGCCGATGTGCGAACCAAAGCAACTCACGCGCAGTGGACAGAGTTCGAACTTTCTGACGTTCAGACCACCGTAGAGTTCACTCGCGAACTCATCGCCGCCCAGCTCGATGCATAGGCCTAACCCTTCGGTCAAGCAGACAGCCAACGGCGATGCACGTTGCCACGAAGGAGCGTGCCGTGTGCGTCTGTGAACGCCGACGTTAGCGGTCTCGAGAGAATGCCCACGCGAAAGCACGCGCTTCCCGTCTTCCTGAAGGGTCGTGTGACTGCGGAAGCTTACGAGCGCTGGCTCATGCGAAAGGCTGCCGCTCATGTCAAACGTGATCGGAAGCGCCATCTCACGGGGATCACGGGCGCCGGGTACCGAGACGCAGTTCATGAGGCCGTAGTACAAAGTGGTGGCCGCGACGCCTACACTGGCGAGGCGCTCGACTGGCACCTCATCAGCCAATACGACAACGACGAATCAAAGAGTGGCCGTCATCACTACAAGGCGGGCTTTGCCCTCCTTCCCACCGTTGACCACATTGAAGCCGCATCTGCGGCAGCAGCATTCTGCATATGCGCGTGGCGAACCAACGACGCCAAGAACGACCTTTCAATCGAGGCTTTCCTTGAGCTTTGTAGCCGCGTGCTCCACCATGCCGGGTATCGCGTCCAAAGGGACGGCTAACCCGCGTATGGACCGGACCGTCACCAGCGGGGTTCGCCCGCCGGCTCCGGCCGGTGACGCGCATCGATTGCCGGCACCATGAGCGCAGCAGGTGACACGCGATGGCAGCACGCACGGTGCGGACGTTCGCGTCGCGGTGACATCGAACGGCGGACCTCGATGAGGACGGATGCCCCGCAAGAACGCAGGTAGCACCGAGGAAGCCGGCACGGAGGCGCGCTTCCTCGGCGGCATCTCGCTCCGGCCGGTTTCCCTGCCGACCGGGGTGGCCTTCGCCGCCGTCGGCCTGGCCCTCGGCCAGGGCACCACGCCTCTGGAGCTGCTGGTCACCACGAGCGCGGCCCCGCCCAACGCGACGACCCTTCGTTCGGCGTGGAAGGCGCGCAACGCGGGACGCGCCGCGCCGCTCCTGTTGGTCGTGCTCCATGCGGAGCGAGCTTCGCTGTGCGGTCCCGCCGGCGACGATCCGCCGGCGTACCTCGGGCTCGACCGCGGCCAGGTCGAGCGAATCTGCTGCGAGGCGCTGGAGCAGCCCGACCGCCACGCGGCGCTCCGCGCCCTGCGCGACGTGCTGCCCTCGCTCGAGTCGGACCTGGCCGGGCTCCGCAACGAGGGCTTCCTTGCCACTCACGAGTTGCGCGCCGGGGCACGCCAGCGCTCCGACTGGGAAAGCGCCGGCGGCAGGGCCCGCCCGGCGCTCGCGAAGCGCGGGGGCGATCTTCTGCGCGCGCTGGGCTTTGGCATCGAGCCCTGTGACGGCGTGACCTCGATCCTCCGCGCGGGCGAGCGCAAGGTCGCCGTCGCGGTGCTCCTCACTCGCGACGAGTCCCCTGAGCTCTCCGGCGAGCGCTTCTCCGGCCTCTCGCCGATAACCTACGCGCTCACGGTCGCCGACCGCGAGGGGCTCCCATGGGTCGTCGTCCAGCACGGCGCCAAGGTCCGCGTCTACCCCGCGCGCGTCGGCGTGGGCGTGGGCCGGCGCGGCCGCACCGAAACCTACGTCGAGTGCCACGCCGGGGTCCTGCCCGACGCCGACGCCGCGTACCTGTGGCTCCTCTGCTCGGCCGACGCGCTCGGCCCGGGCGGAAGCCTCGAACAGATCCTCGAGGCCTCGGGCCGCTTCGCCGGGGGCCTCGCCGAGCGCCTGCGCGAGCGCGTCTACGAATCGGTCGTGCCAGGGCTCGCCAGGGGAATCGTCGCGGCCCGCGGCCTCACGAAGCCGAGCGCGCAGGACCTCGCCGACACCTACGAGATGGCGCTCACCGTCCTCTTCCGGCTCCTCTTCATTGCCTACGCCGAGGACAAGGACCTGCTGCCCTACCGCCGGAACGGCCTCTACCAGAGCCGCTCGCTCAAGACCAAGGCACAGGAGCTGGCCGAGCTGGCGCGCGGCGGCGTCCCCTTCGACGCCGGCGACACGCTCTGGGACGAGGTCTCGCGTCTCTGCCGCGCCGTGGACCGCGGCAACCGCGAGTGGGGCGTGCCGGCCTACGACGGCGGGCTCTTCTCGGAGGAACGGGAGATTTCGGCCGCTGGCGCGCACCTGGCCGGGGTCACGCTCCCGAACACGGTGTTCGGCCCAGCGCTCGCGGGCCTACTCCTCGTTGAGGGCTCGGAAGGGCTCGGCCCCGTGGACTTCCGCAGCCTCGGCGTGCGCGAGTTCGGGACCATTTACGAGGGGCTCCTCGAAAGCGAGCTGTCGGTCGCGGAGACCGACCTCGCGGTGGACAAGAGCGACGCCTTCCGGCCCTGCAAGAAGGGCGAGGAACCGCTCGTCCGGCGCGGCGAGGTCTACCTGCACGACGCCTCGGGCGCGCGCAAGTCCACCGGCTCCTACTTCACGAAGTCGTTCGCCGTGGAGCACCTGCTCGAACGCTCGCTCGAACCCGCGCTCAAAGAGCACATGGCAAGGCTCGACGCGCTCGCCGAGGACGAGGCGGGCGAGCGCTTCTTGGACTTCCGCGTCGCGGACCTCGCGATGGGCTCCGGGCACTTCCTCGTCGCCGCGATCGACCGGGTCGAGCGCGCGCTCACGGGCTGCCTCTCGCGCCGGCGGCTGCCCGCCGTCGCGGCCGAGCTGGCGAGCCTCCGCGCCGCGGCGCTCGAGGCGCTGGGACCGCTCGCCGACCAGGTCGAGATCGAGGACACCCAGCTCTTGCGCCGGCTCATCGCGCGCCGCTCGATCTACGGAGTGGACTTGAACCCGACGGCCGTGCAGCTCGCGCGCCTATCGGTTTGGATCCACACCTTCGTCCCGGGCCTGCCGCTCTCGCTCCTCGACCACAATCTGGTGCGCGGCAACTCGCTCGTGGGGGTCGGGACGTTGCCGGAACTGAAGGAGGCGCTCGACCGGCTGAACATCATGAAGCCGGGAGGCGACGAGGCGACGCTTCATCTTTTCGCGATCGACGCAGCCCAGCTCCTTGGCGAGGCCGCCGAGCCGCTGAAGCGCCTGGCCCGACTCGCCGACGCCACGCCCTCGGACCTCGCGCGGGCGCGCAAAGCGCAGGCTGCGGCCCTCGCGGCCGTCGCTCCCGCGGCCGCGCTCTGCGACCTCGTCACCGCAGCGCGGCTCGCGGGCGAGCCCGTGCTCGTGAATCTCGCCAAGTGGGAAGAGATCCGCGGCGGCCTTTCCGGGTCGAAGGAGCACCGGGCGGCTCGCAAGCGTCTCGAGGGACTCCACGTCTTCCACTTCCCGGTGGCGTTCCCCGAGGTATTCCTCCGCGAGCGGCCTGGGTTCGACGTGATCGTGGGGAACCCACCGTGGCAGGAGGCGACGCTCGAGGAAGACATGTTTTGGGCGCGTTATGTGCCGGGCGGCTTCAGGCGTGCGCTGTCGCAGCGCGAACTCGAAGCAGCGAAGGCAGTGTTCCGCCGCCAGCGCCCGGACCTATTCGATCTCTACAGGAGGGAGGTCGCCGAGTCGGAAACGCTGCGGCGCGCGCTGACAATCGGGTCCTACCCCGGCATGGGAACCGGCGACCCCGATCTCTACAAGGCCTTCTGCTGGCGCTTCTGGAACCTGGTCTGCGAGGACGGCGGCCGGATCGGCGTGGTGCTGCCCCGCTCGGCCCTCGCGGCCAAGGGTTCTACGGAGTTCCGGCGCGAGGTGTTCTCCCATGCGGAAGCCGTCGATGTCACGACGCTTCTCAACACCACGGGGTGGGTCTTCGACCAGGCTGAGCACCGCTACACGATCGGGCTCGTCGCCATCGCGCGGCGAGAGGCCAAGCGCACACCCGTTGCCCTGCGCGGGCCGTACCCGAGTCTCGTTCGCTACACGGGCGGTGTCGCCCGCGAGCCGGCCCTATTCTACGGTGACCAGATCGAGAGCTGGAACGACACCGCGTCGTTGCCGCTCCTTCCGACCGACGAGTCGGTCGAGGTCTTCGCGCAACTCCGCAAGTCGCCCAGGCTCGATCTCGACGATGAAAAGTCGTGGCGCGCGCGGCCGCACACCGAGCTTCACGCGACCAATGACAAGGGCCTGATGGACCTCAAGTCCAAGAAGAGCCCGCCGGGCTTCTGGCCCGTCTACAAGGGCGAGTCGTTCGACCTCTGGACGTCCGACACGGGCACCTACTACGCCTGGGCCGACCCGATGAAGTTGGCTCCGCACCTCCAGCAGAAGCGCCTGCGCGCCGGACGGAGCAAGAACTCGCCCTTCTTCGAGTTCGACCCGAACTGGCTGCGCGACCCGAAGACACTCCCGTGCCGGCGGCCGCGGATCGCGTTCCGGGATGTCACCAAGTGGGACAACCAGCGCACCCTGATCGCCGCCCTCGTGCCGGGGGAGGTGTTCATCACGAACAAAGGGCCGTATCTGCTCTGGCCGCGGGGAGATGCGCGCGACGAGGCGTACCTCCTCGGCGTGCTCTCGTCGCGTCCGCTCGACTGGTACGCCCGCCGCTTCGTCGAGGTCAGCGTGAACTTCTTCGTCTTCAACCCCTTCCCCGTCCCGCGCACGCCGGCCGACCACCCGCTTCGCCGCCGCACCGTCGAGGTGGCCGGCCGGCTCGCCTCGCCCGACGACCGCTTCGCCGCATGGGCGAAGGAGGTCGGTGTCCCCTGCGGCCCGCTCGCCCGCGACGAGAAGGAGGACATGATCCACGAGCTCGACGCTGTCGTCGCCCACCTCTACGGCCTCTCCGAGAAGCATCTCGTCCACCTCTTCGAAACCTTCCACGAGGGCTGGGACTACGAGGAGCGCCTGCGCGCGACGCTGAAACACTACGGAGAGTGGAAGCGGAGGCAGGACTGAACTGGGCGCCAGCACCCGGGGCTGGGAGGGCATCTTCGGAACCTGGGCCAAACCTCCGACCCAGACCGAACAGGCGCGGTGCGAGAACGCGACGAGCGCGATCCGAGACGCCTCGCCGCCTTCGAGCGGAAGGCGGCTCGCCGCCCTACGCCGCCAGCAGCCTCGCAATCTCCTTCCGACTCGCTCCCAGCGCCAGCAGCGCGCGC
>Ga0184637_10001469_pt1 | contig 15914 bp, 14 predicted proteins | sample PLM3_127_b2_FD_133143 | JGI IMG/M metagenome (GOLD analysis project Ga0184637, IMG submission 133143) | Groundwater sediment microbial communities from an aquifer in East River, Colorado, USA - PLM3_127_b2 | ecosystem: Environmental > Terrestrial > Soil > Riparian zone | place: USA: East River...
AGCGAGCGTGCCAGGTCGATCAGTCCGCGCACTTCGTCCTCTGAGCGATACAGGCGCTTGAGCTCGGGCTCCTGCTCGAGCGCTTTCTCGAGCGTGATGCCGAGCTCGAACGGAATGAGCTTGGCAATGCGGTCGACATAGCCGTAGCTCATTCCGAGCACGCGCCCGACGTCGCGAACCACGGCCTTGGCTGCCATCGTGCCGTAGGTGATGATCTGAGAGACGCGGTCGCGACCGTATTTGTCGGCGACGTAGCCGATTACGCGATCGCGCCCCTGCATGCAGAAATCGATGTCGAAGTCGGGCATCGACACGCGCTCGGGGTTCAGAAAGCGCTCGAACAGCAGCACGTGCTTGATCGGATCGAGATCGGTGATGCCCAGGCACCAGGCCACCAGCGATCCAGCCCCCGAACCACGGCCCGGCCCCACCGGGATGCCGTTGTCGCGCGACCACCGGATGAAATCCGCGACGATCAGGAAATAGCCCGCGAAGCCCATGTTGCAGATCGTGGCAAGCTCGCTCTCGAGGCGCTGCCCATAGGCCTCCCGCCGGGAATCGCCCGGCGCAAACGTGCTGATACGCTGCGCGAGTCCGGCCCGCGCCTGGAGGCGCAGATAGTCCGGTGTCGTGCTGCCCGGAGGAACCGGGAACTCGGGCAGGTGCGATTCACCGAGCTTCAGTTCGAGGGTGCAACGACGCGCGATTTCGACCGAGTTTTCGAGCGCCTCCGGCAGATCGGCGAACAGCTCGGCCATCTCCTGCGGCGAACGCAGATACTGCTGATCGGTGTACCGTCGCACTCGCGCCGGGTCCGCGAGCAGGCTGCCGTCCTGGATGCAGACGCGTGCCTCGTGCGATTCGAATTCTTCGCGACGAATGAAGCGCACAGCGTTGGTCGCCACCAGCGGCACCGGAGAATTCCCGATCAGGCGCAGGACGGACTCGATGTAGGTTTCCTCTCCGGGCCGCCCGATGCGCTGCAACTCGACGTAGAAGCGATCGCCGAAGATCGCGAGCCAGTGCTCTAGCGCTTGGCGCGCCTCGCGCTGCCGTTGGTGCGCGAGCAGGCGACCGACGTCGCCTTCGAGGGCTCCCGAGAGCGCGAGCAGGTCCGCAGTCGTCTCGGGTTTGAGCCACGCGCGTTCCACCAGCGGCGCACCGCGGCGCTGCCCCTCGAGATAAGCGCGGCTCACGAGCCGGGCGAGATTGCGATAACCCGCAAGATTGCGGCATAGGAGCGTGAGCCGTGTCGGGAGCTCGCGTTCGCCCGCCTCGCGCAGGCGCACGTCCACGCCGATGATGGGCTTGATGCCGCTGCTCTGGGCCGCCCGATAGAACTTCACCATCGCGAACAGGTTGCTCTCGTCGGTGAGCGCCACCGCGGGCATCCCCGCAGCCGCCGTGGCTTCCATGAGCTGGGGCACGCGGACGATGCCGTCGCTCAGCGAATACTCGGTGTGCAGCCGCAGGTGAACGAATTGCGTCATCAGTAGGCAACCGGATCCGGATTCATCCCCAACGCCGATTGTATTGGCGCAAAGCTGCGCCGATGCAATGGACAAGTGCCATGCCGGCTGAGCGCGACGAGATGCTGGGGTGTCGGATAGCCCTTGTGCGCCGCGAATCCGTACTGCGGGTACAGTTCGTGCAAGCTGCGCATGTGCGCATCGCGAAATGTCTTGGCGAGAATCGAAGCCGCGCTGATTGCCGGCACGAACGCATCGCCCTTGACAATGGGAAGCCCCCTGCAGCCCGGCGCAAGGCCGGCAAGCGATGGACAGCGATTGCCATCGACCTGGATTTCTTCCGGCGCAATCTTAAGACCCAGCACAGCGCGGCGCATCGCGAGCAGGGTCGCCTGCAGAATATTGAGAGCGTCAATCTCTTCGCGGTCGGCCCAGGCGATCGACCATGCCAGCGCCCGCGAGCGGATCAAACTGCTCAGGTGCTCGCGAACCTCGGGCGTCAAGATCTTTGAGTCCGCCAGGCCGCGGATTGGTCGCGCGGGATCGAGAATCACTGCCGCTGCCATCACCGGCCCGGCCAATGGACCACGCCCGGCCTCATCCACTCCGGCGATGAACACCGGCGTCGAACGCGATTGCCGCTTTGCTCCCTTCACGTGCGAACGACCGCAGGGTGCTCGGGCAGGAGGCTCAAGATCGCTTCCGCGGCTCGCGCGCTCGCATTGCGACGCAACCTCAGATGGATATCGGTGAACAGCCGCTCGAGCGTCTCGCGACCGGCTCGGTCGTCAAGTTGCGCCAGCAGTGCGTCACCAAGGGATTCCGGTGTCACCTGTTCCTGGAACAGTTCGGGCACGACGGCGCGACCGGCCAGCAGATTCGGCTGCGAGAAGAACGGCGCTTTCATCAGGCCGAAATGACGCAGCAGCCAGCTCGTCAATCCACCCAGCCGATACGCCACGACCATCGGTCGCTTGCTCAACGTTGCCTCGAGGGTCGCCGTGCCGGAGGCTACCAGTACCACGTCGGCCGCTGCCAGTGCCACCTGTGCATGGCCGTCGGTGACGTGGACTGCCACCTGCGGTGCCTTGCTTCGCAATGCCGCTTCGAAGCAGGCGCGGACTTCCGGATTCGCCATCGGTGCGACGAACTGCAACTGCGGACGCCGGGCCGCAAGCCAACCGACCGCGCCGGCAAAATCCTCTCCCAGGCGATTGACTTCGCCCACGCGACTGCCTGGAAGCACGGCTACCGTCGGCCGTTCCTCCAAGCCGAGCTCGTGACGCGCTGCCGGCCGGTCCGGATCGAGTGGAATCTGATCGGCAAGCGGGTGGCCGACGAACTCCGCGCGAACGCCCGCCAGCTGATAAAACTGTTGCTCGAAGGGCAGCAGGCAAAGCACCAGGTCTTCGGATTTCGCGATGGTGCGTACGCGCCCCTGACGCCATGCCCAGACTTGAGGGCTGACATACTGCACGGTGAGCAGACCTCGCGAATGCAGCCGGCGAGCGAGGCCCAGATTGAACTCGGGGGCATCGATGCCAATGAAGACATCCGGCGGCTCGGCGAGCAGCCGCCGGCCGAGCTGCGTTCGCAACCGCATCAGGTCGGGCAGATGGCGCAGGACTTCGAACAGACCCATCACCGCGAGTCGCTCCGCACGCGCCCAGCACTCGCACCCTTCCGCGATCATCCGCGGTCCGGCGACGCCCACGAATGACGCACTACTGACGCGCCGGCGCAACTCGCGGATCAGCGCGGCGCCCAATTGGTCGCCTGAGACCTCACCGGCAACGAGGGCGATACGAAGCGGCTTCACCTGACGATGCTGCGCGTGGTCGTCGCCAGGAACTCCACGAACGGCATCAGTTCCGGCTGGCTCGCCGCCAACGCCCGGAGTTGCTCGGTGGCTGCCGCCAGCTTGAGCTCCGAGCGGTACAGGATTTTGAAGGCATTGCGGATATTGCGAATCTGCTCCGACGAGAAGCCGCGACGCTTGAGGCCCTCGGCGTTGACGCTGTGCGGTTCCGCCGGCTGGCCCGTGACCATCAGGTATGGCGGCACATCGCGCGTCACCGCGGCATTGTTGCCAACAAAGCAGTGCGCGCCAATCTTGCAGAACTGATGCACGCCGGAGAATCCGGCCATTATCACCCAATCGCCGAGCTCCACGTGTCCGCCCAGCGTGGCGAAGTTGGCGAGGACGCAGTGACTGCCGACCTGGCAATCGTGGGCCACGTGCGTATAGGCCATGAACCAGTTGTCATCGCCGATGCGCGTCACGCCCTTGTCGTGCGTCGTACCCCGATTCACGGTGCAGTACTCGCGGAAGGTGTTGCCGGCACCGATTTCGAGACGCGTCGGCTCACCCTTGTACTTCTTGTCCTGGGGTGCATCGCCGATGGAGGCGAACTGGAACACACGATTGTTGGCGCCGAGCCGCGTCGGGCCGCGAATCACCACATGCGGACCGATGTGGCAGCCCACAGCGATGCTGACCTCGGCGCCGATGATCGAGTACGGACCGATCTCGACATCGGCGGCGATCTCGGCCCGCGCGTCGATCACGGCCCGCGGATCGATCATCATCAGGCTTCGGCCGCCTCGGTCGGGTTGCGTGCCTCGGGCGCCAGCATCATGTCGGCGGCCGCGACTTCCTCGCCCGCAACCTCGGCAATGGTGCCGAATCGCCAGATGCCCTTGAGGGAGCGTTGCAGCTCGGCCTTGAGAATCAACTGATCGCCGGGCTCGACAGGCCTGCGGAAGCGAGCCTTGTCGATGCCGACGAAGAAGAAGCGGCTGTTCTCGTCAGGCACGACGCCCGCGGTCACGAATGCCAGGATGCCTGCGGCCTGCGCCAATGCTTCGATGATCATGACGCCCGGCATCACCGGGCGGTGTGGGAAGTGACCGGTGAAGAACTGTTCGTTGAATGTGACATTCTTTACCGCGCGGATGGACTTGCCCGGCGTGCATTCGAGCACGCGATCGACCAGCAGGAACGGATAGCGATGCGGTAATTGCCGCAGCACGCCGTTGATGTCCATGAAGATGGGTTTAGTCATCGCTGTCCGCCTCACCGCCCCCCTCGTCCGACCGCAATGCCTGACCGCTCAATGCTTCCACGCGCTTGGCCAGCTCGTCGAGGTGACGAAAGCGGGCGCTGTTGCGCCGCCAGCGGCGCGCTTCCTCCATCGGCAGACCCCCCGAATAGATTCCCGGCTCGCGGATCGAGCGCGAGACCAGCGTACGCCCGGTTACGACCACGCCATCACAGATCGACAGGTGCCCGACGATCCCGACCATGCCCGCGATCATGCAGTTGCGACCGATGGTGGTGCTGCCAGAAATGCCCGTGCAGCCGGCGATGGCCGTATGCGCGCCGATGCGCACGTTGTGCCCGATCTGGATCTGATTGTCGAGCTTGACACCGTCCTCGATCACCGTGTCCTCGATCGCGCCGCGGTCAATCGTGGTATTGGCGCCGATCTCGACGTCGTCGCCGATGCGAACGCTGCCGATCTGGGGAACCTTGATCCACTCCCCGCGCTCTGGGGCGAGTCCAAAACCGTCGGCGCCGATCACCACACCGGGATGAATCAGGACTCTCGCCCCGATGCGCACGCCGCGGCACAGCGTCACGTTCGCGCTCAGGCGCGTGTCATCGCCGATCGAGCTGCCCTGCATGACGATGCATCCCGGGCCGACGCGGGTGCGCTCGCCGATGTGAACCTCCTCCTCGATGACCGCTGCCGCAGCAATCGAGGCGCTCGCGGCGATCCGCGTGCGGTCAGCGACGCGCGCACCGACATCGATTCCGGCCGGCCAGCTCGGCTCGGGATGCAGCAGGGTCGCGATGCGCGCGTAGGTTGCATAGGCATTTGGGGCAATGAGTGCGGCCACCGGGGACTCGTCAGCAAAGCGCGGCTCCAGCACCACGGCCGCGGCGTGCGTGCCGGCCAGGTGACGCCGATATTTGGGGTTGGCGAGAAAGCTGATCGAGCGCGGACCCGCGTTCTCGAGCGTCGCTACCGAGTCGACTTCGACTTCGGGCTCGCCCTTGAGCGTGCAGCCAAAACGGACCGCGAGTTCACCCAGGGAAATCGCCATGTGAGCGGCCCTCAGGCGTCAGGCGCCTGCCGTACGGCGCTTGCGCCCGAGGCGTGAGGCCCAAGCCGCTTCATCAGGGTTTCTTGTCTGCGGGCTTGGGTGCCGTTGCCGGGGCAGCTGCTGGCGCAGTCTTGCCGCGAGCCTGGAGATTGCCGAGGACCGCAGCGGTGATGTTTAAACCGTCCTTCGCGAACAGCACGCCATCCCCGATCACCAGATCGAATCCCTGTGCGCGTGCGTAGGTCTGCACTTCCTGGAGCAGAGTGCGCTGCAGCTTACCGAGCTCTTCATTGCGGCGAACGTTGAGATCCTCGACATACTCATTCTGCCGCCGCGCCAGGTCACGCTGGCCGTCGCGCAAGTCCTTCTCCACCTTGCTGCGCTCGGCTTCGGACATCACCGCGCTGTCGCGCGTGAGCTTGTCCTCGCGCGCCTTCAGCTCCTTCTGCTGAGTCTCGATTTCGCGCCGACGCGGCATGAAATCATCCTGGAGAGCCTGCATGGCCGACTTTGCCTGCGGCGACTCCTCCATCAGCTGTGGGACGCTCACGACGCCGATCTTGAGTTCGGCCTGCGCAGTGGAACAAACGCCCGCGAGCAGTGCCGCGAGCAACAGGAACTTTTTGTACATACCACCTCTACCGATCATCGTCTAGTTAGGGGTCAGGTCTTGCAGTCACGCAGAGAATACGTGACTGCAAGACCTGACCCCTCAGAACGCCTGGCCCACCGAGAACTGGAACTTCTCCACCTCGTCCTCGAACACCACGCTGTCTCCCCCGTAGGCATTGAGCGGAAACGCATAGCTGAAGCGAAAAATGCCGAGTGGCGCGAGCCATTGCACGGCCAAGCCGGTGGAATGCTTCAACTTATCATACTCGAATTCGTACGTGATCGGCGTCTCCCCGTCGGCCCCGGTGAAGTTCACGTGACCGGTCGAGAAGACGTTGCCGATGTCGTAGAACAGGCTCACGCGCGTCGTCGCCTTCCACTTTTCCGGGATCGGGAACAACAACTCGGCGCGCGCCACGACCTTCATGTTGCCGCCGTAAGGATTGCCGAAGTTGTCCTTCGGTCCCAGCCGGCTCTCCCGATAGCCGCGCACTGATTCGGGGCCGCCGGCGAAGAACTGTCGATAGGGCGGCAGCGACGTGGTGTCGCCGATGTCTTCGCCGTATGCCAGATCGCCGATCAGGGCCAGCGTAAACGGACCGTAGAGGGGCAAGAACTGGAGGTAGCTGTAGTTTGCGACCCAATATTCGACATCGCCGCCGGGCAGCGAGTAAGCCAGCGACAGCGAGTGGCGCATGCCGCGATCCGCGAACAACGCACGGTTGCGCGTGTCGATGCTCCACCCGGCGACCACTTCGAAGGTGGTGTACTCGGTGCCGAAGTAAACAGCGCCCGGCTGCGCGACGACGAAAGGATTGCCATTATTGCGCACCCAGTCCACTGCCTGTTGCGCGCTCCCCGTCGGACTCGTCAGCAGCTCTGAGTTCTGCGCCGAAAGCCCGAAGCGCAGCGCCTGGTACTCGGTGATCGGATAGCCGTAGTCGAGCCCGGCCGTCATCGTTTCGGTGGAAAAATCCGACGAAGCCGAGACGAACTGCGTGATGTCGCGGTAGGTGAGCGAGATCGTGCGCGACACGCCGTCGACGGTACGGTACGGATCGGTGTGCGCCAGGCTGAACACCCTGCTGTACTTGCCCGTGCTGATCTCGGCCGCGATGCGCTCGCCGCTACCCATGAAGTTGCTGTGCACGAAGTTGCCGCTCAGGATGAACGACTGCGACTCGGAATAGCCGATGCCGCCCCCGAACTGACCCGGCAGTCCTTCCTTGACGGTGAAATCCACATCCACCAGGTCAGCCGAACCGGGGACGGGAGTCGTTTCGTACTCGACCTTCTCCACGTACGGCAGCCGCTGGACGCGCTCCTTGGAGCGCTCCACCGCCGAGTTCGACAGGAACCCGCCCTCGAGCTGACGCAGTTCGCGCCTTAAAACCTCATCGTCGATGGAGCTGGTACCGAGGAAATTGATGTGGCGCACATAAACGCGATTGCCGGGCTCGATGAAAAAAGTGATCGACACTTCGCGCTTTTCGTTGTTGGCCGTCGGCACCGGATCGATCTTGGCAAAGGCATAGCCGTCCTCGCCCAGGCGGTAGCTCAGCAATTCCTGCGTCTGGCTCACCAGCTTGTTGGAGAACGTCTGCCCGGGCTGCACCAGCAGCAGCCGTTTGAGCTGCGCTTCTGGCACGACCATGTTGCCGGCGAGCTTCACCTCGCTCACCTTGAACACTTCACCCTCATTGATGTTGACGGTGACGAAGATGTCGTCTTTCTCGGGAGCGATTGCCACCTGCGCCGACTCGATCTGGAAATTGGCATAGCCGCGGTCCATGTAGTACGAACGCAGCTTCTCGAGGTCGCCCTGCAATGACTCGCGCGAATAGCGATCGTCCTGTCGGTACCACGACAGCCAGTTGGGCGTGTCGAGCTCGAAGTCCTCGCGCAGATCGTCGTCGTCGAAGCGGGTGTTACCGACGATGTTGATCTGGCGGATCCTGGCACGCTTGCCCTCGGCAATGTCGATGGAAATGCGCACCCGGTTGCCCGCCAGTTCCTCGACGTGGGTATCGACGCGCACCGCGTACTTGCCGCGGCTGAAGTACTGCTCGGTGAGAAATTGCGTCACTTCGTCGAGCACCGAGGCGTCGTAGGTCTTGCCGACGGCGAGACCGACGTTGCGCAGGCTCTTCTGCAGGTCCTCGGTCTTGATGTCCTTGTTGCCCTTGATCTCGAAGCTCTCGATCGAGGGTCGCTCGAGCACGACCACTACCAGCGTGTTGCCGTCGCGCCGCAATTCGACGTCGCGGAAGAACTCGGTGCGATACAGCGCGCGCAGCGCCTCCTGGATGCGTTGCGCGTTCAGCCGATCGCCGATGTTCACCGGCAGGTAGTTGTAAACCGTGCCCTCGGAAATGCGCTGCAGACCTTCGACGCGGATGTCGCCGACTGTGAATTCGTCGTAGGCGTCCTGGGCAAGCGCACCTGCCATGCCCAGAAGGCACAGAATGGAGAACGCAAACAGTTTGCGTGGCATGCGAAGCTGCAGGTTGGGCGGGTTCAGTTGAGGAATCGCGATGAAATATCGTTATAGAACGCGAGGCTCATCAGCAGCAGCAACAAGGCGATGCCGAACTGCTGGCCGAGTACCTGCGCGCGCTCGGACAGCGGGCTGCCCTTGGCCAGCTCGATGACCTGGAACAGCATCTGCCCGCCGTCGAGGATCGGTATCGGCAACAGGTTGAGAATGCCTAAGCTGATGCTGACGATGGCAAGAAACGCCAGGAATGGCCGCACGCCGACGCGCGCTGTCTCACCCGCAAAAGCGGCGATATTGATCGGTCCGCTGATGTTCTTGACCGACACCCGGCCGATGACCATGTTCCACAGCATCGTCACGGTGAGCGCGGACATCTCCCAGGTCTCGGTGCAGGCATGGCCCAGGGCCGCAATTGGCCCGAGACTCTGTAACTCGACGCGTTGCAGTTCGATGCCGATCCGCCCGATGGTCTTGCCTTGGTCCTGCTCGCCTCGAATCACCACCGGTACCGTGCGTTCCTCTCCGTCACGGCTCACGCTCAGGATCACGCGTTCGCCCGGCCGTGCCTTGAGATGATTCACCAGCTCCGCGCCGCTTGGCGTGGGCCGCCCGTCCACCGCCAGAATCCGGTCGCCGCGCTTGAGACCGGCTTGTGCAGCTGGACCATCGCTGACTGCGTTCTCGACAACAGGAGGGACTGGCGGCGGCGAGAATTCGAATCCCAATCCGGTCAGCAGTTCGCCCGGCTCCGTGAGTCGGTGCCGTTCGGCGGCACTCGAGACCGTGAGCGTGAGTTCGCGTTTCACCGCGTCAACGGATTTTACCTTGAGTGTCGTCGCGCCGTCGTCAAGCAGGTCGCCAAGCAGCGCGAAGATGACCGCTTTGGGATCCGCGGTGCGTTCGCCACCGACTTCAAGTACGGTGTCGCCGTTCCGCAGCCCGGCTTGCGCCGCGTACGATTCGGCCACCACATGCCCGATCACCGGCTGCGTCTGCGGCACACCCCACATGAACAGTGCCCAGTACGCCGCAATCGCAAACAGGAAATTGAAAGCGGGTCCTGCCGCCAGAACGAGCAGGCGCTGCCACACCGGGCGCCGCGTGAACGAGCGCATCAACTCGTGATGCGGCACTGGCCCCTCGCGCTCGTCGAGTAACTTCACGTAACCGCCCAGCGGGATGGCCGCGATTACGTACTCCGTCGCATCCGGGCCGGCGCTGCGTTTCCAGAGTGGCCGGCCAAAGCCGATCGAAAACCTCACCACTTTGAAGCCGAGTCTCCGCGCGACCCAGAAGTGACCGAACTCGTGTACGGCCACCAGCACGCTGATCGCGACGACGAAGGCCAGCACACTGATCACTGCGGGCGTCACGCGCAGGCTCCGGCCACCGGATCGCTCGCCAGACCCTCGAGGCGCGCGATCGACTCGACCGCGGCCCGGCGCGCCGCGGAATCGGCCTCGAGAACTGCGTTCAATGACGTGACTGGACCGCTTGCGACTCGATTGAGCACGCCCTCAATGACCACCGCGATCGCGGTAAAGTTCAGGCGCCCGTCGAGAAATGCCTCTACGGCAATTTCATTCGCTGCATTCAGCAATACGGGCGCCGTCCCGCCGACGCGCGCAGCGCACTGCGCCAGGCCGAGGCAGGGAAAACGCTCCAGATCCGGCGCCTCGAATGTAAGCCGCGCAAGACGCACGACATCGAGGGACTCGACACCGGATTCGCGCCGTTCGGGCCACGCGAGCGCGTGTGCGATCGGCGTTCGCATGTCGGGATTGCCGAGTTGTGCCAGCACCGACCCGTCCAGGTATTCGACCATCGAATGCACGACACTCTGCGGATGGACGACGATTTCCACGTCGTCCGGAGTGACGCCGAACAACCAGCAGGCCTCGATCAGCTCAAGGCCCTTGTTCATGAGCGTGGCCGAGTCTACAGAGATCTTGCGGCCCATGACCCAGTTGGGATGTGCGCAGGCCTCCGCAGGCGTGACACGCGCAAGTCTCTCCGCCGGGGTGTTGAGGAACGGTCCACCAGAAGCGGTGAGCACGATTCGCCTCAGTCCCTGCGGTCGAGTCCCGGCCACTGTCGGCGTACCCAGGCACTGGAAGATTGCGTTGTGCTCGCTGTCGACAGGAATGAGCTGTGCCCCGCTCGCGCGCACGGTTTCGATCAAGAGGTTACCGGCCATCACCAGCGCTTCCTTGTTGGCGAGCAGCAGGCGCTTGCCGGATTGCGCCGCAGCCAGCGTCGGCAACAATCCCGCAGCACCGACTATCGCCGCCATGACGGTATCGGCCCCGGGGAGCTGCGCGGCTTCCTCGAGTGCTTTCGCTCCGTGCAATACGCGCGTCGCGAGACCGGCCGCACGAAGCCGCTCGCGCAACCGCTCGGCCGCCGCCGGATCGATGAGCACCGCCAGATCCGGCCGATGATCGCGGCATTGTTCGAACAGGCAGGACTCGTTGCTGTGCGCCGTCAACGCCACCGCACGCAATTCGCCGCGATGTCGCGCGATGACATCGAGCGTGCTCACGCCGACGCTGCCGGTCGAGCCCAGGATGGTCACGCCTCTCACGTCGGCCACTCCAGCCAGCGCAAACCGAGCAGGAACACGGGCGCTGCCGCGGTCACGCTGTCGATTCGATCCAGAACGCCACCGTGTCCCGGAAAGACGGAACCGCTGTCCTTCAATCCCGCGTAACGCTTGAACATGCTCTCGGTGAGATCGCCCACGATCGAGATGAGTGCCACAGCGAGACAAAGCGACAGGAACGCGACGCGCGGCAGATCGAACCACCATGCGCCGATAGCCGCCACAACTGCCGCGGCGGCCACGCCGCCCAGCACGCCCTCCCAGGTCTTGGCAGGACTGACGCGTGGCGCGAGCTTGAGCCGGCCAAAGCTGCGACCGGCGAAAAAGGCGCCGATGTCCGCCGCCCATACCAGCAACAGAAGGAACAGCACCAGTTGCGATCCCGGCACCGAAATTCCCTGCACGGCTTGCAGAAACAGGTGCGCGATCGCCACCCATGCGGGGACGAGCACCAGCAGACCGCTGGTCGCCACCGTCACACGCGAGTGGCTCGTGGGCGCCAGCGTGACCCACAGGAAGGCAACCAACCACCACGCCGCCGTAATCCACAGCATCGATTCGAGCTGCCCGCCCTGTGAGGTGAAGCGCCACACCACCGCCATCGCGAGCGCCACCGAGCAGACGTAGGCAATTCGCGTTGCGGCAGATGCAAAGCCCGCCAGCGCTGACCATTCCCAGGCACCCACGAGCACCGCCAGCGCAAAAATGCTGATGGCGACGCGGGGTGGCAGCCAGAGCAGCACTACCAGCAGCGCGATGCCGAACACGACAGCGGTGATGACGCGTTGGCGCAACATCAGCGCGCACCCACCTGTGCTGCCGTCATCCCGAACCGCCGCTGACGCCCCGCAAAGAACTCCAGCGCCTCGTCAAGATCGCCACGCGCAAAGTCGGGCCACCACACATCGCAGAAATAGAGCTCGGTATAGGCCAGATTCCATAGCAGGAAATTGCTGATACGCCGCTCACCACCGGTGCGCACGAACAGATCCGGATCCGGGAGATTAGCCAGCCCCAGTTCGGCCTGCAGCGCGTCTTCGTCGATGGCCTCCGCCGCCAGCGCGCCGCTCTGACAACGTCGCGCCAAGGTACGAGCCGCCTGCACGAGATCCCAACGGCCACCGTAACCGACCGCGATGACGAGCGTGAGCCCGGTGTTCCCACGCGTCAGATCCTCCACCTGATTGAGCTTGGCCTGGAGGCGAACCGAGAGCGTGCGACGATCGCCGATGAAACGGAGCCTCACGCCCTTGTCGTGGATCTCGGCCACTTCGCGTTCCAACGACTCCACGAAAAGCTCCATCAGCATGCCGATCTCCTCTGTCGGCCGGCGCCAGTTCTCGCTGGAGAAGGCGAACAGGGTCAGCGCTTCGATTCCGAGCTCGCCGCAAGCTTCGACGGTGACGCGAACCGGTCGGATGCCGGCCTTGTGTCCCGCGGCACGCGGCAAGCCGCGCGCCTGCGCCCAGCGTCCATTTCCGTCCATGATGATGGCGATGTGGCGCGGCAGCGTGCCCAGTGCGACTGGAGAGGCGGGATTGGCCATGCTTGGAGGACGCTCGGGTGAGTGCAACTACACCTGCATCAGCTCCTTTTCTTTCTCGGCCATCACGTGATCGATTTCCGCAACGTGCTTATCGGTGAGCTTCTGGATCTCATCGTGGGCGCGCCGGTCATCGTCTTGCGAGAGGAGCTTCTCCTTGAGCATCTCCTTCAGCTCGTTCATGACGTCGCGGCGCACGTTGCGTACGCCGATGCGGGCATTTTCGGCCTCCGCGCGCACCACCTTGGTGAGTTCGCGACGACGCTCTTCGGTGAGCGGCGGCAATGGAATCCGGATGACCTGACCCGCAGTCGCCGGCGTGAGACCCAGGTCGGACTTGAGGATCGCCTTCTCGATGACCGGCACCATGTTTCTTTCCCACGGGCTGACCGCCAGTGTGCGGGCATCCTCGACATTGATGCTCGCGACCTGGAGCAACGGCACTTCATTGCCGTAGTACTCGACCTTCAGATGCTCGACCAGACTGGGTTGCGCGCGCCCGGTGCGCAGCTTTTTGAGATCGTTGCGAAACGCAGTGACGCATTTCGCCATGCGCTGGGTCGCATCTTTCTTGACATCCTCGAGCATGGAACCTACCTCCTCGCCCAGGCCTACGCGTCGTTGCTGACCACCGTGCCGACGTCTTCGCCGTTCACGATCCGCATCAGGTCGCCGGCATTGTTGAGGTTGAAGACCCGCAGCGGCAGGTTGTTGTCGCGGCACATGACGATGGCGGTGGCATCCATCACCTGCAGCTTCTCCGTCAGGACGCGGTCGAACGTCAAGCGTGAATAGTGCACCGCGGCCTTGTTCTTGACCGGATCATCGGAATAGATCCCGTTGACCTTGGTGGCCTTCAGCAGCACGTCGGCATTGATCTCGATCGACCGCAGGCTTGCGGCCGTGTCGGTGGTGAAAAAGGGATTGCCGGTTCCGGCGGCGAAGATGACCACGCGTCCCTTCTCCAGGTGACGCACGGCGCGACGCCGGATGTAGTCTTCACAGACTTCGTTGATGCGTAGCGCCGACATGACGCGCACGTGCCCGCCCAAGCCTTCGAGCGCATCCTGCATCGCGAGCGCATTCATCACGGTGGCGAGCATTCCCATGTGATCGGCGGTGACCCGGTCCATGCCCGCACGCGCCAGCCCCGCGCCGCGAAATATGTTGCCGCCGCCGATCACCACCGCCACCTGCACGCCGAGCTTGGTGACGTCGTTGATCTCGGTCGCGATCCGCCGCAGCATCGCAGGATCGACGCCATAATCTTCGCCGCCGAGCAGCGCTTCACCGCTCAGCTTGACCAGGATGCGCCGATAGCGTGCCCGGTTGTCGCTCTGCTCCATACGCTCGCACCCCCCGCGCTCGCTCGCCCGCTGCAATCAGCAGCCTGATACTGGAGAAACCGCGGCCTGAGGCCCGATTCCACAGCTGTTCAGTGCTTCGCCGTCGCCGTCGCGCCCTGAACGGTCGCCATTACTTCGGCGGCGAAATCACCATGCTTCTTTTCAATCCCGGCGCCGACTTCGAAACGCACCATCGCGGTGACTTCCGCCTTTGCCGACTTGAGAAGACTCTCGATCGTTGTCTTGTCATCTTTGACGAAGGGCTGTCCGGTGAGCGAAACCTCGTTCAGCCGCTTGCGGAGCTTCCCTTCGACGATCTTGCCCGCGATCTCCGGCGGCTTGCCCTCCGCCTTGACCTGTTCGGCAAAGATCTCGCGCTCCTTCGCCACCACGGGCGCCGGCACATCGGATGGCGAGACGTACTCGGGACTCATTGCGGCAACGTGCATCGCGATATCGCGCGCCAGCGACTCGTCCCCTCCGCGCAGCCCCACCAGGACTCCGATGCGCGTGCCGTGAACATAGGTTCCGAGCGCAGTCGGTGCAATCGCCAGCGCAACGCGCCGCACGCTGATGTTTTCTCCGATTTTCGCCACCAGCGCGCACCGCCGCTCATCGAGCGTGTCGCCGCCTTCGCTCTTGAGCGACATGAGCGCAGCGACGTCTTCGACACGCCGCGCCAGCGCCAGTTTTCCGACGGCAGCCGCGAAAGCGCGGAAGTCCTGCTCGCGCGCGACGAAATCAGTCTCGCAGTTGATCTCCGCGATCGCCGCGCTCAGCCCATCCGGCGAGCGCTCGATCACGATCGTACCTTCCGCCGCGATGCGCGCCGCCTTCTTGTCGGCCTTCGCCAATCCCTGCTTGCGCATGAGTTCGGCCGCGGCGTCCAGATCGCCACCGACTTCCACCAGCGCCTTCTTGCAATCCATCATTCCCGCGCCGGTTCGCTCGCGAAGCTGCTTGACCGCTTCTGCCGTGATCGTCATCCTGAATCCTTGAGATTGGTGGCCGGGGCGCCCTGCCGCAGGCCGTTGCACACTAGTTCAGACCGTCCCGACCGCCGCGGGATTACGCGCCCCCGGGCCTTCCGGTACCGGGCGTGCCGCTGCTGCTGCCCGGCTTGCCCGCAGTCTTGCGCCGTGCCGTCGGTTTGCGTCGCACAGCAAAGCGCGCGCTCTCGGTACCCTCGTCTTCCAACTCCTCGGGGTCAGCCAAGGGTTCGACCTCAGCCACTGCCGCCTCGGGCGCCGCGGGCTCGGCCACTGCCGCCTCGGGCGCCGCGGGCTCGGCCACTGCCGCCTCGGGCGCTGCGGGCTCGGGCGCTGCCGCCTCGGGCGCTGCCGCCTCGAGTGCTGCGGATTCCGGCGTCAGGACTTTCGCCACCGGCTTGCGGCGAATAGCCGCTTTCTTCTTCGGTGGTAGCGGCCTGCGGCGAGCCGACTTTCGCTTCGGGTTGCCTTCCTCGTCGAGCTCGACGAATTCGTCCTCGCCAGCAGGCACTTCCGGAATCGCCTGCTTGCCTTCGAGCACCGCCTCTGCGATGCCGAGCGCATACAACTGGATTGCACGCATGGCGTCATCGTTGCCGGGAATCACGTAGTCGATGCCGTCGGGCGAGCAGTTGGTATCCACCACTGCAACCACGGGAATGCCAAGCTTACGCGCCTCATGAACCGCGATCTCCTCGTGACCGACGTCGATCACGAACAACACGTCGGGCAGCGCGCCCATCTCC
>Ga0184637_10001471_pt1 | contig 15891 bp, 17 predicted proteins | sample PLM3_127_b2_FD_133143 | JGI IMG/M metagenome (GOLD analysis project Ga0184637, IMG submission 133143) | Groundwater sediment microbial communities from an aquifer in East River, Colorado, USA - PLM3_127_b2 | ecosystem: Environmental > Terrestrial > Soil > Riparian zone | place: USA: East River...
AGACCAGTGTCGACACCAGTAACTCATATGGCCCTCGGTGACGCAGCCGCGCGGATGCTGAGTAGCGACGTGGGGTGAAATCGCAGGGGCAAGGGCCGCGAGGGTCGGCGGATCGCCGCGGTGACGCGATTGAAGCCGCTCTAGGGCAGCTCGACCCCTCTGGCTTGGTCGCACGGCGAAATGAGGGGAGTGCGCTGGTCCGGGGTATGGACGGCAGATGAAATCGGAGGCGCACAAGGGCGGCTCGGGCAGGGCGAGCTTGAAACCTTCTCCTTCTTCCCGCAAGGCGCAGCGCTCATCATCCAATCCCCCAGTCCTGGCAGCCTGATCCTGACGGGATTGCCTCGTGAGAAGCTTCCGTCCGCATGCTTACTCCACCAGGTTTGTGAAAGGAAAAGATCGTGAGGCTCTCTCTTATGTACCGTCGCAATGAATCGAGTCTGCCCACCCGCGTTCTCCAGGATCAGAACGGCTTCAAAGACCGCGCCGCTGTGCCCGGATACGACCTTGGAATCTGCGGCGCTGTTGCCCACTTCACGAAATCGGCTGAGCTGATCCGGATCGTCAATGGAGTATGCGAAGTCTTCACGCGACGTTGGATCAGGAATCACTTGTATTCGCGTGACCGGCACCCGTAAAAAACTCTCCAGCTCGATCAGCAGCGGCTTGGATCGGAGATTCGCGGCATCCTGAATGTCCTTCGGAAGCTTCAAGAGCAGTGCGAATCCGAAAACCGCCGCGATTAACAGCGCCACCCGCCATTGTCGCGATTTACGAAACTGTACGCCTAGTGGGATGCGAGATTTCCAACTCGTTTTCGACACTTGCCAATCCTTCCTCCTAGTCGCATGCGCACCCGTCTGTACGCAAACCGCGCCTACTGAAGCGTGGCTACTCAAGCCCCTCCGAGGTACGCGCGGCGCACGCGCTCGTCGCGGGCGAGCTCGGACGCGGCGCCGGCCAGTGTGACCGCGCCGCTCTCCAGCACGTAGGCGCGCTGGGCGACGCGCAGTGCCTGGCGCGCGTTCTGCTCGACGAGCACGACCGTCGTTCCCTGAGCGTTGATCTCCTGGATGATCGCGAAGATCTGCTGCACGAGCAGCGGCGCGAGGCCGAGCGACGGCTCGTCGAGCAGCAAGAGGCGCGGCTGCGCCATCAGCGCTCGGCCGATCGCGAGCATCTGCTGCTCGCCGCCCGAGAGCGTTCCGGCGCTCTGGCCGAGGCGCTCGCGGAGGCGCGGGAATAGCGCCAGCGCTCGCTCGTACGCGCTCGAGTCGCTCGTGCGGCGCAGGTACGCGCCCATCTGGAGATTCTCCCGGACGGTCAGGTTGGCGAAGATGCGGCGGCCCTCGGGCACCTGCGAGATCCCGCGCGCGACCCGGCGATCAGCGCGCTCCGCTGTGATGTCCATGCCCTCGAACCAGATGCGGCCCGAGCGCGGCCGGAGCAGCCCGCTCACTGCGCTCAAGAGCGTCGACTTACCGGCGCCGTTCGAGCCGATCAGCGTGGCGATCTCGCCCGCGTGCACCTCGAAGTCCACCCCGCGCAGCGCCAGGATGGCGCCGTAGGCGACCGAGAGCGACTCGATGCGGAGCAGCGGCGTGGGCGCGGCGCTCATGCGTGCGCCGCAGACGGCTCGCCGTCGGTGCCCAGGTACGCCTCGATCACGTGCGGGTCGCGGCGCACCATCTCGGGGGGACCTTCCGCGATCTTCTCGCCATGGTCGAGCACGCTGACCCGCTCGCAGAGGTTCATCACGAACGGGATGTCGTGATCGATCAGCACGATGCTGAGCTCGAACTCGCTGCGCAGCGACACGATCAGCTGGCGCAGCGCTTCCTTCTCCGAGGGATTCATGCCGGCGGCCGGCTCGTCGAGCAGCAGCAACCGCGGCCCGGTGGCGAGCGCGCGCGCGATCTCGAGGCGGCGCTGCTCGCCATAGGGGAGCGAATCGGCGCGAGCGTCCGCGAAGCGCGCCAGACCGAGACGCCCCAGCAGCTCGCGGGCCCGCGCCTCGTTGCCGATCTCGCGGCGCTGCCACTGCGCGCCGCGCAGCACGTCGGCTCGGCCCGAGCGGCGGGCGCCGGCCAGCGCCGCCGACACGTTCTCGAGCGCCGTGAGCGAGCGGAACAGGCGGATGTTCTGGAAGGTGCGCGCGATGCCGCGGCAGCAGATCTCGTGCGGCGGCACGCCGTCGATGCGCTCGCCGTCGAGCCGCACGACGCCCTCCGTCGGCGGGCAGAACCCGGTGATCACGTTGAAGCCGGTGGTCTTGCCGGCGCCGTTGGGCCCGATCACCGCCACGAGCTGGCCGCCGTCCACCCGCAGATCCAGCCGGGAGATGGCGATCACGCCGCCGAAGCGCACCGTGACGCCGGCCAGCTCGAGCAGCGCCTTCACTCGGCCTCCGGGGTGCGCAGCGCCGGACGCCGCCGCAGGAATCCCAGCGTGAGCTCGCGCGATCCGAGCAGCCCCTGCGGCCGGACCAGCATCGTCACGATGATCAAGAGCGAGTAGAGCACCATTCGCCACTCGCCGAGCCCACGCAGCAGCTCGGGGGCCGCCGTCAGCACCGCGGCCGCGAGCGCGGCCCCGGTGAGTGACCCGAGCCCACCGAGCACCGCGAAGGCCATGATCTCGAAGGAGCGCACGAAGCTGAAGCTGTTCGTGTGCACGTAGCCCTCGGCGTGCGCGAACAGCGCTCCGGCGACGCCCGCGAAGAAGCTCGCGACCGCGAACGCCTCGACCTTGACGCGCGTGGTCGCGATGCCCATCGCCTCGGCCGCCGTCTCGTCCTCGCGCACGGCGCGGAACGCCAGGCCACCCGCCGAGTAGCAGAGCCGTGCGATCACCGCGACCGAGATCGCGACCACCCCGCCGATCAATCCGAGGCTCTCGTAGCGGAGGTCGACGCCCGCCGGTGCCGAAAGCGAAAAGCCGCGCGCGCCGCCGACCGCGTCGATGTTGAGAATCGCGATGCGGATGATCTCGCCGAAGCCGAGCGTGGCGATCGCCAGGTAGTCCCCGCGCAATCGCAGCGCTGGAATGCCGACCAGGAGCCCCGCCAGCGACGCCGCGAGCCCGCCGGCGAGCAGCGGCGCGGGGAAGTAGACGGCGCGCGCGACGGGTGCCGGCAGCCATTCTTGCAGCGCCGCGAGCAGCGGTGCGCCGCCGTACACGGAGAGCGCTGCGCCGGTGTACGCGCCCACCGCCATGAAGCCCGCGTGGCCGATCGAGAACTGGCCGGTGAAGCCGTTCACGAGCTGCAGGCTCACGGCGGCCAGCACCGCGACGCCGATGCGCGCGAGGATCGTCACGTAGTAGCTGTTGATCAGGCGCGGCAGCGCGAGGTCGGCCAGCACCAGCAGCAGGAGTGCTCCGACGAGCACCGCCGCGGTGCGCGCGCCGCGCGTCATACCTTCTCGACCTGTGCCGCGCCGAACAGGCCCGTCGGCCGGTAGAGCAGGATCGCGATCAGGATCACGAACGCGATCGCGTCGCGGTACGTGCTGGAGAGGTAGGCCGACACCAGGGTCTCGACGACGCCGAGCAAGAGGCCCCCGACCATCGCGCCGGGGATGCTGCCGATGCCGCCGAGCACCGCGGCGACGAACGCCTTCAGCCCGGGCATGAGCCCCATCAGCGGATCGATCTTCGGGTTGGAGAGCCCGACCAGGATGCCGGCGGCGGCCGCGAGCGCCGAGCCGAGCATGAAGGTGCCGGAGATCACCCGGTCCACCGGAACGCCCATCAGCGCTGCTGCCGGGGCGTCGACCGAGACGGCGCGCATCGCGCGGCCGAAGCGGGTGCGCATCACGACGAGCTCGAGGCCGACCATCAGCACCACGGCGGTACCGAGCACGATCAGCTGGATGTTCGACACCGCCACGGTGCCGGCGCGGAGTGCCACACGCGAGGTCACCAGCGCCGGGAAGAACTTCGGATCGGCGCCAAACAGCAGCTGGCCGCCGTTCTGGAGCAAGAGCGAGATGCCGATCGCCGTGATCAGCGAAGCCAACCGGGGCGCGCTGCGCAGCGGTCGATACGCCACGCGCTCGATCGCCGCACCGAGCAGCGCGCAGGCGGCCATCGAGAGCAGCAGCACGGAGAAGAGCCCAGTGAGCGAGGGCTCCGTCGCGAAGCCGAGCGCGTGGGCGGTGTAGTAGCCCGCCATCGCGCCCACCATGTAAATCTCGCCGTGGGCGAAGTTGATCAGCTTGAGCACGCCGTACACCATCGTGTAGCCGAGCGCGATCAGCGCGTAGATGCTTCCCCAGGCGATTCCGTTGAGGACCTGCTGGAGGAACTGCTCCAAGGCTCGAGCGTGCCGGCTCTGGCTCAGCTGGCCGGAACGGAGCGGTAGAACCTGAACTTGCCGCCCTCGATCTTGAGCACGACGGCGTCCTTGCGGGCGTTTCGCGCGGGATCGATGCTGATGCGGCCGGTCACGCCCTCGTAGTTCTGGGTCGCGGCGATTGCATCGCGGAGCTTGGCCCCCTCCGTGTCGCCCGCGCGCCTGAGCGCGTCGGCGAGGATGCCCGCGGTGTCGTAGCCGAGTGCGGCCATCGCGTCCGGCGTCGCGCCGTACTTCTCCTTGTAGCGCCTGACGAAGTCCTGAACCTTCGGGCTATCGGAGTCAGCCGCGTAGTGGGTCGAGAAGTAGTAGCCCTCGACGGCGGAGCCGCCGATCTCGAGCGTCTTCTCCGAATCCCAGCCGTCGCCGCCGAGCAGCGGAACGTCGATGCCGAGCTCGCGGGCCTGCTTCGCGATCAGGCCGAGCTCCGTGTAGTAGCCCGGCACGAAGATCGCCTCCGGCTTGGCGGCCCGGATCGTCGTCAGCTGCGCCCGGAACTCGATGTCGCCGCTCGTGTAGCGCTCGTCCGCGACGATCTCGCCCCCGAGCGACGTGAAGGTCTTGCGGAAGAAGTCGGCGAGGCCGACGGAGTAGTCCTGCTTGAAGTCGAAGAGGATGGCGACCTTCTTGACCCCGAGCTCCTCGGTGGCAAAGCGGGCCATCACGGTGCCCTGGAAAGGGTCGATGAAGCAGGCGCGGAAGACGTAGTCGCCGACCTCGGTGACCCTCGGGTTGGTCGAGCCGGGCGAGATCATCGGCACGCGCGCGCGCTGCGCCTCGGGTGCGGCGGCCAGCGAGCGCGACGAGGCGATCTCGCCGAGCAGGGCCACGACCTGATCGCGCTGCAGCAGCTTCTGTGCCGCCGTGCGCGCCTCCTCGGTGATCGAGCGGTCGTCCTCGGAGAGCAGGTCGAGCGGCCTGCCGAGCACTCCGCCCAGAGCGTTGATCTGCTCGAACGCCATCCGCATGCCGCGATCCGTGCTCTGCCCGAACGTGGCGGTGTCGCCGGTGAGCGAGGCGACGTGGCCGACCGGGATCGCCACCGCTGCGCCCGGGGTTCCCGCCTCCTTCTGATCGCCGCCGGGCCCGCAGCCCGACAGCCAGGCGGCGAACATCAGTGCCGCGGCGGCAGCGCTTCGCGGCGATTCAGGTCGAAACCGTCGAGGTTGCATGCAACCCCTTCCCCCAGAGCTGGAAGAGCTCCCAGCTGAGCATAGTTCAGGCGGCTTCTCTGCCCTCGCTATCCGCACGCAGCGCGGCCGCGATGTCACCGAGCACGCTCTTGGCGTCACCGAAGACCATCAACGTGTTGTCCGCGGAATAGAGCGCGTTGTCGATGCCCGCGAAGCCCGGATTCATCGACCGTTTATTGGCGAGCACGACCCGCGCCTTGTCCGCATCGATGATCGGCATCCCGAAGATGGGACTTGACCGGTCGGAGCGCGCCGCCGGGTTCACCACGTCGTTGGCGCCCACCACCACACAAACGTCCGTCTGCGCCATCTCCGGGTTGATCTCGTCCATCTCGACGAGCGCCTCGTACGGGATCTCGGCCTCGGCCAAGAGCACGTTCATGTGGCCGGGCATCCGGCCGGCGACCGGATGGATCGCGAACTTGACGTCGATGTGGCGCTTGGTCAGCTCGTCGTAGATCTCGCGCACGCGGTGCTGCGCCTGCGCGACGGCCATCCCGTAGCCCGGCACGAACACGACACGCTGGGCCTGCGCGAGGTAGTCGGCGGCGTCCTGCGGCGTCGCGCTCTTCACCGGCTTGGCCTCGCCGGCGACGGCCTTTGTCTGCACCTGTCCGAACGCGCCGAACAGCACGTTGCGAAACGAGCGGTTCATCGCGCGGCACATGATCACCGACAGGATGAAGCCCGAGGCGCCATCGAGCGCGCCGGCGACGATCAACAGCTGGTTCTCGAGCACGAAGCCCATCGCCACCGCGGCGAGCCCCGCGTAGGAGTTGAGCAGCGAGATCACGGTAGGCATGTCGGCGCCGCCGATCGGGATGATCAGCAACACGCCGAACGACAGCGAGAGCGCGACGATCACCGCGAACAGATGCCAGTTTTCTGGATTGAGCGCGAGTCCGACGCCGCACAGCACCGCCACCGCGAGCAGCGTGAAGTTCACCGCGTTCTGCCCGCGATAGGTGATCGGCCGGGTCGGGATCACCTCCTGGAGCTTGCCGGCCGCCATCAGGCTGCCGGTGAAAGTCAGGAAGCCGAGGATCACCTCGATCACGATCGCGGTGGTGCGGAACGCGGTCAGCTCGCCCTCGCCGAGCCAGATCGAGTACTTCGCGGTGCCGACCAGGCCGGCGGCGAGGCCGCCGAACGCGTGGGAGATCGCGGTCCGCTGCGGCACCGCGGTGAGCGGCACGCGCGACAGCGGAACGCCGACCAGCGTCCCGGCGATCACCGCGAGCGCGATCCACTCGAACCCGATGATGTGGGGGTGGAGCAGCGTGCCGAACATCGCGAGCGCCATCCCGACCACACCGGCGCCGACGCCGCGCCGCGCGGTCTTCGGCCGGGAGAGCCAGCGCAACGAGAACACGAACAGCGTGGCGGCGACGAGGTAGCTGAGCTGCGTGACGAGGGTGATCACGACTTCGGTCGCTCCTTGAACATCTTGAGCATGCGGTCGGTGATCAGGAAGCCGCTGACGATGTTGGTCACCGACGCGAACACCGCGACCGCGCCGAGCGCGGTGCTGAACGTGGTCTTCTGCTCGCCGGCGATCAGGATCGAGCCGACGACCGCGATCGCCGAGATCGCGTTGGTGAGCGACATCAGCGGCGTGTGGAGCAGCCGCGACACGTTCTGGATCACCTGGAAGCCGACGAAGGTCGCCAGCATCAGGCAGAACAGCATCGAAGAGAGGTTCAGCTCGTTCATGGGCACTCCCTGCCGTGGATGACCGCAGAATCCGCGGAAGCTGGGCGGCGCCGAAGGATACCGATCGCAGGTGGGTTGCCCACCGCTCTGGTAGTGTTGGGCTGCGCCCACGCGGAGTACCGCTTTGATCGACCTCGAGGATGTGTCCCGCGTCTACCGCCGTGGCGCCGACGAGGTGCGGGCGCTCGACCACGTGTCGCTCCACATCGAGCGCGGTCGCTTCGTCGCGCTGATGGGCCCCTCCGGCTCGGGCAAGTCGACGCTCTTGCACCTGCTCGCCGGCCTCGACCGCCCCACCTCGGGCCGCGTCACCGTGGCGGGGCGCTCGCTGAACGATCTCTCCGAAGACGAGCTGGCGCGTTTCCGCTCGCAGCACGTCGGCTTCATCTTCCAGTTCTTCAACCTGATCCCGGTGCTCTCCGCGCGCGAGAACGTGGAGCTGCCGCTGCTCTTGACCTCGCTCGGCAAGTCCCTGCGCCGCGAGCGCGCCGCCACCGCGCTGCGCGTGGTCGGGCTCGGGGAGCGCGCGCTGCACATGCCGGGCGAGATGTCGGGCGGCGAGCAGCAGCGCGTCGCGGTCGCGCGCGCGATCGTGTCGGACCCGGAGATCGTGGTGGCCGACGAGCCGACCGGCGACCTCGACGCGAAGAACGCGGTCGAGATCCTGAGCCTCTTGCGCGACCTGCGCCGCGAGTTCGGAAAGACGGTGGTGATGGTGACCCACGACGCGCGCGGCGAGCAGTTCGTCGACGAGATCCACCACCTCGACAAGGGCGTGCTGGACCGGACGGTGGCCGGCGGCGCGGCGCTGCGCGCGGCCGGGGATGCGACGTGAGCTGGGGCTCGCTCTTGTGGCGCAACCTGGCGCGCAACAAGCTGCGCAGCGCGCTGACCGGCGGCGCGATCGCGCTCGCGATCGCGCTGGTGTGCTTCCTCGCGACGATGCCCGACGGGATGAATCGCCTGCTCGAGCAGTTCGCCAGCGGCACCCGCGTGGTGGTGCACAACGAGGCGGGCCTCGTCTACCCGCTGCCCTACGCCTACCTCCAGAAGGTCCGCGCGATGCGCGGCGTGGTGGCGGCGACCAGCTGGACCTGGTTCGGCGGCGTCTTCGTCGACGAGGAGGGGGTCAGCTTCCCGAACTTCGCGATCGAGCCCGATCAGGTCGGCGTGGTCTTCGAGGACTACGGGATCGCCCCCGAGGCGCTGGCGGAGTTCCGGAGCCGCCGCGACGCCGCGCTCGTCGGGCGCGCGACGCTCCGGCGCTACGGCTGGAAGCCGGGCGACCTCGTCACGCTCAAGGGAACCGTCTTCCCGGTGGACCTCCGCTTCCGCATCGTCGGCGAGATCCCGAGCGAGCGGGCGCCCCACTTCTGGTTTCAGCGCGAGTATCTCGAGCAGGCGGTGGCCGCCTCGGGCGGGCGCCTCGACTTCCTCGGCACGATCTGGGTGCGCGTCGACGACCCGGCGCGCGTCGACCCGCTCTTGCGCGAGATCGACGAGACCTTCCACAACAGCGAGGCCCAGACCTCCACCGAGACCGAGAAGAGCTACTTCAAGAACTTCTTCGGGATGCTCGAGGGCCTGGTGATGCTGATCATGATCGTGACGGCGCTGGTGGCAGTCTGCATCGTCTTCATCGCGGCCAACACCGCGAGCATGACCGTGCGCGAGCGGATGCGCGAGATCGCGATCCTGAAGTCGATCGGCTTCTCGCGCCGGCTCGTGTTCGGAATGCTAGTGGGCGAGGCGACGCTGCTGGCGACACTGGCCGGTGCCGTCGGGGCCTTCGCCTCTCTGGGCCTCTCGCAGCTCGTGCGCGCCGCCGCAGGCGGTTGGAACCCGGCGATGGGACCGCTGGCGTCCTTCATCGTCACCAACACGATCCTCGTCGAGGGTCTGTTCCTGGCCTTCTTCATCGGCATGCTGTCGGGCGTGGTCCCCTCGCTGGGCGCGGCGCGCCGCGGCGTCGTGCAGACGCTGCGCGAAGTATTCTGAGCGCGCTGTGGCGCTTCCCCTCCGCTACAGCCTCGGCAACCTGCTCGCGCGCCGCACGCGCACTGCGCTGACGCTCGGCGTGGTCGCCGTGGTGGTGCTGGCCACGACGCTCTTGCTCGCGCTCGTCTCGAGCCTGCGGCGCACGTTGATCTCGACCGGATCGCCCGACAACTTGATCGTGCTGCGCAAGGGCGCCACGAATGACGGCTCGAGCGCGCTGCCGCTCGATGCTTACCAGGCGTTGCGCTATTTCGAGGGCATCGCGCGCGGCGCCGATGGCGAGCCGCTGGTGTCGCCAGAGCTGGTGGTGCAGCCGTTCTTCCGCACCCGCGACGGCGGGCGCGAGAACGTGCTGGTGCGCGGCGTCGAGCCGGTCGCGCTCGCGGTGCACGACTCGGTCCGGATCGTCGAGGGCCGGATGTTCAACCCGTCGAGCGGCGAAGTGATCGTCGGGGACGGGGTCGCGGGGCGCTACGAGGGCGCCGCGGTCGGCGAGCAGATCCGCTTCGGGCGCGGCACCTGGCAGGTCGTGGGCCGCTTCGCGAGCGGCGGTGACTCGCTCGAGAGCGAGGTGTGGGTGGACGTGCGCGAGCTCGCGCGCGACGCGAAGCGCCCGCTGCCCTACTCGGGGCTGCGCGTGCGCGCCGCTCCGGGCGCCGACCTCGACGCGCTGGCCAGGAGGATCGGCGACGAGCCGCGCTGGGCGCTCGAAGCCGAGCGCGAGACCGCCTACTACGCCGAGCAGTCGAAGTCGGCCGACGCGCTCTACCTGATCGTGATCGGGCTGGCCGTGCTGTCGGGGATCGGCGCGATCTGCGGCGCCACCAACACGCTCTACGCCAGCGTGCAGGCGCGCACCGCGGAAATCGGCACGCTGCGGGCGCTCGGCTTCTCGCGCGGCGCGATCCTCTCGGCGTTCCTGATCGAATCGCTGTTGATGGCGAGCGCGGGCTTCGCGATCGGGGGCCTGTTCGCCTGGGGGCTCGCCGCGGCGATCTCGAGCTCGCTCGGCGGCGTGGGCTTCGCCGCGGCTACCTTCACCACCAGCGTGATCGATCTGCACGTCGGTTTCCTCGACTTGTGCTGGGCGGCGCTGCTGTCGCTGGTGATCGGCCTGGTCGGGGGATGGTTCCCCGCGCTGCGAGCGGCGCGGCTGCGCCCGATGGAAGCGCTGCGGAGGGCCTGAGCATGGCAGCCGAGGGCGAGCGGCGACTGCGCGACGATCTGGCCGCGCTGCGCATCGACCGCAGCGACCCCGGCCCGCGCGTGCGGCCGCGCTGGTCGGGCGCGGCTTGGATCGCCGCGGCGACCGCGCTGTTTCTGATCGCGAGCGTGTTCGCCTGGCGCTTGACGCTCGGCCGTGTCGTCGAGGTGAGCGTCGCGTACGCGCAGCTCTCCGGGCCGGGCGCGGCGCCCGCCGCTGCGGTGCTGACGGGATCCGGCTACGTCGTGACGGGCGACCGCTACATCGCGCTCGGCGTGCGCGTGCCGGGCCGGATCGAGGCCTATCTGGTCGAGGAGGGCGAGCGCGTCGAGGCCGGCCAGCCGCTGGTGAAGCTCGACGCACGGCCGTTCGAGGCGGCGCTGGCCGAGGCGCGCGCCGCGCTGGCCGAGGCACACGCGCAGGTGGATCTTTCCGGCAAGGAGCTCGTGCGACAGAAAGAGCTGCGCGCGCGGGAGGTCGGCTCCCAGGCCAATCTCGACGTGAAGGAGACTCAGCTCGCGGTGACGCGCGCGACCGCGGCGCGCCTCGCAGCGCGAGTGGCGCAGCTCAAGCTCGACCTCGAGGACGCGGTGCTGCGCGCGCCGACCGGCGGCATCGTGCTCGAGAAGCTGAAAGAAGTCAGCGAGATCGCGGTGCCGGGCGGCTTCGCCGGCTCGGGCGACCTGATCCGGATCGCGAACACCGACGAGCTGCGCGCCGAGCTCGACGTCAACGAGTCGGACCTCGCCAAGGTGAAGCAGGACCAGCCCGCCGAGATTACGCCCGACGCGTATCCCGACCGCCGCTATGCGGCGCGCGTCGTGAAGCTCTATCCGCAGATCAACCGCCAGAAGGGGACGCTGAAGGTCGAGGTGCGGATCCTCGAGCCGGACGAGTGGCTGCGACCGGACATGAGCGTGCGCGTCACGTTCTTCGCCGGCGAGCCCGCGCCGGGCGCGCGCGCGGTGCCGCAGGTGCTGGCGCCGCGCGACGCGCTGCGCCGCGACGAGCAGGGGGAGTACGCCTGGGTGGTGACCGACGGCCGGCTGCGCCGGCAGGCGCTGGCGAGCGCGGGCACCGCCGCCGACGGCCGCGCGGTGGTGAGCGAGGGCCTCTCCGGAGGCGAGGCACTGGTGCTGGGCGCCGGCGAGGATCTGCGCGAGGGTCAGCGGGTGAGCGTGCGCACCGGAGCGCAGTGACCGGCGCCTTCGACACGGTCGTCGTCGGCGCCGGCGTGGTGGGCCTGGCGATCGCGCGCGCCGAGGCGCTGCGCGGCCGCGAGGTCGTGATCCTGGAGCGCGAGTCGCGCTTCGGCACCGCCACCTCGTCGCGCAACAGCGAAGTGATCCACGCTGGCATCTTCAACCCGACGGAGAGCCTGAAGACCCGGTTGTGCATCGCCGGGCGCACCGCTCTCTATCGCTACTGCGCAGAGCGCGGCATCGACCACCGCCGCACCGGCAAGCTGTTGGTGGCCACCGACGCGGCGGACCAGACCTTCCTCGACCGCTGCATCCGCCGCGCGCAGGCCAACGGCCTCGCCGGCGACGACGCGCTGGTGCCGCTCTCCGCCGGCGAGGCGCGGCAGATCGAGCCGGAGCTGCGCTGCGCCGCCGCGGCGTTCTCGCCGGCCACCGGCATCGTCGACCCGGAGCAGTTGATGCACGCGCTGCTCAGCGATGCGCAAGCGCGCGGCGCGAGCATCGCGTACCGCGCGCTGGTCGAGGCGGCGAGCGCTGGCGCGGAGGGTTTCGTGGTGCGTGTCGGAGGCGAGCGCGCCGAGGAAGTGCGCTGCCGGCGCCTGATCAACGCCGCCGGCCTCGGCGCGAACGAGCTCGGCCGCGGGATCGCCGGCTGCGACCCCGGCCGCGTGCCGCCGCTCTACACGGTGAAGGGCAGCTACTTCGTGTTCACCGGGCGGTCGCCGTTCCGCCACCCGATCTATCCGACCCGGCACGCCGGCATCTCCGTGCATGCCACCGTCGATCTCGGCGGCCAGCTCAAGTTCGGCCCGGACGCGGAGCCGGTGGACGCGCTCGACTACGCCGTCGATCCGGCGCGCGCCGGCGCGTTCTACCGCGCGGTGCGGAGCTTCTGGCCGGGTCTTCCCGACGGCGCGCTGCGGCCGGGCTACGCCGGAATCCGACCGCGGCTCGCGGGCCCCGGCGACGGGTTCCGCGACTTCGCAATCGAGGGGCCGGCGCAGCACGGCGTCGCCGGCCTGGTGCAGCTCTACGGGATCGAGAGCCCCGGCCTGACCGCGTGCCTGGCGATCGCCGAGCGGGTGGCGGACCTGTGAGCCCCGGCGACCGTCGAGTGTTGCGTGCAGGGCTCGACGGCCAGCGCCGCGAGGCTGCGGAAAGCTTTCTCGGTTCGCGCGCCGGGATCAAAGCGTCCCCGCCTGCTTCACGCCGCTCCAGTCGATGAAGCCGTCGCGCGAGTAGCTGCACGCGAGCTCGGGCTTCTCGAGCAGAATCGCGGCGTTCTGCTGATCGATCGCGTCGGTGCCGAGCAGATGCGGCAGCGTGCGCGCGTGGGCCAGCGCGCGGCGCCCGCGCGCGAGCGCGGCCGCGTCACCGCGCTCGACGCCGAGGCAAGTCAGCACGACGCCGTGCTCGAGGTGATAGTCGACGCGCATCGGCGCGATCGCGAGCGCGCGCTCGATGTAGTCGAGCGCGCGCTGCTTATCGCCGTGGACGCCGATCATCCAGTCGAGCCACGCCCAGTCGGGCAGCAGGCGGTAGAACGCCGACGCGGCGAGATAGAGGTCGGGCGATCGCATCTGCCGCCTCGAAGACCGCTACGACGACGCGACGCGCGAAGTCCTCGCGAAATAACTCGAAGCCCACGGGGCGGCGGTCGGCCTGCCGAACGACTGACCGCTCAGCGACGCTCGAGCCGCTTTCGCAGCTCGTCGCGCCACACCTGCGCGAGCGCCAGGTGGTCGACGGCGCGCCGGATCAGCGCGTCGTCGCCCGACTTGCGCGCGAGCCGCTGCACGTCGGCCACGGACAAGCCGCGAGGATCCACTGCGATCCGCTCGATCGCGTCGCCCTGCGCCAGCTCGCCGGCGACGACGATCCGGAAGTAGAAACCGGAGCGGCCGCTCGCCAGGAAGTGCTTCGGCAGATCCGCGCGCTGGTGGCGCAGCGCGAGCTTGTGACACGGGATGCGCGGCTGACTCACCTCCAGCTCGGCGCTGCCGACGCGGAAGCGGTCGCCGATCCCCACCTCCGGCTCGCGCATCCCCTCGGTGGTGAGGTTCTCGCCGAACGCGCCCCACGGCAACGCGTCGACGCCCAGCCACTCGCACCAGAAGCCGTAGTGCTCGCTCGGGTAGCCGTAGACGGCCTTGTCGGCGCCGCCGTGCACGGTGAGGTCGGCCTGGCGGTCGCCGTCGAGGTTGTGTCCGCGCGCGGCGACGCGGCCGCTCACCGCCTGCTTGAAGATGCCGGTTTGCACCGGCTTGCCGCTCCAGGTGGCGTTGCGCGGCAGACCCACGTTCACGGAGACCAGCTTCACGCGGCCAGGCTAGCGAAGGGATATGGTTCCGTTCTACAACCCCGTCGCCCGCGAGGCCCGCAACCTCCGATGCCCCGCTCCGTCGAGTTCTTCTTCGATTACGGCAGTCCCTACAGCTACCTCGCCGACGCGCTGCTCCCCGACCTCGCGCGCCGCCACGCGGCGCTGCTCGTCCACCGCCCGATGCTGCTCGGCGGCGTGTTCAAGGCGACCGGCAACCAGTCGCCGATGCGGGAGCCGGTGGCGGCGAAGCGCGCCTACGGCGGCCTCACGCTGCAGCGCTCCGCGGCTCACCACGGGGTTTCGTTCTCGAACAACCCGCACTTTCCGATCGACACGCTGCGCCTGATGCGCGTCGCGGTCGCAGCGCAACACGCGGGCGTGTTCGCCGCGTTCCACGCGGCGATCTACCCGGCGTTCTGGGTCGCCGGCCGCAACCTCGGCGATCCCGCTGTCGTCGCAGAGGTGCTCGCCGGCGCCGGCCTCGACGCGGCGTCGCTCGCCCTGCGGTCCGCGAGTGACGCTGTGAAGGCGGAGCTGCGCGCCACCACCGAGGAGGCGGTCGCCCGCGGCGCGTTCGGTGCGCCAACTTTCTTCCTCGACGGCGCGATGTTCTTCGGCGTCGATCATCTGCCGTTCCTCGAACGCGCGCTGCAGGAGTCACCGTGAAGACCGCGATCGGCGTCGGTGGCCCGGCCTCCGGCTCGCAGCGCGACTTCACGCGGATCGCGGCGTTCGCGGTCGAGGCCGAGAAGCTGGGCGTCGACTCTGCGTGGAGCGCGGAGGCCTGGGGCTACGACGCGGTCACGATCCTCGCCTATCTCGCGGCGAAGACCGAGCGGCTGGTGCTCGGCACTGGCATCCTGCAGATCAGCGCGCGCACGCCGAGCATGACCGCGATGACGGCGATGTCGTTGGCCGCGCTGTCGGGCGATCGCTTCATCCTCGGGCTCGGCGCGTCGGGGCCGCAGGTGGTCGAGGGCCTCCAGGGCCAGTCGTTCGCGAAGCCGCTCGCCAGGATGCGCGAGACGATCGAGATCGTGCGGATGGCGTTCCGCGGCGAGAAGCTCCGCTACCAGGGCGAGCACCATGTGCTGCCGCGGCCCGGCGGCGAGGGCAAGCCGCTGCGCCTATCGCAGCCGCCGAACCCGCGCATCCCGATCTGGCTCGCGACGCTCTCCCCGAAAGCGCTCGAGCTGACCGGCGCATTGGCCGACGGCTGGCTCGGCACCTCGTTCACGCCCGAGGCCGCCGACGCGCACCTCACCCATCTGCGGCGCGGCGCCGAGCGCGCCGGGCGGCGCCTCGCGGATCTCACGCTCGCCGTCGGCTGCTCGTTCGCGATCACCGACGACCCGGAGCCGCTGCTCGCCGCGCAGAAGCCGCGGATGGCGTTCACGCTCGGCGCGATGGGCTCGGCGAAGACCAACTTCTACAACGACGCCTATCGCCGCGGCGGCTTCGAGGACGCGGCCGCCGAGGTGCAGCGCCTGTGGCTCGACGGAAAGCGCGACGAGGCGGCCCGGCGCGTGCCCGACGAGATGATCCTGCGCACGACGCTCTTCGGCTCCGAGGCCACGATCCGCGAGCGCCTGCGCCGCTACCGCGACGCCGGCATCGGCATGCTGCGCATCGAGCCGCAGGGCGACGACGAGAGCGCGCGCCTCGACGCGCTCGGCCGCGCGGTCGAGCTGGTGCGGCAGGAGTGCGGCTGAGACTCAGATCGTCAGCTCTCCGTCGCGCCCGAGCCGCGCCGCGCGCCCGCAGAATTCCTCGCGGGTCATCGCGGCTGCGGTGTCGCGGTCGGTGACGTTGCCCCAGCTGCGGCGACCGTCGGGTAGCCGCACCGCCGCGTGGCCGGTCTCGGGGCCGTCCGCGCCGTACATCACGCTGTAGGCCTCGATCGC
>Ga0184637_10001472_pt1 | contig 15886 bp, 18 predicted proteins | sample PLM3_127_b2_FD_133143 | JGI IMG/M metagenome (GOLD analysis project Ga0184637, IMG submission 133143) | Groundwater sediment microbial communities from an aquifer in East River, Colorado, USA - PLM3_127_b2 | ecosystem: Environmental > Terrestrial > Soil > Riparian zone | place: USA: East River...
GCGGCCTGTGACGCCCATCTTGCACCCTGAGCTTGGGAACGTAGTTCTCAAGGTGGTCAGCAACAGGTACTTGGAGAGGCAGGGGTAAGCGAATGCTGGACCGCTATCTGTACATGGCCCTGAATACGTGCGGCGTAATCCTCGTGTGCGCGCTGTTCCTGTGCGGCTCCGTGCTGGTCGTGTACAGCACGGGAGTCGTCCTTGGCGTCATTGCCCCGTACGACCCGCCAGGATTTTCGCGATGATGTACACGGCCACGGGGCGCCTGCGCTGCCCCTCTTGCCTCGCGGAAGGGTTCTACGACGGCTTCCTGGAGAAGCAGTGCTGGCGAACCGGGTGCCGCTGGTTCCATCCACGCGCCCTGGAACTGCGGGAAGCCGATCTGCAAAAGCAGATGGGCCGCTTCGTGCTGGATGACACGCAGCCGGGAGTCAAGGTACGGTGACACGCGCTAGAACGGTGCGCCGCGGGCTGCAGGCGCGTGTGGACGGCATGTGCGCCGTGCTGGACGCGCGCGGGGGCGCCCTGCAGGCGCGCATGGCGCAGGTGTGCCAGCACCTGCGGTCCACAGCCCTACAGGCTGAGCACGTCGTCGACCGGGAGGAAGGGGAAGGCGAAGCGGCCGTGTCCCCGGAGCGCCTCGACCCAGTCCCGCCACCGAGCTGACCCAGGTTTGACTAGGTATTCGCCTAGTGGTCTATCCCGGTCGTATACCACCACGTAGGGGTTGCACGTGGTGTGCCCCGACGTGGTGTGCGCATAGACGGGGATGCCGGAGAGGCGATGCAGCTCTTGCGCTAGTCCGCCCGGCTTCCCGGCCTCGCAGGCGTAGAGCACGATGCGTTCGACGCCGGCGTGCACGCATGCGGTCGCCAGCTCGCCAACGTTCGCTTGCTTTCGGAATCCGGCCTGCAGGCTGCTCTTGAGCCCGTGGCAGAAGAAGGCGAGGGTCTCGGGGCGATACTGGCGTACCTGTTCTAGGCAGGCACGTGCCCGCTTTGGGTAGGCAGCCCGGTTGTCGAAGCAGGCTACGATGCCGCCTGCCGCCACCCAGCGCTTCGCCTCGGGGTGGAATGCCCCAGAGGCATCGTGCTTGCCGGGGGAGTTGCCGACCGGGACGAGGGCCAGCCTCATCCGCGCGGGCGGACTACGCCGGACGGGTGCTTCGGGTCCTGGGTCCGCTCTGCCATCGTGGGCCGCGGGGCCTCCGGTGCCGAGAGCGGGCTAGAGGCTCCGCCGACAGGCTTCGCCTTTCCGCCCGGGAGCACGGACACGACGTCCTCGATTCGCTGCAGCACCGCGTCATCCTTGGTGGACGGGGTGCGCCGCACGACCACCCAGGCGATGGCGATGAGCGCGGGGACGACTACCCCTACGATGACGGGGTACCATTCGGCGAGGAAGGCGATGACTGTTCCCATACTGTAGTGTAGCCGACAGCCGTCACGGGTTGAGGGCGCGGCGGATGGCCGCTAGCGGCGCCGCCGCCGACATGTGGTTGGGCACGCCGTACACGGTCTTCACCCAACTGGTGATGCCCACCAGCTCCCCGTACTCGTTGAGCACGGGGCCTCCGCTGTTGCCGTAGCTTGTGGCGGCGGAATGCAGTAGCCAGGTGCCGGCGAGGCCGCGGCACGTGAGGCTGTCGAGCGCGCAGTCATGCACCCCCGAGGAGATGCCCTGCGTGAGGAACCAGCGCCAGCCGAGGGGCATGCCCACGACGAACACGCGGTCGCCCGCTGCGGCCTCCGCGGGGGCCAGCGGCAGCTCCGCCCGGTCGGCAATCACCGAGGTCAGGGCCAGTACGGCCACGTCCGTATCGGGGTCGAGCCGCGAGACCCTCGCCTCTCCGCGCTCGCCGTTCCGTAGGCGCAGGATGACCGCGTCGGCGCCGGCGTCGTCCACGCAGTGCGCCGCCGTGACCACGTAACCAGAGGCGAAGGCTCCGGTGCAAAAGCTTTGCCCATCGGGGTGCTCCAGGGCCACCGTGGCTTCCAGCACGCGCTCAACAGCCGAGACGGCCGGCGGCGGGGTTGGCGTAGCGGGGGGCGGGACCGTGAGCAGGGAGCATCCGCCGAGCAGGAGAACGAGAGTGAGGATTCGCATGGTCACTTTCCTAATAGGGTGGAGAGGGCAGAAGCGAGCAGGCTGAATACGAAGGCGGTTGCGGCAGAGACGGCCCCCACGACTAGCATCTTAGCACCGCGAAGCTCGGCGCGCCACAGTTCCAGGTCGGACACGCGGCCGTTGGTGGCGTCGACCTTCACCTCCAGCCGCTCAAGGCGTTGGCAGATGCGGCGGTCCACATCTTCCAGGTGCTCGCGGATGGAGTACTGGTCGCTCATCGCAGCCAGTCATAGGCGAAGAAGATGCCGATCACAAAGGCGATGCCGGCCACGGCGGCCAGCAGAATCCATGTTTGCCAAGGTAGACGGATCATGCTAGCACCCCCGGGTCACCATTCAGCCTCTTCTACAATCCGCGTCAGATCATATACTGGCACGCCCCCCACGCCGCAAATCGACAGGATCCGCGGCTTGTACGGCCCGACAGAATCGCCGTTCGCCAGGGTGCGGGGCAGCGCCCACGTTTTTCTCGGGACGCTCACTACCTCCCCGGTCGGTAGTCGCACATTCTCATTCACGCCTAGCTCGAGATCGATCGCGTCAACGACCTCGCTCGCCTCGGGCGGCGTGAGGTACACCCACGCGCGCAACCCCGACACACTAATGGCGGACGCGACGATCGTAAGAGGGTCGAGAATCGCCGACGCCTGGCCCGCGATATCGAGCGTGCCGGTACCCGCGCACACGACATCATCCAGCGTTACTGCGAGGCTCCCCGCGACGTCGAGCGCGCCCGTGGCCTGCGCTGTGACCGGCGCGAGGGTCACATCGAGCATGCCGACAATCTCGGGGTCTGTCAGGACTCCGGTAGCGACCAAAGAGGCGTCATCGAGTGCCGCGGCACACGTGCCCGCGATCTCCACAGCGCCCGTGCTGACCATGGTGAGCGCATCCAGCGTCATCGTGGCGGAGCCGGTGATGTCGAGCACACCGGTGGAGACGAGAGTGAGTGCCCCGAGCGTTGCGGAGAGCGTACCCGCCATGTCCTTGAGGACGATGACCGATGGGACGACGGCGTAGGTGTCGAGCAGCGCCCCGCCGTCGCGGGTCAAGCGGAACTCGATCACATCGTCGTCGGCGAGGCTTGCGCCGACGAGCTGTAGCCCGCACTCGGTCTCGCTGTTGCCGCTCGCGACGATGTCGTTCGCGGTGCCCCCGCTCGTCCCGTCCTCAGTCTGCCCCGCGCCGCTCGACTCGAACGTTCCCGTCCCGCTCAAGCGCTTCGTACAGTTGCCGCCGTTGGTCAGCGCCGTGGCGGCGATGGCCACGACGTTCGTGGACGATGTAGTGATGTTCGTCCACGGCCCGCCGTTTTTCCGGTACTGAAACTCGTTATCGACGTTGGATAGGCCGGTCGCGTCGGCCTGCACGGTGAAGCGGAGGAGGAACGTAACGTCAACGAGGATCACACCCTGGGCCGGGTTTGCGTCCTCCGCCGCACGCCAGCCGTGCGTCGACTCGGCTAGCTCGTCGATTCCGAATCGGTAGTGTGAGAGCGCGAGCGCCATCGGTCTCCGCTACGCGTTGCCGTCGGTGAGCGCGAAGCCGGTCACCGTGAACTTCTGTCCCGCCGCGAAGCTCGTGTTGTCGACGGTAAGATCACCACCTCCGCCCGTTGCGGTCACGGTGCCCTGCAGCCCGCACGTCGTGCCGTCGCTTGCATAGAGGCGGAAGTGCGCCGCGGTACCCGCCGCATCGGCGCTCGTGTCCTCCCACGTGCCGGCCTTCGCTTTGCTCCCGCTCGATGCAGCGGCAAGGTAGTCGGAAGGACACGTGATGTCTGCGAGCACCGTACCACTATCCGCAGCCGCGCAGTTGGCCGGAGGCGCACCCGTGCGGATTTTGAGTCGCGCGCTCGTGCCGATTGCCGTCTCGATAGTGTCGAGGCGCGCGTTTCGTACAGTTACTGAGAGTTGGATTGTCATAATATTTCCTGTTGTTTGGTTGGCGGTCGAATCATCGTCATCATTCACGGCTCGATTTCACTCTATCACTCCGGCCGCCACCAGTGCCGCGACTGCCGCCGTGGTCCAGCGCCTCCATCCGACTGCGTCGCTCGTGCCCGTGGCTATATGTGCCCCGTCCCCGACGACGCGATCGGCGTCCGCGTAGTCGACGACGACCTGCGGCGGCGTCCCCGCCGGTGCGGCGAGCTGCGCTTGCTCGGCGCGGATCACCGGCCAGTCGGGATGACTGATGGACGGGATGAGGTCGTCCGGCGCAGCGGGGCCAAAGCGCGCGACGAGCACGCCGAGCCAGTTCACATCGGGGAAGTCGGCCTTTACGTGATCGAGGAGCGTCTGCACGCTGGCGCTCCAGTCGGCGGGCGCGGGATTCGTGTCGGACTCGCCCTGTGCATACACGAGCACGGCATCATCTCCGGGGTGAAGAATGGGTGGAGGGTTCGCGGTGCTCTTGCCGCCGCATACGCCGGCGGTGTTGCGTTGCAGCGCGTACGACCCGTCGTCGCCGTTGGTGCCGTAGATATCGGCGACGCTTTGCGTGCCGGTCGATGTCGAGACGATGTAGACACGGTCATAGTTCCCACGCGCCGCAATCTTATCGGCCAGGAGCAGCATCGGCCCGACGAGTGACGGTGCACCCGGCCCGCCATGATTCTCGTCGTACGGGTACGTGTTCCGGAGAATGCGCGTGCTGTTGACGACGGCCGGGGCGTCGGCCGTCGACCCGCGCCCCTCGGCGTTCGATTGGCCCACGTCGACGAGCGCGAGGCGCGATAACGGCGTGCTCTCCTGATACGCGAACGTGACGTTCGCGGGGAGCGCGGCAGTCATCCGCCACCGGAAGTTTTTCGCGAACGTGAGCGTGTAGCTCGTGCCGTTCCACGATCCGACGTGCTTCGTGTCGTCTAGCTGCGCCGAGACGTGGTCGCCGGCGTCGAAATAGAACTCGGCCGCGCTGCCGTCGGAGTGCTCGAAACGTGCCGTGCCCCTCATATGCGCAAGGTCTCCATGTACGCCGCGAGCTGTGTACCGTATGCTCCCCGCACGCCGATCGCGTGGTAGAAGTTACCCTCAAACCACTCGGACGCCTGTCCCCCGCGCCGGCTGAGCGTGAACGCCGCTTGCGGATTGGTGGTGCTCGGCAACGGCGATGCCGGCAGCTCCGCGGCTGCGACAAGGACGCCATTCGCCCAGATTTTCAAGTCCATCGTGCCCGTGGCGCCGACACCGGGGGTGCGGTCCTTGAACTCGACGACGATCACATTCGCCGCGCCGCTGAGAAACGTGTCGTTCGCTGTGATGAGCGACACGAGTGCAGTGCCCGAGCCGTCATGGATCGTGACGGTGCAGCGCTCGTTAGCGCCGCCATCGAACCGGACGAAAAATCCGTGGTTGGTGGCTGTGGTGTTGTCCGTCGCGCAGAGCATCTGCGTCGTGTCGGGGTCGGTGCTGAGGAACGCCGCGGTGAACGTGCTGCCCGTGCCATCGTGGAACGGCCGATAGAGGCTCGCGGCGCCGCCCGCGAGGAACGCATCCGTGTCTGCCTCGACGAGCCCGACGCGCCGAGAGCCGGTGAAGTGGACGGCAGACGGATCGACGATGTTCGGCGAGCCGGTCAGCACCGAGAAGTCACCTGCGCCGTCGGCCCACGCGTTCACCCAGCTCGTCGCCGCGTACGGGCTCGACCCGGACGTGGGCCGGAGGCCCCCCGGCTCTAGCCAGAAGAGGCGGTCGGCCGTTGGGATGGAGAGCGGGGAGAACGCCGCTCGTCGCTGTGCGCCCAACACGAGCGGGCGTACGACCGAGTAGAGGGGCACGAGCGGGAGTATGATCGAGCAGGGGGACACACGCACCTCAACAGGCGACCGTCGTCAGGTAGGTGAGGAGCGCGCGGATGTGCGTGCGCTGGTCCGCCGTGAGAACCGTCGTCGAGAGATACCAGGCTTGGATGTTGACGCCCGCCGCCGCCGCGGCATCGCTTCGCGCGCCGATCCAAAACGCAGAGCCGTCGGCGTAGGCCGCGTACGCGGTCACGTCGGGCCCGTCCTCGATCGTCCCCGCGACACGCGCGATCTGCGCCGCTCCGCTGAGTACATCGAAGGTGTCGAGGGACCAGTGCCGCTTCGTCGCCGACTCGGCCGTGGTGCAGATGCTAGTCACGCCGCCGGCTCCGGTCGTGGTCATATCGCATCGGTTCGCTGTCGCCGAGCTTGTGATCGAGAACCGGATCGACGCGCCCGTCCCGTATCCGATGATCTGATCCACGCCGGTCCCAGTCGTGTGCACGTTCCCGACGTATCCGAGCTCCGCCTGCCCCCACGTCGAGCCCTTCGTGATCGCCGCGTCGACGAGCCCGTTATCGGAGCCGTCGAAAACGGCCTGCGGGCGACCGCCAGCGCCCCCGGCCGCGCTCCACGCGGGCCGGTTCGTTGCGGCGAGTGCCTGCAACACGATCGCGAGTGGATCGCCGCCGTACGTCGCGGCCCAAACGTCGATCGTCGTGTCGCCGTCCGCGAGCGTGATCCCATGCCCGTTCGGCGCCCCGGCGTAGGTGTGGCCGAGCGCGACGTTGGGGAGATAGGTCGCATCGTTGAACACGACCGTATTGCTGTCCTCCGAATCCGCACCCGCCCCATTGGTGACGGTCGCGGTGACGAGGATGTTTGGGCCGATGTCCGCGTCGACGCCGACGTGCGCCTCGATCGTTGCCTCGCTCACATCGGTGAGACCGCCGACCGCGGCACCGTCGCGCTTGAGCGTATACGTGATCGTCCCAGGCGAGCCCGTGTACGTCGGAGGCGTCACCGCGGGCGAGCTGCCGATCGTCACGGCCCACGTGAGCACGGGCGCGACGGTGATGACGGGCGCGACCACGCCACCTACGGCGCTCAGCCGCCTAGACCCCTCCCACGGCGCGCCCTCGCCGAAGAGGCCGCCGAGCGGCGAACCTACCACGGAAAGGACGCGCTGCCGCATCAGATGAGCCGGGAGGCGCGGATGCTGACGGTAGCCCGGGTGCCCGAGGCGTCTGCATCGGTCACGAGGAAGTAGAGGTAGAAGGCCGACTCCAGTAGCAGCGTGAAGCTCCAGCGATGCTCCGCTGTGTCCGCGGCGCACGCCGGCATGCGAATCTCTGCTGGGTTGGCGTCAATCAGCGCGAAGCTGTCAGCCACGGTGAAGTCGACCCCGGCGGGTACGCCGGAACCCTGGGCCGCGGAGGCGACGGGCGCGGCCGGTTCACATGGCACCGTCCATACGTCTTCCGCGGGCAACGGCAGCGCCGTGAGGCCCCCGCGCTTACTGATGACGGGGATGAGGCTGACGCGGTTGGCCGCCGATCCGGCGTTCACCTGCACCGACACGTCCACACGTCGCGTGCGCCGCACGTCGAGCACGTCCGTGGCCAGATAGGCCCCGGTGAGCAGTTGCGCCGACATGATCGTTATCTCGGGCTCTTTCGACACGCGGGGGGAGCCGGATCGCTCTTTGTACTCTTGATCGCTTTTGGAGATGGGCATTAGGCTACCTGAGTAGGGTATCGACCCTCGTACGAGTGTGGGCTACGGCCTGTGGGGGGCGCTGCGACGTGGACATAGGGCGTCCACCTAGGGCGGAAAGCTGGGGGGCAGCCGCGGGCTGCCGGGAAGCCTGGACGGCTGCTACGAAGCCGGGCTGCAGGCTGTTGTGCGTAGGGAAGCCGAACAGCGTGTCCAGCTGCAGATGCATCTCGTAGGGCACCCTTTCGTGGCCCACGTCGGCCACGATGCCGGCTACGTCGGCCGCCAGGGTGCCAAAGATGGCAGGGTACACGCTGCGCAGGGTGTCCACCTCGATGGGGTGCAGCCGCCCGGTGGCCAGGCGGTCGAGTACGATGTAGGGGTCCTCGACGACCATGTACCGGCGGGAGAAGGCCGACACTTCCTCCAGGCTGGGCGGAATACCCTCGTCGGGCTGCCCGGTCAGGGGGTGCAACACGGGCTGCGGCATGTGCTGCAGGAGGTGCTGCAACGCGGTCACCCAGGTGTAGGCCACGGCGTCGCCCAGCTCAGGCGAGAGCGTCTGGTAGGCTGCCGTGGTGTAGGCGAGCCGGTCCTGCATCAGTTCGGGGTGCGCCGCTACCTCCAGGATGTCCCGTCGCAGCTCCATGAACTCGGCGATCCGCTCCTCGGGCCGGTCGAGGTTGTAGTAGAGCTGCACGCCACGCGCGGCGGAGCGGCCGAGGTTCTGGCGGCTGATAGGGCCGTCCGCCATCGCCTTCCGCACCCTCTGGTGCCCGCGCTCCACACGGGCCGCCGCGGCGCCGCTGCCGCGGCGCAAGTTGTCGAAGCGCGTGAGCGTACCCACTGGCCGGCCGAAGACCGCGAAGGGCAGCGTCGTCAGGGCGCCCAGTGCGGCGCCAGCTGGCCCGCCCATGAGCCCGCCGATGACGCCCGCGCCGATCCCCGTGCCCATGAGGCTCAGGGCGCCGTGCCGGGTGGTCTCCACCTGCTCGGCGTCCCGTATGATGCGCGCGGCGCGCGCGTGTGCCGCGCCCTCATCCATGTGCCGCAGGGCCGACTGCGCCAGCCGCGCCATCTCGTCGCCGGAGGCTTCGCCCGAGACGCGGGCTAGTCGGCCGCCTGCAGCGGCAAACTGCGTGACCGCTTCCTCCGCCTCCATGATGGTCTCCATCATGCCGGGACCCGCGGCCCCCTCGCGCATCCGTTTCACGATGGCGGCCGGGCTGGCTACGCGCCCCTCGTCGCCCAGACGCGCCATACGTCCCAGGTGCGCCATCATGGCCGTGTTCGCGTCCTTGAGGTCGCGTAGGGCGAAGTCCCGGATCTGCTGCATGGAGGCGATATCGCGGCCCCAGGCACCCTCGTTCCAGGCTAGGCTGCGCAGCCGATGCGCTACGGCAGCCGACTCGGGTCCGGCATTGCCCAGGTCGTCGCCCGCGCGAGACAGGCGCCCCTTGAAGTCGACCACGCGCGTGAACAGTGCGGACGCGTCAGCCCCGCCTGCTGCCAAGACGTCCAGGTCATGCACCATCTGCCGCATGGTATCCAGCGCGGCGCGGTTGCCTGTGGACAGGGCACTGCCCTTGCCCCTGACGGTTTCGTCGATGTGCCGCAGGATGTCGGCAGCCTCGGCGCGTATGGCCGGCGCGGCATCCCGGGCGGCCAGGTCGTCGGCGAACCGACCCACCCAGGACTGGTCGAACGCCGGGGTGGTAGTGGCGCGCTGCAGCTCGGTGAGCGCCTCGACGTCTGCGGCCAAGCCGCGTGCCGCCCGCGGCATGACCTCGGGCGCGTCCTCGCCCATCTCGCGGAGCCGGCGATGCGTGAGCGCCCGGGCTACCTCGGGTCGCTGCCCGCCGATAGTACGGAAGCCCGCGGCCATGAAGCCGCTGCCGGCCGCCGTCTGCTCCATCTCCACGACGTCGGCGTAGGCGTGCCGCCCCTCCGCCACGTCGTTGGCGTACCGGATGCCCTCGGTAGCCGTCTGCCCGCCAGGGGTGCCCTCGGCGCGGCGCATGAAGCGCGCCCCGAGCGCGGCGCGCCCGGCCCCCAAGCCGCCGATGCCCAGCATGAAGCCCACCCCGAGGCCCGCATCCACGGCCGCGTTCTCCGCCAGGAAGGGGCGGTCCTGCTGCGCCGCCAGTACCCCCTCCAAGCCGACGCCCACAGTGGCTTCCTCGGTCAGCACGCCGGCAATGCGGGAGAGGCGATTGGCCGTTGCCGACCGTAGGCCCGCGCGCGCGGCCAGGGAGGCGGCACCCCTGGCTGCCAGGGCCCCGGCGCCACGGCCGGCCCCTGCGAGCCCCAGGGAGCCTAGTAGGCGGCCGCCGGCGCTGGTCCCACCCCCCAGCATGGCGGGGGCGAAGGACAGCACGGTGCCCGCCAGGTGCGCATCCGGATTCGCCTCTACGATCTCGGCGCCCGTGCGGCCGGCGTTGGGATCGAGTTGGCTGCGTAGCAGCGGCCCCAGGCCGAGGGAAAGCGGGTCGGCAAGGCCCATGACGAAGGCCGTGCCGCCAAACTCCTCTAGCACCTGCTGCCGCGCGCGCTCCGCCCCTCGTTCCAGGAGCGGGGTGTCCCGCCCGGCCTCGAAGAAGCGGATGCGCCCGTCTTGCTGCAGCACACGCTCGATGTCGCGGGCGTGGATGGGTACGACGCGCGCACGTGCCCCGGGGCCCCGTATGATGTGCACGAGGGCGTCGCGGTCGGCCAGGCGAAACCCACGGTCGGCCAGCCCGGACATTTGCCGCGGGTCCGTGACGTTCTCGACGACCTCCCCCGTGTTGGGGTGCACCCAGCGGTGCAGGTCTGCCCGGCTCTGCGCCTCGGGCGTGGACGGGTCACGTAGGCGCGCCGCACGTGTAGCCGCGCGCCGCTCCCGCAGCTCTCGCCGCTCCTCCGGGTCGGACATCAGTCCTCCCGGCCGAGGGGTCCAAGGACGCCCTCGACTGCGCGGCGCCCGCCTGGGAACAACCCCTCGGCCACGTCTCCCGCCCGTTGCCTGGGTGTACGCCCACGGCTGCCGCGAGCCGCGTCTCCCGTCTCGGCGCCGCTCAAGTCGGCGCCCTCCGGTATCGCGAAAATCGGCTCCATGTTCAACACCAGACCGCCGTTGATGCGGGCCATCCCGCGTATGGCCCCGCGCATCCGTCGAATGGTGCGCATCAGGACGGCGCGGCTGTCTTCCAGGTCGAATCCTGCGCCACCCAGCGCACTCAGCATGCGTTCGGCCTCGGCCTCGGCAAGGGCATCGCTAGGCCCCGACCGCATGATGCGCAGCACATGCCCCAGCACCGACTTGGCAGCCTCGGTTGCCATCGCCTCGTCCACGGAGCGCGTGACGGGTCGTCGAATACCCGCCCCCAGCCACCCACTCGTTTGGTAGTAGTCGAGGATGATTTGGAAATCCTCTTCGATCTCGGGCCACTGCCCGATGAGCCCGACGAAGGCGCGGCCCTGTTCGCTGGTCGACCATTCGCGGTACAGCTCCTCGGCGCCTGGCAGGATGCTCGACCCCTCGGGCAGCATGGAGATCGGCGGGGCCCGGTGCCCCGTGAGGGCGCGGGACTCGGCCGTGCTGATGGGCGGGCCGCCGCCGATGCTGCGCACGTCGGCGCGACCAAACCGGTCAGTCGCGACGTACCGAACGTACTGCGGGCCGTTGGCCGTGCCCTCGATGGCCATCTCGTAGCCTGGGGGCAGCGGCGGCACCTGCGCGAGCAGCTCGGGGCGGCTCGTATCGAAATACTCCAGCGGGAACGGGCCGAGAGGCTGCCCGCGGGTAGCACCGCGCCACGCTCGCGCCCCGGACGGGGCGCGGGCGCCAGCGGGGGCGGTTTCAGAGATAGCGGCGCCCGCGGGGGCGGCTTCGGAGATAGCGGCACCAGCCGGCGCGGTTTCAGAGATAGCGGCACCAGCCGGTGCGGGGAAGCCCAGCTCAGCGGGCAGCTCACCGGCCTCGATGTCGGGGGGAGCCGGGGGCCCAGGCGGGGGCAGAGAGGCCGCGTGGATGGCCATGGCGGCTTGCAGCTGCGCCTGCTCCACCTCTCGTGCGCGACCCTCGACCGCCGCCTCGAAGGCGCCGTGGATGAGGCCGGCGTCTCCGCGAAAGCCGACACGAATGCGGTTGAGCAGCAGCTCGTTGATGGTCAGCACCTGCTGCTGCTCCAGACTCGCGATGGTATCCTGGAGTGTGCTGCGCGCGCGCGCCGACTGCGCCATGGCAGCGATGGCAGCCAGCCGAGCCTTCGCCTCTTCGATCAGGATGGCGCGGCCAGCCTGCAGAGCCGACGTCTCGTCCTGGTAGAGGTCGCGCATGCTCTGCACGAGGTTGCCGCGCCCGGCGGCTACGGCCTGCAGGTTCTGGCTGTCGGCGAGCTGTGCCTGCAGGTCGTTCTCGATGGCCTGCATGACCAGTTCCTGGGAGCCTGTGGCCACCCCGGTGAGCACGTGGGCGGCGTAGCCGCCGGCCATGCTCATGGCCACGCCGAAGCGGGAGGCAGCCCCCATGTTGCTCCACATGCGCTGCGGGTCGATGCGCCGGGTCTGCATGGCGTTGAGCAGCTCTCCGAGCTGCCCGACCTGCTGCCGGGCCCCGTCAAGGTGTCGCGCAGCAATCTCCGAGTAGTGCTCCGCCGCCAAGCGCTCCCGTAGTGCCTGCCGCTCGGCCTCCACGGCGAGCATCGCCTGCTCTTGCTGCTGCACAGCAGCAGCCTCGCGTGCCGCCTCCTGCCGCTCGTGTGTGGCGACCATGAGCCGACCGAGGCCGACAGGACCTGGCTGCACCTCAAGCGTGCTTGCGGGTCCCGCGGGACCCGCCCCTCCGCCGGCTGCGCCGGGGCCCTCGATACCGTGGACTATGCCCTGCTCGGTTACGATGGCCTCGGGCATGCCGCTGGGCATGAGGCCGCGCATACGCTGTACACGCTCGGCCAAGCCGCGCTGCTCCGGCGAGAAGGCGACGCCCGGCGCCGGGCCGGCGGGCTCCGGCTGTATTTCCACGCCGGCCTGCTCTAGCGCCGCCCGCTCTGCGGCCCCTGCGCCGAGACCCGCTGCCCCCAGCGCCTCCTGGACGCGGGGGGCCGTGCCCATCGCCTCCGCTACCTGGGTTGCGATGTCGTCGGGGTCCATCAGCGACTCGTGCTGTACCCGCCGGTCACCCGGACGCTGGGCTTGAAGAGCGGCCAGCGGGAGGCAGGTGTGGGGGGTGCGGCGGGGACGGGCTCCGCGGAAGTGGGGCGCGGGCCGCGCAGTGGCACGACGGCCGTGGGCACCGCCCTGTTGACCGGCTGGCTGGGGTTCAGCTCGGACAGAAGACGGGACACGAGGGCCGCCTGCAGCTGATCCTGTGGGACCCCAAAAGCCGACACGTGCTGGCTGCCCAGACCGGACTGCACTTGCCTCAGCAGCACCGCGTAGAGGAGCGCCTTGTCAGGGTCGATGCCCGGCTTCCGCTGCACGACGGTGCTACCAGGGCCGGCGGGGCCGCGTACCAGGTCCATGGCATCAACAGGGGCTGGTGTACCGCGAGGCGGCGCCGGCGGCGGAGGGGAAGGCGATGCAGCGGGAGTCGGCTCGGACCCCACGATGTCGATATCCGGTAGCTGCGTGACACCCGGGGCCTGCTGCGGTAGCTGCTGGAAGTTGGCGTTGCCCTGCTGCGCCATCTCTGCAAGTATCCGCTCCTCTTCGTCGACAGGTGGGCGTGCCGTGCGCGTGCGCGACGACGCAGGCACGGGTGCCCCAGACGAGAGCCGTGAGACGTCGACGTCGCCGCCCGCCGAGGCGCCCATGAGCCATTGCAGCAGCTCGTTCACTTTCCACCTTGCAGGCCGAGCGTGGTGCCGAGGTTGCCGAACATGCCGGCGAGTGCGCCAAGGCCGCCGCCGATGCCCTCGCCGAAGTCGAGTTGCGAGCGGCGACGCATCTCGGCGCGTTGCTGCTGCTCGGCCGCGCGCTGCGGAGCGAGCTGTTGGCTGGCGCGGAGTAGGGCCTCGATGCCGGCGCGCGAGGCCGCCCCGGGGGACATGCCGGGGATGGAGCGTGCAATGCCGCCTGCCTGTGCCCCCGCCTGCCGCGCCTGTAGCTCGGCAGCGGTGGGCGCGCTCATGGCCCGGTTGAACTCGCGCTGCGCACCCGATTGCTGCGCCATCTTGAAGATGCTGCCGGCCCCACCCAGACCCATACTCAGCAGGCCGGAGAGGGCAGATAGCGGATTACCGTCCGATTCAGCCGGCTGCCCAGCTTGCGGGCCAGCGGGGAAGCCGGGGAACTGGCCCTTGCCAGTCGGCTGGGGTGACCCCGGCCCAGCGCCCGCGCCGGACGTCTGCCCCAGGTTGCCGAACAGGCTGAGGATGCCGCTGAGGAGCATGGGGTTCATGAGATACCGGGGTTTGCCGCTGGGTGGGTGGGGTTCCCGTGCCGATAGCGCCCGGGGAGTAGCCCCACTTCTAGTGTCACACCCGAGATGATGTGCGCGGGCCCGGCGTCGATTGCGAAGGGGGCTTCCGGGGAGGCGTCGAACATGCGCGGTAGCTCCTCAATGCCGATTTTGATGGCTTCGCAGCGCGGCTGCGAGGGTATGCAGTCGATGGGCAGGGTACCTGCCGTGTCGAAGAAATCAAAAATGTCGCTGCTGGGCCACGTGAACGTGTCCACGACGGTGTCGTCATAGTCGTAGGCGAGGGTGACCCTGATCGGTGGGGCGAGGTTGAGTGGTTGCAGCCGCGTCTCGCCCAGCACCATGACACGCCAGATGGCGCCCCAGCCTTGCAGGCTGTTGAGCTTGATCCAGCCTGTGGTGAGGCGTAGGTGATTTGCGATGGTGACGCTGCTCGGGTCCTTGTTAGGGTCGTCGTATTTGCTGTCACCCACGACGCGTTCGCGCAGCACGGCCCAACCGGCAACGTCAGTCGCGTCGTGGTAGCGCCCGTTCACGGTGGTGGCGTGCACGAAGAGACCCTCGCGCGTGGACCACTCGTTGCGCAAGTAGTGGTAGACGAAGATGAAGCCTTCGTTGGTGCTGATGCGCACCTCGTGGTCCTGCGCTACCAGGACGGCCGCGTTGATGGTCAGCGGGCTGTCGCCAGTGAGCCTGTCCTCGATGGGGCCGCCGACGTAGTGCACGTTCAGCCCGCGGTCCAGAAGATAGTAACCGCGGTGCCCGCGGAAGAGCACGCCGGTGGGAATGGTAACGACCGACGTGCGCTCTATGCAGCCGGTGTCGGTGGGTACGGGCTGTACCAAGCCGCCCAGGCCCTCGCCGGTGGCTAGCGCCTGCACTTGCCCCCGATGGAACACGCCGTCTCGGCTGAATAGTATCAGCTTGTCGTCCAGCAGGGCCAGCGCCTCCAGATCGGTGCCGGGGCCCACGCCCAGGACAAGCTCGCTGTTCCAGCGCGGCACCGCCCCTGTTTCGTACGGGGCCGATACCCACACGGCGTACCGCCGCTCCGAGTCGATGGCGTATGCGCGGTCGGCGCCCTCCACGAGGGAGTAGAACGGCGGGGGCGGCTGCGCCTCCAGAATGCCGCCCTCTGTGTAGAGCTGCGCATTCATCTCGACCGTGCCCTCGTTGAGCACGACCGCGTCGAGCCAGGAGTCATACCTGCTCTGGAAGTCTTCCAGACCGGCGTCCACGAGGTCGACCTCAAACAGCCCATCCTCGCGCTTGATTAGCGGGGCCTCGCCTAGCAGATTGTAGGTGCCCACCGGCAGCAGCGCCAGCTTTTCGCCTAGGGAGAGGGTTGCGTCGATGGGTATGTGCGGGCCCACCCAATACACCTCAGCCACGTACTCGTTGTTGCGGTCTATCCGGCGCAGAGTCACGTCCGCCATGGACAGCAGCAGCCGCCGGATGGGGCCCACGAAGGCGACGGCGTTGGACGGCGCAGAGCGCATCACGGCGCCGTCCGAATCGCGGCCCGCCACCACCACCAGCATGCGGGTGGTGAACAGCAGCGTGGGGTCAATGGGGATAGGGTCATCGGCCGGCTCGCCGTACACCCACTCGATGCGCGGTGCCCCTGGCAGCAAGCAAGCTTCCAGCTGTGCGCTGCGGTCGCTGGTCAGTGGCACGCCACCCTGCTGGTTGAGCAGCATGGTGCGCGAGGCCCCCACCGCTTCCGACGGCGTGGGGGGCGGGAGCAGAAGGTGAGTCAGCACACCGGCCTGCACCGTGTCCACTATCGTGGTGTTGAACTCCAGACCAGGGGCCGGCACCGACGGCGCGGGCTTGGTGACGCGGGACCGCGACACGGTGGAGGACGGCACCATTATGCCGTCGGGCTGGAAGAAC
>Ga0184637_10001473_pt1 | contig 15884 bp, 13 predicted proteins | sample PLM3_127_b2_FD_133143 | JGI IMG/M metagenome (GOLD analysis project Ga0184637, IMG submission 133143) | Groundwater sediment microbial communities from an aquifer in East River, Colorado, USA - PLM3_127_b2 | ecosystem: Environmental > Terrestrial > Soil > Riparian zone | place: USA: East River...
GGCGCATGCCAGCGCTCAGGTTGGGATCCGGCGTCTCGATCATGAGATGGTAGTGGTTATCCATCAGACAATAAGCGTGGAGCAACCAGTTAAACCGCGCGAGCACTTGCTCCAATACGGACAAATACTCGAAACGGTCGGCATCATCCTCGTAGATTCTCCTGCGCGCATTGCCGCGCGAAGTCACGTGATACACGGCACCTGAAAACTCGATTCGAAGTGGCCTGACCATTCTTAAGATTCCGTCGAATCAACTCTTCCACGTACCCAATTCAAGATTCAAGACCTGACCCCTTTTCTTTATCTAGGCGCCGGTTAATTTCCAGCAGCGCGGTGTGAAAGGCGTTGCGCGCTCCGATATCGCCCTTGCCAACCCAGACATCGAGCCCTGCCGCAGCATCAGACATTGGGAGCGCAAGTCCGTGATCCGAAAAGCGACTGCCGGGAATCAGCAATGCGTGCAGCGCCTCGACTAGCACCTCTTCGCTCTTTCCCGGAAGGTAGTGCGCCGCGTCAATGAATTTCTTGAGTATCGGTAAATCAAGCGAGTTATCCAGCCGGTAGAGCACCGCCTGGAGGGCGAGGGCGTCCATCATTTGCTCGATCGCATGGCTGTTCTGCTCGGTACCCACCAGTTGCTCGGCTCCCGGATTATTGGCACCGGTAAAGATGCTTGCCACCACGCTCTGATCGTTGCCCGGGGCGCTATCCTCGCTCTCCAGGTTATGCACGGTGAAGACAGCCGGTGGGGTCCCCAGCACGGAACGCATCGCGTCGAGAATCCTGCTGCTCGTCTGCTGCGAATCGCCGGAGAGCAGCAGCGCGCCCGCACCCAGCGATTCGGCCAGCGCGGTTTTCGCGCCCAGGATCAGCCCCGTCACCAAGGGGCCGAGATAGCGGAACAGACTCGCCCCCGCTGCAATCACGTCAATGCTCACCGGGTCGAATCCGGGGCTGTTGTAAACGTAAACGTCCGAGTTGATCCGGTTGCCGAGCAATTGTGCTGCCGCGATCGCCAAGTGCCCGCCCAGGCTGTGGCCAGTCAGCGTGATTTTGTCGCCGGCGGCAAGCACGCCCCGCCCCTGTGTTTCGTAGGTGCTCAGGGACAGGTACACGGTTGTCTCGACGCTGGGAAATCCAGGAATAGGACTGGGAACGGAGACCCCCTTGAGCGGCAAGACAATCGCCCCCGGCGCACCGGCGGGCGTCATCGCGAACTCGGCGCGCAGCTGCGCAACCATGCCCGTGCCGTAGAGCCGTTGGACGAGATTCACCAAGTCCACGAGTTGATTCAGCGCCACGCCGAGCAGCCCGATGCCGGCCACGCTCGCGCCCAGCAGATCGCGCACGGCGTCAGTCACCGTGACAGTCGGCTCCACGCCGCGGATGGCGAGGACGTTTTCTCCACCCTTCTGGAATAACGTCGCGGCAAAGCCCGTGTCGTCATGTACACCCGGGACGTCGCCGCCATAGTAGTGGACCACTTGCCACCGAAGCGCATCGGGATCGGCCGGATTGAACAGCTCGGTTGCAATGGACGTGGGAAGGCGGCCGTCGGACTGAGTCCTGGCCAGTTCAACAAAATCTGATGCGTACGTCGCTGACCCGAGGGTCAGCGCACCTGCACGTACATATGCCGCTGTCGCGTGTACGGCGTATTTGAAATAGTCAGAAACATTGGGCGTTGTCACAGCGATCACCTATCACGTGTCTTGGGACTCAACGTTAATCCGTACACTGAGAGCGTTCCATACTTACGCGTAGCAGCTTCCGTTTCTTCACATGGAATTGTCGGTCTGCTCAGATGAATAAAAAACCAATACGGGCCTCTGTAATAATTGACGTACCGACCAAGCACATCTCCAGTCTGAATATCTATAACGGCATTTTCAACGCGGCTGATTTGATGCAAAACTCGTCTAAGAGAATCGACGCGCCGATAGTGGTACCTCGCGGTGAGGCGGTCGATCTTGAAGTGACGCAATCCGTCGCCATCACGTTCTACCCGGAATAAGCCGCCATACGTGTTGTCCCGCGACTCCATGAATTGGTATTTCGACTCGGCAAGTTGCCGCCACCAGTGGGTCGTGTCGTCATAAAACCCCTCGACCTCCACCGTCTTGTGGATGACAATCCCCGCGTCCTTCTTGCACAATTGCCCGAAGTTCCACGCAATCCAAAACTCCTCGGCCACCGGCGCGGCGTAGAGCAGCAGGAACAGCGGCACCATCACCATCCACGCTCTCTTCCAGCGCTTTCTGAGCCAGAACCCGAACCACGCCAACAGCCCCGTGCCGACCAGATAGATCAGCGCGAGAAACATTAGGCTGAAGATGCTGATGTAGTAGAACCTCATTGCCCCGCTCTCCTTATCTTCAATCCACTACAGTCTCAGTCCGCTTGTGTGAAAAATAGGGACGGAGCCCGGTATCGGGTGGTGCACAGGAAAACGGGTCAAAGCCGAAATATCTTTCCAAGTGATCACTGTCTAATTTCCCCCCGGCACTAGCGATGCTTGTTTCGACATAGTCCGCGGCCTGCCGCGGATCGCGTGCTGAGCTCTCGCTCCCAGCGCAGCACGAATCGACTCCCTGAAGCGATCGCTGCCCAATACGCCGCCACGATGCAAGCGCGCTTGTTGCAGATAATTAGCTGTATTCCACCGCCGCTCCTTCGCCCCCGGAGGAGAGCCGCACACAATGTCGCGAAAGGACCGGTCATCCCAATCCTGCTGAAAAGCAGGCGAGTGCCGTTCTTCTTCCTGGAGATATTTATAGGCCGACTGTATTGAAAGGCAAATCTGTCGCTTTGTTAGGTTTGAAGTTCCCTTCGCACCGGCTTGAATCGGAAAGGGAATCGCATACAAAGTGAAGCAGATTCAGCGGACCTGAATGAAGTCCCGGGCTATTAATGCCCCACTACAGCCTGTCGGCTCGACGATAACCAGCAGCGACTCTCCATGCGTTCACGCCGACCGTTCCTGTTCACTGTTCGCGTGCTGCTGCGAAGCTGACGCTTAGTACGATGCGGCTGCGCACCGCGCGGCCATCCTTCTGCGCCGGCAGGAAGCGGGTCGCCGCGAGCGCGGCGCGCAGCGCCTCGTCCAGGCGGACGGCGGCGCCGGCTTCGACCAGCGAGACGTCGTTGACGATGCCGTGCTCGTCGATCAGCAACAGCAGCCGGAACCTGCCCGCGCCGGGCAGCCGGTCGAGCTCGAGCGGTTGCGCTGGTTGCGGGTAGGCATCGAGCTCCCGTGCCGGGTAGTAGGTCCGATCGGGCGCGCGCAATGCCACCGGCGCTTCCGCGCGCGGTGCTGCAGCCACGGTTGCGGGCAAGTCGCTCCCCGCACGCATGCTATTGCCGGCGGCAGGCCACGGTCGCACCGGCACGCGACTTTTTTCCGCATCCGTAACCTCCGGAGCATCCCGCGCGGCAGCCGGCGGCGCGAAACGCACCGTTATCGATGCACCCATCGCGGATGCCGTGGCGCCCGGCCGCCGCGTGTCAACCAGCGGAGTGGCCAGCAGTGCCCAATGCGCCAGTGCCGATACCGCAAGCGCGAGCCGCAGTCGGCCCGCGGCGGCCGGCGTGCATGGAGTCGAAGGGAAACGAACCAGGCCAGTCATTCAGGGGATAACGTCCGGCGTTACCCCCCTGTTGACCGGAGCAACAGACTTACTTCGGGGTCGCCGAACTCATCGCCTGCTCGAGCTGGTCCGCCGGGAGGTAGCCGCCGAGCATGCGCCCGTCGGCGAGAAAGATGGCGGGCGTGCCGTTGATGCGAAAACGCTGGGCCAGCTCCAGGTTCTTCTCGAGCGGTGTTTCGCACTTGGCCTCGCCCTGCAGCGCCGCCCCGCGTAACATGACGTCGTCCCACGCTTTGGCGCGATCCTTGGCGCACCAGATCGCCCGCGACTTCTCCACCGAGTCCTGCGACAGGATCGGCATCAGAAAAGTGTAAATGGTGATGTCGTTGACCTTGGTGAGCTCCTTCTGCAGCTGCTTGCAGTAGCCGCAGTTCGGATCCTCGAAGGTGTATATCACGCGCTTGCCAGTGCCGCGCACGCGCTTGATCGCCTGGTCGGTCGCTTTCCGGAGCGTCTGGGCGGCAATTTGCGCGCCGCGCTCGCGCGTGAGGTCGCGCTCGCCGGCGCCGCGCGTGTCGAGGAGATTGCCGATGAAGATATAAGTGACTTTTTCATCGGTGTAGAGGATGCGGCCGCCCAGCACGATCTCGTAGAGGCCGTTGAACGGCGTCTTCGCGATGCTCTCCACCGCCAGGTCCGGGAAGCGGGCCTGCACCGCTTTCCGGATGGCCGCCTCGCTGCTGTCGGCGGATCCTGCCGCGAAACTCGCCGTCACCAGAAGCATTGCCGCAAGTAGTCTTAGCATGTTTGTCCTTGGTAGTGCATCCGGCGTCATGGGTCAGGCGATGGCCTGGCGCACCAGGAAGTTCTTGAGGAAGGGCTGCCAGTTCACCAGTTTCAGCCCCAGGTTGCGAGCTCCCTTTATCAAGACTATATCGTTGTTGAAAAGTTTCTGCAGTCCGTCCGTCGCCAGATGGACGGCAAGCACGTCTTCGCGGCGCGCCCGCTCGTAGCGCCTGAGCAGCGCGTGGTCCCCGCAATCGCGCTGCGGGCCGCGCGTGATCAGTACGTCGGCCAGCGCCCGGGCGTCTCGAAAACCGAGGTTTACGCCCTGGCCCGCCAGCGGGTGCACGTTGTGGGCGGCATCCCCCACCAGCGCGACCCGCGGCTTCGTGAACTGCGTCACGCGCGCGACCTTGAGCGGAAAGCCAGCCGCCGGCGTGATGAGCTGCAGCGCGCCCAGCGCGCCATGGCTGGCCGCTTCCACTTTCGCGGCAAGTTCGGCGGCCGGCAGCGCGAGCAGGCTGCGCCCCTGCACCTGTTCGATCGACCACACCATCGAGGCGCGGTCCCCCGGCAACGGCAATAGCGCCAGCACGCCGTCGCGCATGAACCACTGGAAAGCGGTGCCGCGATGCGGCTTCTCGCAGGAGAAATTCGCGACCACGCCGAGCTGCCTGTAATCGCCGGGACTCACGCCGATGCCGGCCTGCGCGCGCACCCGCGATTCCGCGCCGTCGGCGCCGATCACCAGGCGTGCCGCGATCCCGGTGCCGTCGTCGAGCCGCAGCGTGGCCTGTTCGGCACCGAGCTCGAGGGAAGTCCACCCGGCGGGGCGGTAGATGCGCAAATCCGCGAGGTCGCCCAGGCCCTCCCACAACGCATGCTGCAGCCGGCGTCCCTCGACAATGAAGGCGAGCTCGCGCAACCCCGCTTCGTAGGCGCTGAAATGAAGGCGCGCATCCTCGGCGTCTCCATGCACCTCCATCGCCTCCACCCGGGCGATCCGGTCCTGCGGCAGTCGTTGCCACGCGCCGCAGTCGTCGAGGAACGCCGCCGAGCCGGGACTCAGCGCATAGACGCGGTTGTCCCAGGACGCATCGGCGGGTGGAACGACGGGCTGCGGCTCGATCAGCGCCTGCCTGAGTCCGCTGCGGGCGAGCGCGCGCGCCAGACTCAGGCCGACCAGCCCGCCGCCGACGATGACGACGTCGAATTCATTGCGCATGTTCCAGGAGTTTATCGGACTCACGTCGGACAAACTCCTTATGCAAAACCGCCCGCACCAAAACGGGGGTCAATGACGGTGAAAACCTCATTTCCAGCCTGCGCGCGTGCCCAGCGAAGGCCAATTGGGGTCGTTACTCTGGGTATCATTCGAAATTCGCGGGCGGTTTTGCTGTTAGCAGCCTGTCGAACATCTAAGTCCGACAGGCTGCTACGCATTTTAGCTGCGCGGAGCAGGGAACAGCGTGAATCTCACCATTCGGGATTGCCGGGTGGGCCCTGAAACCAGCTCTGCGCGAGGTGGGGGGCTGCGACAAGCACCGGATTATCAACCTGAATCCAGCAGAAATTCAGTGGCTTAACTTGACAATGACTGCCCCCCTCTTTAGACTCGCCAGCCTGCCGAGCAACCTGTCGATCACGCGGAATTCACGAACGTTCATAGCGATGCGGAATCGCTATTGACCAACGCTGCAGCGACAGGTTGCTCAACAAAAAGTCTTGATTGAGCGTCGGAGCGCGATGCCGACCGGGGTGAGCTGGAGCCGTATCAGCTTGTTTTCGGAACTTTTTTCTGAATATTTCGTGTTAGGAATTTGCCGAGACGAAGACCGGCAAATTCCTAAGGCGAGTTAGCTCAGCGGTTAGAGCAGCGGAATCATAATCCGTTGGTCCGGGGTTCAAATCCCTGACTCGCCACCCGTTTTTCGCGGCCCGGGACGCCGCCGCGGCTCGAATTCGGTGCCACATCACGGGGAAGTTGACGACGTCGTGTGTTACTGTGAATCGATGCGGAGATGGGAGTTTGTCCGACCCAGGCTCGATAAACTCCTGGGGGCAGTGGCGCTGGCGGCAGCCTGTGCCACGACGAGCCATGCCCAGTTCAACCGTTACTTGCCGGCCGACGGCAAGCTGGGCGCGCTGGCGGGCCAGAAGCACCCGCTTCCCCTGGTGGAGATCAACGACCAGATCGTGCGTCTCGCGCCCGGGGCGCTGGTCTACGACCAGCACAACCGCACGGTACTGCACACCTTCCTCCCACCGCAGGCATACGTGCTGTTCGTTCTCGACATGAACGGCGACGTTGCGCGCGCCTATATCCTGCGGCCCGAGGAGTGGCAGCGGCTTCAACCGCCGCCCGCGTCCCCGGCGCCCTGATCCCGTTTCGCCGCTCCTTCCGCGCCACGTGCCCCCCAAGCTGTACATCAAGACGTTCGGCTGCCAGATGAACGAGTACGACTCGGCCAAGATGGCCGACGTGCTGGGCGCCGCGCACGGCATGGAGACGACCGGGGATCCCGCCGCCGCCGACGTCATTCTCTTCAACACCTGCTCCGTGCGCGAAAAGGCGCAGGAAAAGGTGTTCACCGATCTCGGTTTCGTGAAGCATCACAAGCGCGCGAACCCGCGGCTCCTCATCGGCGTGGGCGGTTGCGTGGCCAGCCAGGAAGGCGCGGCCATCGTGGCGCGCGCGCCCTACGTGGACCTCGTGTTCGGGCCGCAGACGCTGCACCGGCTGCCGCAGATGATCGAGGCGCGCCGCCGGACTGGCAAGCCGCAGGTGGATGTGTCCTTTCCCGAGATCGAGAAATTCGACCACCTGCCGCCGGCGCGCGTCGAGGGCGTCACCGCCTTCGTTTCGGTAATGGAAGGCTGCAGCAAGTACTGCAGCTTCTGCGTGGTGCCGTACACCCGCGGCGAGGAGGTCTCGCGCCCGCTCGAGGACGTGCTCACCGAGATCGCGGAACTGGCGCAGCAGGGCGTCAGGGAAATCACGCTGCTCGGCCAGAACGTGAACGCCTACCGTGACGCCACCCGGGAGGGAGCAGCCGCCGATCTCGCCCTGCTGGTCGAATACACGGCGGCGATCCCCGGCATCGAGCGCATCCGCTACACCACCTCCCACCCGCGGGAATTCACCCAGCGCCTGATCGACGCCCACGCCCGCATCCCGCAGCTCGCGCCGCACCTGCACCTGCCGGTGCAGGCGGGCTCCGACCGCGTGCTGGGCGCGATGAAACGCGGCTACACGGTCCTCGAGTACAAATCCATCGTGCGCCGGCTGCGCGCCGCCTGTCCCGGCATTTCGATCTCCTCGGACTTCATCGTCGGCTTCCCGGGCGAGACCGCGGCGGATTTCGAGGCCACCATGAAGCTGATCGAGGAGATCGGCTTCGACGCGAGCTTCAGCTTCATTTACAGCCGGCGCCCCGGCACGCCGGCGGCCGCGCTGCCCGACGACACGCCGCACCCGGTGAAGCTCGCGCGCCTGCAGCGGCTGCAGGCGCGGATAGACGAGCAGGCGCAGGCGCTGAGCCGGAGCATGGTCGGCACGCGCCAGCGCGTGCTGGTGGAAGGCGCGTCCAGAAGGGACGCCGCGGAGCTATGCGGCCGCACCGCCAACAACCGCGTGGTCAACTTTCCGGGATCGCGAGAGCGGATTGGCCGCTTTGCCGACGTCATCATCACCGCGGCGCTGCCGCACTCGCTGCGCGGCGAGCTACCGAATTGAAGCCCGTCGAAATCACCTTCAAGCCTGTCGACAACCAGCGGCTCGCCGCACTGTGCGGCGCGCTCGACGAGAACCTGCGGCAGATCGAAACCGCGCTCGACGTCGGCATCGCGCGCCGCGGTGAGCGCTTCGCCCTCACCGGCAAGGCCGACCAGACCCGCGTCGCCGCCAAGTTGCTGCGGTCGTTCTACGAGCGGGCGGGCAACGGCCTCTCGCTGGAGGACGTGCAGCTCGGCCTGATCGAGGCCGCCGGCCCGCACCAGGTGCGCGCGCCCGAGGGCAGCCCCCAGCTCATCACGCGACGCCAGGACCTGCACGGCCGCACGCCGCGCCAGGTGCAGTACTTGCAGAACATACTCTCGCACGACCTCACCTTCAGCATCGGCCCCGCCGGCACCGGCAAGACCTATCTCGCCGTGGCGTGCGCCGTGGACGCGCTGGAGCGCGAGGCCGTCAAGCGCATCGTGCTGGTGCGCCCGGCGGTCGAAGCCGGCGAACGCCTCGGCTTCCTTCCCGGCGACATGGCGGCCAAGGTGGACCCGTACCTGCGCCCGCTCTACGACGCGCTCTACGACCTCATGGGGTTCGACAAGGTGGCGAAGATGTTCGACCGCGGCGCGATCGAGATCGCGCCGCTCGCCTTCATGCGCGGGCGCACGCTCAACCATTCCTTCGTCATCCTGGACGAGGCGCAGAACACCACGCCCGAGCAGATGAAGATGTTTCTTACCCGCATCGGCTTCGGCAGCAAGGCGGTCGTCACCGGCGACGTGACGCAGATCGACCTCGGGCGCGGGAGGAGGAGCGGACTCGTCGAGGCCGGAGAGGTGCTGAAGCAAGTGCGCGGGATCGCCTTTACCCATTTCGAGGCCGAGGACGTGGTGCGCCACCCGCTGGTGCAGCGTATCGTCAATGCCTACGAAAGTTACCAGTCCCAGGTTCCGAGTTCCAAGTTGAAAAACGAACCGGAAGTATGAACCCCGAACCCGGAACCTTGAACCCGAAACTGCTTTTGGCTGTGCAATACGCGATCAACGCGCGCGGCCTGCCGTCGCGCGCCCAGATCAGGCGCTGGGCGCGGGCGGCGCTCGAGCGCGACGCGCGGGTCACGGTGCGCGTCGTCGGCAGCCGGGAAGCGCGCGCGCTCAACCGCCATTATCGCGGCAGGAACTACCCCACCAACGTGCTCACCTTCATCATGCGCGAGCGGCCGCGGCTGGAGGGCGACCTCGCGCTGTGCGCGCCGGTGATCGCGCGCGAGGCGCGCGTCCAGGGCAAGAGCGCCACCGCGCATTACGCGCATCTTGTGGTGCACGGGCTCCTGCACCTGCAGGGTTACGATCATGAATCGGAGCGGGAGGCGCGCGTGATGGAGCGCCGGGAAGCGGGAGTCGTGATGCGGCTCGGCTTTTCGGATCCTTACGGATAAAACCATGGCTAACGACCCAAACCACAAGCCGTCGCTCCTCGAGCGCATCGGCGCCTGGCTCGCGCGCGAGCCCGCAGACCGGGAGGAGTTGATCGAGCTGCTGCGCACCTGCTACGAGCGCAACCTGCTCGATGCCGACGCGCTCTCCATGATCGAGGGCGTGCTGCAGGTCTCCGAGATGCAGGCGCGCGACATCATGGTGCCGCGCGCCCAGATGGACGTCATCGACATCAAGGAGTCTCCCGACCAGTTCATCCCGACAGTAATGGAGACCGGACATTCGCGCTTCCCCGTGTTCGGCGAGAACAAGGACAACGTCATCGGCATCCTGCTCGCCAAGGACCTGCTGCGCTACTACGCCGGCGAGGAGGAATTCAACGTGCGCGACATGCTGCGCCCGGCGGTGTTCATCCCCGGCTCCAAGCCGCTCAACGTGCTGCTCAAGGAATTCCGCAAGAACCGCAATCACATGGCGATCGTCGTCGACGAGTACGGCGGCGTGGCGGGGCTGGTCTCGATCGAGGACGTGATCGAGCAGATCGTCGGCGACATCGAGGACGAATACGATTTCGACGACGTCGAGGACAACATCGTGGCCGACAAGGGCGGCGTCTACCGCGTCAAGGCGCTCACCGAGATCGCCGATTTCAACGCCGCGTTCGGCACCAGCTTCAGCGACGAGGATTTCGACACTCTGGGCGGCCTTCTGCTGTCCCGCTTTGGACGCGTGCCCAAGCGCGGCGAGCAGGTGAGCATAGACAACCTCACCTTCAAGGTACTGCGCGCCGACAGCCGCCGCCTGCACCTGCTGCAGGTCACCAGGAAGAAATAACGATGAACGCGGAACGATGAACGCGGAACGGGAAATCCGGAATGGCGGTTCTCGCTGGTCGTTCATCATTCATCGTTCATCATTCATCATTGCTTTTCTCCTCGGCGCGGTAACGGTAGCCGGCTACGCGCCGTTCTACTTTTACCCGCTGCCGGTCGTCACGCTGGCAGGGCTGTTTTATCTCTGGTCGCAGGCCGCTACCCCGCGCGCGGCAGCGGCGGCCGGATTCGCGTTCGGGCTCGGTTTCTTCCTGTTCGGGGTTTCCTGGGTCTACGTCAGCCTGCACGACTTCGGCGCCATGCCTGCGCCGCTAGCCGCGGCGGCCACTTTCCTTTTCTGCGCCTTCCTGGCGCTCCTTCCCGCCGCGGCAGGTTATGCCTCTGCCCGGCCCCGCGTGTCGCACGCGGCCCGCTACGGCCTGCTGGCGCCCGCGGCGTGGACGCTGGCGGAATGGACACGCGGCTGGATATTCACCGGCTTTCCCTGGCTTGCCGCCGGCTACTCCCAGGTGCCGGACAGCCCGCTGGCGGGCTACGCGCCGGTGCTGGGGATATACGGCGTGACGCTCGCCACCGCCGCCACCGCTGGGCTCATCGTCGTGCTCGGCTTGCGCGCCTTGGAGAGGGATGAGGGCGGAGGGATGAGGGATGAGGGAAAAAGCACTTCGCCGAATCGTCTTCGTTCCTTCCGCCTTCTGCCTTCTGCCTTCTGCCTTCTAGCGATTTGGATCGCCGGCCACGGCCTGAAGCAGGTCGAGTGGACGGAGCCCGCCGGAGCGCCGTTCGCCGCGAGCCTGCTGCAGGGCAACGTCGAGCAGGACCAGAAATGGCGCGACGACCGCCTGCAGAGCACGCTCGCCCTCTACGAAATGCTCGCGAAATCGGTCAACAGCCCGCTCATCGTCCTGCCGGAAACCGCCCTGCCGCTGTTCCTCGAGCAGGTGCCACGCGACTACCTGGAGGCGCTCGCGGCGCAGGCGCGCAGCAACGGCGGCGACGTCCTCATCGGCGTGCCGGAGCGCCTGCCCGGCGGCGAGTACTACAACAGCGCGGTCACTTTCGGCGCCGCACCGTCGCAGAGCTACCGCAAGTCGCACCTGGTGCCGTTTGGCGAGTACATCCCGCTGCGCCCGGTGCTGGGATGGATCGTCAGCACGCTGGCCATCCCGTTGCAGGATTTCTCGCGCGGCGCCGCAGACCAGCGGCCGCTCGCCATCGCCGGCCAACGCGTGGCCGTCAACATCTGCTACGAGGATGCGTTCGGGGAGGAAATCATCCGGCAGCTGCCGGAGGCGACGGTACTGGTGAACATCAGCAACGTCGCCTGGTTCGGCCAGTCCATCGCGCCGCAGCAGCACCTGCAGATCGCGCAGGCGCGCGCCATGGAGACCGGCCGCACCATGCTGCGCGCGACCAACACCGGCGTCACCGCGGTGGTCGACCCGCGCGGCGCGGTGGTTGCCACCGCACCCGGCTTCACCATCGCCACCGTCACGCACCTGGTGCAGGGATACAGCGGCGCAACGCCCTACGTGCGCTGGGGAAACTACGCCACGCTCGCGCTCTGCGTCGCGCTGATCGCAGTCACCGGCTGGATCCAGCGTCGCGCCTCGCGTTCCGCCTAGCCCGCATGTTTCGTGACTGCTACGGTTTTGGAGTCATGCAATCAAATCGCGCAAAGAGGAACCTGCGGCATGCGGGCTTAACAGTGTCAATTATTGAGAATTACGTAACCGTGTGACCATCAAGAGCGGGTCGTGCGACGCAACCACCCCGTCCGCTTCGTGTCCACCCCTCCTTGAAAAGGAGGGGAGCTATTTGTAAACATTCCCCTCCTCTCACGAGGAGGGGTGCCTCTGGAGGAGGCGGGGTGGTGTGGTCGAGCGTCACGCGGATACGTAAAGCTCAATAGTTTAGGATTTTGTCGGGCTTGGTCCCGGCAAAATCCTACGAAAGCCTGTAAAATTCGGGGCTTAGAGAATTTCCGCCCCGATGCTGACCTTTCAGCAACTCATCCTCAAGCTCAACCAGTACTGGGACCGGCACGGCTGCGTGCTGCTGCAGCCGTACGACATGGAAATGGGCGCGGGGACCTTCCATACAGCGACTTTCCTGCGCGCAATCGGACCGGAGCCGTGGAATGCGGCGTATGTGCAACCGTGCCGCCGCCCCAAGGATGGCCGCTACGGCGAGAACCCCAACCGTCTCCAGCACTACTACCAATACCAGGTGGTGATGAAGCCTTCGCCCGAGCAGTTCCAGGACATCTACCTCGGCTCGCTCAAGGACGCGCTCGGCATCGACCCCAGCAAAAATGACATCCGCTTCGTCGAGGACGACTGGGAATCGCCCACCCTCGGCGCGTGGGGCCTCGGCTGGGAGGTGTGGCTGAACGGCATGGAGGTGACGCAGTACACTTATTTCCAGCAGGTCGGCGGGCTCGACTGCAAGCCGGTGCTGGGCGAGCTCACCTACGGTCTCGAGCGGCTGGCGATGTACCTGCAGGGCAAGGACAGCATTTTCGACCTGGTGTGGGTGGATCGCGTCTCTTACGGCGACGTTTATCACCAGAACGAGGTCGAGCAGTCGAAGTACAACTTCGAGCTCGCCAATACCGAAATGCTGTTCCAGCACTTCAACCAGTTCGAGGCCGAGGCGAAGCGCCTGATGGACGCGCAGTGCGTGCTGCCGGCCTACGAGATGGTCATGAAGTGCTCGCACGCCTTTAACCTGCTCGACGCGCGCGGCGCGATCTCGGTTACCGAGCGCGCCGCCTACATCGGCCGCGTGCGCACCCTCGCGCGGGCGATCGCGCAGGCTTACTACGAATCCCGCGAGAAGCTCGGCTTTCCCATGCTCAAGCCGCAGCCGGCGGCGAAACAGAAAACCCGCGCCTGAGCGATGCCCGAAAAGAAAATCAGTAAAGCAGCAGGTGCGGAAACTCTGTTGGTCGAGCTGCTGACCGAGGAACTTCCCCCGAAGTCTCTGCGCGCTCTCTCGGAGGTGTTCGGCGCGGGTGTGCTTGGCGACCTCACCAAGGGGAAGTTCCTGGCTGAAGGAGCAGTGGCGAGAACCTTCGCGACGCCGCGCCGCCTGGCGGTTCTGATCAAAAACGTTCTGGTGCGCTCGCCGGATCTGGAGCGTGAGATTCAAGGCCCTTCGATCGGCGCACCCGAACAGGCGGTCTCGGGATTTGCGAAGAAGAGCGGCGTTGCGGTCGACGCGTTGCAGAAGCAGCGGACCCCAAAGGGCGAAATTTACGTGGCGCGCGTGAGGACGAGCGGACGCGCCCTCGATGCGGTGCTCGCCACCGCGGTCGAAGACGCACTGAAGCGCTTTTCAGCCCCGATGATGCGGTGGGGTTTGGGCGATGCGGAGTTCGTGCGTCCGGTGCACGGACTCGTGATGCTGCTCGGCTCGCGAGTCGTTCCCGGCGAGGTGCTGGGTGTCTATAGCTCGAACAAGACTCTCGGGCACCGCTTCCTTTCCGGCGGTGCAATCGCACTCAGGCATGCGGATGATTACGAGCGCGTGCTGCGCGACAAGGGCAAGGTGATTGTTGACTTCACCGGTCGCCGGAACGAGATTGCGAGACAATTCGAAAAAGCCGCCGGTGGCGCAAGGATCGTTATCAACGATGCCCTGCTGGATGAAGTCTCTGCGCTGGTGGAAGCCCCTGCCGTTTATGCCGGCGAGTTCGAAGGCAGTTTCCTCACGGTGCCGGAGGAATGCCTGGTGCTGTCCATGCAGCAGCACCAGAAGTACGTGCCGCTGCGCGACAAGGCGACGGGGAAGCTGCTGCCGCGCTTCCTGTTCGTCTCCAACATGAGCCCCGGCGACCCTTCGCAGATCATCCACGGCAACGAGCGCGTGCTGCGGGCGCGGCTGTCGGACGCGAAGTTCTTCTACGATCAGGACCGCAAGACGCGGCTGGAAGAGCGCGTGCCGAAGCTCGCCCGCGTGGTCTATCACAACAAGCTCGGCAGCCAGCTCGAGCGCGTAGAGCGCATCCAGCTGCTGGCCGGAAAGATTTCGCGTGACCTGGGCGCCGATCCCCTCCTGGCCGAGCGCGCAGCATGGCTATCCAAGGCCGATCTGCTGACGGACATGGTTGGCGAGTTCCCCGAGTTGCAGGGCACCATGGGCCGCTACTACGCGCTGCACGACGGCGAGCGGAAGGACGTTGCTGAGGCGATCGAACAGCACTACCGCCCGCGGTTCGCGGGTGACCGGCTGCCGGAAGGCAACATCGCCTACGCCGTCGCACTGGCCGACAAACTCGACGCGCTCGCCGGACTATTCAGCATCGGACAACAGCCGACCGGCGACAAAGACCCATTCGGTCTGCGTCGGGCGGCGCTTGGGATTGTCAGGATCATCGTCGAGAACAAATTGCCCTTGTCGTTGCTGACTCTGGGCGACGCGGCGTTCGCGCCTTTTAAAAGCAAGGCCCCCGTCGAACTCGTCAAATTTGTAAATGACCGTTTTGCCGGCTACTTGAAGGACCTCGGCTTTTCCACGCTTCAAGTGGACGCCGTTCTCAGCGCGAATCGCATTCAACCAAGCCTGGTACCCAAACAGCTCGAAGCTGTGAAAGCCTTTCAGGCCATGCCTGAAGCCGAGAGTCTTGCTGCGGCCAACAAGCGCGTCGTCAACATACTCAAGCAGGCGGAAGCAAAGGGGGAGTCATTCGCAAACGTGGAGCCAAGCGAACTCATGGAGCCAGCGGAGCGCGCATTGCATGACGCCATTCGCTCGACTTCGGAAAGAGCAAAGGTGCTGTTCGATCGTGGCGACTACGCGGGTTATCTCACGACGTTCTCGGTGCTGAAGGCACCCGTCGATGCTTTCTTTGACTCCGTCATGGTGATGGTCGATGACCCAAAGCTGCGCCGCGGCCGGCTCGCCCTGTTGCGGGACCTGCGTGAGGCGATGAACCGCGTCGCCGACATCTCTAAGCTGGCAGCATGAGATTAGTGCCCTCAATTGGTCTTTTCGTTGACCGGTCACTGGTCACCGGTCACTGGTCACTATGAAGCTAGTCATCCTGGACCGCGACGGCGTCATCAACCACGACAGCCCGTCCTACATCAAGAGCCCGGAGGAGTGGAAGCCGATCGCGGGCAGCCTGGAAGCAATCGCGTTGCTCACGCAGGCCGGCTACCAGGTGGCGGTGGCGACCAACCAGGCCGGCGTCGGCCGCGGGCTGTTCGAGATGGCGACGCTCAACGCCATCCACGACAAGATGCACCGCGCCGTCGGTCAGGCGGGTGGACGCATCGACGCCGTGTTCTACTGCCCGCACGCGCAGGAAGCGAACTGCGGCTGCCGCAAGCCGAAGGCCGGCTTGTTCGAGGAGATCGCCCAGCGCTACAGCGTGAGCCTGAAAGGCGTGCCCAGCATCGGCGACGCGCTGCGCGACCTGCAGGCGGCGGCGGCGGTCGGCGCGCAGCCGATCCTGGTGCTGACCGGCAAGGGCAGGCAAACGCAGCGCGAGGGCGGCCTGCCGCCCGGCACC
>Ga0184637_10001474_pt1 | contig 15878 bp, 13 predicted proteins | sample PLM3_127_b2_FD_133143 | JGI IMG/M metagenome (GOLD analysis project Ga0184637, IMG submission 133143) | Groundwater sediment microbial communities from an aquifer in East River, Colorado, USA - PLM3_127_b2 | ecosystem: Environmental > Terrestrial > Soil > Riparian zone | place: USA: East River...
ACAGAAGCGGATGTGACAGGCCAGGGCAAGCTCCAACCCTCCGCCGAGACAGAGACCGTTGATCGCCGCAATGACCGGGGTGCTCGCGCCTTCGATTCGGCGAAGAAGCTCCTGCCCCTGCCGCGACCGGAGCCGGTATTCCTCGGCGGACCGGAGCGCGCCGAGCTCCGCCGTATCGACACCGGTCGAGAAAACTCTGCCCGCGCCGACGATCACGACCGCTCTCACCCCGTCGAGCTCGGCTCGATCCAGCAGCTTCAGAAAGTCGCCCAGGAGCCGGCTGGTAAGAGAGTTCGCGGGCGGATTGTTCAGCGTGAGTACCGCCACGCTTCTATCGATCTCGACGTCGAGACGTGGACCCAAAGGCTCGCGAGCCAGCGTCAGCCGAGGGTTCGGAGACTCCGGCGCCGGGGCCATCCCTCGCTCCCGCGCCAGAGCCAGGGGACCTCTCGGCATGCGGAGACACGCAACAGCCGCGAGCTCCAGGTCTTCAGCCGACGCGACGCCCTCGCGGATGCACGACAGTGCCTCCCGGACCAGAGGGAGTATAGTTTGATCCACTATCGTCTCGTCCCCAGGGCGGCTCTCCGTCTCCGTAGCGCGGGCCCAGGGAGCGCCATCGAGCAAGGCTCCGACATCAAGCCCGGCAGGCAGCCCCTCGAGATGAAACCGCTCACCGTAGACCGAGCTCAGACGGCGCGCGACGTCCAGGACGAGGTCGAGGCCTACCAGCTTCATGACCTCGAACGGACCGAGCTGCATCCCCCAGTTTCGAAGGACTCGATCGATTCGCTCGGGACTCGCAGTCCCTTGAAGCGCCAAGCGCGCCGCCGCCAGGAGATAGGCGGCCAGTATCCGGTTCACCAGGAAACCCGGGCAATCCCGGACGCGAATCGGGATCTTGCCCGCGCCGCGAAGGAGCTTCTCGACCAGAGACACGGTTTCGGCCGAGGTTTCCGTTCCCGGGACGACTTCGACGACGCTGGTGAAGCGGACGGGCTGAAAGAAGTGCGTTCCCAGGACGTGCTCAGGGTGAATCGCCTCTCTTCCGATCTCGGATACGGACAGCGAGGATGTGTTCGAGCACAGGATCCGTTCCGCACCGCCGCCCCGGCCGAGCTCCCGAAAAACCGCCCGCTTCACCGCCAGGTCTTCGACGACGCACTCGATGACGACGCCGGCATCCTCCAGCGCCTCGTAGCTCTGTTCCGTGCGAATCCTCTGAAGGCTCTTTTGGCGCTCAACCTCACTGATCCGGCCTCGCCGCGCCCTTCCCGCATAGTGCTTCTCGATGCCGTGGCGGAAGCTCTCGAGGCTCTCCTGGTTACGGGAGCACAGGGTCACGGGAACACCGGAGAAGGCCAGCCACTGGGCGATGCTCGTCCCCATCCGGCCCGCTCCGATGACCGCCACTCGAGTCGCTTCCGCTGGGACTTGTCTCGCTCCAGCCGGCACGACCATGATCAGGGCTTTGCAAGGACGATCGAGCAGTTATGGCCGCCGAAACCGAAGGAGTTCGACAGGGCGACCCTCACCGGACGCGGACGGGCCACGTTGGGCGTGTAGTCGAGGTCGCATTCCTCGTCGGGATACTCGTAATTGATGGTCGGCGTGACGACGTCGTTCGCGACGCTGAGCGCGGTTATCGCGAGCTCGATCGCCCCGGCGGCGCCGATGGTATGGCCGATCATGGATTTCGTGGAACCGACGGAGAGCTCGCGAGCATGTTCGCTGAAGACCTGCTTTATCGCCGCCGTCTCGCATTGGTCATTGAGCTTCGTGGACGTACCGTGCGCATTGATGTAATCGACGGCTTCGGGTGCCATCGACGCGTCGCGCAGAGCCCTCACCATCGTTCGCGCCATTTTCGTCCCGTTCTCCGCCGGGTGCATCATGTGGTGGGCTTCCGTCGTCGCCCCGTAACCGCAGATCCTGGCATAAGGCCGCCCGTCCCGCTTTCGGCAGTGCTCGGCCGATTCCAGGATCAGGACGCCCGCGCCGTCCCCGAGGACGAAGCCGTCGCGCTCCCGGTCGAAAGGGCGGCTGGCTTTCTCGGGGGCCGAGTTGCGTTCCGACAGAGCTTGCAGCTTGTTGAAGGAGGAGAGCATCGCGCGACAGAGCACCGCCTCGGCTCCTCCAGCAATCGCCATCTGCACCCGCCCCAGCTTTATCCAGTCGTAGGCCTGGCAGATCGATTGGGCCCCCGAGGCGCAGGAAAGTGCGATGCCGACCGAGGGACCCTCGAGTCCGTAGTATAGAGAGGTCATCGCGGCGGCGGCATTCGACATGTATTTGATGATCGCGAGAGATTCCAGCGCTCTGAGGCTTTCGCGATAACCGGAGTTCATGAACTTGCTTTCCCAGTAGCTCAGTCCGCCGGCTCCCGTGCCGATGCTTACTCCGATCTCCTCACGGTCCTCGTCTTCGAGGTTGAGCCCGCCATCCTCGAGGGCGAACGCGGTGCTGGCGAGGCACAACTGGGTGAAGAGCGCCGTGTGGCGCCCGACCCGCTTGGGGAATCGCTCGGCGAAAAGGGCGTCGAAGCCGTCGGGGATCTCCCCTCCGAAGCGGGTATAGAAGTCCGAGGCATCGAACCGCTTGATGAGCCCGACCCCCGAGCGCCCCTCACAGGCCTTTCGCCAGTTCTCTTCCTTGCCGATGCCGAGCGCGGTGATGAGACCGACTCCTGTGATGTAGACTTCACCGCTCATTCATGTTTCATCTCTCTAAATCCTGTGCCTGGAACCCGCAACCAACCCGCTTTGCGCGCATGTGCGGGGAACCGTCTCGCCGGCAGATCCGAGCAGGCTTTCTGACTCGCCTGCCCGATTGCGCTTGCTGAGCGACGACGAACAGCCTGCTGCCAGGACGATGCCCGTGCCATGGGACGGGAGAGTATCGACCGAAGAGCAAAACCTTACGACGAGACGCTTTCCACCCAATGGCGCGAGAAGAAACCGAGCCCGCACCAAACCCGCATCACGAATCCAGTCTTAATCTGCCGAGCCATGGAGTTTTACTACACGGGTGTTTCCGTTTGCAAGCAGGACGAACCTTGTCCCTCGGGTCTCACCTTCGCTCCGCCATGGCGCGGGTTACTTCGGCGCAGGTGCGGTGCTCTATGAGCATGATTCGATCCGCGAAAGCCGTAAGCCGCGAATTGTGGGTCACGAGCACGACCGTCGTTCGTCTCTCGCGTTGGAGTTTCCGGAGCAGATCGACGATCCGTAACCCGGTGTCCTCATCGAGATTCCCCGTCGGCTCGTCGGCGAGGACCAGGGCCGGCTCCTTCGCCAGTGCCCGCGCGATCCCCACGCGCTGCTGCTCTCCGCCCGATAGCTGGGAAGGAAATTTGTCGATCTTGTCCTTCAGTCCGACAGCCTCGAGATAGTGCCGAGAACGAGCGGCGATCTCCGCTGGACTCAAGGGCAGAATCTCGAGAGCCGCCTCGACGTTCTCTCGAGCGGACAGTGTCGGCAGCAGGTTGTAAAACTGGAAGATGAAACCCACTTTCCGGCGTCGAAACTCGGTGCGGGCTCTCTCCCCAAAAGCGGGAACCTCGACACCGTCAACCCGGATGTGTCCGGAAGTCGGCGTGTCCAGCGCCCCCATCAGGTTGAGGAGCGTAGTCTTGCCGGACCCGGACACTCCCAGTACGACCACGAGCTCACCGCGCGGAATTTCGAGATTGACGTCGCGAAGCACGTCGACCGTCAGGTCTCCGGCCAAGTACTGCTTGGAGACGGCCTCCATCTGGACGAGCAGATCGCTCACCGTTACAATCTCCACATCAGTTCTTTGAGCGGCGCCAAGCCTCAGCCGTCGAGCCGCTAGGCCAAATGCATGGTCTTCCCGCCGACCACGGTCCGGACCACCGGGATCTCTTTGATGCGATCCGGGTCCTCCTCGTGAGGATCCCGGCCCAGGATGGCGAAGTCGGCGAGCTTGCCGGCCTCGATTGAGCCTTTTAGCTTTTCCTCGAAGGAGCCGTAGGCGGAGTTGATGGTCGTGACCTTCAGAGCTTCGGAGACGGTGATGCGCTGGCTCGGACCCCAGACCCGTCCTTCGAAGTCCTTGCGGGTGACCATGCTCTGGAGGGCCATCATCGGCTCGTAGGGTCCGGGGGTGTAATCCGAAGCCGCCACCACCGTGATTCCGTAATCGAGGAAGGAGCGGTGCGCGAACATCCACTCCATCTTTTCCTCGCCGTACTCCTGCCACTTCTCGCCGTGATAGTGAGCGTAGGTGTAGAACGGGGCGGGGATGGCGCCGATGGCCTTGATGCGGCGGAGGAGCTCCGGATTCACGAGCGAGCAGTGCTCGATTCGCGGCCTTGGATCGGGCCGGGGTGCGATCTTCTGGTGGCGCTCGTAGGCGTCGAGCACCATGGCGATGGTGACGTCGCCATTCGCGTGGATCCCCACCTGGAAACCGTGGCGATAGGCGTCCTCGACCGCGGCGTCGATCTGCTCCGCGGTCATCGTGAGGATTCCGAAATCGTCTGGCCGTCCCTGAAACGGGGTCGACATCCGCATGGTCCGCTCCGAAGCAGAGCCGTCGGCGACGAACTTCACGGCGCCGATCTGGAGCCACTCGTCTCCGAACCCGGTGCGGATGCCCGCCATCTTCAAGCCGCGGAAAAAATCGGTATCCCCCGACGGGAAGAGGTACATGCGGAACCGCATCTCGCCGGCGTGATAGGCGTCCTGGTACGCGATGAGGTCGTCGGTGTCGGAGCCGGTCTCGTGGACCGAGGTGAGCCCGCTCGCGGTCATCTGTTTGGAGATGAGGGCGACGCCCGCCTGGCGCTGGGCCCTCGTGCTTCCCCGCGGAATGATTTTGTAGAAGACGTCGTTCGCGTGCTCGGCGGCGAGACCGGTGAGCTCGCCCCCCTCGCGGTAGAACTTGCCTCCGGTGGGGTCGGGAGTTTTGGCGGTGATGCCCGCCTTCTCGAAAGCCTTACTGTTGTAGACCGACGTATGGCCGCCGCGGTGTCCCACCACGACGGGGTGGTTCGGCGCGACGGCATCGAGGTCGCGCCGGTTGAGGGGCCGCCCCTCGCGAAGCTTGGTGTCGTCGTATTTGAAGCCGACGACCCACTCCCCGGGGGGAGTTTCGGCCACCCGTTTCGCGATCGCCGCCTGGATCGCCACGACGCTCCGAAGGTCGCAGTTCACGTGAATGAGCTCGGATACCCCCCCGGAGGAGGGATGGGTATGGGCGTCGATGAATCCGGGGGTCACCGTCATCCCCGCGGCGTCGATGACCTCGGTCTGAGACGACCTTAGATTGCGGACGTCGTCGTTGGCGCCCACGGCGACAAATCGCCCGTTTTTGACCGCGAAAGCTTCGGCGCGAGGTAGTGCCGGGTCCATCGTGTAGACCTTCGCGTTCTCGACGATGATGTCCGGAGCGGGCCCCGGGCGGTTCTGGGCTTCGCTGGTGTGAGCCCATCCGAGAGCGGCTGCCGCGGCGGGGCCGGTGCCAAGGAAATGTCTTCGCGAGTACTTCGTCATGGGGTAGATACTCTCCACGGGACAGCCGGTCGTCAACTCGGAGCCGGGGGAGTAAAATTCGTCCTATGAAAGTCGAGAATCTGATGACGACGGACGTAGGCGCTTGCCGGCCCTTCGACAGTGTCGACCGGAGCGCCAAGATCATGTGGGAGAGGGACTGCGGCGCGGTGCCGGTGCTGGATCAAGAAGGCCGGGTGATTGCGATGCTGACCGACCGCGACATCTGCATGGCGGCGCTGACCCAGGGAAAGGCGCTCGGAGAGATCCGCGTGTCGAGCGCGATGAGCCGAAAGCTTTGGAGCTGCCGGCCCCAGGACGACGTGAAGGAAGCGGAGAAGGCCATGCGGGCCCATCAGGTCCGGAGACTCCCGGTGGTCGACGCCGAGGGAAAACTCGCCGGGGTGCTTTCGATCGGCGATTTCGCCCGAGTCGCGGTGTCGACGAAAGGCGGACGCGCGAAAACGAAACCGGTCGCTGCTGCGGACGTCGGAGAGACCCTGGGGGCGATCAGCTCCCCTTCGGTTCTGAAATAGATCCTGGTGTAAGAAGGGGGATAAGGGGATAGGAGGAGATAGGGGGATAAGACAGGGATTTTATCTCCTTATCTCCTCCTATCTCCCCATCCCCCTTGTATTGAGGACTCAATCCCCAAGACAAATGCCCAGGTCGCGTGCCGTCTGAATCGTGTCGCAGTCGAGCGGCACGACCTTCATTCTCCGCGTCGCTTCTTCGAGGGGCACGTGGCGCACGCGCGGAGGGTCGAGCGCGACCATCACTCCATAGATGCCCTCCGCAAGGCACCGAACCGCCGCGGCCCCGAACCGAAGCGAGATGAGCCGATCGAACGCGGTCGGCGTGCCTCCTCGCAGAAGGTGCCCGAGCACGACGTAGCGGGATTCCTTTCCCGTGATCTCCTGGAGCTCGAGGGCGAGTTTCTGGCCGATTCCGCCGAGCCGCTCGGCGGATCCGATCTTCTTTTCGACGACCACGTGACTCCCGTCCTTGGGCCTGGCGCCCTCGGCCACCACCACGATGGAGAAGAGCCCGCCTTCGCGCTCCCGGTCGCGGATCTTGTCCGCCACCACGTCGAGGTCGTAGGGGATCTCCGGCAGGAGGATAATGTCCGCCGTCCCCGCCACTCCGCAATTGAGGGCGATCCACCCGGCGTATCGCCCCATGACCTCGACCACCATCACCCGGCGATGGGAGGCCGCGGTGGTATGCAAGCGGTCGATGCACTCCGTCGCGAAGGAGACCGCGGTGTCGAAGCCGAAGGTGATCACCGTTCCTTCGAGGTCGTTGTCGATGGTCTTGGGCACACCCACCACGGGCAGCCCCTTTTCGTTCAGCACTCTCGCGATGCCGAGCGAGCCGTCGCCCCCGACGGCGATGAGGGCGTCGAGGCCCTTCTCGCGGAAGAGGCGGACGAGCTCGCCGGACCGATCCACCTCGACGACGGTCCCATCGGGAGAGGGCGTCTTGTACTTGAGGGGATTTCCGGAGTTCGTCGTCCCCAGGATGGTTCCCCCGAGCGGCGTGATGCCGCGCACGGAGCTCGGGGTCAGCGGGATGAGACCCCCCTCGGGATATAGCTCGGGCATCATCAAGCCGTTGTAGCCGTCGCGAATCCCGTAGACTTCCCAGCCTCGCCGGGTCGACGTCAGAACGACAGCGCGAATGACGGCGTTGAGGCCCGGGGCATCCCCGCCTCCGGTATTGATGGCGATACGACGGATCGGCGTTCGGGTCATCGTCCCGGCTAATGTACAATGCCTCGGTCGCGGTAGGAATCAAGAGCCCGAATCCGTGGAGAGGACCTGACCCTCAATCCCGCACAGAAGCGAGCGACGGAGATCCTCGAGGGACCGCTCCTGGTCATCGCCGGAGCCGGCACCGGCAAGACTCACACGCTGGTGCACCGGCTCGTCCGGCTGGTGGAATCGGGCGTTCCCGCGGAGTCCATCCTGCTCCTCACGTTCACGAGGCGAGCGGCGGAGGAGATGATCGAGCGCGCCGCCGGCATCCTGGGACGGCGCGAGCCAGTCTCTGGCGGGACGTTCCATTCGTTCGCCAACCTGGCGCTGCGGAAGTACGGAAAGGCGATCGGGCTTCCCCCGGGCTTCACCATCCTCGATCAATCGGACGGCTTCGAGATTCTCGGAGAGATCCGCGCGGACCTGAAGGACGCGGCCGAGGGAGCGACGCTCCCTCGACGGGAGACCATCGCCTCCATCCTGAGCAAGTCGGTGAACAAGCAGGTACCCATCGAGGACATCGTGTCCGAGGAGTTCTCTCAGTTCTTCGAGCTCATTTCCCTCTTCGAGATCGCCGCGGCCCGCTACCGCGCCTACAAGTCCGAAAGGCACTTCGTGGACTTCGACGATCTCCTGGTGCTCCTGGTTCGACTGCTCGAGGAGAGCCCCGAGGTCGCCGCCCGCGTTCGGTCTTCCTATCGGTACCTGATGGTCGACGAGTACCAGGACACGAACCTTCTCCAGGCGCGGATCACACACCTCCTCGCGGGAGAGTCGAGAAACGTGATGGTCGTTGGCGACGACGCCCAGAGCATCTATGCGTTCCGCGGGGCCTGTCACGAGAACCTCTTCGATTTCCACCGGCGCTTCGAGGAGGCGCCGGTGGTGACGCTCGAGGAGAACTACCGCAGCACCCAGGGAATTCTCGACGTCGCGAATGGCCTCATGAGCCAGATGGCGGCGGCGTTTCGAAAGAGTTTGTTCACCGCGAGAGGGAAGGGCGGAAAGCCCCGGCTGGTCGAGGCGGCGGACGAGGCGGCGCAGGCGCAGTACGTGGCTTCCGAGGTCGTCCGGCTTCGCGGCGAGGGAGTTCCGCTCGCGGAGGTAGCGGTGCTCTTCCGGGCGAGCCGGCACGCGTTCGCGCTCGAGATCGAGCTCGCTCACCTCGGCATCCCCTACGTCAAGTACGGCGGCTTCCGGTTCATGGAGTCGGCCCATATCAAGGACGTCCTCGCGCATTTGAGACTTCTGGTTCTTCCCGGGGACGACCTGGCGCTCTCCCGCGTCCTCACAATGCGCCCCGGGATCGGCAAGAGCGGAGCCCGCGCGATCCGCGAGTTCCTCGCGGGAAAGCCCCTGGTCGAGGGCCTCGAACGTTATCGGGCGAAAGGAAAAGCCCGCGCGAGTCTCGACGAGATCGCGGCGCTCCTCTCGCATCTCGAGCCCCACCGGGAAGCGCCGGCGCTTTGTCTCGAGAGCGCCGTCCTCGGCTTGAAGCCTCTTTTCCAGACACGCTACGACGACTGGCCCCGCAGGATCCGCGATCTCGAGACGCTGGTCGGCCTCTGCGCGCGCTATCGAAGCCTCAACTCGATGCTCGCCGATCTCACCCTCGAGCCTCCCTCGGCCTCGAGACGCGACGGCCTCGCCGGACCTTCGAGGATAGCGGATGAGCTGGTTCTCTCCACGGTGCACTCGTCGAAGGGGCTCGAGTGGCGGGCGGTCTTCGTGCTCCAGGCGAGAGACGGGACCATCCCCATGGTGGCCTCGTTCGACGACGAACCCGACCAAGGGTCACTGGACGAAGACTTGAGGCTCCTCTACGTCGCGGTGACCCGGGCGAAGGACTACCTCAGCCTCGTCTGGCCGCGCGAGATCGCGCGCGGCCCCTACGGGTGGGGGATGCCGTCCCGGTTTCTGCTTGCGCTTCCGGAGGAGCTGTTCGATTGTCTGCGGGCCGATGACTTCGTCGCCTGAAACGCCCTCGCGGAGAACGCGCGTCCTCCTTGGCGCGATCCTCTGCGCCGGCCTTCTTCTCCGCCTGCTGTACCTGGCCCACGCCACCGCGAGGCCGGGGTACCGCTTCGACGACCCGGACAGCTACCTGCGACAGGGCGAGAGGATCGCCCTCGGCGCTTCGGGGTGGCGGTTCGACTTCGAAGTGGTCGAGCACGCTGTCGAAGGCCGACGCTACGCATTACCTCCGCTCTATCCCGTGTTCTTGTCTCTCTTCGCGCTCCTCCCGGGGTTCCCGGTCAACGTTCTGGTCGGGCAGGCACTGCTGGCTGCGCTTGGGTGCCTGTGCGTTTTTCTTCTCGGAAGGGAGATTCATTCCGATCGCGCCGGCCTCATCGGCGCTGCCTTCTACGCGCTGTGGTTTCCCAACATCATCGCGGTCTGGTCGACGATGCAGGAGACGCTCTTCATTCCCCTGGTCCTCTCCGGATTCGCCGTCCTCCTCCGCGCCCGCGCGTTCGGCGGTTTCGCATTCGCGGGGCTCCTCCTCGGCCTCGCGGCGCTCACGCGGTCGATGCCTCTCTACTACGTTCCGGTCGCCGCCGTCCTTCTGATGTGGCGCCACGGGATCCGTACGGGAGCGCTTTTGGCCTCGGGGCTCGCCCTGGGCTTCGCTGCCCTCACCGTGCCTTACAGCTTCGCGCTCTCGCACCATCTTGGGAGTCCGACCTTCATCGAGAACCACGCGGGACTTCGCATCGCCACCGAGCACGGGGCCGAGGGCGCGCAGCCTCCGGGACCGATCGCGACCGCGGCGACCCTTCTGCTGAAATTCGCGACGTCGCCGGGAAAGACGATCGGCTCCTTCCGCACTACGGCCCACACGATCCTCCACGTCAACGGCGGACGCCTCCTTCAGATCTATCTCGGCGCCGACACCAAGCTCGGAGCGACCACATGGAAGCTCGCGGCCCACGTCTTCTCGGATTTTTCGCTGGTCCTGGTTCTGACTCTCGCGCCGTTCGGTCTCGTTCTCTGCCAGAAGCCCGACCGCGCGGCGTTTCTCGCCGCCTGGGTCGTCGTGTGCTTCGGTCTCACGGTGATCTCGGGCTTCGGCGGTCCGCGACTGCGAGCGCCGTTCGAGCCCGACCTCATGGTGGGTGCTTCGGTCGTGCTCTCCTCCGGATGGCGGCGTCCACGAGTCTACTCGGTCGGGGCCGCGGCCCTGATCTCGCTCGCGCTCCTGTATGCCGTCGTGCCCCAGCTCGGACGAAGCTTCGCGGCGAAAGGCGACTACGGAGTCGACTGGCCTCTCGACCCGCCTCCCAAGCGCTCGGCGATGGAGGGGAGGGCCGGTTTCAACGTGCTTGCTTCCGACGGCATCGTCGAGCTCGCCGTCCGGCCGCGGAACGACGGAAAGCCGACCCGTGTCTCGGTCTTTCTCGAGGGCGAGCTCGTGGACGATGAAGTCGTGGAAGCGACGGAGCACTGGTTTCGCTACCCCACGGCGAAAGCAGGCTTGGTTTACGTCGAGCTCGTCTCCGAGGACGCGGAAGTGGGGACAACGGTCCGTGCCCTCATTGTCGTGCCAAGATAAGACCATGGACGGTGGCATTTCCTGGTATCCCTCTCGTCTCGACGTGTACCTGAACCTCTGGTTCGCGGACTACCAGAAGGCTTGCGAGGCGCGACAACGCGAAGGCGAATACCTACTTCCTTATAAGAAGCACTTCTTCGTCTGCCCCTCGGGGGCGATCCGCAGCATCGGGCTCGACCCTGACGATCCCGATTGGGAGAGGGTGGGCTGGGACTGCGCCCGGCCCAAGGACGAGGAAGCCTACCGGCGGCTCTGCGAGAGGCGGGACAAGTTCGAGGCCGCACGGTCCCGATAGACCTGGAGTCGATCGGGGTTCTCCGATAGCCATCGGACGAATCGAGAAAATCCCTCCTCGAATGTCGTCCCCGGCTTCCAGCCGAGCTCTCTTTCGATCTTCTTCGAGTTGGCGACCCAGACCGACGTATCCCAGGCGCGTTTCGGCATCGTGCCCCATTCGGGGACCGAGTCGATCGAGAGGGCTCGGCGGGCGACTTCGACCGCTTCTCGAATGGTCGTCTGCCTTCCGGTTCCCACGTTGTAGACCGCGCCGGGCTCTGGGCCGCGGTGGGTCGCGGCGGCGAGGTACGCATCGACGACGTCGTCCACGAACACGAAATCCCGCGCGACCTCGGGGGAGACGAGAGGCGGGAGCTTTCCTTCGAGACCGCGCACCGCGAGCTGGGGCACGAAGCGGGAGGGCTCCTCGTAGGGACCGTAAACGGAGTAGAGCCGCAGCGTCGGGATCGAAAGGCCGCTCCGGGCCGCGGCCGCGCGGCAGTAGAGGGTGGCGGTGAGCTTGGTCACGGCATAGTCGCTCGTCGGCCGAGCCTCCTCGTACTCGGAGGGCGCGTGATCCGTGAAACCGTACTCCGAAGAGCTTCCGGTGTTCACCAAGGCGTCGAATCCGATACGGAGGCACGACTCGACCAGGTGGATGGTTCCGAGCACGTTCGCCCGCACCATCGCGCGGAAGTCGGACTGGAAGGGATAGGCGCCGTGGGCGGCGAGGTGGAAGATCCATTCGGGCCGGATGCGACCGACGACGTCCGAGATCGCGGGCTCTTCGGCGAGATCCACCTCGTGAAGCGCGGTGTCGAGGCCCTCGAGTCGCCATGGATCACCGCCCGGTCGGACCAGCGCGTGGACCTCGTGGCCGTCTCTGGCGAGCCTGCGCGCGAGGACCGCCCCCACGAACCCCGCCGCGCCGGTCACGAGCGCGCGCATGCTTTAGACGAAGCCTTCGTAGCCGAATGGCTCGAGATAAGGACGGGCGCGTACGCGAACTTCCTCTCGCTCCTTCGCGTCGAGCTCGAGAGCCGTTGCGCGATTCGCGTCCGGGGTCGCGGAGCGGATCGTCCCCCAGGGGTAGACTTCTTCGAGTGGCTCACCGTTGAACGTCGGCTTTTCGAGAGACGATGCCGCCTCGACACCAAGGGCCTCGCAGACCCCTCGCAGAGCGGTGCTTGGGCCCGCGACGACGTCCTCGAAACGCACGATGTGCACACGGCCTGGATGGCGCTCGCGGAACAGGAGAGCGTGATACTGGTTCAACGTCCAGCACAACAGGTAGTTCGACAGCGAGAGCGGAACGGGTCGTTTCTTGGTGTCGGCGCACGCGGACCAGGGATTCCGCACGACGTGGAGCAACTGGGCGTCGGGGAGATCCGCGAGCACTTTCTCCGCGTCGACGACGACGATCGGACTGTAACCCACGTAGACCGACTCCCGTCCGGAGCGGCGGTAGTCCTTCCAGGCGTCGAACGTGGCGCGAAAGAAGGCCTCGATGTTCGAGGCGCGCGAGCGCCCGCTCCGGGCCACGTGCGCGAGATAGATCGTCTTTCTCTCCTCGTCCGAGAAATCGAAGGCCGTGCTCCGGAACTTGCTGACCGAAGGCGTTCGTGCCCTCACCTTGCACTCTTCGTCGATGATGGCGTGATAGTCCTCCTCGGGCGAGGCTTCGAGATCGAACACCGGCCAGCGATACTTCACCGGGAAGAGAGAGGTGAGCGGGTCGTTCACGAGCCGGCTCCCGAGCTGCGACTCGAACGGGTAGACGAACATTTCGGGGTGTCCGTCGAGGAATCGTTGCGTGGTATTGCCTCCGTTCTCGTACATCGCCGAGAGGAGAAGGAATCGAAAACGATCCGTCATGGGCCGGCCTTTCCGTCGAGTTGAAACGAGTAGAAGAGCTCCCTCGAGGTCTTCGAGTCGGAGCCGCGCCGTGCTCCGAAGGGCAAGCCCGAGACCGCGCGCCGGGGAGCCCAGTCGATGGCGAAGATCTGGTTCCCCTCCGGCCAGTCCAGGCTTCCCAGGACTTTCCCCGAGCGAGCCTCGACGGCGTGGAGGGCGCAGCGGCTCGTCTCGAGCTCCAGGCCCGGCGCGTACCGGGAGAATCGCGGAATCACCCGCGACGTCCCCGCGAAGGCGACGCCGGAAACGAAGGCGAGCCCGCGAGTCCATCCAGGAAGCTGAGTGACGACGCGGTACCGGCCGTCTTCCACGATTCCGACCTCTCCGTACCCGCTGTTCGCGACCCAGAGCTTTCCTTTGTGGAGTCGCGCGGAGTGAGGGCGCGTCAGGCCGCGGGCGATGGGCTCCCGCGTCCGGCCCGAGAAAACGACCCCGCGGCCGTCGACAGGAAAATCGCGATGCCCGGGCTTCCTCGGCCCGATCTCGTCGGTCGAGGCGGTGAAAAAAGATTCGGCGAGGCTCTTCCCCGCGGCGATGGAGTTGAGCTGGATGTGGTTTCTTTCGACGAGGGGCCTCCTCGAGACCTCGACGCAGCGAGGCCACCAGGCCGGAGTCAGGCCGCCCGTCGGCTCGACGCGCACCACCACGTTCTGCCCGACCGCGTTCGCATGGAGGACCCCACCGATGAGCGCCAGATCGTGGAGGTACGTGCGGCCGGGGTAGAAACGCGCGCTCACGGGGACCAGGGTGCTTCGCCCCGCGACCGGCGCGAGCGCCAGAATCTGGTTCGGGTTCCGAGTCGACGCCAGGTGCAGGACTCTCCGCTCGCGATCGTAGACGAGACCCGAGGGGTGGGGGAGGCGAAGAAACGTCGCGAGGGGACGTCCTCCGAGAACGGTGAGCGCGACCACCAGGTGCTCGTACTCGCGGGTCACGAGGAGCGTTGCCTCGAGCCGATCGAGAACGCCCCAGAAGTCACCGCGGGCACGAAAACGCAGAAGTGCGGGGTCGAGATTTCCCGCCTCTTCCCAGAAGCTCGCGACCTCTGCGGTGTCGCGCCACTCGGAGTCGTGCCGCGCCCACGCGGCTTCCCGCGCCTTCACGGGGCTTCCCGGGGAAGACTGCGCCACATCGAGAGGGCGCCCCAGTAGAGCCCGAGCGCCGAGCGGTGGTTCGTGGTGGAGCTGCCACCGTGGCGGACGTTCGAAAAGATCGGAACCTCGAGGACACGATAGCCCTCGCGACGACAGACGATATGGAACTCGAGGTCCACCAGATCGTCCCTACGGGTAAGCGTAAGTAGCTTTCCGAGCGACCGCGGGAAGACCTTGGGGGTGCCGTTGATGTCCCAGTACGACAGATCGAAGAGCGCGCGGCACTCGAGGTTGTAGAGGAGCGAGCCGAAACGCCGATAGAGAGAATCGCGGATCTTGCGGTTCGCCTTCACGACGACGTCCGGGTGCATCAAGCCGTAAAGGAGGACGAGCGTGAGATCCTCGGCGCGCGTGCGCGCCAGGTTCGTGTAGCAGAGGAGTTCCCCCCGCGCAGCTTCGAGACCCAGAAGGACGGCCCGCCCCCAGCCACCTTCGACGCTCTCGAGGACCTTGACGGCGGGGTTCGTTCTCTCGAGCTCCCGACAGACCGAAAGCGAGGAGTCGGTCGAGCCGTTCACCACGAGAACGATCTCGTGCGGAACCGGAAGCCGCGTTAGGGTCTCCTCGTACTCGCGAACGACGTCCGCCACGTGGTCGCCCTGGTTTCTTACCGGAAGGATTATGGAGACGAGGGACACCGTCATGAATCGGAGCGCTTCCGCGCCTCGACGGCCGCCTTCGCCGCCGCGACGATCGACTCTCTCGTGAGACCGTGGCGCTTCAAGAGATAGGGAAGGCTTCCCGAGAGACCATCCGGGCCCTCCTTCACTCCCAGGCGCACCAGCCGGCATCGAATCCCGCTCTCGGCGACGATCTCGGCGACAATCGTTCCGAGTCCGCCGGCCGCGTAATGATCCTCGATGGTCAGGACGTCGTCGAAACTCTCGAGCCGGCCTCGAAGGTCGTCGACCGGCGGAGGGTTCAACGTCGATACTACTCCCAGGGTCACACCGATTCCGAGCTTTCTCAGCGCGTCGGAGGCCGCGAGCGCTTCAGAAGCGAGACTCCCCGCGACGAGGACCAGGATATCCGAACCCTGGCGCAGGACCTCGGCCCGGCCGAGGGAGAACCGTCCACCGAGGTCTCGAACCGACAGTCGGTCGTCTTTGCTCAGGCGGTAGTAGAACGGCCCCGGTCGATCCCAGGTGTCGCGGAGAATCGAGCGTGTCTGTTCGGAGTCGGCGGGGGCGACGACGGTGAGCCCGGGCTGCAGGCGGAGGACCCCCACGTCCTCGAGCCCGTGATGGGTCGGTCCCGCCGAGCCGTAGTCGAAGCCTCCTCCAACGCCGACGATGCGCACCGGAAGAGCGTGGGCGACGGGGCCGTTCCGGATGAACTCGTAGGCGCGGAGAGAGGCGAAGGTGGCGATGGAGTAGACGAACGGGATAAAACCGCACTCCGCGAGGCCGGTCGCGAGGCCGACCATGTTCTGCTCGGCGACTCCCACGTTGAAGAAGCGGCGGGGGAAGCGCTCGGAAAAGGGCTCGAGCGCCTTGTAGCCGAGATCTCCGGTGAGGAGGAGGATGCGTTCGTCGCGCTCCGCGAGCTCTGCGAGCGTCGAGGCAAAGGCGGCCCTCACGTCTCTCTCCCGGCAGAAACCTCCGCGAGCGCCCGGAGGTACTCCTCGTCCGACATCGGCCAGTAGTGCCAGTGAATCTTGCCCTCCATGAACGAGACACCTTTGCCGAAGGTCGTGCGGGCGATGAGAACG